>Ga0307479_10002177_pt1 | contig 17805 bp, 14 predicted proteins | sample atmos_gasesECM4C_FD_203743 | JGI IMG/M metagenome (GOLD analysis project Ga0307479, IMG submission 203743) | Hardwood forest soil microbial communities from Morgan-Monroe State Forest, Indiana, United States - atmos_gasesECM4C_515 | ecosystem: Environmental > Terrestrial > Soil > Temperate... | reverse complement strand
CCGGCACGGTGCACCCGCGAGTCTTTTTCTCGACATAGCAACACCCCCAAAAAAGCTCAGACGCACTGCGACTGGGTGGCGTAGGGTCTTACTCGCAGTTAGGAAATACGATGTAATGCCAACAAAGACGGCGCGGCGCTTAGAGATGCCAGCAACGAAGAACGATCAGTGTGCCCATTCCGGTTCTTCGCGCACGGGAATGTACTCCGGGCGGAACCTCAAACGAATCCCCCTGTGAGTCTCTTTGGCCTCTTTCGTCAGCTCGACTCTTAACGCGTGACGTTTACCGTCGATCGCTTGGGGAATAAACCCGAGCTCATAGCGGAAGTGTAATTGCGTCAGAACCGACTCCAGTGCGGCGGCGTATCCCACCGGGGCCACAGAAAAGTACTCACCGCCGGTGTGCTTTGCCATATAGTGTATGATCTTAGCCTGCTCACCGATTAAAAAGAGGTGCTTTGGGCCTCGATAGTCGCTTATGCCAAACACAATACCAGACGTTTCAAGAAAATCATCGATAAGGTTGTTGAGTTCTCCACGCGGCTGTCCGGTGTGATCTCCATGCAGAAAAACAATCACCGGCAGCGGCTTCGGGTTGCTCCGATAGGCGTCGCGGATGATCAGGCGAATCATCTTGCGAAAGGTCTTTTCTCCGACTTCGTCGGTCGCGTCTGTCCCGCCTTGAAATGAAATGGGTTTGAGTGTCTCAGCCAGTACCCGGATGGAACGGTCGCGATCGTCGGTGGGCAGCAAATCGAGTTGGGTCTCTCCGTTGTCGCACCAATGAGCAACTCCCACTGTTTCGTGGTTGTCCAAATGACTGAGTGCAGACCGAAAGACCGATTCCTCTCCCGAAAACTCTGCCGAGGCTCCAAACTTCGGCAGTCCGCCTTCGTTGCAGATCACCACTAGCCAAAGAGCGACAGGCCGCGTGTCATACCGCGCCCCGGCGTCAAATGTGGCGATCCGGACTTCGCGCCCGTTGTCAAACAGGCGGAAATCTTCCTTCCTGAAGCCTCGGATGGGCAGACCGCTTTTGAGATTCTGGCTAATGACATCGACCAGCACCAGAGACGATTGGACTCGAATTGTGGGTGCTTGCGCGGATGCTGAGGGCTGGGAGTCAATAGAGAATGACATGCAAGCCGAAAGGAAACAAACCGACGCAACTCGGCGAGCAATGTTCTGTTTCATGGACTCGAATTTGCTCCGCTGGTATTAAGTTCAAGCCCTCTGCACTTCAGTTGAAACCGCGATTCACCTGTGTTGCTCACCCTTACTTGATGCTCCTTCAGAGGTAAAGACGTAGGGCAGAGCAGACTGTTACAGTCAGATCAGGAAAAAGCTTGCGCGCCCTTCCCGCCGGTACCTGACGGAATGTTCAGCGGCCCGAAAAGTGGCTCAACTTGGCATCGGTTCCGCTGGATTAAGGCGTCGGTACAACTGCACCTGACCCAGTCGCCACAGTATCGGACTCCAACTGGCAACGAAGTGTTCCTGAATGGACAATTGACCAAATCAGTGCATTTCACTCTTTGACGCCTTGTGTGCCACTGACCGATCCTTCGGAGACCTCAGATCGGAACTCCATTCGCCAAAATTGCGCGCGATGCCAACTGGCCAGGAACGCCAGGAAATGCCCATGCTATGCTGACTTCTCCTAGCCATGCCCGCCTTGCGCGTCATCCTGCTGTGGCATCAGCACCAGCCGTTCTACAAGGATCTGGTCACCGGCGAATATCGCCTGCCTTGGACACGCTTGCATGCCCTCAAAGACTACTACGGCATGGTCAAACTGCTGGACGAGTTCCCCAATGTCCATCAGAACTTCAACCTGGTCCCGTCACTGATGGTGCAGATTCAGGACTACGTGGCCGGCACGGCGCAGGATCCGTTCCTGAGCGTGGCCTCCAAGCCGGCCAAGGATTTGTCGGTCGGGGAACGCCGTTTCGCCCTGCAGTACCTCTTCCAGGCCAATCCCCAGAACCTGATCGGACGCTATCCCCGCTACAAGGAGTTGTGGGAGCGTTTTCGTGAGCACGGCGACCACCCCGAGCGCGCCGAGCGCTATTTTCAGCCGCAAGACTTTACCGACCTGCAGGTTCTGTCGCAGCTCGCCTGGTTCGACGAGTTTTTTCTCGAGGAGAAAGACGTCGCGGCGCTTGTGGTCAAGGGACACAACTACTCACTCGACGACCAGAAATTCGTGATTGCCCGAGAACGAGAACTGCTAGGCCGGGTGCTGCCGGTTCACACCGACGCCGCGAAAAAGGGATTGATTGAGATTTCCGCCACGCCCTTTTATCATCCCATCCTGCCGCTGGTTTGCGATGCGAGCGTAGGTGCGGTTTCCTCTCCAGGCTTACCGCTGCCGCAAAACCGCTTTCGACATCCTGAAGACGCGCGCGAACAACTCACCCGCGGTCTCGATCTTCACCAAAGAGTGTTCGGCGTGCGGCCAAAAGGCATCTGGCCCTCGGAAGGAAGCGTCTCTGAGGAGGTCCTCGCCATCGCTGCCAGCCTGGGCATCAACTGGATGGCAACCGACGAGGGTGTGCTCGGCCGGAGCATCGGCCTGTTTTTCGCCCGCGATGGCAATGGACGCTTGCCCGCCAATCTTGGCGAGAAACTCTACAACATCCATCGCTACGAAAACGGTTCGACCGCGATCCACCTGGTCTTTCGCGATCACACCATTTCCGACCTCATTGGCTTCGTATATTCCGGGATGCCCCCCGCCGACGCTGCCCGCCATCTGATCGGCAACATCAAGAACGCCGCCGCCCCCGTGCTGGCCAAGGGCCGTGACGCCGTCGTTTCCATCATTCTCGACGGCGAGAATGCCTGGGAATACTACCCCAAGTCGGGACGCGAGTTTCTGCGGCGCTTCTACGACGACTTGCAGCGCGAGCCCGGCGTGGAAGCTGTGACCATCTCCGAGGCGATCAAGCGCCACAAAGACTTCGGCAAGATGACCTCCCTGGTTCCGGGCTCGTGGATCAACGCCAATTTCAATGTCTGGATCGGCGCTCCCGAAGACAATCGTGCCTGGGATTACCTCTACCACGCGCGCGAGTTTTACGCCCAGAACGCCGCCCGTGCCACGGAGGAGCAACGCAAGCTTGCCTTCGAAGAAATTCTGATCGCCGAAGGCAGCGATTGGAACTGGTGGTACGGCCCCGAACATCATTCCGCCAACGACCGTGATTTCGACGAGCTTTACCGCAAGCATCTGTCGAACGTGTATCAAGCCCTGGGAGCCACACCGCCTGACTACCTCGTTCAGCCCATCACCGGCGTCGAAATCAGGCCTACGTTCCAGCCGCAGACCGCATACATTCATCCCAGAGTCGCTGGCGACAAAGTCCGCTACTTCGAGTGGATGGGCGCGGCCGCCTACACCGCCGACCAACGCGCTGGCGCCATGCACGGCAAACAGTTTCTGCTCGACTCCGCCTACGCCGGTATCGATGCCACCCACTTGTACGGCCGGTTGGATTTCAAAGACAACATTCCAGAAACTGACTTTGACTTGGTGGTCAACGTGGAGTCATGGGCTGTGGGCGAGCCCCGTCCTCGCCGTGCCCTTCGCCTGGAAGCCTCAGTCAGCGGACGCAAGCTCAAAGACTGGAAGATTGAAGACGGTGGGGACGCCCGGCCCTTGGCATCCTCCGCGAAGCCGGATGACAACGCCAAGTTGGCGTTGGTTCGCAACTTCGAATTCAAACTGCCCCTCGCCTGGCTGCTGGCGACTCCCGTCACGTCGGTCGAACCAGCCTCCAGCCAGAAGCCCGGTCAAAAGCCCGACCAGAAAATGGGGATCAAGCCCCCGGCCAGCGTCGCGGCCACCAGCAAGCTGCGCCTGCGCTTCAGCTTGTGGCAGAACCGCCTTCCCGTGGACTCTTTGCCCCTCGAAGGCTGGATCGAACTGCAGGTCGTCAGCGAAGGCGAGTTGCTGTTCGGAGCTTAGGGTGCAGCCCGCGAACTACGGCTTCAGAATGAAAACGCTCTCGACTTTACCTTGAAGGGCTCGATCAAAAGTGATGAGCTGCATCCCCGACACCCCGGCGAACGCCGCAAGATAGGCATCTGCCCAGTTCTTTGGGTTAGGGTGAAGTTGGCGAGTCAGCCCCCGGAATGCCGCTTCTACGTTAAGCGGTTCTTCCAGGAAGAGAACGCGGCCATCTTGCTTCCAGCGGTCGTACGCGGACCATGCTTGGACCTGCGTCATCACTTCGTCAGTACCCATGAACGCTGACGTGGTTAGGAGCCTCAATAAGCTGATCTGGTAGAAGCGGCAGAAGCAGACGCGGGCATCCATGTCCAGCGCTTCGAACCATGTCCGGGCTATCGAGTGGTGCTCGTGTCCTCCATAGGGAGCGCGATCCAGACATTCACTTCAGGGAAAAGGAATGATCTTGAAGATCTTGGTATTGTCTAGCTTGAGAGATCCGGGCTGTTTCGAGGGTACGATGGGAAGGGTAACCCGAACACGGCGACCGCGCCGCCCCCTCCAGTTCCTGCTCTACTCCGCGAAGAATCAACTCCTTAACGGAGCGCCCTTCGCTTGCGGCTTTGCCCTTGAGTTCGCGCTAAAGTGGATCCGGAATGTCGACGGTGGTCCTCACACATCCACTCTGCATATTTGTGGCTTTATGTCAGCGATCGAACCGGTGCAAGATTAAAGGCTGGTGCGACACTACTCCCGGCTTCCTTTTGTAGAGGATGGATAGTTCTTTTACTTGCTGCCGCCCCCCGATGCTGGGGTCGCAGCCCTCATCGTCAGCGGCCGATTCAATTCCAGCGTGAGTTGTGTCCCTGCGGGCAACGTCGCCGAACGATGCTTCGCCAGCCAGTGCACCGTTGTCGAGGTTGCGCCCACCGCACCGCCGATCAGAATTCCCGGACCTCCGCCAATTAATCCGCCAATCAGCATGCCGCCCGCCGTACCGCCACCGGTTTCAACGATGTCACGCCGGTCGTGGCCGGTTCCCTTGAACTGACCCTCAGCATTGACATCGGTTCCCGGGATGTTGGTGTCCGTCAGGGTCGCGTCGAGAAAGTAACGCTCTCCGGTCGGCAGGATCACGGCCTCAGGAAGAATTGCGAGAGTTGGCCTGCCTGAAATCCGCCGCGGTTCGCTCACTTTGGTGACCCGGCCTTCCACGGTCGCCCCCCCCGGAATTACGGTCTGCCCGTTGATCACAACCGCCTGCGTGATGCTTCCCCGGAAAGGATCTCCCGCCCGGTTACTGAAGGTGGCGAGAGTCGTATCCAACCGGACCATCAGGGCGGTCCCCGCCGGCACTGGCGCGCTAGTCTGGGCCGCCAGCAACGTTGCCAGCAGCAGGCAAGGCAGTAGCATCCATTTCTTCATGGGGTACCTCCAAAAGGTCCCAAACGTAATAACTCTAGACCAGCCGGGAAGTCGCGACAATACGCGGTCGGTCAGGCGAACCACCAGAGACAAGGGCCACGCCGCCTCGGCCAGTCGGACATTCCCGGAGGGGGAAATCGTCACCCACCACTGTGCGCCGCATCACAGAGCGTTGATGTCCATCCGATATAATCGTTGGTCTCGCACAACAGCATGGGCAAGACTTATACGGGCACAGGCTACCTTACGGGACGCCGGATCTCGGTGAATAGACTTTCTCCGAGGTCGCGACTACCGAGGCCGCCTTGCTGAATCAAAGGAAATGGACTTACCTATGTCAAACATTGCAGGTATTCATGCTCGAGAAGTTCTGGACTCACGCGGCAATCCTACGGTTGAAGCGGAAGTACTTCTGAGTGACGGCTCATTCGGCCGCGCCATCGTCCCCAGCGGCGCGTCGACCGGCGAGCACGAGGCCGTCGAACTCCGCGATGACGACACTAACCGCTTCGTCGGCAAGGGAGTGCTCAAGGCCGTTGAGAACGTGAACGGCGAAATCGCCGAAACCCTGGCAAATTACGACGCGTTCGACCAGCGCGGCCTCGACGCTAAGATGATCGAACTTGACGGCACCGATAACAAGGGCCGCCTGGGCGCGAACGCGATTCTAGCCGTGTCGATGGCCGCCGCCCGCGCCTCGGCCGACAGCTACAAGACTCCGCTCTACCGTTACCTCGGCGGCGCCGGCGCGAATACCTTACCCACCCCCATGATGAATATCCTGAACGGCGGGGCCCACGCCGACAACAACGTCGACTTCCAGGAATTCATGGTGATGCCGGTCGGTGCCCCGTCCTTTTCCGAGGCGCTGCGCTGGGGCGTCGAAGTCTTCCATACCTTGAAAGGCGTGCTGAAAAAGCGCGGCTACAACACCGCGGTCGGCGACGAAGGCGGCTTCGCCCCTTCGGTCAAGTCAAACGTGGAAGCCATCGAAGTCGTTCTGGAAGCCATCACCAAAGCTGGCTACAAGCCCGGAGAAGAAATCGCCATCGCCCTCGACCCCGCCGCCAGCGAGTTCTTTCAGGACGGCAAGTACGTCTTCAAGAAGTCCGACAAGTCCGCCAAGACTTCCGACGAAATGGTGAAGTACTGGTCGAAGTGGGTGAACGATTATCCCATCGTGTCGCTCGAAGATGGCTTGGCCGAGAACGACTGGGACGGCTGGGGGAATCTGACGAAAGAAATCGGTGGCAAGATTCAGTTGGTCGGTGATGATTTGTTCGTCACCAATGTTCAGTTCTTGCAGGAGGGAATCGACAAAGGCGTGGCCAACTCCATTCTGGTAAAGGTCAACCAGATCGGCACCGTCAGCGAGACTCTGGACGCGATCGACCTGGCCCGTCGCAACGCATATACATCGGTGATCTCTCATCGCTCCGGCGAAACCGAAGACACCTTCATCGCGGACCTGGCCGTCGCCACCGGGGCGGGCCAGATCAAAACCGGCTCCTCCTCAAGAACCGACCGCATCGCGAAGTACAACCAACTTCTGCGGATCGAAGAAGAGTTGGGCGGCAGCGCGAGATTCCTAGGTCTGAAGGCGCTGAACTATCACGGATGAACAGTTTCTCTGAATTAGGTCTTTTATCCGTGCTAATCCGTGTAAAGCTGTGGCCAATGTTCTTGAACGAGCCAAGAGCTAGGAGCTGAATTTGTCCCGTCCTAAACCTCTCATCCTCATCATCCTCGACGGCTGGGGATACCGCGCCGAAACCAATGCCAACGCCATCGCCCTCGCCCGCAAGCCCACTTACGACCGCCTGCTGCGCGATTATCCCAACACTCTCATCCATACCAGCGGCCCGTTCGTCGGCCTTCCCGAAGGCCAGATGGGCAACAGCGAGGTCGGCCATCTCAACATTGGCGCCGGCCGCATCGTCCACATGGACATCACCCGCATCGACCTGATGATCCAGAATGGCGAACTGTTCTCCCATCCCGTGCTGCTCGACGCCATGAAGCACGCCCGCATAGGCGAGCGCCGCCTGCATCTGTTCGGCCTTGTTTCCGATGGCGGCGTGCACTCGCAGCAGGCGCATCTCTACGCCTTGCTAAGAATGGCCAGGCAGAATGTCGTCGAGCGCGTCTTCGTCCACGCCTTCATGGACGGCCGCGACACCCTGCCCACCAACGGCGCTGGCTATCTCGAACAACTGCAGCAGAAGATGCGCGAGTACAACTGCGGCAAGATCGCCACCGTGAACGGCCGCTACTACGCCATGGACCGCGACCGCCGCTGGGAGCGCATCGCCAAGGCCTACCACGCCATGGTTTTCGCCGACGCCGAAGGCGGCAAACACACCGATCCCGTGCAGGGCATAAAAGACTCCTACAACAAGGGAGTCACGGACGAATTCGTGATTCCCTTCGTATGTACCGACAGCTGCGGCCAGGCCCTGGCCACCATTCGCGACGAAGACGCCTGCATCTGCTTCAACTTCCGCGCCGACCGCGTTCGCCAAATCACCCGAGCCCTCACCCGAAACAGCGGCTTGAACGACAAAGGCGGCAGCGATCTTCCCGGCGCCGCCGATCTCGATGCCACCATTCCCCGCGACCGCGGCCCGAAGAATCTCCGCTACGTCTGCATGACGCAGTACGACAAGAATTTCAACCTGCCCGTCGTCATTCCGCCGGAGTCGATGGCAAATATCCTGGCCAACGTGATGGGCCGCCAGAAAATGCGCAACCTGCGCGTCGCCGAAACCGAAAAGTACGCCCACGTTACCTATTTCTTCAATGGCGGCGTAGAGCAGCCATTCCCCGGCGAAGATCGCGTCCTGGTGCCTTCGCAGAAAGTAGCCACCTACGACCTGAAGCCGGAGATGAGCGCCGCCGGCATTGCCGACGCCGTGGTCAAAGCCACCGAAGAAGGCACATTCGATGTCCTAATCGTGAACTTCGCCAACGCCGACATGGTAGGACACTCAGGCAAGCTCGAACCTACGATTAAAGCCGTAGAAACCGTGGATAGTTGCCTCGCCCGCATCGAAACCGCGGTCCGCGCCAAAGGTGGAGCGATGCTGATCACCGCCGATCACGGCAATGCCGAGATGATGATCGATCCCACAACCGGCGGGCCGCACACCGCCCACACCACCAATCCCGTGCCCTTTATCGTCGTCTCGGAAAATGCGAAGCAGTTCACGCTGAAACCGAGTGGATCCCTGCGCGATATCTCACCCACGATCTTGGGCATGCTCGAAGTCGACGAACCGAAGGAAATGACAGGAGCGGATCTGCGGCTTCCACTGAAGAAATGAAAACCGCGGGGACGCAGAGCTCAGTCTTGTTCGGCCGGGGGGTGTCTAGTAGCTTGGTGCTCCTGAAGAAATGGATAGCGCGAACTATGTTTAGCCGCGAAGCGGCGCAAGAATAAAGCCCACGGCGCAAGCCGTGGGGCCAGTGGGAAATGAAGAAGCCCCGAAGGGCGAAAGAGAAGCTACGACACAGACTCCGGCGGCTTAGGTTTAGTTCGCCAACAGTGCGGGCGCGGTTGCCAGCAGCCCAGCTGCTAGCTCCAGGTCGTGTAAATCCTCGCGGCTGAAGTCCTGCGCGAATTTTGGATCGAGTCCCTTACGCGAAATCTGGATTACACCCACCACATTCGCTCCCTGATCCATGATCGGCACTGACATCAGTTTCTGAATGGGTGCAGGCGGAGCCGGTTCGTCCGACTCGGTCGTTCCGGGTTTAATAGTTTCAAAGATGCTGGCGTGCTTCACCCGGGCGAAGTTGTTAAAAATCTCGGCCTTCTTGCTGAGCGCCGTATGCGCGGCCACCGCTTTGCTCGACAGTGGAATCGCGCCCGTAGTCCGCAGGTATTCAGGGAATATGAACCGCAGCAGCCCTTTTTCCAGCCGAAGGAGTGCAACTTCGCTATACTGCACGCGAAAAATCTTGGCCAGGACCATACAAAGGTCGAGCGCCGACACTCCCTGCCCTAGCACCGATCCCAAGGGGAGCAAATGCTCGGGCAGTACGATCTCTTCCATCGCTTGATCGTTATTGGGGATCATAGAGTAAGCCTTACTTCCGCATTCCGCGGGAAGACCACTTAACTCTATCGCACTTTGCTCACCATTCGGTACTCCCCGAAGTAACAAGGTCGGCCATCGCAAGTGCTTTATTTTCAGCGATAATCAAGATCAGAACCGCAGCCTTGCATCCGCGGACCGACTCTGTTACCAGCCGCAAACCATCACTCCCGTGACAGTTTTTGTCACTTGCACTATTGCCGCAGCAGCTCGGTTATTCATTGCAGCCCGGCGCCTTTCCCCTCCCAGCCAGAAACTCATTTACACTTCCACCCTATGAGCCTTCCAACCCAACCCAACGTGAAGCTAGCCAACGCCTCGGACTATCGCGAGAACTACGCCAACAGCGTGCAGATGCGCGTCAACATCTGGGATTTTTTTCTGGTCTTCGGGACCCTGCAGCAGCAGACCGAGACCCAGGTCGAGATCCAGAATTTCCAGGGCATCTACCTAAGCCCGCAGCAGGCGAAAGCCTTACTCGGACTCCTGCAGCAAAACGTGGGTGGCTACGAAAGCGCCTTCGGCGAGATCAAACTGGATCCCCGCATGGGCCCGCAAGGCCCCGTACATTGAACGAGTGTGGGGCGGACACTCCTGTCCGCCGCTGTTGCTGTTGATCTTGGTGTTGTTGTTGCTCTTACCGGGCCGACACCCTGACGGAGCACCACTATCCCGACAGGTAGAATAGCCTCTCCCATGCGATCCCCTAGCCCGCACCCGGCCCTGGTGTTCGCTGTCATCTTCGTCACGATCTTTCTACTCCACGCCCCTCTACTGCAGCTTCCATATTTCTGGGACGAAGCTGGCTACTACGTTCCCGCCGCCCGCGACATATTTCTCAGCGGTAGTCTGATCCCTCACTCGACGGTCTCGAACGCGCATCCTCCACTAGCTCTGGCCTGGATCGCCTTGTGGTGGAAACTGGTAGGCTATGCGCCGCTGGTGACGCGCTCGGCGATGCTGGTCGTAGCAGCGTTCTCGTTGCTGGGACTCTTCCGCCTGGCCCACCGCGCCGCCAACGCCGAGGTGGCGATCGCGTCGACTCTGTGCACCGCAGTGTACCCGGTCTTCTTTGCGCAGAGTTCGCTGGCCCAGGTAGATCTAGCCGCAGCCGGCCTCACGTTCTGGGCCCTGTCTGCCTATCTGGAAGAGCGCCCCGCCACAACCGCAATCTGGTTCTCCCTGGCCGCGCTGGCCAAAGAAACCGCAATCCTCGCCCCCATAGCGCTAGCCCTCTGGGAACTCTTGTGCTTTCTTATGCCGCAGTGTTTCGCGCCGCTAAGGCAGAAGAATTATGTGGGGACAGCCGCCCCCGGCTATCCGGTCGAGCGAAGCTCGACTGCCTCGATGCGGCGGATACTTTCCCTAATCCTCCCCTTGCTCCCGCTCGCCCTCTGGTACGCCTACCACTACTCCCGCACCGGATACGTCTTCGGCAACCCCGAATTCTTCCGCTACAACGTCGCCGCCACTCTCAACCCACTACGATTCCTGCTAGCGCTGGCCCTGCGCCTCTGGCAAGCCTTCGGCTACCTCCACCTCTGGCTCCTGACGGCGGCCATGCTCCTGGCAATGCTCCGGCCTCCCATCAAAGACCATGTGGGGACAGCCGCACAAGCCTGCCCTGAGCGAAGTCGAACTGGCTGTCCAGTTGAGCGAAGCTCGACTGCCGTCGCTCGCCAGCGCATCCCAATTCCGGTGCAAATGATCTTCCTCGTGATCATCGTAGCGTATGTGACCGCCATGGCCCTGATCGGCGGTGCCGTCCTCGCTCGCTACATGCTCCCCGCCGTGCCGCTAGTAATCATCCTCGCCGTCTCCACGCTGCGCCGCCGTCTCCGCTACTGGCCCGCAGCCGCTAGCGTAGTGGCGGTCGCATTCGTGGCTGCTTGGTTCTGGAACCCTCCCTACGGATTCTCCCCCGAAGACAATCTCGCTTACCGTGATTACATCGTCCTGCACCGGAACGCCGAGCGCTTCCTCGAAGCCCGCTACCCGATGGCGCGCGCTCTCACCGCCTGGCCCGCCTCGGACGAACTGAGTCGTCCCTGGCTCGGCTACAGCACGCGCCCCGTACAAGTCGTGCGCATCGAAGATTTCTCGCTCGAAGAAGTCCTCTCCGCCGCCGAATTTCGCCAAAATTTCGAAGTCGCACTAGTCTTCTCGACCAAGTACGAACCCCCGCGACCGCTGCTCGATCGCTGGAAGACCTGGATCGGTCTCAAGCGCCGCTTCTTCGGCTATCATCGCGACCTGCCTCCTCTTGCCGCCGCGCAAATCCTTGGCGGCCACATCGTGTTTTCAGAAGAGCGCAAAGGCCAGTGGGTTGCGGTAATCGAGATGGAGCGGAGTAAAATGCTGAACGCAATGTACTGGGCCGCCAGGTAGTGGCGCTCACACGATGCGGCCCAAAAGGCGCCACTCTCATCACATGCGCATTCACCTTTTCTGCATCAAATGACACGAATGCGTCTTAATCACCAGCCACACCTCGCGTCCCGGCGCGAGCTGCAGCGCATCGCGCGCCGCCAACGTGAGGTGGACTTCCATCTCCAGGCGACAAAACACGCGCGCGCACACGATCACGTCACGTTGCTGTAATGACAGGACCCGTCCCGGAAGCACATTTCGTGCACTCAATCCCTGGGGCAGGGAAGTCGCCAGCAGAATGTCTCCCGCCCGAATTCCCACCCGCAGCGACGATCCCACTCCCGCCCGCACCAGCGGAGTCTCGAGCAGCACCGGCCCCGTCTGGCCTGTCGTCGTCAGAGCCACTCTCATCGTCCCGCGCTCCGGATGCACCGCCTCCACCGTAGCATCGAAAGTATTCTCGAAGCCAACCAGCTGCGCCACGGTCTCCTGCAGCGGAGCCATCACGACCTCATGCGGCGTGCCTTGCGCCACGATGCGTCCCGCGTCCAGCACCAACACGCGCTCGCCCAGAGCGAAGACCTCCTCCCGGCTGTGTGTGACATAAAGAATCGGAATCCTGTGGATCCGGTTCCACTCCCGCAAATCGTCAATAATCTTCGCCTTGGTTGCCGCGTCCAGTGCCGCCAGGGGTTCGTCGAGAAGCAACAGCGAGGGATCGGTTACCAGAGTTCGCGCCAGCGCCACCCGCTGACTCTCTCCACCGGAGATTTCCCGCACGTTCCGCTGCGCCAGATGAGAAACACGAAATGCTCCAAGAATTGCCGCCACGCGTTCCCGCCGCTCTGCCTCCAGCAAATGCGCGAGCCCGTATTGCACGTTCTCCTCGACCGTCAGATGTGGGAACAGCGCGAGGCTCTGAAACACATATCCCAGGCGCCGCTTCTCGACGGGAAGATTCGTTCCGCCGTCGGCGTCGAACCAGGTGCGGCCGTCAACGGCAATACGTCCCGAGTCCGGCCCGGCTAATCCGGCAACGCAGTCGAGCAGAGTCGTCTTGCCCGCCCCAGACGGACCGAACAAAATGGTGAACCCGGCCGCCGCCGTGAACTCAACTTCCAGAACAAATTCATGAATCTGTGCCGGGAACCGCTTGCTAAATCGGACCTCGAGCAACCTGTCTGTTTCGTTGACATCCGCAACGGAAGCCGACGGGGCGACAGCGCCTGTGGATTCAGCAATGGGCGAGTCGCTCATTTTACAGGTCCGATCATCCACACTCTCCGATTCGCACCGTACACCACGGCCAGCAGCACAAAACAAAGCATCAGCAGAAGCAGCGCCGTCTGATTCGCCCCCGAGTAGTCCGACGCCTGCACCCGGTCGAAGATGTCAATCGAAACCGTCCGAGTCACACCCGGAATATTTCCTCCCACCATCAGCACCACGCCGAATTCTCCCATGGTGTGGGCAAAACTCAGGGCCGCCCCCGTAATAAGTCCAGGCACCGACAGCGGCACGATCACGCGGAAAAAAGTTCGCAGCGGGGAAGCTCCCAGCGTCGCCGAAGCCGCAATCAGCCGGCGATCCACGCCCGCGAACGACGCCGCAAACGGCTGCACCGCAAACGGCAGGCTATAAAGGATTGAGCCAATCACCAGCCCGCTGAAGGTGAAGGCCAGCGTGTGTCCGGTGAGCGCGATCCACCACCGTCCCAGCGGACTTTGCGGCCCCAGCGCCACCAGCACATAGAATCCCAGCACCGTCGGCGGAAGCACAATCGGCAGCGCCACCACCGCGTCCACCAGAAACTTCCAGCGCCACTTGGAAAACGTTATCCAATAAGCGATGGGCAGCCCCAGCACAAGCAGCGCAGCCGACACCACCACCGCCAGGTGCAGCGTCAGCCAGAATGCCTGCCAGTCAATTGCCATAAATAGCGCCGCCGTCCCGACGCTCCGCCTTCTCAAACAAAACTATGTGCTCTCAAAAGTTCATTTCTCCGGCAGCGAGAATCCATACCTCCGCAGCAACTTCGCCACTTCATTCGTCCTCACGTACGCCAAGAACTCCGCCGCCACCTTCTTATGCTGCGAGTGCGCTAGCACCACCACCCCCTGCGCCAGAGCCGGATAATACTCCGCCGGAACTTCCCAGTACTTGCCCTTACCTCGCATCGCTGGAGCAATGGCGTGCGCTAGCGCCACGAACCCGGCCTGTGCATTGCCCGACTCGGCGAACTGCGCCGCTTGCGACACATTCTCCCCTAGGACCAGCCGGTCCGACAGACGCTCATACAACCCGGCATGCTTCAAGGCCGCAACCGCGGCTCGTCCATAGGGAGCATGTTGCGGATTCGCGATCGCAATCTTCTTCACCGCTGGATCAAGCAGCACACCGATCCCCTTGTGCTCCACATCGAGCGCCGAATCCGCCGGCATCCAAAGCACCAGCTTGCCCACCGCATACTGATACAACATTCCTCCGTCGGCGTCGCCCGCAGAAATGAGTTGCCGCGGATAATCCATGTCGGCCGAGAAGAAAACGTCAAACGGCGCCCCGTTTTGAATCTGCTGCGTCAGCGCCCCGGAAGCTCCGAATGAAAGTTTCACCTTTACGCCGGTCTGCTTCTCGTAGCCGTCGGCCACCTCTTTCAATGCAGCACTCAGATCGGCCGCCGCCGCCACCACCAACTCCCGTGAGTTTGCTGCGTCTTGAGCCGCAGTGAATCGAGCGCTCAAAAGCTGAGCGATCACGACCATTGCGCACAGAACAAACTTGCTCATCGCCACTGTTCTCCCTGTGTCCACAGAAAGCCGATTGTACAAGGCGACCGGGTGCCCCATTTCTCGCGTTCTTTGCGAGAAAGCCTGCCCTGAGCTTGTCGAAGGGTGGGGCTTTTGGCCCCGAGGCCGCGCCGCGCCCTTGTTCCAAACTGGGTCGCATTTCTGCCGAAATCCCGCTTTTGCGTTGCTTCCCTTCCGCGCCGTTCCCATACTGGCAGTGTGAGCGCCAGTCCATGCCAAGTCGTCATTGTCGCAGTTTCATTCGTGTCTTTGCATTCATCGTTTTCATTCTGACCTGCGGGTTGACAGGATCGATCGCCCTGGGTCAGGGCGCGAAACAAAAACTCCCGGACACTTCCATCCCTGACGCAGACGCCGACCAGGTGCAACAGCGCAGCGAATGGTTTTTCCGCGGACGCCTGGTCCCCCGCAAACCCTCCGCCGAACTCCGGCGCCGCGCCTGTCAGGCCAAGTTGCAAATGCGCGCCCAGCGCGCCGCCGCCCTCGCCCTGCGCCCCGACGGAGCGGCCGTGGCATCCCCCGGTGGGTGGATACCCCTCGGCCCCGCGCCCCTCCCTTCCGATGCCACCGGAAACGGCACCCAGGACTACCACCAGGTTGCCGGACGCGCCACGGCCGTCGCCATCGATCCCGCCGACTCGACCGGCAATACTGTCTACATCGACGGCGCGCAAAGCGGAGTCTGGAAGTCCACCAACGCCTCCAATAAAACAGCCAACAGCGTCCTTTGGACTCCCGTCACCGACGACCAGGCCACGCTTTCCATCGGCGCCCTCGCCATCCAGCCCGGCAACATTGATCCCGCCAAGAGCGTGATTCTTGCCGCCACCGGTGAAGCCGACAACTCTGCGGATTCTTATTGCGGTCTCGGCATCCTCCGCTCCACCGACGCCGGCAACACCTGGACCCTGATTCGCACCGCCAACGGCGGCGCACTCTCGTTCAGCGGTCTCGGAGGCACGCGCATGGCGTTCAGCACTACCAATACCGTGGTAGCAGCCATGGCCGCGACACCGGAGGGCTTGATCGCCGGCGCCGTAACGGCCAATACGAAACGAGGCCTCTATACCTCAGTCAATGCCGGTCAGAGTTGGACGTACGATGCGGTCCTCGATCCCGGTAACCAGCCCACGGACGCCACGTCTGCCACCGCCGCCTTGCGGCGCTCGAGTAGCTTCGTCTACGCCATCTGGTTGCTCTTCCCAGGAATCGTCATTGGTTCGGTCGCGCCCTCCGGAACTGGCGCACGACGCAGACCTCGATTACTTGGATCAATCGCAATGCTGTTTCTGTTCCTGACCTTGGTCTCCTCGGCGGCGTCAGCAGCGGCGGGGGTGGTGGCGGCGGTAACCAGGGCACCCCGCCGGGCAACTACAGTGTCACCGTCACTGGCACATCGTCTGGGAACGCCCACAGCACTCAAGTTACTCTCGTCGTAAACTAATCCGTGCTCCGCGTGTTCATTCGATGTGCAAAGGAAATGCTGCGAGACCGGCCCGGGAGGAACCGCACGAGCCCTGTCACATGAGCATCCGGATCTCCCGTTGAATTAGTCCGCTGGACGATCAATGACCAATTCCCGTCACAACGTAATCATCATCGGCGGCGGCGTGGTGGGCCTCGCCGTCGCCCTCGAGATCACCCGCCGCTTCCCCCATCTCCGTCTCCTGCTTCTCGAAAAAGAAGACCGCGTCGCTCGCCACCAAAGCGGACACAACAGCGGCGTCATCCACTCCGGCGTCTACTACAAGCCCGGCTCGCTGAAAGCTCGCCTCTGCGTGACCGGCGCCGCCGCCATGGTCGAGTTCTGCCGCGAACACGCCATCCCCCACAACGTCTGCGGCAAAGTCATCGTCGCCACCCACCCCGATGAACTCCCCCGGCTCGAAAACCTCCGCCAGCGCGGAGAAGCCAACGGTCTGACCGGACTCCGCCTCATCGGCCCCGACGAACTCGGCGAGATCGAGCCGCACGCCGTCGGTCTGCAAGCCCTGGTCGTGCCCTCTACCGGCATTACCGACTACGCCGTCGTCTGTCAGAAATATGCAGAGCTAATTTCCGCCCGCGGCGCAACCGTTCTCACTTCCGCCGCCGCCACTAACATCCGCCGCTCGTCCGACGAAATCGTAGTCGAGACCTCACGCGGAGCATTTTCCACCAGCGCGCTCATCAACTGCGCCGGCCTCTTCAGCGACCGCATCGCGCGCATGGCCGGCGACGCCCCGGGCATAATGATCGTCCCCTTCCGCGGCGAATACTATGACCTCGTACCCGAGCGGGCCGCCCTGGTCCGCGCCCTGATCTATCCAGTTCCCGACCCGCGATTTCCTTTCCTCGGAGTGCACTTCACCCGTCGCATTACGGGTCGAGTCGACGCCGGCCCCAACGCCGTCCTTGCCCTGGCTCGCGAAGGCTACCGTCACACCGACGTCAGCATGCGCGACCTCGCCGCCTCGCTCGTCTTCCCTGGTTTCTGGCGCATGGCCCGCCAGCACTGGCGCAACGGTATCGATGAATGGCACCGCTCGCTTTCCAAGCCCGCCTTCGTCGAGGCCCTGCAGCGCCTTGTCCCCCAGATCGCTGCGCCCGACCTCGTTCCCGGAGGCTCCGGTGTCCGCGCCCAGGCCCTCAAGCCCGACGGCGCCCTGGTCGACGACTTCCAGTTCGTCCCTTCCGGCAAAGTCCTGCACGTGTTGAACGTCCCCTCACCAGCCGCCACGGCCTCGCTGACGATCGCGCAGGCAATCGTAGACTTAGCCGCGAACAATCTCGGCCTCAGCTAGCGGAGGCAACTGCTGTCGGCGATCGGCTCGAATCGTGGGGGGGACAACCGCCCCCGCTTGCCCTGAGCGAAGCCGGAAGGGGCTGTCCGTCGAGCGAAGCTCGACTGCTTCTCCACGGTGTACAGTTATGACTTGGAAAATCCGATGACCCCGAAATCCCAATGCCCGGCTCTTCCTGGGATCGTGCTGCTTGTGTGTTCCTTAGCCGCCTCCCAAACCGCCCAGCAACCCGTATCTTCCCCTTGGACCCTGGCCTGGAGCGACGAATTCAACGCCCACGACGGCTCGCCCGTCGATTCCTCCAAGTGGGTCACCGAAACCGGTGGAAACGGCTGGGGCAACCACGAACTGGAGTACTACACCGCCCGCCC
>Ga0307479_10002176_pt1 | contig 17805 bp, 19 predicted proteins | sample atmos_gasesECM4C_FD_203743 | JGI IMG/M metagenome (GOLD analysis project Ga0307479, IMG submission 203743) | Hardwood forest soil microbial communities from Morgan-Monroe State Forest, Indiana, United States - atmos_gasesECM4C_515 | ecosystem: Environmental > Terrestrial > Soil > Temperate... | reverse complement strand
ACCGCCGGAACCGAGATGACCCCGCCGGGCCAGTTTCAATATCCAAAAACGAGCGGCGATCGATCGTCCGGTCAAGGCGGCGATCCGGCTCATAGCGTGCACGATCTCGATCGTGATCGCACGCGCGGCGCGCGGCTATTCCACGAAGCCTATGTGCTGTTGTCGCTCACCTCGCTGTTTTGGTCCGGCAATGTGGTGCTCGGCCGTTTTGTCGCCGCCTATATCCCGCCGATCATGTTGTCGGTGATCCGCTGGGGCGGCGCCTTCTTCATCTTGCTGCCGTTTGCCGCCCGCCACTTGGTGCGCGACTGGCCGCTGATCCGGCGGCATTTCGCTTTCCTGATGCTGCTCGCGCTGACCGGCTTCTCGGCCTACAACACGATGGCCTATTACGGCCTGCACTTCACCACCGCGATCAACGGGCTGTTGTTGCAATCGGTCGCGCCGTTGTTTGTCGCGGTATGGTCGTTTGTCTTGTTTCGCGATCGCTTGTCGCTGCGTCAGGGCGCCGGCATCTTGCTGTCGCTCGCCGGCGTCACTGTTATCGTCTGCCACGGCAGCCTCGAAATCTTGTTGGCGATCGCGTTCAACCGCGGCGATCTGTGGTTCGTCGTTGCACTGCTGATCTACGCCTTTTACGCGGCCATGCTGCGGGTGCGGCCGCCGCTGCATCCGTTGTCGTTTCTGGCCGTCGGCATGGGCGGCGGCGCCGTATTGCTGTTGCCGGCGCTGGCGCTGGAGATTGCCGCCGGGCAATCGATGGTTTTCGACACCGTTACCGCGCTCAGCCTGATCTATGTCTGCATTTTTCCGTCGCTGCTCGGATATCTGTTCCTCAACCGCGGCATCGAGCTCATTGGCGCCAACCGGGCGGCGCCGTTCATTCATCTGGTCCCGGTCTTTGGCTCGGTACTGGCGATCGCGCTGTTGGGCGAGCAGTTGCAATTTTTTCACGCCGTCGGCTACCTGCTGGTGCTCGCCGGCATTACGCTCGCGACCCGGCGGTAGGCTGTTCAGATGTGCCGGATGATGTCAGCTCGTCATTGCGAGCGTAGCGAAGCAATCCAGACGCTCACCGTAAGATCTGGATTGCTTCGTCGCTATCGCTCCTCGCAATGACGACCTAACAACAAATCATGCCGCTCTAGAACTGCAGCGGCTTGACCTGTTGCACGTTCACAATCTGCTGCACCCTGGCGAGGACATCGGCCGGCACGCTGCCATCGATCTCGACCAGGGCGATGGCGTTGCCGCCGGGCGATTCGCGGCCGAGATGGAAGGTCGCGATATTGATGCCGGCTTCGGCGAGCAGCGTCGCAAAGCGCCCGACAAATCCCGGCTTATCTTTGTTGGTCACATACAGCATCGATGGCGCAAACTCGGCGTCCATCCGGATGCCTTTGATGTCGACGATGCGCGGGCGTCCATCGGCGAACACGGTGCCCGAGACCGAGCGTGTCTGCCGGTCGGTGACCACCGCGAGCGTGATCAGGCTGTCGAAGTCGCCCTCGGCGTCGCGCCGGGTGTCCTCGACGATAATGCCGCGATCCTTCGCCGCCATCGGCGCCGAGACCACATTGACCTCTTGGAGCATCGGCCGCAGCAGGCCCGCCAGCGCCGCCGAGGTGAGCGCTTTGGTGTTCATCTGGGCGACCCCGCCCTCATAGGTCAGCCGCACCTGCTTGACACCGCTTTCGGTAAGCTGTCCGGCGAAGGAGCCGAGCTTTTCGGCGAGCGCAATGAAGGGCTTTAGCTTCGGTGCTTCCTCGGCGCTGATCGAGGGGAAATTGACGGCGTTCGATATCGCGCCGCGCAACAGATAATCCGACATCTGCTCGGCGATTTGCAGCGCGACGTTCTCCTGCGCCTCCATGGTCGAGGCGCCGAGATGCGGCGTGCAGACCACGTTGGGAAGCCCAAACAGCACGCTTTGGGTGGCCGGTTCCTCGCGAAACACGTCAAGCGCGGCGCCGGCGACGTGACCGGATTTAAGCGCCGCGGCAAGCGCGGCTTCATCGACCAGTTCGCCGCGCGCGCAATTGATCAGCCGCACGCCACGCTTCATCTGCGCCAGCGTCTCGGCGTTTATGATGTAGCGGGTCTTTTCGGTGAGCGGCGTATGCAGCGTGATGAAATCGGCGCGCCGCCACAGCTCGTCCAGTTCGACTTTCTCCACGCCGAGCTTGATCGCGCGCTCGGCCGACAGAAACGGGTCGTAGGCGATGACCTTCATCTTCAAGCCGAGTACGCGGTCGGCGACGATCGAGCCGACATTGCCGCAGCCGATGATGCCGAGCGTCTTGCCGAAGATCTCCACGCCGAGAAATTTGTTTTTCTCCCATTTGCCGGCGCGGGTCGAACTGTCGGCTTCCGGAATTTGCCGGGCCAATGCCAGCATCAGCGAGATGGCGTGTTCGGCGGTGGTGATCGAATTGCCGAATGGCGTATTCATCACGATGATGCCGCGGGCGGTCGCCGCGGCAATATCGACATTGTCGACGCCGATGCCGGCGCGCCCGATCACTTTGAGATTCTTGGCATGCTCCAGGAGCTTGCCCGTGACCTTGGTCGCGGAGCGGATCGCGAGCCCGTCAAAACCATCGATCGTGGCGGCAAGCTTGTCCTTGTCCTTGCCGAGAGTGGGCGCAAATTCCACGTCGAGGCCGCGATCCTTGAAGATCGCGACGGCCGCCGGCGACAACGCATCGGAAATAAGGACTCTCGGCGCCATGCGTTTGTCCTCTCAAAGCGCGGCGATGATCATTTACGCTGCCGCGGCAAGCGCGGCCTTGGCCTGGTGGTAGGCCCAATCAAGCCACGGCGTCAGCGCTTCGACGTCGCTCCGCTCCACGGTCGAGCCGCACCAGATGCGCAGCCCCGGCGGAGAGTCGCGATGCGCGTCGATGTCGTAGGCGACCCCTTCTTTTTCCAGCACCGCCGCGATGCTTTTGACGAACGCCCTTTGTGCCTCGGCGGCAAGCCGGGTTACGGTTTGATCCACGACCTTCAGGCACACCGATGTGTTCGACCGCAGCGCCGGATCGCGGGTGAGGAAATCGATCCAGGACGTTCGTGCTACCCAATCGGCGATGGCTTTTGCGTTGGCGTCGGCGCGCGCCTGCAGCGCTTTCAATCCACCGATCGACTTCGCCCATTGCAACGCGTCGAGATAGTCTTCGACGCACAGCATCGATGGCGTATTGATGGTCTCGCCGACAAAGATGCCCTCGTTGAGCTTGCCGCCTTTGGTCATGCGGAAGATCTTCGGCAACGGCCATGGCGGCTTGTAGGTTTCAAGCCGCGTCACCGCGCGCGGCGACAAAATCAGCATGCCGTGCGCGGCCTCGCCGCCGAGCGCCTTCTGCCAGGAGAAGGTCGCAACGTCGAGCTTCGGCCAATCCAAGGCTTGCGCGAATGCGGCCGAGGTCGCATCGCAGATCGTAAGCCCGTTGCGGTCGGCGGCAATCCAGTCTGCATTCGGCACCCGCGCGCCGGATGTCGTGCCGTTCCAGGTGAACACGATATCGCTTGCCGGATCGATCGCGCCGAGATCGGGCAATTCGCCATAGGGCGCGCGCCGCACGGTTACATTTTTGAGCTTGAGCTCCTTGGCGACATCATTGACCCAGCCGTCGCCGAACGATTCCCACGCCAGCATTGTCACCGGCCCCGCCCCAAGCAGCGACCACAGCGCCATTTCGATGGCACCGGTATCGGACGCCGGCACGATGCCGATGCGATAGTCCGCCGGCACCTGTAGGACTTCGCGCGTCAGGTCGATGGCGTATTTGAGCTTGGCTTTACCTGCTTTGGCGCGGTGCGAGCGGCCGAGAAATGCGCCGGCAAGATTTTGCAGGTTCCATCCCGGGCGCTTGGCGCATGGTCCAGACGAAAAATGCGGCACACGCGGCCGCACGGATGGCATCGATGTCGTCATGGCCTATCCTTCCAGATAGTCGCCCCTCGGTGGGGAGGGGTGTCCCGCCGCCGGAAATAGGGGAACGGGCGAATAAGTCAAGTCGGGGATTCCGGGACCTGTGAGCGCATAAGAATTCCTGCGATGCGTGCCTTTTACCTCCCGCCCCGCGAAAGCGGGGAGGGGGGACCGCACGAAGTGCGGTGGGAGGGGCGTGAACGGCGACGCACTGCGAACGTTGATGTGTTGGCAACCTCGTATCAGGCAACCTCGTATCAGCCGCCCCCTCCACCACGCTACGCGTGGTCCCCCTCCCCCGTTTTCACGGGGGAGGATAAATTCAATCGTTCTCGCGGCGTGCCTTTGCGCCCGAGTTATGAAACGCCACTGTCACGCAACTCTCAGACTCGTCACCACCGGGCTTTGACCCGGTGGTCCATGCTGAGCTGTGGTAAGCGAGCGCCGGTGGAAAGCACTGCGCAAACGTCACTCCCGCATGGATTGCCTGGCATAGACGAGCGAAGCGATGTCGTTCTTCGATCAGCTTTGTCCGGCAATGACGAAGGAAAGAACGAACGAAAAATATCGGAGGCGAAACGCCGACAGACGCAATTGATTATTCTGCCGTGCCTTAGGGACACGGCCGCGCCTCAAGCGTGAGGCGCACATCTATCGGCGTTCCACCGCGGCTCTCGTCCCAAGGAGTCTTTCATCGCAAGGGACTCAGCACCAGGCTTTTGCTTCCTGGGACGTGGCGGCCAGGGTTGGCCTGTCCGTTGAGCGGGCGTTACCCGCCTCTACCTGTCCCAGTCCAGCGAACAAACGCGCCCCGGTCGTAGTGCCGAGGGGTTGATGCCCAATGCCGCCCGGGAGCGGGTTGCAAATCCGCGCGCGGGCGCCGCACTCGCCCGCGCGATCCGGCTATGCCTGCCGGGCCGCGTCCGAAAAGGGCGAGGTTCGAACCCATATGTAACGTAATCGGTGACGTTAGTCAACGCACCAGTGACACGAAATTTCGTCATCCCGAGGTGCGTGCGGCGCAGTTCGCAGGGTGGGCTGAGCGTAGCGAAGCCCACGTCTTAATCGATGACCGCGATGATCAACGTGGGCACGGCGCCTTAGCCCACCCTACGTTTGCTCACCCGCTCGCGGAGCTTGTCATCGGGCCGGCCACTTCGGGCCGGACCCGTTGGCTCGGACCTCACCCGGCGCAGCGGGGAGAGGAAGCGAGTGGCTCCCTTGACACCTTGATAAGCTTACGGTAGTTGAGCGTACCAACCGGTTGGTATGTAAATGATCAAGACGCAAACCGCCTCTGAAACCCGCGCCAAGCTGCTCGACGCCGCCCGCGATGTCATTCGCGCCAAAGGGTATGCCGGCAGCACCGTCGATGACATCTGCGCCGCCGCCGGCGTCACCAAAGGCAGCTTCTTTCACTACTTTGACAGCAAGGAAGCGCTCGGGATTGCCGCGGTCGAACGCTTCGGCGCCATGGCGGCGACGCTGTTTGGCAACGCGCCGTATCGCGCCAAGAGCGATCCGCGCGATCGCGTGCTGGGCTATGTCGATTTTCGCATCGCGCTCTTAACCGGCGAGATCCCGCCTTACACCTGCCTGATCGGGACCACCGTTCAGGAAGCCTATGCGAGCCATCCGAATCTACGGCTCGCCTGCGATCGGATGCTGTCCGAGCACGTCGCCGAATTGACCAGCGACCTCGCCGCCGCCAAAGCGCGCTACGCGCCGCAGGCGTCCTGGGATCCCGAAAGCGTCGGCTACTTCATGCAATGCGTGCTGCAGGGCGCCTTCATCTTTGCGAAGGCAAAGCAAAACGCGGAGATCGCCACCGCAAGCCTTGGCCACTTGCGGAATTACCTGGTGAGTCTTCTTGGCCATCCCGAAAACGAGCGAGGAGTAGCGGTATGAGCAAGGTGAATGCGATTCCGAACGGCATGCACACAGTCACTCCGCATCTGATATGCGCGGGCGCGGCCGAAGCGATCGAGTTTTACAAGAAGGCGTTCAACGCCACTGAAACGTCGCGGCTGCCTGGCCCCAACGGACGGCTCATGCATGCCAGCATCCGCATCGGCGATTCGACCGTGATGCTGGTCGATGAAATGCCGGAACACGGAGCGCTCGGACCGCAATCGCTCAAGGGCTCGCCGGTCACGATCCATCTTTATGTCGAGGACGTCGACGCAGTCGCCGCGCGCGCGGTGCGGGCCGGCGCCAGGACCACCATGCCGGTGACCGACATGTTCTGGGGCGATCGCTACGGCCAGATCGAGGATCCGTTCGGTCACCGCTGGTCGATCGCCACGCATATTCGCGATGTCGCGTCGGCCGACATGCAAAAAGCGATGCAAAGCATGTGCAGCCAGCAAAAAGCGGCGCAGCCCGCCTGATCAAGCGGCGACGAGGTCATTCCCGAAAGGAATGACCTCATCCGCCACCCGCGAGCAAAACACGCGGAGACCGAACGAGCCGAGGCAATGGAGAGTAGCGATGGCCAGACCTATCAAAATCAATTGCAACATGACCAGTCGCATTATGACTTGGGCCGCCGTCGCTTGGGTCGCAATTTGGCTTACGCCCTATCTCTACGCCGTGAACGATTTGATTACGTGGCGGTAGCTTCGCACGACGTCAGCGCAGGTTGCGACTGCATGGGTACATCGGCGATGCAAACACAGTGGAGCATTAAGCTTTGCGCCGAAACCAAGCGTGAGATTCAAGTTCGTGACGCGAGTCAACAACGGTTTCATTACCGATTAATGTTCGCCGTCTTGATGATGGGGGCCCAGCGAGCGATCTCGTCTTTGACCAGTGTCGCGAGCGCTTCCTGCCCTCGCCTTGCTTTGTCGGGGATGTAGCCACCCAGGTCAGAAAACCGACTGCGGACTTTTTGATCATCCAAGGCCTTGTCGAGTGCATCGCTGAGTTTGTTCAGAATCGGTCTCGGTGTGCCTTTTGGGGCAAATAAAGCAAACCAAGGCATGGCATTGAATTCGGGCAGTCCAGCTTCCCTGGTGGTTGGGACGTTTGGCAGGGCAGGGCTGCGTTCGTCAGCGGCGATTGCATAGGCCTTGAGCGCCCCGGCGTTAATGTGGGCAGCAACATCCACGATCGCACCACACGTGTAGTCAATCTGGCCGCCAAGCAGCGCACTCGTGGCCGGCCCACCACCATTGAAGGGCACCAAAGTCGGCCGCACACCAAGGATGGAATTGAGCATGAGACCAAAGCTGTACAAAATCGATCCGACGCCAGCATGCCCCATGTTCAGTTTTTCGGAATTTGCCTTCACGTATCCGATAAATTCTTCCAGGTTTTTTGGTGGAAATTCCTTCCTCGCTACAATCAACAGCGGAGCCTCCATAGCCAAACCGATCGGCTCGAAGTCGACATCCGGTTTGTAGGCGAGTTGGGGGTAGAGCCAGACCGAGACGGCGTGCGTTCCGATGTGGCCCATTTCAATGGTGTAACCGTCGGGAGTGGCGCGCATGGCTCGGATCGAGCCCGTGGTGCCTCCAGCGCCCGGGAAATTCTCGACGACGAACTGCTGTCCGAGCGTGCCCGACATGTGCTCGCCGGCCACGCGCGCAGAAACGTCGGTTCCTCCGCCCGGGGCAAACGGCACAATTATCGTGATTGTCCGCGTTGGGTAGGCCTGCGCTCTGACAGCGAGTGGCGCCGCCGACAGCGTGGCGGCACCTGTCGCCAGTTGTAGAAATTGTCTGCGGGCAAGCCTCATGGTGATGCTCCACGAGCTGAGCACCCTCCCAGACCCGCGCAATCATATCCAATGATTGCCTGAATGTCTGCTGTTGGTCGAAACCAAAAAAGCCGCAAAGACAGCGAGAAAATGGTAATGAGCAGCAATGGCCATGGCGATCAAAAATCTGGCCGCTCCATTGGGCGCTGAGATTGCCGGGATCGACCTATCTAAGCCTCTGACGCGGGTCGACGTCGACGCCATTGAAGCGGCTTGGCGCGAGCGGCTTGTCGTCGTCTTCCATGGGCAAACACTCTCGGATCCCCAACTCATCGCTTTCAGCAAGAATTTTGGCGAGCTCGACCCACCGGGTCCGAATCCATACGGCCAGCCTTTCAACAAGGAGCACCCCGAGCTCAACGTGATTTCAAACGTGGTTGAGAATGGCAAACCGATCGGCAATCTTGGCGATGGCGAAGCCGTGTGGCACGCCGACATGACTTACGTCGATGTGCCGCCTAAGGCTGCAATACTGCATGCGTTGGAGGTTCCGCCGCCGGAAGCGGGCGGCAACACCTATTTCGCCAACATGTTTGCGGTCCACGAGAGCTTGCCCGCTGACTTGAAAAAGGCTGTCGAAGACAAAATCGCGGTGCACGACGCTTCACGCAATAGTGCGGGTATGTTGCGCAAGGGTTACAAGGAAGTGACCGATGTTCGCGAGACGGTGGGGGCGTATCATCCGCTGCTTCGCACCGAGCCGAAGACCGGTCGCAAGGCGCTTTTCCTCGGTCGCCGTCCGAACGCTTACGTGCTTGGTCTCAGCGTGGGCGAGAGCGAGGCGTTGCTCGATGCGCTGTGGGCACATGCGACGCAGCCGCGCTTTGTCATGTGCCATGAATGGAAGGTTGGCGACCTGCTGATTTGGAACAATCTTTCCGTGTTGCACCGCCGTGATCCGTTTGATCCCGCGACTCGACGCGTGATGCACCGCAGCCAGATCAAGGGCAACGAGCGCATCGTCTGACCCGTGCGCGCACATCCGAGGCGCTGTGACACCAAAAACAACGGTTCTGTGATAGCCTCAACTGCGGGATGCGTTGGCAGGGGAGGTCCCCCAATGAGGCGACGCGAGTTCGTCAGGCTGCTGGGCGGTGCAGCCGCTCCGGCATATTGGCCGCTTGCGGCAAGCGCGCAGCAGTCGTGTGAAATCCGGCGGATCGCCATCCTCATGGGGACCGCGACAACGGACCTCGGGAAATCCTATCTCGCAAAGTTCCTCCGGCGTCTGGAACAACTAGGATGGGCCGACGGTCGCAATGCCCGCATAGAAACGCGTTGGTGGACGGGTACGGTAGACGAGATGCGGCCCGTTGTTGGGGAACTCGTTGCGTTCTCGCCAGACGTGATCATGGCGTTCAGCAATCCAGCAGTTGGATTGCTCAAGCGCATGACGAGCGCGATACCCGTCGTATTTGTTGGGGTTGGCGATCCGATTGGCGATGGGTTCGTCTCGAGCCTCGCTCATCCGGGCGGCAACATCACCGGTTTCGCCGGCTTCGATGGCCCGATCGGGGGCAGGTGGCTTGAGGTGTTGAAAGAGACCGTACCTCGGATCACGCGGCTGATGATGATCATGCATCCCGAGACGCCCATTCAGCAGGCGTTCTGGCGTTCGCTGCAGGAGGCCGCGCCGCGCTTCGGCGTCGAAGCCACGTCGGGCGGCGTCCACGATGCGGCCGAAATCGAGCGCGCGATAACCTCCTTCGTGACCAAAGAAAATGGCGGCATCATCGTCACCCCGCATGCTCTCACCTGGGCCAACGAGGATCTGATCATTGCCCTGACGTTGCAGCATCGTCTGCCCTCACTCTTCGCAACTGCTGCGTCCGTGAAGGCGGGGGGACTCGTCTCCTATGGTTACGACTACGAAGACACAATGCGAAAAACGGCTGAGTATGTCGATCGCATCCTCCGGGGCGAGAAACCGGGCGATCTTCCGGTCCAGATGCCGACCAAGTTCGAGTTGGTGATCAACCTCAGGACCGCCAAGGCGCTGGGGCTCGACGTGCCGCCGATCGTGCTCGCTCGCGCCGACGAGGTGATCGAATGAGGCGGCGCGAATTTGTCACACTTCTAGGCGGGGCGACAGCAACTTGGCCGCTCGTGGCGCGCGCGCAGCAGCCGGTGACCCCCACGATCGGGTTTCTCAGCGTTGGAACATCTGAATCTAATCATGAATACGTTGCTGCATTCCATCGGGGATTGGCCGATGGAGGATTCGCCGAGGGCCGCAGCGTAGGGATCGAGTACCGATTTTCAGAGGGCCACAACGATCGGCTGCCTGCACTCGCTGAGGATTTGGTTCGCGATCAGGTAACGGTCATCGCTGTGAACGGCACAGTAGGTTCGCTGGCTGCCAAAGCGGCGACCCAGACAACCCCGATCGTTTTTTATATTGGTACCGACCCAGTTGGACTTGGTCTCGTCGCGAGCCTAGCGCGCCCCGGCGGCAATATCACTGGCGTTACCAACTTGAACGTCGAGCTATTCAAAAAGTGCTTTGAGGTGATGTATAGCCTGATGTCTCCGGCTTCAACGATCGCGGTGCTCGTCACCCCCGCCAATATCGCCCAAGCCGCGATTGAAAGGGCGACGGTACAGGACGCGGCACGTGCTCTCGGCGCGCGCTTGGTGATTCTGGAAGCGAGCAGTCCCAGCGAGGTCGAATCGGCTTTCGAAGCCCTTGTCGGTCAGCGGGCAGCCGGCCTGGTGGTAAGCGGTGAAATATTTTTTCTAGGCCAGCGTGATCGGCTCGTCGCGCTGGCGGCCCGCCATGCAGTGCCAACCATATATGCGTACCGCGAGTTTCCTCTCGCTGGCGGTCTTATGAGCTACGGAACGGACATTTTGGACGGTTACCGCTTGGCCGGTATTTATACGGGCAGAATTCTCAAGGGTGAAAAGCCAGCCGATCTTCCAGTTCAACAGGCTACCAAGGTCGAGCTGGTTATCAATCTGAAAACCGCTAAGAGCCTCGGCCTTGCCATACCGCTGCCGCTGCTCGGCCGCGCCGACCTGGTGATCGGATAGCGACAACATCGCCGCGCGTCGGCGCAACTTGCGACTGCTTCGATATATCGGATGGTGCAGTGACTCACACAGTCGCGTATGCCTTCGCAGCTGTCGCAACGTTCTTGCGCCAGGTGGCTGGAGGAACGCCGAACTGGCGCTTGAACGCGCGATTGAAGGCGGCCTCGGATTCGTAGCCCACCTCCTCGGCAATCCGCACCAAGGGTGTGTCGCTGTTGCGGAGCCGGTGGGCAGCGAGCTGGATGCGCCAGCGCGCCAGGTAGTGCATCGGCGGTTCGCCGATCAGGCGCGTGAAGCGCTCCGCCAGCGCCGAGCGCGACAGACCAACTTCACGCCCAAGATCATCGACGGTCCACGGCTCGGCTACACGCCGATGCAGGAGTCCCAGAGCCCGCGACACGAAGCTGTCTTTGAGGCCCGCGAGCCATCCGGTCTGTTCGTCCGGAAGCGTCTCAACATATTGCCGCAAGGTTTCGACGAAAAGCAATTCGGACAATTTCGCCAGCACTGTCCCGGAGCCAGCCCGGCGCGCCGCGATTTCATCGGCGGCAAATTCGAACGAACTTCTGATCCAAGACGCGGCACTGCCGCGACGGGCGTCAAAGCGCAGCATCGGCGGCAGCGCCGCGGCAAGAGGATTGCCGTCCAGCCGGTCGCAACCGAGAAAGCCGCACACGATCCGCGTTCTCGCGCCGCCGCCGCCATGACGAATAACGAACAGACCGCTTTCGGGCGAGACGCGCACGACCTGTTTTGACGGCACCGGTGCCAGCTCGAGGTCGCTGCCAAGCAAGTGGCCGTCATTGTGCGGAAAGATGATGATCTCGCCAGCCTCGACTTCGACCGGCGCATTATTTGGAATCTGCGCGCTCAAGCGGCCTTCGACCACATAGTGGTAGGGCACCATGTGTTCGGCGCCATCGAGCAGCAGGCCGCAATCCTGCGGCGTGACCTCCGAGAAGATGCACCACGGTGTGGTGAACTCGGCGTGCAGAAAGACTCCGCCTTTAAGGCGAACGACCCGCAGCAGATCTGAAAGTGCATCCATGGGACCGCCCCTCGAATTTCCGGTGTCCCGAGCAAGACATCCGGCGTGCGCGTCATTCGCCCGTGGCGGTCCCCTGGATATATCAACCGCTGACAAATGGCCCGGTTCAGGCATTCGGCCCGAGTTGGGATCAGAAAGATACGATGCCGGAGAAGGTCATGAGAACGCTTTCCAGCACGACGGCGCGGCTACAAAGCGTCGCAACCCAGCCTAGCCAACTGATCGCCAGGCTGCAGTCTTGGCGGGTGGCCTATTTGGAGTGGCGCATCCAACGCGAGGCAATGCTGCAGCTTGAAGCTTTGGGCGATCGCGAGCTGCACGACATTGGCGTGCGGCGCTGTGAAATCGAAGGCGTCGTCAAAAGTGGGCTCCAGCGCGAGCGCGCTTTCAGCCGGTATCACTGAATAGGAAAAGACCCGCGGTGCCGAGTTTCTCGGCATCGCAAGGCCGCGGACGGACGCAACCGCCATGACTTACACGATTGCCCGCTATCCGGTGCACCTGATCGATTTCGTGTCGGCCGCCAACGGTCGCCGCGTCACGATCCGCCCGATGCTGCCGCAGGACTTCAGATTGCAGCGGGAATTCTTCCGCTCGCTCTCCGTGGGCGCCCGTTACGGCCGCTTTCTGACTTCGTTCAATGACCTTCCGGACGCAATAGCGGAGCGCTTGGGCAAGATCGATTACAGCCGCCATCTCGCGCTGCTCGCGGAAGTTTTCGAAGGCAACAGCGAGACCATGGTTGGCGAGGCGCGATACGTCATCGACGAGCACGATGCGGCCACCTGCGAGTTCGCCATCGCCGTCGCCGATGACTGGCAGGGCTGCGGAATAGGCCGTGCTTTGCTCGCAAAGCTGGAGCGTGATGCGGCGGCTTCGGGTATCCGGCGCATGCGAGCCGATACGCTCTACGACAACAAAGCGATGCGTCGACTCGCTGCCCGCTGCGGTTACGCGGTGAAAGCAAATCGCGACGATGCCAGGCTCGTCAAATTGGAGAAGCAGTTGAGCGCTTGGATGCCGGCGAACGTCCAACCATTGGCTGCTTGAATCAACGATCGGACAGCGCGTGAGGTCTCGCCATGGCAAGCAAATGGAACGTCGCGACCGCCAGGACACGGCAGGCGGAGCGCGCCGTCATGTCGCCAGCGGAGTTCATGGCGCTCGTTGTGGGATGGGGCGGTGGCCTCGATCTGCTTCTCTTTATTTCGGTCTTAGCCCGATACCTGAGTTAGCGCGGACGATACCTGAGTTAACGGGGACCATTCCTCAGTTAGCGGGGATAGAGACATGATCGTCTGTTCTTGCAACGTGTTCAGCGACCAGCAGGTTCGCTCCACCCTTGCCGAGGCCACGCAACAGCTGCGGATGAGCCAGATCTATGACTGTCTCGGCAGCGGCGCGCGATGCGGCCGCTGCGCCCACACTATCAAGCAAATCATGAGCGGCAAGCTGCGATCCGGCGTTTCAGTCATGTCTTCCGGCGGGCCGGTCATAGATTCTCGACCGCCTGCCGACTTACTGATTGCCGCATCGGCCGACCGGTCCACCGCGTCGGTGTTCCCGGAGACAGGAGATTGAAGATGAATGCGATCGAAAAAATCTCTGCCACCGACCGCTATGCGCGCTGCATTGCGACCTCCAAGCGCGTGCGGTGGGATATCGACAAGGACGTGATCCGGGGGCGCCGCTTTGATACGGCCCACAAGTTCTTGCCGGATGGATTGTCCCTGGTCGACGCGTTCACGACCCTGTCCGCCGATGAAAAGCGGTTCGTGAGTCAGATCCAGGGCCGTACCTATGCCAACATCTTTGGACTGGTTGAGCGCTTCATCAATGCCAAAGTTCTGGAACTGAGCCACGATCACTGGTTCGGCGATCAGGTTGCGCTCGAGGCGCTGGTCCGGTTCAGCGATGAAGAGCTCAAGCATCAGGCATTGTTCCGCCGGATCGACGCTATGATCGGCGAGGTACTGCCTGACGGCTATCGCTTCGACATCGATCCCAACAATGTCGCCCACGCCGTGCTCGGCAAAAGCACATGGGCGGTATTGGCGCTCACCCTCGACATCGAGCTGTTCTCGCAGCTCCATTATCGGCAGAGCATCGATCCCGATACCGGGCTCTCCGAGCTGTTCAAGGACGTGTTTCTCTATCACTGGCGGGAAGAAAGCCAGCACGCCATCCTCGACGAGCTGGAATGGCTGCGCCACGACGCCGAACTGAGTGCGGAGCAACGCGATCGGGCCGTCAACGAGCTCATCGAGCTCGTCGCCGCGGTCGACGGCATCCTGCAGGCGCAGGCCAAGGCCGACGCCGGCTACTTCACGGCCAAGTGTGGCCGGGCGGTCGGCGAGGCGGAGGCGCGCGCGATCGAGGACGCGTTCCTCAAAGCCTACCGGTGGCAATACATTCACTCGGGCGTCCAGCACCCGCACTTCGGCGAGGTGCTATCCGGCCTGATCACCGAAAAGCAGGGCCAGCGCATTCAGACGGCGCTCGCCACGCTCCACTAGTGCGCCCCCGAAACCCAAACACGACCCGATACCACGGAGACATGTCATGCTGACCAAAACCGAGACCGCCAAACCTAAAGTCGTCAACGGCATCAATGTCGATGATCTGTACGCCCTGATCGATGGCGTGAAGGGCGATGCCGCGAAAGGCAAGACCCATTGGCGCGTGCGATCGGCCTGGCAGGGCCAGGCGCGCAGCCGTGCGCACATCGATGGCTTCACGATCGGTGGACAATATGTGCCGCGCCAATTTTCGTTCGACATCGACGAGCCGTGCGAGATCGGTGGGTCGAATCGACTCGCCAACCCGCAGGAGCATCTCTTGGCGGCGCTTAACGCCTGCATGATGGTCGGCTACGTGGCGCAGTGCGCGGTGCGCGGGATCGCGCTTGAGAAGCTCGAAATTGAAACCGACGGCGAGATCGATCTCCGCGGCTTTCTCGGAATCGATTCAGCCGTGCCGCCGGGTTACAGGAATCTGAGCTATGTCGTCCGTATCAAGGGCAATGGCACCAAGGAGCAGTTTGCCGAAATCCACAAAGCGGTGATGGCGACTTCACCCAATTTTCACAACGTGTCCCGGCCCGTGGATCTCAAGCCGACCCTCGTCGTCGAGTAGTTGACGGCCGCAAACGGCGTAGCGGCCGCGTGAGGCGGCCGCTGCGTCGATTGCATGGTGATCTATCAATTGCCGCGAATAATGTGCGGCGGCGTCGGCAGCGTCGCCCGCTGCGTCGATTGCGTGATGATCTGCGTCGCGTCGTTCTCGGCGGCCGACGGCCACGTCAGTTCGGGGCAGGCCGACGTCGCGTGCGTCGCGCAGTTCAGCCTCGCGGTGTCAATTCGTTTCAGGCCCCGCACGCCGCCGTCTTGGTAGAACAAGCTCGACAGCTTTTTGATGTTGCGACGGACTTCATCCGCCGTCACGCGCATCGGTTGTCCTGGCGGCGATTCTCGATCGGCGACGCGCACGGTATAGCCCGGCTGGGATACGACCGTCGTGCCGGCGGCGTTGGTCAGCGTGATCGTGCGGTACTGATTGGTAATTTGCGTGCCGTTGGCGCCATGCGTGATGGTGACGGTGCCGCCGCGGATGCCGACGGCCACCGCCGGCGTGTTGATCGTCACAGCGCCCTGATGACTGAGCTGGCCGCCGATATATTGCAGCGTGCCCTGGGTCAGTCTGGTCAGCATGTGACCGCGGTTCGCCGCCGGATCATAAACGAATTCATCGATCACGAGATTGGTGTTGCCCGCGATGCTCAGCGAGCTTTTATCGAGAAACAGAAGCTGCGCGGACCCGGACGGCGAGGTGTGGATGCGTTCGTTGTGCATCACGCGCGCGCCGACGGTGAGCTTGTCCGTCGCGCCGCCGGGCGGCGTGCTTTCGCTCACCGGGTTGACCGCCGTCGCGGTGCCGACCTGTTGCGCCAGCGCGGGTGCGGCCGCCATCAGCGCGGCGGCGAGCGGCGCTATGATGAATTTCTTGCTCATGACGTGACCTCGAACGCTTAGCGAATGACTGGCATTTGTCCGCTGATCAGGTTGGCGCCGCCGGCCTTGACCAAAGGCGCGGTGCCGAGATCGAGGTGGCCGACATGCGCAAACACGCCGACGATCAGAACAAAACATGCGCACAACAGGCCAATGACCACGATCTTCAAGTGCGTGTGACGATCAGCGCTATAGATCGAATGATTCATGGCTGCCGCCGATTCTTGAATTGAGTAAAGCGCGGTTTCCGGCCGGCGCCTGTGATCTGCGGCACAAACCGGAGCTTTCGGCTAAGTGGCTTGAATGTTGTGGCTTTTGGCGCTTTCGCGCCGGCGCAAGCGACGGGGCTAGAGCATGATCCCGAAAAGTGGACACCGGTTTCCCGCCTGCGCGAAGCCGTGCAAGCGGCTTGCCTGTTTCGTTTGACGCTTCGGCGGGCGAAGCCAGGTCGGAAAAGATCATGCTCAAACAACAGGCCAAGCGAAATGGCGATTCAATTAATCCCATTTCGCTTTAGCGGAACGTCACGGTCGCTATGGCGCGGCCGATCTTGTCCGGCGCCCAGAAGGTGACCGGTCCGGGCGCGGCGCCAGGCGCGGCGATATTGGTGCCCTGGCCGGGCAAGTTGAGAAGTTGCTGGCCCGCCGCATTCGAAACGCTGACCGCGCCTTCGATGAGGAATACGCCGAGCACCTGATCGTCGATGGGCCCGCCCCAAAATTCCGTGCCGCGGATGCCGACGATCGCAACCGGCGTCGTCACGCGCACGTCCGCGCTCGCCAGTTTCGACACCTGGCCTGACACAAAGCGGAAGGCGCCGACCAGACCAAATTTGATCGTGCCGCTGCCCGCGGCCGAGTCGAACACGTAACTATCGAGCGTCAGTGTGGCCTTTTCGCCGAGCGTCAGCCGCGTGTTGTCGGTGAAGGTGACTTCGAGCCGCGCTGCATCACCGGTTGAGACAACGTCGTTGAGAAAGACCGAGGAGTTGAGGCCAAGCGGACGTCTGGCGTTGCCATTTGTTCCGATCGCCTCTCCCTGGATGCGGCTGACCGTGCCGATCGCCTGTGGGCGCGCGGCTTGGGCGGCGGACTGACCGCTGGCGAAGCAACAGGCCAGCATCGCCAGAATAATGATCGGCCGCTGCACCATGCGACCCAACCCGCAGACCGTTGCGCTCAATCCGGGAAACGATGGAGCCGCTTCGAGGCGATTGCTTGATCTCACTTCGTTCAGTCCAGGCTACAGAACGGTGAATACGCTACGGGACTGTGAATACGTACGCAAGCAACGCGTGAAGGCGAAATTACAGCGAGGTGATGTTAAGCTCTCTTATGATCTTGCCCCATTTGTCAGCATCCGCACGAGTCAAATCAGCGAGTTCATTGGGGCTCGATTTCGCCACCTCCACCGCGATGTCCGCCATTTGTTTCTTCACGCTGGTCAGAAAAAGGATGCGGTCGATCTCCACATTAAGTCGCGCGATAATCTCCTGTGAAAGACCGGCGGGGCCGTAAGCCCCGTACCAGACCGCCATTTCGAAACCAGGGATGATTTCGGCGACGGTCGGAACATCCGGTAGAAGCGGAGAACGCTTGGCCTCGGTGACAGCGAGCAGCCGCAGCTTTCCAGCTTTTACGTGCTCGAGGCTCTGCGTGCCGGCGGTGAACATGAGTTGCGTCTGACCCGCGACCGTGTCGGCAATGGCGGGTGCTCCGCCCCGGTAAGGCACGTGCACCATCGCGACTTGCGCCATCTTTTCGAACAGTGCACCGCACAAATGGTTGGTCGAGCCAGCACCGGCCGAAGCGTAGGAAATCTTTCCTGGATTCGCTTTGGCGTAGGCAATGAATTCGCGAACATTGTTGGCCGGAACCGCCGGGTGCAGCACCATCGTATTGGTCACGTAAGCCAGCAGCGTTATCGGCGAGAAATCGTTCACGCCATCAAACGGCATTGCTGCAAACAGCGCGTGATTCATGGTGTGTACGCTCATCGTATTGAACAGGAACGTGTAGCC
>Ga0307479_10002175_pt1 | contig 17807 bp, 15 predicted proteins | sample atmos_gasesECM4C_FD_203743 | JGI IMG/M metagenome (GOLD analysis project Ga0307479, IMG submission 203743) | Hardwood forest soil microbial communities from Morgan-Monroe State Forest, Indiana, United States - atmos_gasesECM4C_515 | ecosystem: Environmental > Terrestrial > Soil > Temperate... | reverse complement strand
CAACTCCCGCTTTCTTCCCAGAGTATTCCTCCAAAGTGGGAATAACGATCTGACGCATCGTGCCGGGCAAAATCGTGCTGCGTATGACAATCGTGTGACGGGCCGGTTTATTCTTGATGGCCCTGCCGATCAGTTCACAAACACGTCGGATGTACGTCAAATCTAGATTGCCGTTGATTTGGCTTGGAGTACCAACACAGACGAATGACAGGTCCGTTTGGCAGATCGCTTCGTCCTGGTTGTCCGTTGCTCGGAGTCGACCGGACCTGACAGCCTCGGCAATGATTTCGCCGATCTCCGCTTCGATAATGGGAGTTTGTCCGGCGTTGATGAGGTCGACTTTGGTGCGAACCGGGTCGACACCGATCATTTCGTGCCCGTCTCGCGCAAAGCAGCCTGCGGACACAGTTCCGACATAACCTAAGCCAAAAACACTGATTCTCATGATAATTCGCCCCTCTTCACCAGAAAAATCCGAAACGTCCTATGTGCTCCGCCTTCGGTTAGTTCACGGTGCCTGTTGTACTGTCAACGGAAACAGGGAGCATGTGTTGCTGACCAGATAAACGAATCGCTGGAGGCGGGCGAGCATCGCGCTTCTCTCAAGGTCACATTCAGGTTTACGCTCGGTCGTAATGCAAACTCGATTGTAGTGGTGTCTACAGCCGGCTGTCGCAACTGCCTAAAGTCAGCTTCCGGCTGTCCGCTGGAAGGCTTTCAACCGCCGGTCCGCCTCAGAGTTGAGGCCTGCTGAAACAAAGTGGTCCCCAACCCTGAGAATTCCTTCGTTTCCACAGTCGCGATTCGATTGGTACAACGCCTTGTAAAGGCCTGCGAGGGCGCACAGCATCGTAGCCTGTCCCCAGTGTAATGTGGGCGTTCCGTTTACCAGCCATCGCGAGTACCGCCGATAGTAAATATATCCGCTTTGATTCTGGATTTTGTCGATAGTCCATTCTGCGACTCTCAGCGCCAGAGACAGGCTGTCTGGGTCTCGATCACGGAAGAATACAAGCATATCAATCGCATGCGAAGAACACTGAATGTCAACGGGCAACGTTTTGTGGTTGTAATACCTCGGAGTTCCGTCGGGAAGAGAAAAGTTTGATCCTTCAAAATTGTTCGACCAACTGGAACGTCAGATTCCTTACCAGCAGATACCATTATGGTTGCCATTGGTTCTCCTACGATTCGAAATGCGGGCGACGAGTCTTAGGTCGTAGTACAAGCACGTTTGGCCGGCTCACGCCGGTATACTCGTGCCTTTCCACGAGATCGAATTCGGATTCCATAACCTCCACCATTGCAGTCGGCCTGCGCTTATTCTTGCCGCCGTTGTTGAAGTCAGAGAGGTCGAGTCTAACAATAAAAACACCCTCTCTGTTCAGATATTTTGCATAGTGATCTAACGTCTCTTTAATCTTCGCAATTGGCACGTGGTAAATGGATTCGCGAAATAGAATGACGTCGAACCTCTGGTTTGGACTGTATTTAATGAAATCAGCTTGAACAAAGAGATTCTTGTTCTCGCGGCCACTTTCAAGGGTTCTCTTCCTGGCCTTGTCGAGCGCCGCTGCAGATATATCCACGCCGATATAGCTCCGGTATTCTCTCGCGGGTAATTCATTTGCAGTATTGCCCGGACCGCACCCGAGGTCGAGGATGCTCCCGTTCCTCGCGTATTTTTCGAGGTTTGGATACACGCAGTCTTCAACAGTGTTATCGATGAAGTCCCACTTGGTCCCCGAGAATTCTTTATCCCAAAGAAATTTTTTGACGCCCGAAGGCCCATAGCTCTTCAGGGCCGCGACTAAGAAATTCGTGGTACGATCCACAATATTCATTTCTTGCTGCTCCTTTGCGCCTGCTAAACTGCCAAGCTGTCGAAAACTAAGGTGCGGTTGCAAATATCTGTCTTCTCGAAATCAAAAGTAACAAATAACGCCTCAGTGAGCTATACGGTGGAGATCATTGAATCCCTCCGGCGGCCTTATCGAAAACAATATCATGCAGCAAGTAACCACACCGATCATCTTCGGATAGGGTTCCGGTTTTGTTATGGGGTACAATTTTGACGTTGATGATGTCTATACCGCGTCGCCAAGTTTTATGAATTCATCTTACGCCAGCCACAACGCAGGCAATCAGTTTAATCTTTGGGAAGGCAATATGGTCCCAGGGATCTGAGTGGACGATGCGTGGGAACCAGTGACCAGATGTAGCTGAAATCTCGGCTCCATGTGCGGATTATAAATGGGACAGTGGAGTTAGTCTTTCCGCTCTCCCCGCTCTCCCAACCAGGAAGGGAGTTGCGGAACATGGTCTCGTGCGCTTGCGAGATGGCCGGCGGCCCGCTCTCGGTGGGTCGCGGGCTGACTCATTTGTATTCTCCTAGGGCCTCGGCGGCCGATCTCGTATCCTTCCGTAGCGGGGCCAACTCGCGCAGAAGGCTGGCAACCTGGCGCAGCGGCATTAGGCCTCGATGAAAAAGGATGACCATACCCAAATAGATTGTAATAAACAGCGTTGAAATGAAGATGATCGCCACGAGTGCGGCGCTTGTGCCTGAAGCGGTGCCCCAGAATACAGTGCCTCGGATGATCCCGGCAGTTATCAGGCCCGCCGCCAGCGCCGCGGCAGCGTACTTCCAGATGGCGGCAATCAAAGCTGAGACACCAAACCCAATCGGTCGCCCAGCATACCAGAAGCCGGGAATTAGGAGGGCCCAATAGGAAATGCTCCATGCTGCGGCAACTCCCGAGGGCCCCCAAGGCAACCCCGCCAGAAACATGGAGACAGTTAACGCAAACTGCACGAGAGTCCAGCGAAGCCAGCGGCCCGGGTTCCCAATGGAAAGATGAATCCAGCCAACAGTACTACAGAGCAGCATGACGCTGATTCCCGGTCCGAATATCTCAAAAATTCTGCCGGATTCCGACCATTGTGGTCCCAGCACCAGCCTCACAACGTCCCTGCCAACCAAGGTAAGATCGGCGCTCATTGCCATGCCAGCGAACGCAATCATACCTAGCGAGCTGGCGAGGTACCTCCGTAAGCGCAGGTGGTCCTGATTCAGCCGACTCAACGCTGCTAGTGCGACATTGTTGAGCGGCGCAGTGAGCTGAGCGGCTGTAAGCGCGAATAAGTCATAGGCTTTTTTGTAGAATCCGAGAGCCACCGCGTTAAATCGCCAGCCGACCAGCACGTTGTCGATATTCTGAGTCGAGTAGAGCAGGCAGTACTGCCCGTAGACTTTCCCCGCGAACCGGACCATGGCACCTGTCTTGCCTGTTCGCCGCGGCGAACCCGGAATCCATCGGCAAAGCCAACAGGCTCCAACCGTCACGCTGAGCTGTTGTGCAACGATCCCTGCCACCAAGGCTGAGTATCCCCAGCCTCTCAAGGCCAGCAGGATCGAAACGGCTGTATTCACCGCACGGCCGACGACATCGTTTGTGGAGATTCCCGCGAAGCGTATGGCGCGTTTTAGAAGAGCCAAGTGTATGACCGAGGTTGCCGAAATGACGATCCCCACCGACAGGCCTATGGCAACATTTGCCACCAGCGGATTTCGGTAGAATCGCGCCAGCAGCGAGCCCGCCGCAGCAAACGCAATTGCCAGTACCAGCCCAGCGCCTGAGTTGAGCCAGAACAAATTGCTGGCGGTGTTATGGTCTATTTCCTCAAACTGGATGACCGCCTCCGAAAATCCGTTGAGGCCGAAGCTGGCCACGAGCAGGCTGACTGTGGTGACCATAGCGACGACGCCAAAGTCGGCAGGCGTCAGCAGTCGGGCCAAAATGACTGTACTGATCACTTGGGCTGCGAGAGACAGGCCCGAAGCGGATATTGTCGCTGCGGCGCCGCGAATGGCGAGGTGCCGTAAATCGTGGCTCCCAAAGCTTGGGCAGAACGCACCACTAGAGTCAAACGGGATCATTTCGTTCTTCTTGGCTGAAGGCTTGGCGCGAACCAAAATCATCGACAGCCTAAACAGATTTCGGCTTTGTCACGAGCACGATTTTCTTGATCGCAGCCAACGACGCGCAAAGGTTGGCCGTCGATATCCACGTTTCGTCGGAGCATCAGCCAAATGGATAGTCAACAAATATCGAATCTTCGATTGGAGGATGTTTCTCAAAGCCGCGAAGACTGCTTTACAGCTAAAATGAATGAGGCAGCCCTCTTCGTTGATGGGCGGTTTCCTGTCGGGCGAATCTTCTCAAGATCACCTCGCACGTTCCATGTGAAGAAATTTAGGCGGCGGGAGATCGGGTTTCGGAGCGCGACCCAAAGTCCAATTCAGGACGCGAGTAGTGCTCTGCGCCTTTGCGTCCCAAGTTAGGCATTTCCGAGCGTAGGACATGCCTCGCTGTCGCAAGCGATTAAGAAGATCACGATCGCGCGCGAGATTGGCCAAGATCCTTTCTATCTCCAAGACCACGTCGCTCTCATCGGTAATCGGAACCTTGCACCCTACCTCAGGATGAACGATATCTCCAGGGCCGCCGAAGTCCACGATTACGGGTACGGCGCCGACCGCGAGCGCCTCAAAGACTACACCTCCGCCGAAGTCGCGAACCGACGGAAACACAAGCACGTCTGCAGATCGCATGCGGCTGAGGACTTCAGCATGTCCGAGCGAGCCGCAGAAGGAAACACCCTTCTCGATACCAAGTGATCTTGTGAGCTGCTCCAGGCTGTTCCGTTCCGGGCCGTCACCGACCACGACGAAGCGGGCTAAATCGCTTCGCAACAGGGGCGCAGCTGCGCGTAAAGCAAGGTCGCAAGCCTTCCGTGGAACCAGGCCGCCAACGAAAATCAGCTCCAGTTTAGCACCCGGCTCCCGCCCCCGCGAGTCGTTGGAACAGACGGCGCTACCAACACCGTTCTCCGGTATGAAAAAAAGTTTGTCGCGGTACGCCGCGAACTCGGCATACGTTTGGGACGAAGCGGCTATGATCGCCGCCGCGTGGCGATAGGTTGAACGGGCAAAAGGCAGGAATCGATACAGGTTCCTTAGGCTGGCGATCCATTCCCTTTGCTTCTTGAGCTGGGTAAAGCCCGGCGGCCACGGCAAACCGCCATTGAGCGGCCCGATCACAAAAGGTATAGGTCCCTTCCGCAGAAAGAAGGCGAACGGACTCGGCAACACCGCTGTCAATGGCACGATGCGCAGGACGACATCGAACTCGCCCGCAAGGATGCGGCGCCGCAACTGTCGCCAAGCGTACCATTCAAAGGCAACAGAAAATGGGTAACTGAATGCGGTCAGCGCCTGAGTGTCATAGTTGCCTTTGAGGATGCTGCGAAAAATCCAGTCAAAGATGCGGTCGAGCAATGGGGTTCGGACCACCTCAATGGCTTTAAAGGGCGCTTTTGCGCGGCGCAGAGCGTCCTCAACGGAGGATGCGGCGACTAGGGTGACATCGTGGAGTTCGGCGAGTGCCGCCGCGTGAGAATATGTGACCAAAGGAATGCTAACTTGCTCCGGGTTACAGCCCGGGCCCAACACCAGAACACGTAAGCGATCCATAAATGTGCTCCTTTATCTCGGCACTCGCTTTGCCATCAAGGAAGACATAGCACCATTTGCAGCTTGGCGAGTTGGAGAACCCGTGATCAAGACGACGTTCGACTCCCTACACCAATGCTTCGAGCTGATTACCGCCTGATGGCACCCTGCGCAGTTCCATTGCTTTTTTTAGCGCTGATATAGCCCCGAAATCACTACACCTTGAAGATCAACTGAAGCATTGCCGAGTGCTGACTGCACGAGCTCTTACAAACTACTCCACTCTGTCCTCGAAGGTACGAACGGTTGCCCTGCCGGGCAGGGGTTAGTGGTGGCGGGGATCACCTACGCCTTGTTGCTACGAGTACCGGAAATGCCCGGTGTCTCACTCCCAAAAATACCGGCAGCTATGCCGCTCGCACTGACCACGGCAAGTAGCAGGAAGGTCCACGACGGAGCCATCATCCGGAAGCCCGCCTCAGTTATACTGTAGAACGTGCCTGTGGTTAGATAAGCAAGCATCAGGCTCGCAAGCTCGGGATCGTACTGAAATGCCTTGATGGCACGCCGATAGCCGCTAATTAGAATGAGCGCGACCAGGCACACGCCCACCGAGCCTAGATCCACGTACACTTCTAGATAACCGTTGTGCGCTGAAACCAGATTGCTCATATCCAAGAATCCTGCGAGGTGGAGGCTTCGATTCACTTTTTGCACGTTAGCGTTCCAGAAACTTTCGAAGCCAGTGCCAATTACCGGGTTGCCGGCCGCGCTAATCACGGCTGCCCAAATGTCTGTTCGTCCACTAAGACCGTTCCCCCTGCCCAGCGCACTCGAGTAGTATGAAGCGCCCCCAAAGAACATCGTGAGTCCCCCGGCAAGAATGACGACCAAACAGAGCATGCCAACCCTGCTGGGGCGGTTTCGGAAGGCACGCAGACCCGTCACAAGGACGAGCCCGGCGCCAAGGATGAAGCAGGCAACCGAAGTCGCGGAATGCGCCATCTCCAACAGGGCCAGCCCGAAAGCGAGAAATGTAAACTGAGCCGCGAGGCGCCGGCCTCGATGTCGCTCATCCTTGTGAATGAGAAGCGAGCGCACGTTCCATAGCGCGCCCAGCGAAATCACGAACACAATGAGGCCAAGTTCATTCTTAGTTGTTGTTACACCTATGTTCATGGGTTCCCCACCGGGGTCATACCCGCGGCCCAGGTCTGTATAGCGGATCAATACTACAGAAAGGGGAAATAGAATAAAGCCGACCCGGGAGTAGAGCCGCTGGAGCGCCCCAACGGGTCGACCATCAGTTAAAATGATCAGCACCATAACCAGTTCACCGACGGCCTTGGTCCATCGCTTGAAAGCGGGGCCGGGAATGGGCGACCAGGCAACACTTACCAGACAGTATAAGAAGTAGATGAGTATTGGACCGCTAACTTTGAGCAGAGCACTGGTCTTACTCTTGCGACTGAACAGGACAACGATCCCGGCGAGGATGAGAGCCGCAAAAACAGCTGCGTCCACCGGGCTCCCCTCAACCGTTGACGCGAGGCCTTCCGCGTCTCCTCCTCCTAACCCGAACCAAACCGAGACAGGCCTCGACCCTACTATCCAAAGCCAGATGACGGGCAGCCACAGAGCGGTGGAGTTTCGAACGGAGTCGTCCCTGTTAAGGAAAAAAAGTCCTACGACTCCGGCACTACATATCAGGAACGCGAGTGGAGCGCCCACTTGATGCTCCCCGGAAAGGACCCTGGCTCTGACCGGACGCGGTCAAGCGAAATCCATCCCCCACCTCTAACCACAAACATCACATCTCTCGACTGTTCGTTCGCCTAGGCGAAGACCGCCTTGTACAGCTTGTCCATGCTCGTAGCACTTGCTCTAGCGCGATCCACCACTTCCACGCTCAGAATCGTAAGAGCAATGGCTGCAAAAAAGGATATACCCAACGCTGCAACTCCGAGATTGATGTGGCGGAAGCCCGCGCTCAAGAACTGAATGATAGCCATCTGGGATATGTATCCGAACAATGAGTACTTCCCGAGCAGAACAACCTCGCTTCCTATTCTGCCGGCCTCGGTGGCGCCAAGACCCACCAAATAGATGACCATAACACTCAGGGGCACACCGATGAGCTGTAGTACAAATGGGACATCCCAGATCGTTATCGCAATCGTGTAACACAGATAAGCGAGCGCCAACGCATAGGGATGTCGAACGAACTCGTTAATCGCTGCGATAGGCTTGAACCCAGCCAATACCCCAAGCATTCCGATGGTTACAAGTTCCAGGTGTGAGCTCTCTGCATCGATTATTCCTAATACCGGGATGGAAAGTAAGAGGAGTGCGCACACGACATGAAACGTGTACTTATAAAATCTGTACGGGAGCATTAGCGCCCCGCAGAACATGAGCACGTAACTGATGGGCACAAGAATAGAGAACGATACGAGTTTACCGCCCACGACCGGCAAGTTTCCAGAAACAAACACGGTGAAGATGTTTACAAGTGTGAGCGGATTACGCACCGGTGCCCCGGCGGACCACACAGGGACAATTAATGCCCGGACCACGTTCAAGACGACGAATACCGCCAGGAGCTTAAGCCCCCTCGTGAATAGCCTTTTCGGAAGTCGTGGATCGGCGGCATCGTACTTTGAGAGATAAACGTTCGAAATCATAAACCCCGTGATGAAAATGAAAGACGGGGTCAAGAACCGCAGGTATCGATAATATTCCCATTGAGACCCGATGAAATAGTTGATCCAGTGATAGAGCACCATAATCAGGACAAGCGCGCCTTTTGTGAAATCGAGAGCGGTAATGCGCTGAGTTTTGGGCGAACTTGTACTCATTTGCGTGTAAACCTTCGGTTTAGAACCACCATTCGCTCGAATTTCTGTTTCAGGCAGCATTTTTGCCGATTGAAGTTTGCAGAATTCGTGACGAACTAGTTTCGAGAATCCACGAAAAGCCGGTGCAGCAGTTCGATCGATAACAGCTTACGGATCTCGGTCGTATAGTTGCGGTCGCCTTTCAGGTGGCCCCGCACAGTGGCTTCCAGCGCCTTACGATCCAGAAGGGGACGGAAATTGATCGGAAACCGGGGAGTTCCCTGTTTCACACCCCTCCATCTGTGTAATTGGAACCGGAGTGCGGTTCCCCGTCGGGCAGCCCTTGCAATCAACTGAAGCAGGCGATTCTTCAACCCAGGGCGCCTCATATCCGAACACCCGATTGCCAATACTCACGTCATATCCTTGCTACGCATAGCTTTACTATCCATTCGCCGTCTCGCTTCAGGCTGAAACGGATCCTGAGATCACAGCCACTGACTCAGTTCGAACCGAGAGACACTGAGTATTTCGTCCTCGCCAAGAGTCGTCCTGTACTTTGGGGCAGTGTTGTTAGCCTGTTACAAGTCTGTACTTTGTGCCAATTGCGGAGGCTTCTGCATACCCATTACAATCCGTGTAGCGTTCATTTTTTGAAGGCCCTTACCACGGCCAGTGGCCTTTGCGGGGATAACGAATCTCAAAGCGCCAGACGTTCATCCTTGTGGGGGATTTCTTGCAATGCACTCCCGCATGGATTTATAAAGGAACGGAACATTATGCGACGAATGCGAACCTTGACATCCGCAATCTATATTTCTAGCGTTCTGGCTGCTGTGGTGCTGTGCCCCATTCCTTTGCTGGCTACCAACTATACGGTGAAGGCTGGAGGGGGAGGCAACTACACGACCATTCAAGCCTGTTCCAAGGCCGCAGTTGCGGGAGATACTTGCACAGTCTATGCAGGTTCTTATGCGGGCTGGACGCAGACGACGAGCGGTTCCGCTGGCAGTCCAATCACTTTCACCGTTAATCCCGGCGATGCCGTAAACATCACTAGCAACATAACGGTCACCAGCACCAGCTACATCACCATCGGCGCGCCAGATGCAGGCGGTGGATGCGCCAATAACGGGAGGACGACCGGAGCAGGAGGTGCCAATCCAACTTTCGTGGTTGGTGGGTGCTTCGTGTTCATTAATGCCGGAATCCAAGGGCCGGTCTGCAATAGCGGGAATCACACCAACCATTTGCACGTCACTTACAATACTAGCAGGGGCTCAAACCCGGCCGAATTTCTGCATTTCTCTCAGGGACTTGTAGTTCCAAGTTGCGGTACGACCTACATTGATACAACGAGCAGCGATAATTACTTCGCGCACAACGATCTTAACTGGAACATCGATCGTCCTACAGCTCCCTTTTGTAACAACCAGATTACCGTTTATGGAAACCGTAACCTTTTCGAGTATAACGACATGCAGGGAACAGGGGCGCAACATATAAAGGAGGGGGGCTCCAATAATGTTGCACGGTTCAACTACGCTCACGACGACAATGGCAACGTGACTCTAGGTTGCGGCCAGTCGCCAGCCCACATTGATTTTTTCTTTTCCGAGGGCGGAAGTGAACCATCCTTGAGTTTTTCCTTGACGGAAAACAATGTGTGGAAGAATTGCTCTAACGACCAGTCAAACTGCAAGTTTTCGTACTCACGAGCATACGCGACCGATTCTGAGAGTGTTTCGGATACCGCGATTTCGCGTTACAATTACATTTACAACATAGACGGTAGTTACGCTGGCGCTGGATACCACGGCGACGGCACAAACACGACTCCGAATTGGCACGCCTACAACAACACTGTCGCTACTGAAAGCCTCAATGCGTCCAGCGGATCCTGCGGAAATTGGGATTCCGGTATCGCCGTAGAGCTGAACACGATTTGTTATAACACTGCGGGTAACGGTTGGTCCCCTTTTTATTTCGCAACGGCGGGGTCTTTCAACAACGGAGACTTGGCCTATGATACATCATGCACTACGAGTTGCACATGGTCTTCTGGCGATTCGAGTTATATAAACGAGGCAACTTACTCCAGGCTCGCCAACCGCAACCTGCTGTTCGCCAATTACCCGACCGATGGCACCCTTCAGGCGGGTTCGCCCGCGAATGGTGCGGGCGTGGCGCTGACTAAAGTTTCAAGTGGGTGTGGAACGAGTTCGCTGACGGTAGGTGACGCTCGCTTCTTTCAGCCAGGATGGGGACCGAGCGACCATGCGGTGCTAGGCGACACGATTCGTGTGGGAGCGTCAACAACCGTTCAGATTACAGGCGTAAATTATTCAACCAACACACTCACGCTGGCGAACTCGATTTCGTGTTCCGCGGGCGATTCGGTCTATCTGTACAAAGATTCAAGTGGAACTGTGAGGCTCACAGGAAGCGCCCCGAACGTTGGTGCGTTTGGAACGGGTGGGAGCGCGCTCCAGCCCCCGTCCGGCCTTACGGCCGTTGTTAACTGACGTTTGCTCCACGCCGGACGCCTCGCGCCTCGCCCGCACTTGTCGGCACCGGCTTCTCGGCGGCCCCAGCACCCCAACGAACCTACTTCTGGTGTCCGTCCAGTCACCGCCGGCACATGGCCGCGCTCTAAACCCACCAGCCCCCGCTCCGACGAACATGCACTGGGACTATGCCCACTAGCCTGAGAGATTCCGGAGCCTGATGGTTCGCATTGCCCAACCCCCCGTGCCCGTTGCATGTCTACCCCCTGGCGCCGGTATGCCGATTACTGCCCGGCACCACAGTTCCAAAATCATTAGTGACCAAGCCTGCATCGGCTCGAAGGCCAGCTTGACCGCCAGGTCCGGGTCCAGCAAGCCCCTCTCGGACAGCGCCCGTCGCGAACACATCTCCCGCAGAAGCGGCTGCAAGGAAGTCTCCAGCCACTGTTTCCAAGGGAGGGAGAAGCCACGCTTCGGCCTTTGTGCCACGTTGGCAGGTAGGACGTCCCTCAGAGCCTCGATCAGGACTCGCTTGGCGCCGGTGTTAACGTATTCGGTACGCTTGGATCCGTTCCGGCTCAACTTGAAATCGTCCGCACAAGACCGCGAGAACTCTGCCACCCTCAGGTCCACGAGTGGCACGCGGAGCTCCAGCGAGTTGGCCATACTGGTGGCATCTGAATCGCGGAGGAGCTGGTTCCTCATGTACACATCCACGTCCAAAAGGCAAGCCAAGCCGAGAATCGACTCGCGACGCCATTCCGGATTCACGGAAGCCAGCCTGCCCTCGAGTTCCCCGTAGCCATTCCGTTGCACCCCGGCACCCTTCAGTAGTCGCGCAGCCCACCCGTACCCGAATATCCGGCGATAGTAAACCCACGTACTCAATGGGTGGCCCAAAGAAGCTACGTGCTCCAACTTTCTCCCCACATCGGTGTCGGGTGCCAAAGCTCGGATGGCCCCGGCTAGCCTACCCACCAAGGCGCGAGGCCTTCCGGAGCCGAAGGCGAGTTTCGCCATCTTGAGGTTGCTCGGATATCCGCTGAACCATTCATCCCCGCCCAGCCCCGACAGCACTCCTTTCACGTCGCGTGCGGCCCACCTAGATATGAGCCAAGTATTGAGCCCATCCGTCGAGGGTTGGTCGAGCTCCGCTGCGAACCGCGGCAGGAGTTCGAGCACCTCCTGCCCGCTGACTTCCACTGTGGTGTGCTCACATCCCAGAGAACGTGCAAAAGCCTCGGCTTGGCCGGCCTCGTCGGAATGCAGGAAGTCAGTCGTACGCAGCGAGTACGTCCTCAGGTGTGGATTTTCCCTGATCATTAGCCCGACGACGCCTGACGAGTCGATGCCTCCGCTGAGGAAAGCGCCGACCGGAGCGTCAGCAAGGGCATGAAGTGCGACGCTCTCATCAAGAACGGCGCGCAAACGCTCCGCCGACTCCTCGAATGACTCGCGGACTGGCTGGGCCGGGGGGATGCTCCAAAAGGTACGTCGCTCGATCGATCCCGCTGGCGTTATCCGAATCAGCGAGCCCGGCTGCAACATCTCGACTCCGGCTATGATGGTTTTCGGTTGCAACACAAACCCGATCGCCAAGTAGTCCTGCAACGCTTCTGTATCGATCTCTCTCGGGATTAGCCCCGAAGCAAGCAGAGAGCGGATTTCCGAGGCGAAAACGAGCGGGCCGCGAGGGCCCTGAGGCCACGCGACATACAGCGGCTTGATCCCAAAGTGGTCTCTGGCCAACACGAGCGTCGGACGGCCACCGGGGGTGCTTTGGCGCCAATCCAGAATGGCTAGGGCGAACATGCCGCGAATGTGGTCGACGAAACTGAGGCCGTGCTCCAGGTACAGTGCCAGAATCACTTCCGTATCCGTGGTGGATCTGAAGGGGTATGCGCGGGAGGCCAGCCGCTTGCGCTCTGCAGCATAGTTGTACATCTCCCCATTGAACACGATGGCCACTCTGCCATCCGGAGACCAGATAGGCATTTGGCCACGTTCGCTAAGGTCCACAAGGGCCAACCTCACTGCCCCTGCGGCTCCGCCCTCGTAAGCGATAAACCCAGAGCCGTCCGGGCCCCGGTGGGCCTGCGCCTGGAGCATGTCCACAAGGTTCTGGGAGCAGTCACTTGCAGCGCCGACAATCCCTGCTATACCACACATAGCTCTTTTGCCCTCCTCTGACAAAGGGTTTTGGACGATGATTTCGTCGCTTCGATGTAGCGGCGAATGGCGGCTCCGAGTTCGTGGGTGGTGCCGTGCGCGCCGTGGCGAATCTGCTTTTCGTCAGCGCCGCAAACCAGCGCTCGACCAGATTGAGCCAGGAAGCGCTGTGGGAGTGAAGTGCACGTGAAAGCGCGAGTGTCGGGCCAGCCAGCAATGAATCAAAGGCGTTTTGTGCGTCATATCGGCACCGACCAATCCGCACATCACTTCTGCGGCACGGCTTGGACTACTTCCAAAGCCTTAACAACCGGCGGAATCCGCGCGTCTGATTCCAATGCTCATCGCACAACCTGCTCAAAAACGTCGGGAGTACACCCAAAGGGGCTACTGCCTGGGACCAAGCCCGAAACCCTTGATGGCTTCACGGCCGCGAGGCCGATATGAGGCCTCAACCCATGTGCAGAGTACACCCTTCGCGGCGAAGCCGTTGCTTCAGCTCTCCAGCTTGGTCCGGACCCCGTCGATCTGGTGATACTCGAATACGGTATTCCGGATGCGACTGAACACATCGGCCGGGGTACTCTCGAGAATTGCAAATTCTCCGCCCTCGCAGTCTATCGCAATAGATCGGCGTTTTTGACGATGTGGTCGCGGAGGAAGTCACCGAGGGAATTTTCCGGGACGACGCTCAGCGGCTGCTCGGATAGTACGCGGAGACCATACACTGGCAATCCTCAGGGGCATCAATATTCATCATCGCGTTCCCGCCATTCGTAACTGCCTTGTTCACCGGCTCGATCCGGTCTTCGTAGCCGTTATTGGCGATGTTCTTGAGGAGCAGTTCCCAATTCCGCGGCGAGGGTTCGCAAACGATCACCCTGCGCGCGTACTACGGTGGTGCAATGACCCTCGCCGATATCTTCCTCGAAAATAGTTACGTCTGCGACCTGACTCTCCCCCCTGCCCGGTCGTCACAGATGCCGACGGCTTCATCGGCGATTTTTCCTTGTACGCGGTCATGCGTACGCCTGTCGTGGCGAGAAGGAGAGCCGTCGCGACAGGCTATTCGCTGTTAAAATTCTTCGGACAATGGGATTCATAGTGGTCCCCCTTTTTTTCTTGACGGACGTATAGTCAGCCATCGAAGCTAAGTGCCGAGTTGTGTTATTCGCGCGTTAGCATCCCATTCTTCCCCCCGATCCCGTGTCACAGGCTGCGCTGGAATTGAAGGGGCGTCCAAGCCCAGCGGAATGTTGGTCGATGAGAAGCCGGTGCAGCAGTTCCAGCGAAAGCACCCTGTGGATCTCGTTGGTGTAGTTCCGATCTCCCTTGATGTGGTGCCGTACCATTGCCTCGAGGTGATTCTTTTGCCAGTAGGGGCGGGAGAGGGTGCGCGAATCGAGCAGCATTTCGCGAAGGTACCCGGCAAGGAGGTCCCTGTACCAGACGCGGAAATGGTAGTACTTGTGCCAGCCCAGGAAAAGGCGCTCCAGATGGAGCGGAGCCAGAAGATGATCGATTCGGGCCATCCACTGGGGCATCCCGTGGTTGTAAGCGTAATCCGCCTTAAAGGTGAAAGTCTGGTAGCGCCGAAGAATAGCGCCCAGGAAGCGTTCGCTTCGCCCGGCGAAGCCCATGTCGGTCCGAATCTTCCGCAACCCAATATTGCCATCGCCAATCAGGCGGATGCGGAGAGCGTTATTCCTGGTCACGGCCTCCGGCGCGCGGAAGGTGGTCCGTACCACGTCATTATCGAGGTACGGAGATCGCATGGTGAGTTGAGTTTGCTCGAGGGCCAGGAGGCCGTAATGGTGCCACGGCGCCTGCCGGAAGGCCGCGAACGCGAGCGGATGGGTGTCCACGATTCGGGAATAAGTTTGGCGCGCTGCGGCGAGGTGAGGAAGCAAATCCGAAGCGAAAAGTCCCGGGGCAGAAGCTGTCGGTTTGAACGCACGTAGCCCGCGCAGGACCTGGTCACCATAGTTGCCAGTCATCCTTACAGGAGCAGTCTCCCGCGCCTTCTGGCAGCCATATAGCACTGGCGAGCAACCCACATCCGCGCAGCCGTCCGTCAGGTAGACAGTCCGCTCGGCGTAATAGGGAAAGCGGGAGATGAACTCCGGGCCGCAGCTGATCACTTCATGCGGCTGGCCGCAAGCGCGGGCCACCTGCCGGGCCACGGTCACGTCGCGGCACTCGCGGTACGTTCCGCCGAACGTATAGCAAGGTAGAGAGCCTGCCGCGGGCTTGTGCCACGCCATGATCATCCGCGTGTCCAGTCCGCCGGTCAACGACATCCCCACCCGCTCGCGCCCGTTGAAGTGGCGGGGCAGATTTCGCGAAAAAACGTCGCGGATTTCCCGGTGGAAATCCTCAGGCGACAGAGTTCCCTGTTCTTTCCATTCGTGGGGTTCAAAATAGCTGGCTTTCCGCTCCAAGGAGCCGTTGCGAAATACCCAATTGGATGCTGGGGGTAGGACGTGCAAGTTTTCAAAGAGCGTCCGATTTTCCAGGACGCATCCGCACTCAATCCATTCTCCCAGTCCTTGAGGGTTTATCCTCCGAAGCTCCGGGCGAACAGCGAGGATGGCCTTGGCCTCCGCGGCAAAATAGAACGCATCCTTGGATTCGTGATAATAAAGCCGGTGCATGCCGAAGCGGTCGTTGAAGAGGATAACAGTCCTGCGCGTCCGATCGACGATGATCCCGTGAAAAAATCCGTTCAGACCGGCCGGAAAGGTGGGTTCTTCCTCATAGAGGTGGATGAGATACCCCGGCCCGTCAGGCTCGGCCGCATGGCCTCGCTCTTTCAGCTTGGCGGGCGTGCCTGGCTCGGAATGGTCCTCCCCGGAGAAAACCAGGATGGCATTCCCTTGTTCGTTCGCCAGCGGCATTCCATCAGAAAAGGAACCCGCACGCGCTACCCATCCAACGTACACGCCCAGAGCTTCATCGCACCACGTTCCCGTGGTGTAAAACAGCTCGTGGCGAAGTGTCCCCAACATGACAAGCAGCTGCCGCTCCGCGTCCTCGCGTCGTGCCTTCGTAATGAGTCCAACAATTCCCGGCATAGAGCAGTCTTAAAATGCCTCCGAAATCGACCCATATCTCTTGTGGTACCAAGCGGCTCGCAGGTCTCGGAGCCTGGCGGCTAAGAATTCCGGGGTGTGCTCCGCTAAGCGGTGGTGCAACCCCAAGCGGACAGCGAGCCAACCCAGGCGCGTCAAGGGAACGTGGTAGCGCGGCAGATCGATCCGCTTGAAGCCGTTGCGCTCCTTGAAGTCGCTTAGGCTATCATGCTGCTTCTTCCCATAGGCAAACCTCGAATACACCAGAAACTGATAGCCACGGCTCGCGCAAGCCCGGACCGCCTGTGCTACCAAGGCGTTCTGCGGAGCTTTGTCCCGGTGCCGGATCATCGACACAATGTTCATTAGGCCCGCCTGTGTCCCAGTCTCATCAGCCACTATTTTCACGAAGCCAATCAGCTTATCTTCGTAGTAGGCCCCTATAAAAATGCTGCTGTCGAGAAAAGTGCCTTCCTCTCGTTTTACTGTCTCGATGTTTTTTCCGTAGTGGGGGAAGCGGCGCCTCTGCCGGATGGGGCACTCGTTGTAAATCTCCCAGATCCCCTTGACTAGCGCTTCGTCCAATGGTGCCTCACGTAAGGAGACTCCTTTCTTTTCCGCCTGCTTGGCCTTGTTCCGGGCCTTAAAGCCGATCTGGTGGGTCCACCAATTCTCGAAAGTGGAAATCGGCAACACAGCATAGTTGTCCCACTCTATCGAATAGGGGTAAATGGGCTTGGTTTCGGGCAGCCTTTGCGCGAAGGAGAACAGATCCACTCGCGTCCCACATTGGCGCAAAGCATTCACAACTGCCGCTGGATCGTCCAAGAAGCGGTACCTGTCCCCATGAGGCTGCGCGAGGCGCAGCAGACGTCCCTCGACTCTGATGTCCCGGTCGCAAACCTTAACCATTTTGCGCATGATCATCTGCCTCCGCGATCCGGTGCCAGAACCTTCCGCTGGCGGGGACCCGTGCCAATGCCGTTCACGAGTGAGGTACAGTAGCCGCTCACAAAAAAAATGGCGGAGAGGGAAGGGACTCGAACCCTTCGGGTGAGACAAGCCCACCGCGACCGGCGAACCGGCCGCTGCCTTAGCCATCGGCGACCTCTCCGTATAACACTCTCAGTTTCAGATCGCTTTCCCATGAACCGACCTGGCTTTCTCACACGCGCTGAATACCTTTGGGACTTGCTGGAAAGCCGAGACTTCTAATCTCGCGAACAGGCCCATCGCACATTCATCGACGCTCTCAAAACCGGGGGTCTCCCATTCATTGTCATTTAACCAGAGCGGAAGTCATTGACGCTTGAGAGGGCGCACGGCCCTGCGAGCGCGATACATCCAACTGGCGGAAGATCGCGTCCATGATTTGGGCGGTCAAAAGAATTTCGCGGTACGGAATCGGTTCTGGAGTGCCATCCAAGATGGACCTGTAGAACGATTCGATTAAATATTTCATACCCGACTTCATATGGAAGTCGTTAGCCAGAAAAGTTCGCAAATTCGTGCGGAGATTTCCGAGGTATTGCTTAGCGAAACTAATAGGAGGGATAAATTTCTCAGCGTAGCTGACATACCTCTTCCCGCGAAGCCTGATGAGGGTCTCCTGATCCTGATCCAGAATCAGGCCATTCTTCTCTCCATAGACGCGGAACTGGTGGAGAGCAGGCCGCATCTGCGACGAAAAAGTAAAATAGGCGGTGGC
>Ga0307479_10002174_pt1 | contig 17809 bp, 13 predicted proteins | sample atmos_gasesECM4C_FD_203743 | JGI IMG/M metagenome (GOLD analysis project Ga0307479, IMG submission 203743) | Hardwood forest soil microbial communities from Morgan-Monroe State Forest, Indiana, United States - atmos_gasesECM4C_515 | ecosystem: Environmental > Terrestrial > Soil > Temperate... | reverse complement strand
CCACCACCGTGAAGCAGGACACCAGCCCCACGCCGATCATCAGCGCCGATGCCGTCGCCGCGGTGCGTCGCGGCTGGCGCATGGCGTTCTCGCGCGCCAGGCGGCCCGACACGCCGCGGAAGCGCGCCACCGGCGCACCGATCGCGGAGACGACCGGCCCGACCACCATCGGCGCCAGCACCGAGACGCCGACGAAGGTCAGCAGCGCGCCGGTGCCGGTGAGCAGCAGCTGGTTCGACGACACCGCGAACAGCCCGATCATGATCAGCGCCACGCCCGCCGCCAGGATGGTCAGCCCGGTGGCGATGCGCGCCGCCGAGACCACGCTGGGCGCGGGCACCGCGTCGCGCAGCGCTTCCACGGGCGCCACGCGCGTCGCCCGGCGCGCCGGCAGAGTTGCGGCCACCAGCGTCACCAACGTGCCGACCAGCAGCGCGGTGATCACCGTGTGCGCCTGCAGTTGTAGGGTGCTGCCGGTGAGGTCGAGCCCGATGGAGGAGAGCAGGGCGTTGAGCCCCTCGGCGATGGCCAGACCGACGGCGATGCCGATCAGTGAGGCCACCAGCCCGGTCACCACCGCTTCGGTGAGCACCGAGCCCATCACCTGGCGGCGCGTCGCTCCGAGGCAGCGCAGCAGCGCCAGCTCGCGGGTCCGCTGCGCCACCAGGATCGAGAACGTGTTGAGGATGATGAACGAGCCGACGAACACCGAGATGAAGGCGAAGACCAGCAGGAAGTCGGTGAGGAAGCCGATCCCGCTCTTGACCTGGTCGCTCTGCTCCTTGGCCACCTGGGCGCCGGTCACCGCCTCCAGACCGGAGGGCAGCGCCTGCGCGATGCGCGAGCGCAGCGTGTCGGCGCTGACTCCGTTGTTCGCCTTGACGTCGATGAAGTCGTACTCGCCGGCGGCGTTGAGCAGGCGCGACCCGACCTGGGCGTCGAACGCGGACACGGTGGCTCCTGCCAGCGTGTCCTGGTCGCCGAAGCCGGTGATGCCGGAGACGGTCAGGTCCCTGGGTCCGACGGGCAGCACGATGTGCACGGTGTCACCGAGCTTGTAGTTCTGCGTCGCCGCGGTGTGCGCGTCGATGACCACCTCGGTGTCGCCCTGCGGTGCGCGCCCGCTGCGCAGCCGCGCCGAGCGCAGGTCGGGGTAGGGGTTCCAGAGCAGTCCCAGCGTCGGTGCGCCGCCCTTGATGATCGCCTTGCCCTCGCGGTCGACGATCACCGCGCTGCGACTCAGCTCGCCGAAGCTCTCCTTGACGCCATCGACACCTTGCACCGCGGAGAGCAGCGCGGCGGGGACCGGCGGGTGGATCTCCTGCCCCTGCACCTTGCCGGTGCTGGCGGCGCGCACCTGCACGTCGACGCCGGCGGTGATCGTCTTGAACAGCGTGTCGAAGGTCTGGTTGATGGTGTCGCTGATCACCAGGGTGCCGGTGACGAAGGACACGCCGAGCACGATGGCGATGGTGGCCAGGAACAGCCGCAGCTTGTGCGCCAGGATGCCGCGCCAGGTCGCCTTGACCACGGCGGCTCAGCCGACCAGCGTCTTCATGACGCCGAGGATGGCGTCGACGCTGGGGGTGGGCATGTCGTGCTCGATGCGACCGTCGCCGAGGAAGACGACGCGGTCGGCGAAGGCGGCGGCGTTGGGGTCGTGGGTGACCATGACGATGGTCTGCTGGAACTGGCGCACCGCCTCCTGCAGGAAGCGCAGCAGCTCGATGCTGGCGTTGGCGTCGAGGTTGCCCGAGGGCTCGTCGGCGAACACGATGTCCGGCTTGCTGACCAGCGCCCGCGCCGCGGCAACGCGCTGCTGCTGGCCACCGCTCAGCTCCTTGGGCAGGTGCTGCAGTCGCGGTCGCAGGCCGAGCACGTCGACGACCTGGTCGTACCACTGCGGGTCGGGCTCGCGCCCCGCGATCGACAGCGGCAGCAGGATGTTGTCCGCCGCGCTGAGCGTGGGCACGAGGTTGTACGACTGGAAGATGAAGCCGACGCGGTCGCGGCGCAGCAGCGTGAGCTGCTTCTCGTGCAACGCGCCCAGCTCGGTGTCGCCGATGAACACGTGGCCCGAGGTCAGGCGGTCGAGCCCGGCGAGGCAGTGCAGCAGCGTCGACTTGCCCGATCCCGACGGTCCCATGATCGCCGTGAAGTGCCCGCGCGACATGTTCACGGTGATGCCGTCGAGCGCGCGCACTACGGTCTCGCCCTGTCCGTACACCTTGACGGCGTCGACGGTGCGCACGGCAGCAACGCTGGGGGCGCAGTCGTCCATGACGGCGGGCACGGTACCACGGAGTCGCGCTCTGGCGGGGGCTAGGGAACGACCCCGCCACCGAACACCACCGCCGGCCGGTACGGCTCCATGATCGGCGCCACCTCGGCGGCGATGCGGCGCTCCACCTCGGCGGCGCGCTCGGGGCCGAGGCCGTCGAGCCAGGCCGCGAACTGCGCCTGCCCGAAGCGGTAGGCGACGAGGTGCTCGGCCACCGTCACGCCCACGTCGACGGCGCGCTCCTCCGACACCACGTCCGTCAAGCCCGCCGCGCGCAGCGCTGACGCCATCGACTCCGCGGTCCCCAGCACCGGCGTGGCCCACGTCTTCATCTCCAGGTACCAGTCGGGACATTCCCACCCGGCCTCCTGCGCCAGCGCGTCGACGCGGTCGCGCACCGCACTGCGACTCGCGTTGCTGAAGACGCACACCAGCACGGCGCCACCGTCCCGCGCCACCCGGGCGAGCTCGGCGAGCCCCGCCTCGGGATCGACCAGGTGGTTGAGGACAAACGCGGCCACAACGTCGTCGACGCTGCGCGATCCGAAGGGCAGGGCGCGCACGTCGGCGAGCACCGCGGGGGGACGCGTCGCGGCGTTCCAGGTCAGCATGTCGCGCGACAGGTCGGTGGCGATGACCCGCGCGCCGAGTCCCACCAGCACGTCGCTTGCGGCCCCGGTTCCCGCGCCCGCGTCGAGCACGGTGCGCCCGCTGAGCGGGTGCGGGCTCAGGCCGATAAGCTGGCGCGCGATCGGGGCGTAGACGCGAGTCGGTCCGCCCGCCCAGCGCCGTCCCGAACGCGCGTAGTGGTCGACCGTCACAACTGCAGACCCTGACGCCGAATCGCATCGGCGACGCGCCGCTCCCACCAGCGCAGCTCGCCGTCGTCGCCGAGCGCCTTCTCCCAGCCGAAGGTCACCATGATCGCCACCATGCAGAGATCGAGCTGTGCGTCGAACCACGGTGCGGTGTCCAAGCCCCGCGTCTCGAGGGCCGCACGAAACCGTGCGACGGTAGTCTCCTTGCTCTCCGGTAGGCGCGCTCGATTCAGCGCGATGTACCAGCACAGGTCCCAGCAGGCCGGCCCCGATCCCGGATAGCACCAGTCGAGCAGGATGGTGCGGCCGTCGACGTGGCTGCCCAGGTTGCCCATCTTCCAGTCGCCGTGCAGGAAGGTGACCGGTGTCGACTCCAGCGGCGCACTCAGCAACGACGGGGCGTGGTGCACCGCATCGGCGATCCGCCACAGCGCCGGCGACCGCGACTCGAGGAGTCGCCAGCCCCGGTCGGCGGCGTCGATCGGTCCCGGCACCGCGGCGGCGCGCAGCTCGGGGGCGATGTTGTCCGGTGCGAAGAAGCGCATGCGCTCCGCCATCGTGGCCATGTCACCGACCTCGTCGCGCCAGCCCCAGAACTCTGCGCACATGGCGGCGAGATGCCCGACGAAGTTGTCGTGCTGCGCAGCGGGGACGACTGCATCGCCCTCCGGCACGAGCAGCGTGCCCACGTCGCGCATCAGCACGCTGAGCACCGCGTCGTCGCCCTCGCCGTCGAGCTGCATCGCCACCACGGTGTGGTCGATGCATCCTGGCACCGCGTCCAGGACGCCGCGTTGCCACGCACGGAAGCCGCGGTGGACGTGGTCGCCGGTCACGCGCATGATCCAGTCGGAGCTGCGGCTCAGGCGCTTGAGGAAGTAGCCCTCGCCGTCGATGCGCAGCGTTGCGAAGCTCGACCCGCTCTTGCCGTCGCCGGGCGACAGCGTGACCTGGTCCGACGCCCGGGCGAGCAGCGCGCTGACCGGCTCCATGCGCGCAATGTACGCGCGCTGCGGTCCGGGCAGCTAGGCGAGCTGGGTCGCGGCCGACGGCGTCGCCGTCCCGGGCAGCTCCACCTCGTCGAGCATGCGGTCGATCCGCTCGGGGGCGACGGGTTTGCTGATCAGATAGCCTTGGATGGCGTCGCAGCCCCAGCCGGCAAGCAGGTCGAGCTCGGGCTGCGTCTCCACGCCTTCGGCGACGACGTCGAGCCCCAGGCTGTGCGCCATGCCGATCATCGCGGTGAGCAGGGAGGCGCCGCCGGAGGTGGCGCGGCGGGTGAACGTCCGGTCGATCTTGACCCGGTCGAGGGGAAGGTCGCGGACCCGGTCGAGCATCGAATAGCCGGTGCCGAAGTCGTCGAGGGCGACGCGCACGCCCAGGGCGCGCAGCTCCAGCAGCACCGTCTCCGCCTCCTCGGGATCGCGCAGCGCGACGCTCTCGGTCAGCTCGATCTCCAGCAGGTGCGCGGGCAGTCGGTTGCGCTCCAGCTCTCTGCGCACCTTCTCGACCAGCAGCGGCCCGGCCTCGAAGTCGTGGCCGCAGACGTTGACCGACACCGTCATCGGCGGCAGTCCCCGGTCCAGCCAGGCGCGCGCCTGCCGGCACGCCGCCGCCAGCACCCAGGCGTCGATGCTCGGCATCAGCCCGCAGCGCTCGGCGGCGGGGATGAAGGTTGCGGGGTAGAGCAATCCTCGCGTGGGGTGCTCCCAGCGGACCAGCGCCTCGACGCCGATCAGCCTGCGCTCCTGGGCGTCGACCAGCGGCTGGTAGACGACGCGGAGCTGGCCCGCCTCGACGGCGAGGCGAAGATCGGCCTCCAGGGCCAGGCGGTCGAGCCGCTCCTGGTCGCGCTCGGCGCTGAACACCTCGAGCCGCGAGCCGGCCGGCGAGTTGCCGCCTTCCTTGGCCGCAACCAGGGCGATGTCGGCGTTGTGGACCAGGTCGGGCGGACGCATGTCGGGGCCGGCGAGGGCGAGACCGGCCCGCGCCGGCACGGTGAAGCTGTGCTCGCGGATCGACACCGGCTGGTCGAGCGCCGCCAGCACCCGCAGCGCCCAGGCCCGCGCCACCTCGGCGTCGGGTGCGCCGGCGAGGGTCACGGTGAAGACGTCGCCGCCGACGCGCGCCACCCTGTCGCCGTCGCCGGCGACGTCGGTGAGCCGGTCGCACACGGCGACCAGGAGCTCGTCGGCGCCGTCGCGGCCGAGGCTGTCGTTGAGCTGGCGCATCCCGGTGACGTCGACCATGAGCAGCGCGCAGACCTCGTCGGGCCGGTCCATCACCTCGGTGAGCTGTGCCATGAGGAGCTCGCGGGTGGCGGCGCCGGTGAGCTGGTCGTGCAATGCGTGGTGGCGCAATCGTTCTTCGAGGGCGCGCTCCACGGTGATGTCGCGCACGCTGACCAGCGCCGCGTCGTGGCCGGCGTACTCCTGCACATGCGAGGTGATCTCGACCTCGATGCCGCGCCCGTCCTTGAGCAGATGGCGCCACGGACCCGAGGCCTCGACCACCTTGTCGCGCCTGCGGACCGTCTCCACCACGCGCTCGCGCTCCTCGGGGGGACGGATGTCGAACAGCGTCATGGCCAGGAACTCGTCGCGCGTCCAGCCGTACTTGTCGACGGCGGCGTCGTTGACGTCGAGGAAGCGCAGCGTCTCCACGTCGTAGACCCACATCGGCATGGGGTTGTCGGCGAAGAGCTGGCGGAAGGTGGACTCCGACTCGCGCAGCGCGGCGGCCAGCGCCATCGCGTGATCGCGGCGTCGCGTCGAGACCTCGAGGAAGGCGCCGACCAGTCCCACCGCGATCAGGCAGCCGCCGAGCACCGCCCACGGCATCACCACGTCGAGCGCGCCGCCGAGGACGCCGCGCGGGGCCATGACCAGGAAGAGCTGTCCCGGCGCGGACTTCAGCGATTGCGGCGGCGCGTCGATCTGCGCCGGCGCGACGATGGGGCTGCCGGTGAGCATCACGGTGGCCCGGTGTCCGCTGAGCGGCAGCTGCGAGGTGCTGGCGAAGACCAGCGAGCCGGCGCTCTGCGAGGTCCCCAGGTAGAGGGCGAAATCCAGGCTGGCGAAGGGCGATCCGCTCGCCGCCGCGCTGCTCGCCTGCGGCTGGCTCGACGCGTTGCTGAACAACCCGATGGGGACCTCGCCGTAGAGCACCTCGCCGTCGGGGAAGCTCAGGGTCAGGCCGAGGACTCGCGCCGTCCCGGTGCCGATGAAGCCCGTGTAGCCGAGCCCGGTCACCGGCGCCGCGCTCCAGGTCGGGTGATACTCGTTGCCGGGCACGGGCACCGGCGCCTGCAATCCGCCGGTCCTGGCCAGGACCTGCAGGCCACTCGTGTCCTGGCGGAGCAGGGCCACGCCGGACAGCCCTGCCGCGGTGCTGCCGGACAGCGCCTTGTCGGGAACGCCGGTCGTGCGCAGCGAGCTCGCCAGGCTGGTCAGCCCCGCCTGCATGGCCTGGACCGTCGAGGCGATCACCGCGGTGCCCGCCCCCGCCTGCTGCTCGAGCAGCTGGGTCTCGTGGCCGGCGACGGCCGCGGACGTGGCGATGAACGCCGCCGCCGAACCGGCGACGCCGATGATCAATGCCACCGCTGTGGTCCGGCTTACAGGTAGATGCACGTAGCGATCCCTGATATTCCCTGGACAGGAATTTCAGTGTGGGCGGCGGACCTGGGACGCTCGTCGCCTCGCCGTTACGAAGCCGATACGTCCGCATTGCGGCCGGCCCCGCCGGGCGCGCCGGACTGCAGTTCCACCAGCCTCCGGTAGATGCCGCCGGCGGCGAGAAGCTCCTCGTGCGTGCCCTGCTCGACGACCCGTCCGGCCTCCATGACCACGATCAGGTCGGCCGCGGCAATCGTGCTGACCCGGTGGGCGACGACGATCCTGGTGCAGTGCAAGCCGGCGAGGTTGGCCATGACCTGCGCCTCGGTGAGCGAGTCGAGGTCGCTGGTGGCCTCGTCGAGCACCAGGATCGCGGGGTGGCGGACCAGGGCGCGGGCCAGGGCGATGCGCTGCCGCTGGCCTCCGGAGAGCGACGCGCCGGCGTCGGCGAGCACCGTGTCCCAGCCCATGGGCATGGCCTTGACGTCCTCGGCGATGCAGGCGAGGCGCGCAGCCTCGGCCACGTCGTCGGGGGTGGCGCCGGTGTCGAAGGCGGCGATGTTGTCGCGGATGGAGGCGGCGAACAGGTAGGGCGACTGGGCGACGACGCCCACCTGGGCGCGGACCGAGCGGGCTTCGAGCTGCTGCAGGTCGGTGCCGTCGTGGCGGATCACGCCGCCGGTGGGCGGGTGCAGGCCCAGGACCAGGTTGGCGAGCGTCGACTTTCCCGAGCCGGAGCGTCCCACCACGGCGATCATCTGCCCCGGCGCGACGCGCAGCGACACGCCGCGCAGCACCTCCGGGGCGAGCGGTCCATAGCGGAAGCGCACCTCCTCGACGGAGATCGCGCCCGACAGGCGACCGGCGGGGCGCACCGTCCGGCCCTCCTGCTCGCGTGGCGCGTCGAGGACGTCGTTGATGCGCGCCAGGTAGCCGCCCAGCGACTGCAGCTGCAGCCCGTTGCCGACCAATGTGGTCAGGGGCTGCAGAAACCCGGCGGCCAGGGCGCTCAGCGCCAGCATGGTGCCGAGGGACAGGGACTTGTTGACCACCTGGTCAGCACCCCACGCGAGGATGAGCACGGGCCCACCGACGCGCAGTCCACTCACCACCGAGTCGACCACCGCGCTGACCCGGCCGCGCGCCACCGAGACGTTGAGCTCCCGACTGAACAGGTTGGTCCAGTGCTCCACCGCGGTGCGCTCGGCGCCGGAGACCTTGAGGGTCTCGATGCCGGCGAGCATCTGGGCGAGATACGCCTGCGAGCGCGCCTGCGCCTGCAGGTTCTCGGCCATCAGTCGCTGGTAGCGCCGCCGCGCCAGCAGGACGACGGCGACCTGGACGAGGCCGACCCCGAGGACGATGCCGGCCAGCGACGGGCTCTTGGCCGCGATGATCGCCAGGTAGATCACGACGCTGCCGCCGTCGAGGACGCCGGAGAGCACGCTGGAGGTGAGGATCTCGCGGACGGTCGCGTTGCTGTTGAGCCGCATCATCACGTCGCCGGTGGAGCGCTGCAGGAAGAAGGAGTAGGGGAGGTCGGCGAGGTGCTCGACGAAGCGGCGGCTGATGTGCAGGTCGACCCGGGTTCGCAACCACAGCAGCGCCTGCGCGCGGAGGAACGAGGTGAGCAGGTTGAACAGCACCATGCCCAGCAGGCCGAGGCTGACGGCGAGCAGCAGCGAGCGATCGCTGTCCGGCACGACGCGGTCGACCACCACCGCGGTGAGGATGGGCAGCGCCAGCGCGAAGATCTGCACCAGCGCCGACAGCGCGACGACGCCGGCGAGCAGGCCCTTGCGCTGCAGCACCGGGGTGATGTGCCGCCAGCGGCTGCGCGAGACGGGCTTGCTGGTGACGAAGCTCTCGCCGGGTTCGAGCTCGATGGCGACACCGGTGAACGCCTTGCCCAGCGCCGCCCTGGACACGTGGCGCCGTCCCCAGCCGGGATCGACGACGGTGGCGCCGCGCGAGGTCGCACTCTCCAGGACGACGAAGTGGTTGAGCTCCCAGTGCAGGATGGCGCCGCGTTCGAGCAGCGGCAGCTCGTCGGGCTCCAGCCGCACGCCGCGGGCGCGCAGCCCGAAGTACGACGCGGCGCGTGACAGCGCGAGCGCGTCGACTCCGTCGCGATCGGTTCCGGTGACGGCGCGCACCTCGGACAGCGGAACGTGGCGTCCGTGCAGGGCGAGCGTCATCGCCAGGCAGGCGGCGCCGCAGTCGGTGATCTCCATCTGCGGCACGAACGGGACGCGTCGCCTGCGCATGCGCCGCGTGCGGACACGCAGTGGCTCGCCGGGTCCGGACGCGTCGCGCTGCGCCTCCACCGCCTCGGGACGGAACAGCGGCGGCTTGTCGCTCACCTGCGCTCCGCCATCGAGGTGTAGATGCGGTCGAGGAAGTCGTAGATGACCATCTCCTGCGCGCGCGTCGCCGAGCGGAGCAGGCGGTTGCAGTGCATGTGCACCAGGCTGCGGGCGATCTCGGGGATGGGCCGGGTGAGCATTTCGTCGCTTGCGAGCGCGTGCAATCGTGCTGCCGGCGGCGCCATGTGATGCGAGCGAGCGGCGAGAGCGTCGAGGCCCGGCGCGAGTGGGCTTTCGGCGTCGCCCTGCTTGCGCACGAGCGCCGTCAGCGCGGCGGCCTCACGCCGGTAGCGATCCCCGACCTGCTTGCGCAGCGCGTTGTCGGCGCGGTGCTCGGCGCGGTAGCCGTCGCGCAGCGAGCGCATCACGGCGCGCTTCTCATCCCACGACAGGCCGAGGTCGTCGAGCAGCATGTCGGTGCCGCGCAGGGCGAGTCGCCAGCGCGCGTCCATGCCCTCGTCGCCGCTCAGCATGGCGACGATGTCGAGGACACACTCGCTGTCGGCCTGGAACATCGCTTCGACGACCGGCATCGCGGCGTCACCGCCGTAGCGGTCCGCCTCGGGCTTGTAGGTGTCGACCGCGAGGCGTGAGACCGTGGCGTCGCGCAGCAGCGGCTCGATGCGCGTGCGGGTGTCGACGAGCAGCGCAGCCAGGGCGCTGGGGTCGCCGTGGAGGCGCAGCCGGAGGTGCCAGTCGGGGTCGGCGTAGCGGAGGAAGAACCAGCGGTCCGCCTGGCCCATCGCCTGCGCGTCGCGGACCAGCGGCGCGACCAACTCGCGGAGCAGCGCGTCGGCGGTCGAGGTTCCGCAGTAGAGCTTGAGGAACAGCCAGTCGGAGCCGGGGAGGTGCGGCGTGTCGCCTGCGGTTGGTGCGGACGCCGCGGCGGGTTGCGGCGGCGCGGGCATCGCCGGCGGGGACGCGGCCGGCGCCCGCTTCTCGAAGGGCACGATCACCTCCCCGGCGAAGCGTCCTTCAGGGCCGGTGATCCACAGCTCGTCGGGCGCCGGGAACACCTCGACCAACGCCGCCTCGCTGCGCTGCCGGACCAGGTGCACCAAGGTCTCCACCATCAATGGGTTGTCGAGGTCCACGACCAGCTCGTTGTCGGCGTCGCTCAGCGCCACCAGCCGGGGCAGCCGGAGTCGGGCGCGTGCCGCCTGCATGGCAACGTAGCGGGCGTGGCGATCCTTGTGCTGAAGCAAGGCGATGTCGCCCTTGGTCAGCCGCCAGCGGGCGCGCGAGAGCACCAGCCGCCCACTGACCACGCGGGGAAGGAACGGCGACGTCACCAGCACTCCCCAGTCGAAGCCGAGCACACCGTTCACCCCCTGGTCCTGCAGCGAGCAGAGGAAGCGGTAGACACCGATGCTGCGCGCCGCGAAGTTGTGCGCGGTGGACATGCGGGGCACCAACTCGCGGTCCAGCCGCAGCGAGCGCAGCACGACGCGGTCGCCGCGCACCGAGACGAGCAGGTCCGACACCGGGACCTGCCGCTCCTCGGGCGCGCCGGAGTGGCCCAGGTAGGGGATCTCGTAATCGCGCAGCACCGGGCGGTGCAGGATGTTGCCGACGCGTCCCTCGGGGAGGTGGACGATCTCCGCAAGGACGGCGTCCGGTTGCAGCGCCGCTTCCCGCTGCAGGTGGTCGCGCACCCGGGCTTCGAGTTCTGGATCGGTGTGGCAGAAACGCCCGAGCATGCGCGCCCCGGAGGGACCGGCGACGGAGTGCACCAGGACGCGGAAGTCGCCGCTGCGGAACGCCTCCGTTGAGGGTGCGGCGAGTGCCGCGGTGACCGCGAATGCGTCGGGCAGCGGCGGCAGGTTGGGCGCGGCCAGGCCTTCGGCGTCCTGCGCGGTGATGCTGATCTCCTGGGCGCCTTCGCGCAGCGCGGTGGCCAGGCGGCCGGTGAGGAAGGTCATGGTGCGCGACCACGGCACGGTGGCGTCGGCATCGCCGGGGAAGGTGAGCCCGTCGAGGAGCGGCGACGCCTCGGCGGCGGGCGCCTGACTTGGGTCGAAGCCGATGCCCACCTCCTCGTCGAGCACCTGCTCCAGTGGCACCTCGGCGTCCTCGTAGCGGGCGCGGAAGCGGTCGCGGAACTGGTCGAGCGCCGTGCCGCGCCGCACCGGGGAGAGCGCGTGGAGGATGCGCGCCGCCGCCTCCAGCTCGCGGATGACCTCGGGACCGAGGGTTGCGGTGTCGACGGGGCGGGTCAGGTCGACCTGGAAGAGTCGTGGCATGTCGACGCGCGCCGGCAGGGTGCGCAGCATGTCCGCGGAATCGGTATAGATGGTTGTCGGCGCGCCGGGTGGCTGCGCGTCGAGCGACTGCAACCGCGCGGCGACGGCGCCGAGGACCCGCGCCGCGGTTGCAGCGGAGCTTTCTCCAGCGTCCCCGCCGAGCCGTTCGATCAGCGACCGCACCGGGTCGGCGCCGGTCAGCGGTGGCTCCAGGTCGGACACCAGCAGCTGTGCGTCGATGAGCTCCTCGATGAACGCGGTGGCGTCGTCGATGCTGATGTCGTCGTCGACCAGCGCCTGCGCCAGCGCATCGACGGTCGCGCCATCCGCAGCGCGGGCGAGGGTCTCCAGCAGCGGCTCGGAGGACTCGACGGCGACAAGACGGTGCCGCCTGGTGCGGTCGCGGAGCAGCGCTTCGACGTAGCGGACCCGTCCCGCCGCGGTGTAGAGGCTGCTGTTGGGACGGTAGGTGAGTCGCGCCCGCACCTGCGGCGTCCGCTCCAATTCCGCCACCAGCGAGGCCACGTACTCCATGTCGAGTCGCGTGCTGCGGCGCACCGCGCCGATGCCGCATAGCCGCACCTCGGTGTATGCGCCGACGTCGCCAAGTGAGCATCCTGCAAAGAGCCCGAACGGCGTCGGCCGCGTGCACATGCGCGCGACGTAGCGCACCACCGCGCGCTCGGCGCGGCCGCCCTGGTCGCTGAGCGGATCGGACAGCCAGACGTCGACGGCGGCGTCCAGGTCAGGCGAGGCGACGAAGATCGCCTCACGCACCTCGGGTCGCGCCACCAGCGCCGCCAGCCCAGCGCGCAGCGTGGCGGCCGACGACTCCCACGTCGCGCGATCGCTTGCGGGCGTGCCGCCCGCCGCCGCTGTCCAGTCGAGAAACGTGTCGACAGGAAGCAGCGGCGTGCGGACGACGACGAACCCCGCCGGCTGATGCGTGCTCAGACGACTCCTGGGGTGGGCCTCAGTTGGTGCAGGGGGCGTTGAGGCTCGGGTAATAGCCCGTGCAATTGCAGCTCGGTGTCGCCGTGTTCAGGCAGCCCACGTTGACCGACTGGACCTGCCCGCCCGCGACGTCGCGCAGCTCGGGGCTGCTCAGCTCGCGCACGGTCTCGCGGCTCAGGGCCAGCCTGGCGACGCGGCGGCGCATCAGCAGGAGTCCCGCGTGCAGATGCGGGCGCCGTTGCTGATGCACGGGCACGCGGAGGCCGGCAGGCTGAGCTGGGTGCCGGTCGGGAGACCGGCGCCGCCGCCGGCCGCGGCCAGCTCGTCGCGCTCCAGCTCGCGGATGGTCTCGCGGCTGAGCGCGAGCTTCTTGACGGCGTTCTTCTTCATGGCAAACCCTTCCTGTGGCTGCACTGCGCTCCTGCGGGAGCGCTTGGCGCAGAAGCGTAGCAAATGCGCCCCGGCCGCGCAGCAGGGTTCGTGCCTGGCGCAGCGTTGATCGTTGCGACGGGAAGGTGCGCGATGCTAGCGTCCTCCTCGATCGCGACCCACGTCGCGGGATGCAGCCGACAGAAGGAAGGATTCTCTGACCATGAAAAGACAAATCTCTGCCCTCAAGCTGGTGCGCGAGACCGTCCGTGAGCTCTCCGGTGCGGAGATGAGCCAGGCGGCGGGTGGCATGGGCACCAGCGCTCTGCCCACCTGCTACTGCTCCAGCATCCCCTGCGGTGGGCTGCCCACGGTGCAGGCGTGCATCGTGCTGAGCGTCGTCTGCCACGCCCAGGGCTGATCCCCAGGGGGGTCGGGGGAGTCTCCCCCTGACAGACGACGAGGGCGCCTGGCCGGCGCTCCTGGACCCCGGCGCGCGGGCGGCACGGGACGCGGCGCTCGACGGCATCGTCGCGGCGCTGTCTGACTCTCTGCGCGCTGGCGCGCGCGATCGGGGGGACTCCCCCCAGGCCAGCATTCGCCAGCCTTCCCCCCTGCGGACCCGAGCGACGGGCGCCGGTCCGGCGGGGGGCAGTGCGGGGCTCGCCCTGCTCTTCGCGCAGCTGGCCCTGGCGGGGCGCGACGGCGCGGCCGACCTCGCCTACGCGCACCTCGACGCCGCCGTGGCGTCCCTCGCCGAGCAGCCCGCGCCCGCGTCGCTGCTCGGCGGCTTCGTCGGCGTGGCCTGGGCGGCCACCGTGGTGCAGGACATGCTCGAGGGCAGCCGCGACACCTCGCTGACCGCCGAGCTCGACGACGTCCTCCTCGACCACCTCGCTCAGTCGCCGTGGCGGCGCGACTTCGACGTGGTCGGCGGCCTGACCGGGTTCGGCCTGTACGGCGTGCTGCGTGGTGACGACGAGGTGGGACGGGCGGTGGTCTCGCGCACCGTCGCCCGCCTGGAGGAGCTGGCGTCCCGCGATGGCACCGGAGCCACGTGGTTCACCCAGCCGTGGCTGCTGCCCCAGCACCAGCGCGACACCTTTCCCGACGGCTACCACAACCTCGGCCTCGCCCACGGCGTCCCGGGGGTGATCGGCTTTCTCGGCCAGGCGGCAGCGCTGGGCAACGAGGCGGCGGCTGGGCTGTGCGATGCGGCGGTGTCGTGGTTGCTGGCGCAGCGTCTGCCCGCGGACGCCGGTGGGTGGTTCGCCGCCACCGTGGAGCCGCCAGACGGCGGGCCGCGCCGCCCCGCCCGGCTGGCGTGGTGCTACGGCGATCCAGGTGTTGCGGCCGCTCTGCACGTCGCCGGCGTTGCGTTGGGGCGCGAGGAGTGGGTGCGCGCCGCCGTGCAGATTGCCGCTGATGCGGCGCGGCGTCCGCAGGAGCGCAGTGGCGTGCTGGATGCGGGCATCTGCCACGGCGCGGCGGGGCTGGCGTTGATCTTCCACCGCTTCGCCCAGGCCACCGGGGACGCGCTGTTCGCCGATGCGGCCACGGCGTGGTACACGCGGCTGCTCGCCATGCGCCGCGACGGCGTCGGCGTGGCGGGCTACCAGTCCTGGGAGCCGCCCGACTGGATCGACGACCCCGGTCTGCTGACGGGGGCCGCCGGTGTCGCCCTCGCCCTCCTCGCCGCCGGCGGCGGTGACCCTCCCGATTGGGATCGTTTGATCCTGCTCAGTCCGACCGTGGGCTGAGCCGGGCCGGTCCTGACCGACCGGTCGGTCAGGCACTAGTCGCGCCGCTCCTCGTCCCACTCCTTGCGATGGTGCATGCGGCGTAGCTCGGTGTCGGGGTCGCTGTGCTCCAGGCTCTCCGGCGTGCCCGGCTCAGGCGCCCCGGCCATGCGCGCGAACGGACCCCACTGGCCCATCTGGTTGGACGCATACGGCAGGTTGTTGCCGAGCGCCGGTTCCTCGTTGCTCGGCCCCGCCGACACGCGCCACACCATCCAGACGAAGAGCCCGAAGAACGCGGCGAGGGCGAGCGGCCAGAACATCCCGCCAAGTCTAGCCACTCGCCCCCTCCGGCCCAGCCTCGCTAGGCGGCGAGGGCCGGTTGCGCGTCGAGGTCGATCAGCTCGACGTGGTGACGCCGCACCACCGCGGCGAGGATCACCGCGCCCGAGCCGATGAGCACCGCGGCGATGAGGAAGGCGAGCTGGAAGCCGCTGACCAGGGCGCCGACGCGATCACCCGCGCTGGCCGCGTGCCCGAGCGAGCCGAGCAGGCTCGAGGTGCGTCCGGCGGACAGCGTCGCCAGGATGGCGAGGCCGAGCGCGCCGCCGACCTGCTGCGCGGTGTTGATCAGGCCCGAGGCGAGGCCCGCGTCGGCTTCGTCGACGTTGGTGGTGGCGATCAGGGTGATGGGCACGAAGGTCAGGCCCATGCCGATCGCCATCATCATCAGGCCGGGGAACAGGTCGGTCAGGTAGCTGCCGTTGACCGGGATGCGGCTCAGCACCAGCAATCCCAGCGCGGCCAGTGACATCCCAACGATGCCCACCATGCGCACGCCGTAGCGCCGGATCAATGGCTGCGACGCGCCCGCGCCCGCGATGATTCCTGCCGTCACCGGCAGGAACGCGAGACCGGCGCGCAGCGGGTTGTAGTGGAGCACGTCCTGCACGTACAGCGAGGCGAAGAAGAACATGCCGAACATCCCCGAGGCGACCAGCAGCATCGCCGTGTCGGCGCCGGCGAGCGAGCGCTTGCGCAGGATGCCGAGGCGGATGAGCGGATGCGAGTGGCGCATCTCGATGACCACGAAGGTCGCCACCAGGCCGAGGGCGAGGGCGCCGAAACCCAGCGTCTGGGCCGATATCCAGCCCGCCGACTGCGCGTTGACGATGGCGTAGACGGCGAGGAGGAGCCCCCCGGTGATGGTCACCGCGCCCCACACGTCGATGCGGCTCTCGCCCACCACGCCACGGCTTTCCGGCACGTAGCGCGCGGAGAGCAGGAAGGCGATGATGCCCACCGGGACGTTGACGAAGAAGACCCACTGCCAGGCGAACAGGTCGGTGAGGATGCCGCCGAGCAGCAGTCCCACCGCGCCACCGCCGACCGCGACCGCGCTCCACACGCCGAGGGCGCGGGTGCGCTCGCGTCCTTCCGCGAACGTCGTGGTGATGATCGACAGCGCGGCGGGGGAGACCAGCGCGCCGCCGAGCCCCTGCAGCGCGCGTCCGACGACGAGCATCTCGGACGAGGTGGCCAGCCCGTTGATCAACGACGCGCCGGAGAACACCGCGATGCCGATCAGGAAGAGACGGCGCCGTCCGAACAGGTCGGCGGCGCGCCCGCCGAGGAGCAGGAAGCCGCCGAACGCCAGCGTGTAGGCATTCACAACCCACTGCAGGTTGGCGGCGGAGAAGTGCAGGCCGCGCTGAATCGAGGGAAGGGCGACGTTCACGATGGTCGCGTCCAGGACCACCATGAACTGAGCCAGGGCGACGAGCACGAGGACCAGCAGCGAGCCGCTGCCGCGCTCCGCCGAGGCGCCGGCCTGGGGACGGTCCAGAAGGGTCGGGGTTGTCGCCATGGGGTTCTCCTCGGGGCTGCGGCTGAGGTGATCCTGGAGGGACAGAACGGCTGAGCGGCCCAATGGTTGACTCGGTGAAGTACCGCGAAGCCTACCCGAGAATGCTTCACTGTGTCAACTATCCACCGACTCACGTATACTGCGGGCATGCATCGCCGTGGACGAGAGAGGGGAGGGGCCGAGGCGAGCCGTCGCGCGGCCGGGGAGGCGCAGCTCGTCGACGCCATGGGCGCCCTGTTCACGCACGTCCGCGACCACTTCGAGCGCGGGGTGCAGCGTTTCGACCTCCCCGGTCCCTGCGCCAAGGCGCTCCGGGCCATCGACGGCCCCATCTCCATGAAGGAGCTGGGCGCCCGCATCTACTGCGACGCGTCCTTCATCACCGCCGTCGCCGACATGCTCGAGGAGCGCGGCCTGGCCCGCCGCGAGGTCGACCCGGCCGACCGCCGCATCAAGAAGCTCGTGCTCACCGAGGACGGTATCGCCATGCGCAACCGAATCCTCGCCGAGCTGTTCACCGACGTCCCCGGCATCCGCACCCTGAACGCCCAGGAGCGCGAGACGCTGCTCGAGCTGCTGCAGACCATGGTGCAGCGCGAGCGCAGCGGAGAGGACTGCGCCGCCGCTGGCTGATCAGCCCGCCCGCTCGATGACCAGGGCCACGCCCTGCCCGCTGCCGACGCAGATGCCGACGCACCCGTAGCGACCGCCGCTCGCGCGCAGCTCGTGCGCCAGCGAGAGCAGGTAGCGGGTGCCGGTGGCGCCGAAGGGATGCCCGATGGCCACGGCGCCACCGTTGGGCGTCGCCTTCTCGTCGGGGATCTCGAAGCCCGTCTGGTTGGCGAACTCCTTGCGCACCGCCAGCGCCTGCGCGGCGAAGGCCTCGTGGATCTCCCAGATGTCGATGTCCTCGACGCGCAATCCTGAACGTTCCACGGCGCGCGGCATCGCGTAGGCGGGGGCGATGCCCATGATCGTCGGGTCGACGGCGACCGTCGCCGCACCCAGCACGCGCGCCAGCGGTTGCACGCCCAACGCCTCGACGCGTTCCGCCGACGCCAGCACCACCGCGCTTGCACCGTCGTTGAGCGGCGACGAGTTGCCGGCGGTCATGTCCTTGAGACCCGGCTGCGGTGGCAGCGCGGCGAGCTGCTCCAGCGTCGTGTCGCCGCGAATGCTCTCGTCGCGATCGACGTGCACCGTCTCGTGCCGGCGTCCCGTCGGCGCGTCGACGGGAACGATCTCCGCGGCGAAGCGTCCTGTCGCCGTCGCCGCGGCGGCGCGCTGGTGCGAGCGCAACGCGTAGGCGTCCATCGCCTCGCGGGTGATGCCCCACAGGTCGGCGACCTTCTGTGCGGTGCGGATCATCTCCATGTAGGCGTCACGGGCCAGCAGTGCGGGATGCGGCGGACCGCCGGCGCCGGCCCACATGGTGTCGAGCAGGAAGACCGGACCGCGCGGCATGAACGGCGCGTCGCCCTTCATGAACGCCCACCCCGAGCGGCTCATCGACTCGACGCCCGCGGCCACGCCGATGCCGATGGTTCCCGCGCGA
>Ga0307479_10002173_pt1 | contig 17811 bp, 15 predicted proteins | sample atmos_gasesECM4C_FD_203743 | JGI IMG/M metagenome (GOLD analysis project Ga0307479, IMG submission 203743) | Hardwood forest soil microbial communities from Morgan-Monroe State Forest, Indiana, United States - atmos_gasesECM4C_515 | ecosystem: Environmental > Terrestrial > Soil > Temperate... | reverse complement strand
TCAGCCCGAAGGGGGCATTCTTCAAGCTAGCAGCCAGCGCAAAAGGGGGCAAGGAATCGCCATCATTGGGTTGCTAGAAAGTAAGCGCGCAGGAGAGTAAGTGCGCTATTCAGAGAACGCTGATCCGCCGGGCGTCACCCCCGAGATGTTCCAGGCGGACGCGCATCTGCGGCCAGGAGGACTTCAACGGAAAGCGCTCCGACCACTCGAGAATCACCACAGCCGGGCTCGCGAAAAGGTCTTCTAGTCCAAGAGTTTCGAAATCATGGAAACTCTCTATGCGGTACAGATCCGCGTGGTAGACCTTTTTCGCATTTCCGTGGACATGTACCAGTGTAAACGTGGGACTGGTAACTTCCTCTTCGCTTGCCGCCCCCAGGCCGGCGACAATGCCTTTCGTCACCGTGGTCTTTCCGCTACCTAAATCCCCGGAGAGCAGCACCAGCACCGGAGGTTGCAGCCGAGCGCTGAATTCCCTGCCCCAACGTGTCGTTTCTTCAGCTGAATGCGTGATGATCTCTTCAGCCACTCTTGCGTAACTCCTCGAGCAGTTTCCTTCGGGCTAGGGGCACAGCATCCGCTACGTCGCCGGCGAGGAGACCTGAGAGATCCGTACCTTGCGATGCAATCTCCGCCGCCAAACCGTGAAGGTAGACTCCGAGACTCAGCACGCGCGCTCCGTCGTCCGCCCCAAATTGGGCGATAAGCGCCGCGAGGATTCCGGTGAGCACGTCGCCCGTTCCTCCCTTCCCCAGGCCGGCATTGCCAGCCGTGCTCACAAAGGTCTGGCCATCCGGCGAAGCAACGATGGTGTGGTAGCCCTTCAGGACGACGTGCGTGTTCCATCGTCGTGCCGCATCAAGTGCCATCGCGACGCGGTCCCCTTGAATGGCCTGGCTTGTGTTTCCCAGCAGTCTCGCCATTTCACCGGGGTGTGGAGTGATTGCGAGAAATTTGTTTTTTCGGTCGCGCAACTCATCGGAGCGACCAGCGAATGCATTGAGGCCGTCGGCGTCGAGAATTACGGGTCGATAAGTGTTCCTCACAATTGACCTGATGAATCCCTGCGTATCCGCGTGCATGCCCAACCCGGGACCGACGGCGAGCACTGTCTTGCCTTCTTGAATTCTCTCGAAGCGGAACTTGCTTTCCTTCATGAAGCTGTCCAAGGCTGATGGGGCTGTTGAGCTGGGGATGGCTGGCCCGTCCGCGATATTCCGCATAGATGCCGTGCCGGCGTCCGTCGACACCAGCGGCTCCGTCATGTATTCCGGATGAGCTGCGGCCACTATGGGGAGGACAACGTCAGGTGTGGCGATTGTCATGAGGCCTGCCCCCGTACGCAAGGCGGCCTGGCCTGACATGACTGCCGCGCCGCTTTTCCCGAGCGAACCCGCCACCAGCAGAACATGACCAAAGCTACCCTTATGGGAATTGACCGCGCGAACCAGCGGCAGCCCGGAAAATTCCTCCGGCCCGGCCCACCGAAGGGAGCCCCGCCCGATTTCCTCGACGAGGGCGGCAGGCGAACCGATGGAGCAAACTTCCAACGCTCCGACCGTGTCTGCATCGCGAGAAATGAGCTGGCCGACCTTGGGCGCCGTAAAGGTGATTGTCCGGTGTGCGCGAAGAACAGGCCCCTCTGTGCTCGGCCCGTCCGAGGGCAAGCCGGAAGGCGTGTCTACAGCAAGAATGAGTCCCGGCCGCGGCGCGGTCGCATTGCCAGACAGACGATTGATGTCTTCAATGGCATGCGCAACCAATCCAGTGGCCGCGCCGCGCAGGCCTGTGCCCAAGAGCGCATCCACAATAACCTGCGAATCCGCTACCGCAGGCCAAGCGTCTTCCCAGGCCGCCTCGTTTTCGATTCTGTGGATTGTATTTCCCGCATCGAGCCAACGGGAGAGGTTCGCACCGGCATCGCCGCGCATCTCCCGCGAATCGCCGAAGAGGTACACGCGGACTTCAATTCGCGCGCTTTTCAAATATCTGGCGGCGACCAGTCCGTCACCCCCGTTATTTCCCTTTCCGCAAAGCACGGAAACACGCTGCGGCAATGAGGGAGAAAATTCACGAAGAACCGCCTCCGCGACGTGTTTCCCCGCGTTCTCCATCAGCTGCAGGCTGGGAACACCGAAGCGCTCCGTCGTGAGGCGGTCGACCTCGCGCATTTCGGCAGCGGTGAGCGCTTTCATGGCGATTTCACGGTGCGGTCAGAGCATCCATCCGCCACTGACATTGACGACCTGGCCCGTCACGTACTCGGCTTCTTCCGAGGTAAAAAATGACACTGTGGCGGCCACATCCTCGACGGTGGGTGGGCGGCCGATCGGGAAGCGCGCATCGCGCATCCGGCGCGCCTCATCGATACTGAGTTCTTTTTCGTCTATGCTCGTCGGGTTGACCACGTTTACGGTGATGCCGTTCTTTGCTTCTTCCAATGCCAGCGAACGCGACAATGCCACGACAGCCGCCTTCGCTGCGGCGTAGGCCGAAATTTTTGCCTGCCCGAAAGCCCGCTCGGCTCCAACGGCGCCAAGGTTTACAATGCGGCCCCAGCGGCCCTTGCGCATGTGCGGCAAGGCCGCCCGGCTGACGTACAACACGGTCGAGAGGTTTGATGCAAAAACGCTCTCCCAATCCTTCAAAGACGACTCCGCCACTGTGCCCCAGCGAAAATCGCCGACGTTGTTGACCACGATATCGAGCCGGCCGAAACGGTCTACGACGGTTTTAAGTAGCTGGTCCGCCAGCGCAGAATGGGTGATATCCGTTTGCACCGCCACGCAGTCCGCCCCATTCGATTGCAATTGCAAGAGCGTCTGCTGCGCAGCTGTCTTATTGGAACGGTAAGCAATCGCGACACGAGCGCCGTCCTGTGCCAGCCGCACGGCAATGCCGCGGCCGATTCCCCGGCTGCCACCGGTAATCAACGCCACTCGGTTCCGGAGCGACATTCTTCTCCTCGGATAAATCCATGAGAAAGCAGGCCAGTATAGCCCAGCCACCAAACACAAACTACCGTAAGCGCGCGACGATCACCGTCATGTCGTCGGCTTGCTCGGGCGTGCCCGCCCACTCTTCCGCGGCGGCCATAAGCGATTCCGCGACCATCAGAGGCGTGGCTCCTTTTGCGCGGATCGCCGCATCTTCCAGACGGTGGATACCGAACTCTTCCCCATACACGTTTTCGGGCTCCACCAGGCCGTCACTGTAGGCAACAAATAGCGCATCGGGCGGGACACTCAGCGAACCTTCCTCATAGGCCAAATCTTCTATGACGCCGAGCACCATGCCTCCCACGTCAAGATGCATTGCCGATCCATTGCTGATGAGTAGCGACGGTAAGTGACCCGCGTTCGTGTATCGCAAATTGCGCGTCGCGCTGTCGTAGACCCCGATAAAAAAGGTCGCGAAGCGGTCGTCGCCGGTGTTTCGGACAAGATGCTTATTGAGACGCGAAACGAGTTCCGAGGTACTCAGCGTTTTGCTGCCGTCCGTTAACATCTGGCTCCGCAGCGCCGCTTGCAGGCTGGCCATCAGCAGCGCGGCGGAAATTCCTTTCCCGGAGATGTCCGCGATGGCGAAGGCCAGATGCGTGGGGCTGAGTTGCATGAAGTCATAATAATCCCCGCTGACGGTGCGAGCGGCTTTGCAGATCGCTTCGATCTCCACGCCCGGAATGGTGGGCAATTTTTGCGGGAATAGCTGGTTCTGCACTTCGCGCGCGATGGAAATCTCATTTTCGAGCCGCTGTCTTTGTTTCTGTTCTTCAATCAGCCCGCTGATCGAGCTGGTCATCAGGTTGAACGATTCGCCCAGAACGCCCAGTTGGTCTCGCCGGTCGATGCGCACGCGGTGCGTCAAATCCCCGGTTTGCACATACTGCGTCGCGTGGTACAGATCGCTCACGGCTTTGGTAATGCGCCGGGTGAGAACGATACCGGTCAGAAGCGCGCTTGTTTCAAGCAAGAGAAAGATGATGGAAACGACGGCGAAGAAAAAAACATAGACGCGCCCCAGTTCTCCAACCGAGGAAAACATCAGTGCATTTAATCGGGACGGCCGGGCAACAAAAAAAGCGAGGACAGGATGAGCTCTCGCCACGCCCTCCTTCTCTTTTAACAGCGAGGCCTCAAATTTGGAAATACCCCTGACGGGGGTGTCCCACCATCCAGCAGCGGCGTGCAGGATCCTTCGTTTTCCCGGGATGCTACTGAAGGCGCGATAACCCGTGTTCCCTAGGGTATAAACGACCGTGTTTGGCTGTTTCCCGGTAATGGGTTCCAACAGTTCGAACTGGATCGGTCCTAGGTTCGGAGAGAGTGTCGCGATAAACTCAGGCGTGACCGTCACGCGCAACGTGACGACCTTGACGCCCCTTGGCGTCGCGATACCGCGGAGCGCGACAAGGAAGAGCTTATCGCCCTGCTGGATTAAACCTGCAAAGTGTTCCTCTCCCGGTTTGGCGATGGTATGGAGTAATGTTGCATCATCCGTGTACTCGATGGTGAGTCCCGGAAGGCTGCGGTCGTACACCGCGTGTTCTTGGGCCGCGACGATCTTTTCCGCGCCCTCAGTGGGAATACCCCGAGGCACATTCTGCAACGCGGCGGCGATCTGCTCAGCGCCATTTGAAATTGTTTCTACGCGGTGCTGCAATTCCTCGTACAGCAAATAGCCGCCCAATTGGGTGTAGAGGATCAAGCCGGAGATAATTGCCAGCGTCAGAAGCAGCAGGACCGGCACAACCGCGATGAAAAGATATGCGACGATCAAACGATTCCGAAGACTCCAGAGGAGCCGCGTGCGCCACCACCCGATCAATCGAAAAAGAAGGTAGATTCCCGCCAGTACGGAAAGGAATTTCGCGAAACTGAACAGACCTCCCTCGCGCTCAAAGAGAAATGCGGCGATCCCCGCGGCGAGAATCGCCAACGCAACCAGGTCGAGGCGCGAAATGCGCCGCCAGTATTCCCGGAGGTTGGCACGGAGAGCAGTCATTTGCACGCAAACAGAAGCACTACTTTACCTGAAGAAGTCCGGCGAGCCGAGCGGAAGCACGCGCTGAAGCCAAAGGGTCGGGCGAACACGTCCGGCCCTTCCCAAGGAAACCCCTACGATTGCTGCGGGTTGCTGATGCGGCTGTGGTACCGGCTATAGGTAAAATAGATTACCAGTCCGATGATGAGCCAGAGGATGAGCCTAGCCCAATTGACCCAGCCGAGCTTATACATCATGTAACCGTTGAATAGGATGCCCAGAATCGGCACAACTGGTACCAAAGGTGTACGGAATGGCCTTGGTTGGTCCGGATTGGTGCTGCGCAGCACCATGACCGCAATACAGACAATCACAAACGCCAACAACGTTCCGATATTCACCATTCTTCCTATATCTTCGATGGGGGTGATGCTGCCAACGATGGCTGCAAGCAAGCCGACGGCAATGGTGTTCTTATAGGGTGTCCGGAACTGAGGATGAATCGCGGCGAAAAATTTCTTCGGGAGCAACCCGTCGTTCGCCATCGAATAGAGCACACGCGTTTGACCGAGCAACATGACGAGCATGACGCTGGTGAGCCCCGCAAGGGCACCCAAAGTAATGATATGAGAAGCGGTCGAGAGGCCCCGGTCCAAGAAAGCGCGGGCGATCGGCGCTTCGATATTGATGTCTTGCCAGTGGACCATGCCGGTCAGAACGCCGGCCACCGCGACGTAAAGAACCGTGCAAATCAGCAGCGACACAATGATGCCGATCGGCAGATCGCGCTGTGGATTCTTCGCTTCCTGCGCCGTCGTCGAAACCGCGTCGAATCCGATGTACGCAAAAAAGATATAAGCTGCTCCAGCACCGATTCCTCCAAATCCCATCGGCGCGAAGCTATGCCAGTCACTTCCCCAGTTCGCGAAAGAAATATATCGGGAGCCCAGGGCAATAACGAAGAGCACCACGGAAACCTTAATAACCACGATCGCGGTATTAAACCGTGCGCTTTCCCGGATGCCAACCGCCAGGATGGCGGTTATGACCATGGCAATCAGAAATGCGGGAAGGTTCATCCCGATTTCCACCCCAAATAACCTTGGGGCTCCGACCAGGTCATGCGCGCGCTGGATGAGATCCGGGGATTGCGTTGCCATGATGTGGCTGACTTTATCTAGGAAAGCTTGCGTGCCTGGCACGAGTGTGGCCTCGGACGCCTGCGCCATCTGACGCGCAACCAAATTCTCTGCCGTGTGTAGTGCCGTCCAGTGGTCGTAGGCCAGCCACAACGGCATCTTGATGTGGAAAATATTCAGCAGCTCGATGAAATGGTTCGACCAGCCCGAAGACACCGTGCTCGCGCCCATGGCATATTCAAGCGTCAAATCCCAACCGATGATCCAGGCAAAGAGTTCCCCGAGCGTCGCGTACGCATAGGTGTAGGCGCTGCCTGCAAGCGGGATCATGGCCGCAAATTCGGCGTAGCACAACGCCGCGAACGCACAACCCAAACCCGACAGCACAAACGACAGCATTAATGCCGGTCCCGCGTAGTGGGCGCCCAATCCAGAGAGCACGAAAATCCCGGCACCAATAACGGCGCCAACACCCAGCGCCGTGAGCTGAAAAGGCCCCAGCGTACGCTTCAGGCTATGTTCACCAGCTTCTTTCGCCTCGTTGAGCAGCATGCTCAGCGGCTTCTTCGCGAACAAGGGGTTGCCCATGCAACTCCTCCTTTAGAAACTCTTTCCCAGTTTCGTTGATCGGCCAGATCGGAAAAGCAATCGAAGTCCGCAGCACGTGTCCCGGCCTTTTCGAAATTCCGAGCCCCTGCACTGCGACTAAATCTTTAAGCCCTGCCGTCGGCTCTCGCCGACCGGCGCGTCCACACCAGATATACGGGCACACCCAACAACACGATCACCAAACCCGGCCACGTCGTCTGCGTCTTGTACAGCAGCAGCACCAACATGATGGCCAGCGCCGCCACTATATACAGCAACGGCAGGAAGGGGTAGCCAAATGCGCGATAAGGACGTTCCGCGCCGGGGCGCTTCACGCGGAGCACGAAAATGCCCGCGATCGTCAGCACATAAAAAATCAGCACGGAAAAAACGACGTAATCGAGCAGATCGCTGTATAGATTGCCGTAGGTGACGGCACCAGCGACACCAACGTGCCGTGTGCGCAGGAGGATGAGCAGGATGATCCAAATTCCTTGATAAACAAGAGCGCTCGCTGGGACGCCCTTCTTATTCAGCGCACCCGTCGAGCGAAAGAAAAGACCGTCCTTTGCCATCGCATACGCAACCCGTGCGCCGGCCAGAATCAAACCGTTGTTGCAGCCGAAGCCTGAGATCGCGATGGCCACGGCCATGATCACCGCCCCAGTCGGTCCAAAAATAGCATTTAGCGCTGCGGTGGCCACACGGTCATCGGGCGCGCTTTGGATCTGCGCGAGCGGCAGCGCGAAAAGGTACGCGAGATTCACGAGGCAATAGAGTGTGATGACGATGACCGTGCCAAATGCCATCGAAAGCGCGACGGCGCGCTTCGGATTTTTTACCTCGGAGGCAGTAAAGCCTATGTTATTCCAGGCATCCGCGGAGAAGAGCGACCCCACTTGCGCCACCGCCAGGGCGACAAAGAGGCCGAATGCGCCGCTCGCCGCAGTCACTGTAGGAATCAAGCCACGAAGAAAATTCGCGCCGGGCTCAATGGGGACCGCGCCGCGGATCACCCACAGATGGCTGAAATTGTCGGAAATCGCCGCGGCGTTCCGGCCAACGAACAAGCATAAAACGATTATGCCAAGGAGCGCCAAGGTCTTCGCGCTTGTGAAAATGTTTTGTATGAGCTTGCCGAGCCGCACACCGCGCGTGTTCAGGAAGGTCAACAACAGGATCATCAGCACGCCAGCAAACTGCTGGACGGAAAGGCTCATCGCGTACTTCGATCCCAGTGCGATCGGCTGAACGATCCAGGCCTGCGCCGAAATCGCGGGAAAAATCACCCCGAGATATCGCGCAAATGCGACCGCCACCGCCGCGATCGTCCCGGTTTGAATCACCAGAAACAGCGTCCAGCCATAGAGAAAGCCCCAGAGTGGCGAATAAGCCTCGCGCAGGTAGATGTACTGCCCTCCGGCATGGGGGAAAAGTGCCGCTAACTCGCCATAAGAGAGCGCCGCGATGACAGTGAGCAATCCAGTGAGAATCCAGGTGAGAAGCAGCCCACCTGAAGAGCCCGTTTGCCGCGCAATATCCGCCGCCACGATAAAAATTCCCGAGCCAATCATCGACCCGACGACGATCATGGTGCCGTCAAACAACCCAATGGCGCGGACAAAGCCAGGTTCACTTCTGACAGGTGCCTCAGGTAGAGGATGCGTCGTATCCGCCATTCGCTGCTTTCCTTAAACCGCCGCCGCGTGATTCGCTGCTTCAAGCATTTCGATGTACTGCCGGGCGCGGGCGCCGGGATCCGCCGCGCGCAGAATGTCGCTGCCGACCGCGACCGCATCGGCCCCAGCTTCTATTACGCCAGCAGCGCGGTCGAGAGTGATTCCGCCTATTGCAACGATTGCCTTATCGGTTAGCTCGCGCACTTGGCGCATGAACTCCGTACCCACCACGGGGTCAGGATTCACTTTTGTGGACGTCGAAAATATCGGTCCCACGGCAATGTAGTCAGCAGACGTCGCCGCAGCAGCGCGAAATTGCGCAAGGTTATGCGTGGAGATGCCCACCCATTTCCCTGGCCCGGCTACAGTGCGCGCTTGCTCCATGTCGAGGTCCTCTTGCCCGACATGGACGCCATCCGCGCCGGAAAGAAAAGCGATGTCGGGCCGGTCATTCACGATGAAAGAGACGCCCCGCGGGCGAAGAAATCCCGAAAGTTCCCGCGAGGTATGGAGGAGCTCACGCGCTGATGCCTGTTTATTCCGGTATTGAAGGAGACCCACCCCAACATCAGCCAGCCGCTGCGCGCAATCTGTTTCCGGAGTGGTAAGCAGCGCAGCGTCCAATATCACATAGAGCTTTGGAAGAACAAGTCGCATCGCTGGCTATTTTCCGTCCGTTCCCAGCAGGTTCTCGATGAAATGCGTGTCAAGAATCCCTTTCGCGAAGTCGGCGTTGGCAAAAATTCTGCGATGCAGCGGGATGGACGTTTTGATGCCCTCGATGACGAACATTTCGAGAGCGCGCCTCATGCGGCCGACCGCTTCCGTGCGGTCACGCCCTCGGACGATGAGCTTGGCGATCAGCGAATCGTAGTAAGGGGGAATCACCGCATCCGCATGCGCTGCGGAATCCACGCGCACTCCCGTCCCGCCCGGCGGTTGAAACGTGGTGATACGTCCCGCCGACGGCACAAATGTCTCCGGGTCTTCGGCATTGATGCGGCACTCAATCGCGTGCCCGGAAAATTGAATTTCTCCCGCCGCGTCTTCCAGCCGTTCGCCGGCCGCGATGCGGATTTGCGCCTTAATCAAATCGACCCCCGTAACCATCTCCGTCACCGGATGTTCCACCTGAATGCGCGTATTCATTTCGATGAAATAGATCGATCCATCTTGATCCATCAGGAATTCCACCGTACCGGCATTGGTATAGCCGATCTTCTCCAGTGCTCGAACTACTTTGGCCCCCAATTCTTTCCGCCGCTTTGCGTCCAACGCCGGCGACGGTGATTCCTCCACCAGCTTTTGGTGTCGCCGCTGGATGCTGCACTCGCGCTCTCCCAGGTGAATCACCTTGCCGTGCTGATCCCCGAGCACTTGGAACTCAATATGCCGCGGACGTTCGATGAACCGTTCCACGTAGACGTCCGGTGTGCCAAATGCCTGCTGCGCCTCGCTCCTCGCAGTTTCATAGGCGGCCAGCAGCTCTTCTTGCTTTCGCACGACGCGCATCCCGCGCCCGCCCCCGCCCGCGCTAGCCTTCAGGATCAGCGGATAGCCGAGCCGGGCTGTCTCCTTAGCGAGCTGCTCTTCTCCCTCGACCACGCCTTCACTACCGGGCACCGTGGGAAGGCCCGCAGCAGTTATTTCCCGTCGCGCACGGTCCTTTTCCCCCATCATTTCGATCACTTCGGCGGTCGGCCCGATGAAGGTGATCTCGGAAGCCTCGCACACCTTGGCAAAATTGGCGTTCTCGGACAAAAAGCCGTAACCCGGATGAATCGCGTCCACATTGGTGATCTCGGCTGCGCTGATGACTTGGGGAATGTTCAGGTAGCTTTCACTACTCCGGGGAGGGCCAATGCAGACGGCCTCGTCGGCAAATCGCACATGGAGGGAGTTGCGGTCCGCCTCCGAATAAACGGCTACGGTCGAGATGCCCAGTTCCTTGCAGGCGCAAATGACCCGCAAGGCGATCTCCCCGCGATTGGCGACAAGAATCTTCTGGAACATGGCCTCGGTCGCCGGCTACTTTTTCCGGCTCGGCCGGATGCCAAAAAGAGGCTGGCCATACTCGACGGGCTGGCCACTCTCCACAAAGATGCGGACGACCTCGCCACTCTCATCGGATTCGATTTCGTTCATCAGTTTCATCGCTTCCACGATGCACAGGGTCTGCCCGGCCTCCACGAATGCGCCAACCTTCACGAATGCCTCGGCGCCGGGGCTGGGAGATCCATAGAACGTCCCCACGATAGGCGATTTGACCAGGTGCAAATCTTCGCTTGATCGCCCCTCTGAGGCCGCCTGGGCGGCTGGAGTCGCCGATTCGGGCCTAGCCAATGGGTTCGCGACGATGATTTCCGGCGCGGCCAAGATCCGCGGAGCTCCATAGGCGGCCCCGGCAGAGGGTTTTCGCAGTCGAATTCGCAGGTCTCCCCTCGAGTATTCGAACTCCTCGAGGTTGTGTTCGCCCATAAAACGCAGGAGCTCTTCAATTTGCTGGATTTCGGGCTTTTCGAAGGATGGGCCGGCGGACGATTTCGAAGATTTCTTTCGTTTCATACCGGTGTCAGAGCTCGATAAAGTCCCGCCGAACGCGGGTAATTACTTCGGTTCTGCCTGCGTGTACGGCGACGTCGTCTTCGATCCGAATTCCCCCGACGCCGGCAATGTATACCCCCGGTTCAATCGTGATCACGTTTCCAGGGATGAGCCGCCGCTCTTGCCCTCGTGCAACCCGGGGTTCTTCGTGCACTTCTAGCCCAAGGCCGTGGCCCGTACCATGTACAAAATAGCGGTCTAGGTCATAGCCCGCCAGGACTCCCCTCGCGGCGGCGTCCACATCCCCGCAGATGGCGCCGTCTTTGACTGCGGCGATGGCTGCTTGCTGTGCTTCAAGCACCGCTTTATACCACAGGCGGATGCGGGCGGGCGCCCGCCCCGCGAAAACCGTGCGGGTAATGTCGCTGCAATAGTGGGCGAGTATAGCACCCAGGTCTAGCACGACCAACTCATTTTTCCTCAGTTGCTTGGCCGTAGGCCGCGCATGAGGCAGGGCGGTTCTTTTTCCAAAGGCCACAATAGTCTCAAAAGATGGGCCAGAGCTTCTCCTTCGCATTTGGTACTCGATTTCTCCTCCAATTTCGATTTCCCGCACTCCGGGCTTGAGCAACGGCAGTACGCCCTCGAGCACCTGACCCGCCAGGACGCCTGCCCTGCGCATCCGGGCTAATTCAACCCCTTCCTTTCGCATCCGCAGCTTCTCGACCAACCCAGGAGCTGCAATCCAGCGTAAGCGCGATCCTGAGGCCTTTCGTAACACTTGGAGTTGCGCCACGGTCAGTTGATCCGGGTCGAATCCGGCTCGCCGGCCGCCAGCCGCTTCAAGGAGTACGCCCACGCTGGAAAACAGGGAACCCTTCTGGAGGACAATCCGGATGCCAGTAGTTTCCTCGCGGGCTTGCGCAAGGAAACGGCCATCTGTCACCAGTGAGTTCCCTTCGCGGGAAACAACCAGGACGCCGGCATCTCCCCCGAAACCCGTTAGGTAATACAAGTTCGCGGGCTTCGTGACCAGCAGGTGGTCCAACTTCGATTGCGCGAATTCCGCCTGGAGAGCGTGCCGGCGTTGAGCAAAAGGTGATTTCATAAACAGATCGAGGAGACCGCAGTCTCCTCGATTTTGACCCTCAGGAAAAGTTTTGAATAAGCGACTCTGGAACCGCTTATCCCGGGATAATCCGCGGCGTCAGGAAGAACAGCAATTCCTGCGATTGCACGTTTACGTTCGTTCGCTTAAAGAGGTTTCCGATGAGCGGCAAGCTGCCCACCAGCGGAACCTGGGTGATGTCTACGCGCTGCGACGTGATAATGATTCCGCCGATGACCACCGTGCCGCCATCTGCGACCAACACCTTCGTTTCGGCGGCTTGCGTATCCAACGCGGGTACGCCCTGAATCCGCGGAATTCCGGTGTCGATCGACGTGTTTTCGACCAGCACGTCCATGAATACCGTGCCTTCGGCGGTGATCTGCGGCGTAACTTCGAGCTTCAGAACCACGTCGATATACTGTATGGAAATGGTGTTATTAATCGTCGTCTGAATCGGAATCTTGGTGCCCTGTTTGATCTGTGCCTTCTCGTTGTTTTGCGTAATCACCTTGGGCTTGGAGAGCAATTTGCCGACGCCTTTGGCTTCCGCCGCAGTGATAAAGAAGTCCAGGGCGAAGTTGGGCGAACGGTGCGAGAAGCCGAACCCGCTGGTGGGCGGCGCACCCGCGGAGAAGTTCGTGTTCAAGGGCAGACCTGTGGTGACACCGTTGCCGCTTGTGCTGCCGCTACCTATCGTAATCGGAGGTGGCGGAATTCCGGCTCCCGTTGTCACGCCGCTGCCGCCGACTGCGGGCGTCCCGTCAAAAAGCGATCGGCCACCTGTGACCGTGCCTGCAAATCCTAGCTCGGTTCCGATGTCCCGGGCGAATGAGCGCGAAGCCGAAACAACGCGCGCTTCAATTTCCACCTGTTGCGATTTGCGGTCAAGCTGCCGAATCAGATTGTCGAGAGTCGGTATGGTCGATGGAATATCGCGAATGATCAGCTGGTTCGAACGGTCATCGGAGAGAATGTCTCCTCGTGTCGAGAGAAATTTCTTGAGCACATCCCTCATCGCCGAGGCTTTGGCGTAACTCAGGACGCGCGTCACCGTGACGGGAGCAACCGCTTCCGCCTGCGCTTTCGCAAGATCGCGATCCGTTTCCGCTTCTCTCTTCAGGGTATCGCGCGTAGCGATTCGCAGGACGTTGCCGTTGAGCTGCTTGTCCAGGCCGTTATTCTGCAGCACGATATCCAGCGCCTGATCCCACGGCACTTCGTCCAACACGATCGTCAGGCTGCCTTTCACGGCGGGGTCCAATACCACGTTTAGTCCGCTGATTTCATGGATCAGCCGGAAGAAATCGCGCAGATCCACTTCTTTCAGGTTTACGGAGATCGGTTCTCCCGTGTACTTGCTCGCTGTGGCGGGCGTTGCCTGAGACGCGGCGGTCGCCATCGTGGATGCAGCACTGCTTGCTTGTTGCGCGGCCTGTTGAGCAGCCTGCTGCGCCACCGCCTGCGGCCGCCCAGGTTCCGTCTGTCCGTCAAACGATGCCAGTAAGAACGAGGGCTGGGTCAGTTCGCCCGGCAACGCAAAACGAGGAGATAGAATGCGCAATGAGTTCACGGAGTGGCTAGTCACGCGACGCGGCGCTGCCGTCGTGTAGTGGAAATCCGGCCGCGTTTTGGAGACCTGTTGGGATGTGATTGTCCTCGTGGCCGATGGCGCCTGGGCCGGTGATTCCGGCTGCGTTTCAAAGGAGATGACCACTGCCGCACCATCGTGTGAGATCTGGTACGGAGTTCTCGCCGTCAGGTCAATAACGATGCGGGCGATATCCGGGCGGTACTGTCCAAGACGCACCCCGCGCACGGGAGCAGATACGCCCGGAATCGCCGTCCTGTGCACCGCCAGCCGCGCGCCGGCAAAATCCAGCACCAACCGGTCAGGGTTCTGCATGCGGGCGGCGTGGACATCCAGACGCCCCTCGCCTTCCACCCGCACGCTGGCGCGCTGCGGCGCCTGCGTGATGGCAACGCTGGAGATCACCGTTGAAACCGCAGTCGCGCCTGCGGGCTCCTGCGTTTGAGCAAGCACCGGGCTCGTGGCCACGGCCATGCTCGCTAGAATCAGGCAGCTGGACCGGAGGGCCGGCCAATTCATCTTCATTGCAGTTCTCCTGGACTGGAGTAAATTCTCTTGTTCACCTGTCGTTCCACCGGCTTGCCGAACGCATCTTTCCCCGTCTCATGGAACGAAACGCCATCCATCGCAATCTTTTCCACGCGCCCGTCATAGAGCTGGTCGCCTTCGCGGAGGAAGTACGTGCGCGATTGAGGATTCGTCACGACCGCTATCATCCCGTTGGGAGCCTTCACGACTCCGTCGAGCCGCAGCGTGCTGACCTGCAACCCGGCCTTGCCCGGCGGAAGCTTGCTGACCGCATCCGCCGCCGATTTTTGACGGCTGACAAGAGATTCGAATGGATCGCGTCTCGCCACCTTGGCCTCCGACTCTACTGGCGCGGATTTCACCTTTGCCGGTGCGGTGGGCCTAGCGGTTTTCTTGGCGGCGGACCTCACCCCTGGCTTCGCCGGCGCTTTCACTGCTCTCTTAGCTGGTGCTTGAGCAGCAAGCTTCGCCACGGGCGCACTCGCTGTTGGCTTAGCCGGCGCTTGAGCAGCAGGCTTCGTCGCGGGCGTGCTCGCCGCTGGCTTGGTTGGCGCTTGAGCAGCAGGCTTCGCCGGTGCACTCGGGGGCTTGGCTTGCGCCAACGCCCCGGGTGCGACCCCTGCAAGCAAAGTCCCTAGTACGAGAGTCTTGGCAAAATGCATAGTTCGCTCATTCCCGTTCAGGGTTTCCCAGCCGGCTTCGCTTGAGCTTTCGCCCCCGCTGCGGGAGCCGCGCTCAAGTCCGCTGGCTTGGTGAAGAATGATGTTGCCGTGAAAATGCCTGAAACCGTCGTACCCGGGCGAATCGGGTATTTCGTGCCCTTCGCCTTGTCAGGATCTTCGAATACCAGATCGCCCACGTTAATAATCCGTGAAAGCCGACCGAGGCGGCCAAAAAAGTCCAGTATGTTGAAATAAGGGCCATCCGCCTGGAGTTCGAACGGCATCTCGTAGTGGTACTCGCGCGGCACGATGGCCTGGGCCGTAAGCCGGCGAAGCTGTACGTTCGAAGCGGTGGCAGCTCCCTGAATGAGGCGAATAAACTCATCGACTTCTTTTTCTTCAGGAACGATCGTCTTCAGCGTATCGAGCTGTTTGTTCAACGCGTCCATCTGCTGCTTCAATTCACCGTAACGCTGCTTATAAACCTGAAGCTGCGTCACTTCCTGACTCAGCTGGCTGCGCTCGCGGACAGCCTTATCCACTGCGTCGCGCTCCTGCGCCACTGGGGAGAAAGGGACATATACGCCAACCAGGACCAGCACTACGGCGACCGCCGCGGCGACCAAACCCTGCATGATGACCGACATGTCGCGAAACGGATTGGCCATTGTGCCCCCTTACCCTTTCTTGGCCGGCGCCGAAGCTGCTGCGGGTTGTGCCGGTGCGCTGGCCGATTTCGTCTGCGACGGCGGGCCCGCTTGCGGCGGACCTATTTCCGCGGAGATTTGGAACAAAAATGTTTGAAGCGCCGTGTTTTTCTCGTCTTGCTTCGATTCCTTGATTTCCACCTTCTGGAAATATCCCGAGCGTTTTAGCGCCGTGATAAAGTTGGCCACGGCATTGATCGAAGCCGACGCGCCTTCGAAAGCGATCGTGTTGCCCTTGCGCGTCATCGAAGACAGCCACAGATTTTCCGTCCGCGAGACGGTGTTTGCGACCATGTCCAGAAGCTCCTGGCCACCCGTCCGGTCGCGCTGCAACTGTTCGATCACGCTGACGCGCTGTTGCAGAACTACCTTCTGCTTCTCGAACGATTCCACTTGCTGTTTAATAACCTGAAGTTCCGTCTTCTGCGCTGTTAGCGTTTTGATCTTGTTATTCTCGTCGTTCAATTGCGTTTGCAACGAATGATAGAAGTAGGCGAGAACGACCAAACCCACCACGGCCCCGATGCCGATGAATACCACCGGCAGTGCCGCGCCTGTATCGACCGGACGGCGCCCCGCCCTCGGCCGTGCTTGTCCGAGAAGGTTTATGCGAATCATGGCTAGTCAAAGCTCCTCAGTGCCAGACCCACGGCGATGACCAGCCGCGGAGCCAACTCGCGGATTTGATCATCGCTATGTCGGCCGGGATTGATGAGTACTTTCCGGAACGGATTCAGTTCCTCCACAGGCATCGCAAACTCTTCCCGCAGCAGGTCCACCAGTCCGGGAACGCGGGCCGTGCCGCCGGCCACCACAATGCGTTGGATATTCTCGCCGCTCGCCGTGGCGCGGAAGAAGTCGAATGTCTTTTGTATTTCCAGCGTAAGAATGTCGGAAACGCTGCGCAAGATCTGCTGCTTTTGCTCGTCCGTCACGCTCGGCAGGGTATCGCCCTTCTTGAGCCGTTCGGCATCCTCGAAGCTCAGGTCCAGTTCCTTCTGCAGCGCGTCAGTATATTGATTGCCGCCCACGCTGACGTCGCGCGTGAAGAGAGGTACGCCGCCGCGGACGATATTGATGTTCATCACGCTCGCGCCGATGTTGAGCAGCGCTACCGTCTGGCCTGCATCTGGCTCATAGTTAACTTCGAAACAGTTCTGCAAGCCGAACGCGTCGATATCCACGACCACCGGCGTTTTCCCGGCTTGCGCCAGGACGTTGGTGTGATTCAAAATCTTGTCCTTCTTTACCGCCACCAGCAGAACATCCATTTGCGAGTCCATGGACTCCAGCAGTTGGTAACTCAAATTCACGTCGGCGATGTCGAACGGAATATGCTGGCTCGCTTCTGACGGAATGCGGTCGTACAGTTCTTCCTCGCTCATCAACGGGAGTGGCACGCGCTTGACGATGACGGAGTGCCCTGAAACGGATGTCGCCACATTCTTCGTCTTGATGCGCTGCGCATCGAAGATTTTGCTGATGGCGTTGGCCACCTGAGGCGCGTCCATGATCGCGCCGTCCACCACGGTGTCCGGCGCAAGATTCTCCATGCCAAAGCTCACGAGTTCATAGCCCGCCTTGGTGGATTTCAATTCCAACGCTTTGATGGAGCTGGAGCCGATATCCAGTCCCACCAGCTGCCTTGACCTTTTCCCTAGTCCGAGCATATCGCGGCCTCTTTCCCGGTTCCTCGCGCCAGCCTAACGGCGCCTCACGTGTGCCTGGCTCATCTTGCGTTCCATCCAGCGGTCCAGAATCGTCTTACGCAGTTTCCATCGATTACCAAGTTTGAAAGCGGGAATTTCGCCCTCCGTGATGTAACGGTACAGGGTGTCCGGGGATATCCCCAGATACTGAGAAGCCTGCCGCACGTTCATCACTTCGCGCGATTCACTCACGAGGAACGCCACCCCGGCATTCGAAGACACGTTCGAAATCTTGTCGTAATCTTGACCGTCCGGTGCACCCCGGCCTGCGCTGCGGAATCCCTGAGGTGCGCCCCGTGCAAGCGTTATGACATTGCTCGCGTCCGACCGTCAAGGGATTCTATACCGTAGTTGTCCTAAGAATAGGGGTAGTTACCGGTAATTAGGGGTAGTTCGGGGGCAGATGATGCCAAATATTGTATTGCGGCGCGCCGGATACCACAAGGTATTGTGTTTTACTCGATTTCCGCTCCCTGTCCGCAGGGCCAGTTATCCTTTGTCAGCAGTTCTTTCCCGCATGCAGTCAACGCTTGTCCTTCCGAGCCTGGATGCGGAATGAGACCCGCCAGTGTG
>Ga0307479_10002171_pt1 | contig 17819 bp, 18 predicted proteins | sample atmos_gasesECM4C_FD_203743 | JGI IMG/M metagenome (GOLD analysis project Ga0307479, IMG submission 203743) | Hardwood forest soil microbial communities from Morgan-Monroe State Forest, Indiana, United States - atmos_gasesECM4C_515 | ecosystem: Environmental > Terrestrial > Soil > Temperate... | reverse complement strand
TTCGGCAACGATCGGCGTGGGGAACGTTCCTCTGCCTGTTCTGCATCAACTACTTTCAGTACTCGATGGTCACGTGGCTGCCGTTTTACCTGGTGCGGGAGCGCGGCTCCTCCTTAACCGCAATGGCCCGGATTGGAGCCGGTTTCTTCCTGTTGGCCGCGATCTCGGCGAGCCTGAGCGGATGGCTCGCCGACCGCTGGATCGTAGCCGGTGGATCGCACACTCGCGTGCGCAAGACTTTTGTCGCGGGCGGGGCGGCAGCCATGGGAGTCTTTCTCGCGTTCGCCGCATTGGCTCCGGGTGGCGCATACCTTTTGCCGCTTATGTTGTCAGGACTTGCGTTCGGTCTGACCATATCGAATTTCTGGGTCATCACCCAGCGCCTGGCAGGCCCACTGGCCGCGGGCCGCTGGACGGGCATCGAGAATTTCATGGGCAATCTGGCGGGAGTCGTCGCGCCGACGGTCACCGGAATTCTGCTCGACCGCACCGGCCACTTTCTCTGGCCGTTCCTGATCGTTTCCCTCCTCATGATTGTGGCTGTGCTGTCATGGCTTGTGATCGTGGGCCCGGTCGAGCCGGTCGACTGGAATCGGCGCACCACCACCGCCATTTTCCAAACCTCCCCTTAAGCACTCTCTTGGCGTGAATCCTCGAATTCCACTCGATCTGTCATCTGAGCGGAGTGAGGCGGCAGCTGCCCGAAGTCGAAGAACCCTGTGTTCGCCGACGTGCCTCGGAAGTTTGGGGATTTCTCTGCCCCCAAAGTTTCATTTTCCAATAAGGGCTGGCATTCGCGGCCGGTGAACAAAACGCTTCGTGGTCGCGGGCTATCACTCCCCAAAGTGATCCCGGCCACAGCCTTCCGGTATTGGATCGGGGTATCCATATTCCCTGGGACGCGGAGGAGCCGCCATGCCCGACCGCGAGCCGCGCGAAAAAGTAGTCGCTGAAATCACTCTCGGCCCACCTCACCCAGTTCGCCCAGCAGATGGGTCGCTCCCGCACGTAAGAGGAAGCGATGGCATTCCTCAACCAGAACGGCCGCGCCTACGAGATGGGGAAACGCATGATGCGGGCTGGCGAGGACTACATCAAATCTTCCCTGCCGACGCGCGCCCCGCTCGTTGTTGCGCGCCCCTCCAGTCGCCCCGGCCCGGTCGCGGTCTAGACGGTAGGGTCGGCGCTTGCCCGGTCAGCTCTGACTTTGGAGTTATCTCGGCCCGGGTTTATTGACAAGGTTTGCTCCCGAGTGCAAAACTTCTGAGTATCAGCATTCTGCTCGGATGTCGCCTCGACACCGTTTCTTTTTCTCTTGGAATGATGGCCAGGTAGCACCGTCTCCTGCGCCGGTCATGTGCGGGAAGGCAGTCGGGATGTCGCCTCGCCAACAGCCAACGTCAACGGGCCCCAAGAATGCAGGGAGCGTCTGCTCCGCCGCGGAACACCAGTCTCGCCGGACGATTTCTACCGAGCCGATATTTCTCGCGAACCAGCCTCATCAACCAGCCTCATCACAGCGAACGAGAGAAGAAGGGAGACGCGATTTATGGCAACGCTGAGAGTTGCAGCAAAACCAGCGATGGCGCCAATGAAGGCGGCACAGATTTCTAAACCCGGAGGAGATTTCGAGGTCGTCGAGCGCGGAATTCCCGAGCCGGGTCCGGGACAGGTGCGCATCAAGGTGCAGGCTTGTGGCGTCTGCCACAGCGACGTGCTCACGAAAGAAGGCCTCTGGCCTGGAATTCAGTATCCCCGCGTTCCGGGACACGAGGTCGCCGGCGTCATCGATGAGGTGGGCGCCGGTGTTTCCGCGTGGAAGAAGGGGCAGCGTGTCGGTGTCGGCTGGCATGGCGGCCAGGACGGCACATGTCGGGAGTGCCGGCGCGGAGACTTTCGCAACTGCCGGAATTTGAAGATTTGTGGCATCAGTTATGACGGCGGCTACCAGCAATACATGGTGGCTCCCGTGGAAGCGCTGGTGCCGATTCCAGAGAGTCTAAAAGACACCGAAGCAGCACCGCTGCTCTGCGCCGGAATCACCACTTACAACGCGTTGCGGCACAGTGGTGCGCTCCCCGGCGACCTGGTGGCGGTGGTGGGCATCGGTGGTCTCGGTCACCTCGGAATTCAATTCGCCAACAAGTTTGGTTACAAAGTCGCGGCAATCGGGCGCGGCCCTGAAAACGCGTCGCTCGCAAAGAAACTCGGAGCGAACGTGTACATCGACAGCCAGGCAACGAAGGCAGCTGAGGCATTGCAAAAATTGGGCGGCGCGCAGGTCGTTCTAGCGACCGCCCCAAGCTCCAAACTCATGTCCGAACTGATCGACGGAATGGGACCGAACGGCAAACTCATCGTAATCGGCGCCACGTTCGATCCTATTGAGGTCACCCCGATTCAGCTCATTAGCGCAAGTCGATCGATTCAGGGCTGGGCCGCGGGCACACCAGCCGATTCCGAAGACACACTGCTCTTTGCCGAACTGACCGGCGTGCGTCCCATGATTGAAACCTATCCGCTCGAAAAAGCGGACGAGGCCTACACACGCATGCTGAGCGGCAAGGCACAATTTCGCGTCGTCCTGACCATGTGACGCTGGCTCGAATGAGAAACACTCGCTGCTGCTGGTGCCCAGGTTCGCGTCCGTTCTTGGACGCTAACCTGGGAGACAGTGGGTTCGGGTGAACCCGCGTCGATATGGGACTTGCCTCCCCGGGTTAACGCCCAACACCGGGGCCTGAACCTGGGGCACCGGGCAATCCCACAAACAGGCGGATTCCACGGAAAGGAACCTCCCATGAAGTACCCGACTTCTTATCGCACGATCCAGATCGATGGACTCTCCATCTTCTACCGAGAGGCCGGCCCGAAGGAAGCGCCGCCGATTCTCCTGCTGCACGGACTTCCGTCCTCATCGCGCATGTTCGAGCCTCTCTTCGCCCGGCTTTCCGATCGTTATCGCCTGATCGCGCCCGATTACCCCGGCTTCGGACACAGCGAGTGGCCAGACCCGAAAAAATTCGCGTATACGTTCGATCACTATGCGGAGATCATGAATCACTTCACCGAAGCGCTCGGGCTTGCGCACTATACACTTTACATGCAGGATTACGGCGGCCCCGTCGGCCTGGGCATGGCCTTGGTTCATCCCGAGCGTATCGAGTCGCTCATCGTCCAGGATGCTGTGGCGCACAACGAAGGCCTGGGGGCGAATTGGAGGACGCGGCGGGCTTTCTGGGCCGATCGCGCTGCCAACGAAAGCGCGCTGCGCACGAATCTGTTGTCGCTCGCGACGACGCGCACGCGCCATGTCGGAAACGATCCCAACGTCGAACGCTACGACCCCGATCTCTGGACGGATGAGTTTTATTTTCTCAATCAGCCCAACCAGGCCGAGATCCAAAGCGACCTGTTTTATGACTATCGAAGCAATGTGGACTCCTATCCAAAATGGCAAACCTGGATGCGCGAGAAGCAGCCCCGTCTGCTGGTAATCTGGGGCAAGTATGACCTGTCGTTCGATCTCGGTGAACCGGAGCGCTACCGCAAGGACGTTCCGAACGCTGAAGTTCACGTTCTCGACGCCGGTCATTTCGCATTGGACACGGCTGCCGATGAGATCGCGGAATTGGTCCGCGCCTTTGTCGCTTCTTCACGCCCGGAGTTGCAGGCGCGGCGCGCCGGCTGACGCCGCGATTGAAAATACGGGCCGCCTATCATCGCGACGGAAACAGACGACTGCCACGTTCGTCTCTTTTGTGGTAATCCTTATCGCCATGCCCGTCATCATCGGTCTGCTCCGCGGCGTCAACCTTGCCGGCCACAAGAAGATCAAGATGGAGGACCTCCGCGCCCTCTGTGATTCCCTCGGCCTGCGTGATTCACAAACCCTCCTGCAGAGCGGCAACGTCGTCTTCCGCAGCACCGAGCGCAATCTGGCTCGCCTCGCCTCGCGCATCGAAGATGCCATCGAGAAAAAGGCCGGCTTTCACTCCAGCGTCATACTCCGCACGCCAGTCGACCTGAAAGCCGTGATCGCCAAAAACCCCTTCGCCACGCGCCCGGGCATCGAACCCGGCAAACTTATCGTGACCTTCCTCCCCGCGGACCCCGCCGCCGAAGTGCGCGACGCCGTGCGCAACCTGAAAACCGATCCCGAGGAAGTCCGCCTCCACGGCCGCGAGGTCTACACCTATTTCCCCGACGGCATGGGACGCTCGAAACTGGTGCCAGTGATGGAGAAAATCCTGAAAAAGTCCGGGACGGGAAGAAACTGGAACACGGTGACGAAGCTGCTCGAGATGGCCGAGACGCTCGAAAATTCTCGCTGACGGACAGATGTCCGCGGCTTGCTTCGACCACGCCGTGGCCGCATCACAAGCGCAAGACTAACTTGGGGGAAAGGCCCCCTCTGGCAGCGTCCGGCAGCCTAGCGGAAGTACATATAGGCCGCGACGGCAACTAGGGCAACCGCGATGATCCAGAGGGACGAATCACTCATTCCGGTCTTTTTGGCCATGTCTGATTTTAACCTCGATCCACATCCCCGCAAAATTCGAAAGGACAGACGGAATTGCTCAGGTAAACAGCAACTCGGGCCGAAACCCGTGCTAAGCCCGCCGCCACGGCGAAGCTCTCTCGGCGGAATCCCACGCCGGAGTCAGCGGCTGGGAAAACCCTCAGTAGAACGCCAGCCCCACCCAATACACGCCCATGGGATACGTTTCCGTCCGGGCATAGCAGACACCCACGGCAACGTTCCGCACCCGATGGTCGCCAATCAACCGGGCCGCGTTGGCCGGCAGGACGTCCGGATGGAGGTTGGTGTAGCTCAGCACGCTGTAGCGCTGCGCGACTTCGTGCATGGCACGTGTTCCCAGCCGGTCTTCCTGCGCCATGGAACACGCCGCGTCGCGCAAAGCCGAGTCCGCCTTCCGCTCCAGTGCCGGCAGGTGCGCCGCACTGCGCGAACGGCCCACCGAGTTCAAGATGGCGGCTTCGATTTGCTCCGTGCTGTAAGCCGGCACGCTGTGACCGAAGTCCTGCACCACGAAGAGCCGCGCCCCGCTGCGGATCACGCCGAATCCGGCAACGTTGTAGCTGGCATCCAGCAGGTTCTCGCGATGCGGCGGAGAAAGCATCAGGTGTTCGTGCGCCTGCTCGGGACTCAGATCGAGCGCCACGTTTTCGCCGGCACGATCCAGATGCAGGGCGCTGGCCGAAGCCAGCCGAAGAGTCAGGGAGGGCTCGCCAGCAAACTGGTGGGAGAGTTGTTGCTGCTGGGCCATGACGTCGGCATGCGCGCGCGCCGCCTGCGTCAGTCCCGGGTCAGGTTGCAGAGCGGGCGCTCCGGTTCGTGCGCGCGCCTGGTTCGCCATTTCCAACAACTGCTGTTCGGCTTCCGGATCGAAACTTGGGGAGGGCGTGTAATCAGCGGCAACCGCGCGATCGGAACCCTTCGAGGACGCCGGTTTCACTTTCACTTGCGCCGGCAGAGCGCCGGTGGCCAGCGCCAGCGCGACGGTAATCAGGGCCCGTAGCATCTTCGTTGTGCCCACTCGCCAGGCCCTGGGAGGCTGCTACGTCGGAGCACGAACTTCTTCTTTGCTACACACCCACTCTAGCCTCTAGAATCCAGTACAGCTAATTACCAATGGCCATGGAACTGATCGCCGTGCTTGTGGGCGCAGCGTTTGGCATTGCGCTTGCCTGGCTCGGCCTGCGCCAGCGCTCGGCCGTCACCGAAGCGCGCTTGTCCCTGATTGAGAAGGATTTAGCCACCGCCCGCGGCGAAGCTGCCCGGCAGCAGGAAGCCAACTCCCGGCTCCGCGAGCAGTCTGCGGCTCTGGAGTCGACCCTCCAGCACGAACGTCAGTCCGCAGCCGAAAAACTCGATCTCATCAACCGCGCCACCGACGAGTTGCGCGAGGCCTTCCAGGCCCTCGCCTCCGACGCGCTCAAGAGCAACAACCAGTCGTTCCTGCAACTCGCCAAGGCCAGCCTCGAAAAATTCCAGAGCGAAGCCAAGGGCGATCTCGAAGCCCGCCAGAAAGCCGTCGAAACCCTCGTCGCGCCCATCAAGGAGTCGCTGAACAAAGTCGACAGCCAGATTCAGCAGATCGAGAAAGAACGCAGCCAGGCCTATGGCACGCTCACCGAGCAGGTGCAGTCGCTGATCGGCACGCAGAAAGCCCTGCAAGCGGAAACCGGAAATCTGGTGAAGGCACTGCGCACTCCGTCAGTGCGTGGGCGGTGGGGAGAAATCCAACTCAAGCGCGTGGTCGAGATCGCAGGCATGGAAGCCTACTGCGACTTCGACGAGCAGGTCACCGTCAGCACCAGCGACGGCCGCCTGCGTCCGGACCTTGTGGTGAAGTTGCCTGGGGGAAAGAACGTCGTCGTCGACGCGAAGACCCCGCTGCAGTCCTATCTCGAAGCGGTCGAAGCCACCGACGACGAACTCCGCCGCGACAAACTCGTCGACCACGCCCGCCAGGTCCGCGAGCACATGCGCGCCCTCGCTTCCAAGGCCTACTGGGAGCAGTTCAACCCCAATCCGGAATTCGTCGTGATGTTTCTGCCCGGCGAGACCTTCTTCAGTGCGGCGCTCGAACAGGATCCCGGCCTGATCGAACAAGGCGTCAGCCAGCGTGTGATTGTCGCGTCCCCGACCACGCTGATCGCGTTGCTCAAGGCCGTGGCTTACGGATGGAACCAGGAGAAGCTCGCGCGCAACGCTCAGCAGATCAGCGCGCTCGGCAAGGAATTGCACGACCGCCTGCGCAGCATGTCCATCCACATGGACAACCTGCGAAAAGGCCTCGACCGCGCGGTCGAGTCCTACAACCGCGCCGCAGGTTCGATGGAAAGCCGCGTCATGGTCGCCGCGCGCAAGTTCCCCGAACTCGGCGCACCGATCACGGAAGAAATCCCCGAACTCGACCAGATCGAAACCACCACGCGCACGCTTTCGCTCGACTGGGGCGAAGAGACCACGGAAGAGCTCCCCTTCGCGCCCAGCCAGGACGCCGACTCAGATTCCTGAGCGCGCCAGCGGCTCACTCGATCTCTTCGGTTTCCTCTTTGTCGTCCTTGACTGCTCCGCCGGCGAACTTCACCACCTCCACCCGCAGCGGCGCCTTGCTCTCTCCCGCAGGCACATCCAGCAGAAGGACGTGATGGAACCCACCGTCCGCCCCGGCCAGGCCTTTCACCAGCGGAGCCCCTAGGCCGCCGGTAAGTCGCACGGGAATTCCGCCCTGCGTGTAGGCGGCGTACATGTGGCTGTGGCTCACAAACACAATCGCCACGCCATACTGCTGAAACAGCGCCAGCGCTGCATCGGAGTCCTTCACAGCTGCGGGCCCGTCCTCATCCATGGCATGGCTGGTCACCGGATTGTTCGCGAGTCCTTTATGCATTCCGGCCACGATGACTTTGTTCGCGGCCCGCGCAGCCTTCAGGTCGTCGCCCAGCCAGGCCAGTTGCTGCGCGCCGAAGCCTTCCTTGTGGCGGCTGACGTTGTCCACCGCGACGTAATGCACCGTGGGGCCGATGTCGGCGCCGTAGGCCACTTGCGCGATGGGCGCAAGCTTCAACCCCTGCGTGGCCAGGAAGTCCTCCTTGAATTCGTCCACCGCGTGCTTGCCGCCCGGCAGCCGGAGCGCACCAAGAAATTCCACTTCGTGGTTTCCGATCAGCGGATAGAACGGGACCCCTTGCAGATCGGCGAGCTCGCGCTTGACGAGCTTGTCCTCACTTCGATCGATCTCCAGGTCCCCGAGAAACAGGAACGCGCTGGCCCCCCGTTTTTTGGCTTGCTGGATAGCCCAGGGCAAAACGCCCAGGTGGTCGTCGCGCGAATCACCGCCGATCGCAACTCGGGTCACACCCGGCGGAGGTTGGTCGGGCAGGGGATCGCTCTCTTGATACGCGGAGCAGCAATCCGCACTCTTGATGCTGCTGGAGCGGCCGCTCTTGCGCCTGCGCACCACAAGGCTGAGCAGTAATATGACCGCAAGGGCCGCGACCAACACGACGAGGCCTCGTTTCTTCATGGCTTGCACTCTCTAGGGTGGATTGTCCTTGGGAACCCGGGGTAGGCGTGAAAGTGTACACCTAAATTCCTTTGCGCCGAACGAAAAATCCGGATATTCAATTTGCTGTAATAGAAATGGAGGTAGATGGCACGCAGCGCGCGCGTCCTAGGGATAACGGCGCGACGTTAGTCGGACTGCAGACCTGAGGGGAGACTGTACCGGACATCAGAGCGTGCTTCCCGTCCGAGGCATCGGATGAACGCCGCAGCGGGAGTGATCACGCGATATCTTTTGCCGCTGGCAGTCGCCGGTCGTTAGTCATCGGTCGTCGGCTTTCAGCGGAGAGAAGTGCGAAAGTGGATGAGAAGAAATAAGGGCATAAAGCAAACATTGACCGTAATCGATCTAACGTCTTTATAAAGCGAAAGAAACGGGTTTTGGTAAGCAGCAGAAGGCTGAAAGCTGACGGGTGACGGCTGATAGCCGACCGAGAACCGAGAACTGCTCCTACCCCGTTACCGCGAGCAGTGCATCCTTGCGCGTTCGCTCCTCCCGCGGCTGCACCTCCCACACTCCATCAAACTTCACGAAGTAAGGCTCGACCGAGATGTCGGGGAACTGCTCCACCAGCAGATCCGCCGCGCGGTGCAGTTCGCAGCGATGATGCTCGGCTTCGGCCGCGCGATCACCTTTGAAATTCGCCAGGCCTCCATAGGTTGCGCAGTCGGAGTGGCTCATCACCAGCACGCGCTTGGTCTGGTGCAGGCGGATCGACATGCGCACCTGCTCAAGGATGAAGTCCTGTTCGAAATCGTTTCGCAGCGAAGCCAGTGTCTTCGCGCCTCCAGCGACGATGATCAGGTCGCAGCGCTCGATGCCCTGCTTGCGCAGAAACTTCCGCACCGCCGTGCTGATGCGGTGATCAAAGCAGCACAGCACCGCGGCGTCGGCCACGTACGGGTCGGCGGGTGAATCGAAATGGAAGATCTTGCGCATTAGGGAATACTCTCACTCCTGCAAGCTGCGCCAGACGCTCGGATCGAGCTTGCTCACACTCGGGTCGTCGGAACGATAGCGCACCACGACCGCTTGGTGAAGACGCAGTTTGGGCCGCGCAGCCATGACCCTTGAGTTCACAAAAAGTAACGGCCGCCAAAAGGACTCGCCCGTATAGGGTCCATCGTCGCCAACAGAGACCTCATGCGCAACTGCCAAGCGCAATGTAACCCCGCCTTGGCTGTGCCGTATGCGTGCAACGTCGATCGCAGTAATCTCCCCTTGAGCCTCGGGCCACCACCGAGAGAAAATCAGCGATGCCGTATCATATAGGTCCTCGAACATGTTTGGCGATTGAACACGCTCGCGAGCCATCACACCGCACACTACGCGCCCCGCTTCGACTTCAGCTCGGTCAGCAACTGCTCGATGCGGTCTTCTTTTTCGAGCGCGGCCAGGCGTTCTTCGACGTCGTCGACGGCGATCTCGGCTTTGGCCTGGCTCACAGCTTCCTGGCGCACGACCTTGTGTTTCATGCGATCGAAAGCCGCGGCTTTCGAGCCGTCGCCGACGTTGATCTTCGCGTCGCTGGCTTTGCCCACGGCGCGGGCGCGGCGATGCTGCGCGATCAGCAGGTCGGCCTTGGCTTGGGCTTCGGTCAGCTTCTGGTCGAGCTGGCGCAGCGCGGTCTTCAGGTTTTCGACCTGGGCTTTCTGGTCGGTCACCTGTTGCCCGAAACTTGCGCTCAGGTCGCGATAGCTCTCGACGCGTTGCAGCGAGGCGCGCGCCAGGTCGTCCTGTTTCTTGTCGACCGAGAGTTCGGCCTTGCGCATCCACTCCGCTACTTTGTCTTCATTTTCTTTCTGCTTCTTTTCGAGCAGGTGCTGGTCGGCGATCGCGATCGCCACCTGCGTCTTTACCTGCAGCAGCTGGTTCTGCATGTCGAGGATGACTTGCTTGATCATCTTTTCCGGATCCTCAGCCTTATCGATGAGATCGTTCAGGTTGGCCCGGACTAGTGTGGAAACGCGCTCGAGTAATGCCATAGGGGACTCCTTGTGAAACAGCTCTTGGGTCTTAGGTCTCAGGTGTCAGGATTTGCTTCCCGACTCCTTTTTCAAGTTCTCGGTTCTGCGATGGCTGTCAGCCATCAGTCGTCAGCTTTCAGCCTGGTGGTTGCTCGTTGCTCCTGGCTCGAAGCTCCTAGCTCGTTTCATCGCTCGTAGCTCGAGGCTCGTAGCTCTTTTGCCTGGCACTCAGGACACTTCTTGCGGCCGACTGATGCACCGGCCGCGATGCCTACGAAGATTCCGGCGAGGAGCCACACTGCAACGTGGCTGGAGAGAATCGCGGCCAGGGTTCCGATCGCGATTCCAATCACGATGCTCAGCCCCATCGACTTCGATTTGCTCGCTGCTGCCATACTCAATTCCTTGTTCGTTGCGCTCACGCCGGCCTTGCCGACTGAGGTCAGGCGAGGGCAGGATGCCCCTTCGACAAGCTCAGGGCAGGCTCTCGCGACCGCCGGCGAGACGCCGGCGCTAGATCCGACACTCACTGCGACGCTCCGCTGTTTTTGCGGCGCGATGCGAGGGCGAGGGCAAGGGCCATGCCGATGGCTGTGCCTAGCGCCACGCCGACGGCCAGGTTATGCGTGGCGACTCCCAAAGCCGCGCCAGCTCCAGCTCCTAGCGCAAGACCCGTAGCGAAATTCGGTTTCACGATGTCGCTCCTTTCCGCGTGCTAAGAAAGGACGGGCCTGCGCCCGTCCCGTCGCCGTTTACTTTTTGCCGCCGTTCTCGGACGGCTTCTCGGCCTTGTCGCCAATCTGGCGGACCTTGCCCATCAAGTCGCCAAGATTCATGCCGGTGAGCGTCTCGAACAACGCCGGCACCTGGGCCGCCATCTTGGTCAGATCTCCGGTGACCTTGTTCAAGCCGGCCGCGTCGCCGTTGCCGGTCGAGACCACGGTGATCTTGTCGACGTTCGCGAGCGGACTCGCGAGCGCCCGGACCACCTCCGGCAAGCCAGTGAGCAGTTTGTCGATGACCGCGGCCTGGTTGTATTCCTGAAAGGCCTCGGCCTTGACGTTCATGGCCTTCGCTTCGGACTCACCTTTCTTGAAGATGATCTCGGCTTCGGCCTCGCCTTGCTGGCGAATCGACGAAGCGTGACCTTCGGCTTCGGCCATGAGGCGCTGCTTTTCGGCCTGCGCCAGGGTCTCGATGCGCTGACGCTCGATCTCGGCCTGCTTCAGCACGGTCGCGATGAGTTCTTTTTCGCGCCGCATGATCTCGGCTTCCTGCACCTTGACCTGGCCTTCTTTCTCGACTTGCTGCACACGCACGCTTTCGGCGATGACCTGCTGCTGCATGACGTTGGCCTGAATGTCGTAGGCTTTGTCCGCCTGCGCCTGCTGCTTCTTGGTGACTTCGAGGTATTGCGCTTTCTTGACCTCGAGGTCGCGTTGGGCTTCGGCCTGCTTGGCTTGTGAGAGCGTCTCGGCCAGCACGCGCTCCTGATCGGCTTGCGCTTTCGCAACCGCGGATTCGCGAGTTGCAACCGCCCGCTTGATCGCGGTGTCGCGCTCGGCTTCGGCGGTGGCCACGTCGGCGTCGCGCTTGATGCGCGCGACGTCGGGCTTGCCCATGTTGGTGATGTATTCGTTCTTGTCGCGGACTTCCTTGATGGTGAAGGAAATCACTTCCAGTCCCATCTTGCTCATGTCATCCGCGCAGGTGGCGCGCATGCGCTCGCCCACCATCTCAGGCTGCTTCACGATCTCTTCCACCGTGAGCTGGCCGATGATGCCGCGCAGGTGGCCTTCCATCACCAACCGGATAAGGCCTTCGCGCTCCTGGTCGCTCTTAGTGAGGAACTGTTCGGACGCGGTCAGGATCGACTCGACGTCGGATTTGACCTTGATCTGTGCGACGGCCTCCACCGTGACCGCGACGCCCTGCTTGGTGTAGAGATCTTGCTGCGGGGCTACGTCGAACGACATCAGTTCGAGCGATAGCTCGCGGCAGATTTGCACCATCGGCCATACGATGGCTCCGTGACCTTTCACCACGCGGGTTCCTCCGAACCCGTAAATGATGAGCGCTTCGTGCGGGCCCGCCTTGCGGTAGAGCCTGGCCAGAAAGCTCATCAGGAACATCACCACCAGGACGCAGAGTCCCACGATGACCCAGACTTCCGTGTGAATGCCGAACGTCATATCTCCTCCTCGCAATGCTGCGAAACGGTTAGACCGTTATGAGTGTGCGACCTGCTTCATCGCGTCCAGGTCGCGCACGATGCGCGCCGGATCGTTGTGTCCTAGAAAAACTTCGCCTTCGAGCGTGGTGATGTGCACCACCTGGTTGCCCCAGACATAGGCGCGGGTATTGCCCACGCCGCGAATGCCATAGCCGCGCAGCGGATTCCACTTCTCAATGCGGTAGCGGCCGATCTGGTCGCGTGAGATGGAGCGCAGGCGGAAGCCGAGCGTGCTGATCTCAAGGCCGGCTGGAGTGAAGCGATATTGAAAGCCGGTCCAGGCGTGGGCGGCGATGAGCAAGAACAAGAGGCACAGTGCGCCCATCCCGATGCGAACACCCGTCGGCGGGATCGCGGCCAGGATCACAAACTCAAGAACAGCCAGCGCCGCGGAGAGCGCGGCGAAAGGGCGCGAGCCGTGGGTTTCCTCGGCAAGGGTTTGTCCCTGCGGAAGAGCTGCGCCGCGTTGGGCGCGGATGTAGATCAGCATGAACAGCACGATCGCAAAAGGAACTCCGAGCAGCACGGGCGCCACGGTAACGGGGTTTGCCGTCAGGTTGTGCTGGAGGATGCCGTTGTTCACGTAAAACATGAAGCCGAGAATCGCGTAGAAGAGACCGAGCAGTGCGAACGACGACGTATCGGTCGCAGATTTCTGCTTCAGGACGGCAAACACGATCCCGCTGAAGATGATCAGCAGGAATGCGGTGACGCCGAGCGCGTAGTAGAGCGCGACCTCGCGGGACATCCAGCCGTTAGGATGACCATCGGCGGCGAAGTGGGTCGCCATGCGGGCGGGGAGTTGGCCCCAGACCTGCCAGTAACGCAGCGCGGTCACGGGCAGGGCGAGCCACATGCACGCAGTCAGGATTGTGTAGAGTTTGCGGTTCATCGTGTTGCCCTCAGGGGCCAAAGCCCGGTTGTCCCTCTTTTCCTTCTGGCACGGGCTAAAATCGTGCCCTTCCCGAAAACTGCGGCCTTCGGCCGCAGACGGGCGGGGACGCCCGTCGCTCCCGCTACGCCGTGGTTGCGCCTTCGTTGGGCGCGACTTCGCCAGACATTTCCGTCCACAGGCGAACGTAGGCGATGCCTTTGTCGTATCGTGTTACGACTATTTCCACACCCTTCGCGATGGCGACGCCATCCTCGCTGCGGGCGCCGCAGGTTCTGCGCGTGCCAGCTTGCGAGTAAATGATTTCGCCGGTGCCGCCGGCGCGAATCGGGATCGAGGTGCGGCCAAGCACGCCGACCATGTCATAGTCTGCGGGGTCCATGCTCTCCTCGTCGGAACTCAGAACCTTGCCGAGAAACAGGAAGACGATGCCGCCACCCACCACTCCGCTCGCCAGCGCGATGCCGAGGCCCAGCAGAAACCACAGGCTCGAATAGCGCGTCAGCAAGTAGCCCGTCCCGCCGAACCACGCCAGGAACGCCGTGAAGGTGACGAAGTTGAACGGCGAAACCGACGTGGTCTGTGCCGCGCGAGCCAGCGGCGCGCTAGTTCCGGGCGCTACCGGCGCGTGTCCCGCAACCGGAGCATGGGCACCGACACCGTTGCCTCCCATGGGCACGTGCCCTCCCCCATGCGGCAAGTGAAGGTGGAAGTGCCAGCGCGTGCCTCCACCCAGGAACGAGATCAGGCTGAAGGCAAAACCCACGGCAAAACAGGTCAGGTAAAAGTCTGCCCAGGTCATTGCACTCGCCTCCCTTCCGAAGCCTTGCGGCTGCGACTGCGATGGTTGCGGGCCGCGTCCGGATCGAGCGCTTCGAGCAGCCGCTCGGCCAGACCCGGTGTATCGAGAATGGCGCCCAGCAACAGAAAACAGCTGCGCGTGTCTTTGTGGCGCGCGCACTTGATGAGCACGTCGCTGACTTCGCGGTCGCTCACGAAACGTTCCGAACCTTGCAGCAGCCAGACGTCGAGCTTGCCTTCGATCGTGCGCAGGTCCGACGTGAGTTCGGTGTGGTAGCCCTCGGGGTCATCGACCAGAAAACCGGGGTGCACCTTGAAAAAGCGCGCCAGCAACGTGCGCGACGACTGCGTCATGTGACGGCGCGAGCCGCGCTCGATCTGCGAGAGGTAGGACTGGCTGATGCTCTTGCCGAGGTCCTGCTTCACCGCGCGCACGATTTCCTGCTGGGTCATGGGGCGTCCCAGGTCGCGGAGGGAGCCTTCGACCTCGCGCAGGTAGCGGATTTTTTCGCCGAGCGTCATATAGCGGATCGCTATGTTTATATTGCAATTTGTAATGTTTTGTCAAGATTCGGATATGGCTTGTTTTGAGGGGGTTGGAGGGCGGTCGTTGGTCGTCGGTCCTTGGTCGTTGGCTCTCGACGTGATGAGAGGGCAGGGTTCGGGAGCGCAGGAAGCGCACCTCAGGCGCTAAAGCGCAGGCGATTCTGGCAGCTTTGCGCGCACCTTCGCTCAGGGCGGGCCGTGGAAGTCGTGCTCTTCGCTGGAGAGATTTTGCGGTCGAGGGTTACGGAGATCAACAGCAGATTCCTCCTGGCTCGCTGCGCTCGCGCGTCGGAATGACAAATGGGGTGGGAGTCGGTCACGATCGAGGCCTCGAGGTTTTAATGCTCGCGCGTCGGAGTAACAATGGCGGGGATCGTGGGCGCAACCGAGTGCAGAGGTCCTTCGCTGCGCTCACGATGACAGGTTGGAGTTGGGTTGCGAAGTTTGCGAGCGTCCTTAGTCCAGTGCCAGCGGGGTGAGGACTCCGTTCTTCTTGGTGGCGAGACGGATGGGGCGAGGCGGGCCTTTGCGCGGGAGGGTCGCTTCCATCCAGATTTCCTCGCCGGTGGCGCGAGGCATGGGGATGTTGGCGTGCTCCGGGATGAACAAGGGCGTCTGCGTATTGACGATCACGACGGGTTTGTTATCGACCACCCGGAAGTTGACCCAGAACTCGCCCTCGGGATTGGCGACGGCGATGAGGCTACCGTTGCGCAGCAACAGGTCGCAATGGTCGGGAGTGAAGGGGCGCTCGTAAGGCTTCGGATCGGGCCGCGGCGTGAAACCTTCGGTGGGCAGTTGGAGGCTGAACACCAGGTAGCGGCCGCGGATGGGGAGGTTCGGGTCGTAGGTGGCGACCTGAATCCAGGTGCGCGGACGGGTAGCGCGATCGTAGAGCAGTTTCGCGCCGAGGGTGCAGACCAGGGCCACGTGCAACGCAGCCAGCAGCAAGCCTTTCTGAAGAGCGCTCATGCGGCACCTGTAACGCGCGCGACCAGTTGGCGGCGCGTCTTCTCTAGAAACCAGGCCAGCAGAAGAAAGAGCAGGCCGAGTCCGATAAGGCTGGCGGAGCGGCCGAGCTTGTCCATCACCTCGGAGAAATAGAAGACCAGGATGGTCAGACCGAATCCGGCGATGCCGAGGTTAATGCGCTCGCGGCGGCGCTCGTCGAGTCCCCAGGCGATAAGGCCGAGTGCGCCGACGCCGCACCAGGCGTAGGGCGCAAGCTCGGCGAGCACGATGCGGCGCTCCGGCCGCGCTCCGACCAGCGTCGCGAGCAGAACCCAGAGGGCTGCCACAGCGTTCTTCCAGCTATCACGACCGCGCAGTAGCCAAGCCAGCATTGAGGGTCCGAGCAGAGCGACGGGCACGCCGATGAGATACAAGTGACTGGGAGTCGCCTCGTGCCCCCACCAAACATCGTTGACGGCGCACAGCACTGCGAGAGGAAGCAACGCGATGGCGCCGATCCAGGCGAGAACTCGGCGAATGGAGCCGTGTTGGGATCCGTACAGGGCGCTCAGGTAAGTGAGGGCGAGCAAGAGAAGTCCTTGAAATGCCCAGCGGTCGCCGACGTAGGATCGGCTGGCGTCGAGCCACTCCGAGGCGAGCCAGGCCGGGGTCAGGATGGCGGCGAGGGCGGCCTGCACCCAGTCGCGCAGGAGCCACCATCCGAGCCAGGCGGCGAGCGCCCACAGCATGATGCCGCCGGGCCAGTGTTCCTGCAGATTGAAGATCTGGGCCGAGAGAAAGATGCCGGTGCCAGTGGAGATGGTTCCGATGCCATGAAGAGCGGTGGCCAGCGCGGGAAAGCGGCTATGGGCAAACGCCCCCGCGACGTGGAATACCGCGACCAGCAGCAAGACAAGGGAGAAGCGGCCGGTGGGAGAAAGTTCGTCCCAGTGGGCGGCGACGAGGAGAAGCACGCCGGCCCCCAGCATCAAGGCGCCGAAGCCGACTGCGATCAGGACGGGCCAGCGCAACTGGCCGGGCTTCTCGTTGGAAGCCTCGAAGGCCTCAATACGGTCGACGGTGGCGGCGTCGACCAGGCCCGCGCTCTTCCACCGCTCCAGACTCGCTTGCCAGGACTGGGTCACAATGCCTCCGAATGGGCCGAATTCTAGTTCATGGGGCGAGCGGTGCACAGCGAAGTGGCGTGGTATGGCGCGGGATGTCGTGCTTTAGCGGGGGCAGGTCGCAGGTTTCAGGTGTCGGGTCTCAGCCCTGAGTCCTGATTACGATTCCAGAAGTTCGTAGTGAACCACCTTGGGGCCTCGGTCTACGAGGAATTTGTCGTCCTCGGGGTAGTAGACGGCTTGCTCGGGGTTGGGGCCAGCGAAGGCTTTGATGGCGTCCCAGGAGTCCCAGAGGGTGAGGAGGAGAAATTCGCATTGGCCGTCGGCGACGCGGCGCAGGGCGTAGACGCCGCGGTTGCCGGGAGTGGCGGCGTACTCGTGGAGCCCGGTCTGCTTCAGATACTCATAGTAGGTGTGCTGGTCAGCTTCGCGGACCGTGCCGCGCCAGATGCGGGCGATCATGGGGGGCGCCTCCTGCCTAATCAGATGAGGCACGCTTGGATTGCGACTCGGGAATGAGGGAGTGGCATCTGCGATCTCGGAGAAACACGTAACCGCAGGGGGCACAGAAGAGCTTTGAACCGCAAAGGACGCAGAGGGTGGCGCAAAGGACGCGAAGAAAACCTTGACTGCATGCAGGTCGCGGCTACGGTTCGCGGGATAGCTCCCACGCTTTGGCGTATTTCCAGGAGACGTAGACGGCGTGGTAGAGGTGCAGCAGCAGGCCTTCGCGGCCGTCAAGGAAACCGAGGCGGACGATGTAGTTATAGAAGAAAGTGGCCAGGGGACGGATGACGATGTTGGAGGTGCTGAAGCTGCGGTGACCCTTGGCGAAGGCGTCCTGGGCGCCGAGGGAGGAATAGCGGTTCATGTGACCGATGTAGTAGGTGAGTGTGGGGTAGGTGTAGTGCACGAGCGCGTGCTGGAACCGGCGGGTCTGCTGCGGGACGTCGGGCTTGAGGTCGACGCGATCGTGGGGATCGTGTCCGGCGACCACGCCCGTGCCGCGGCGAAACAGGCGCAGCTTGGGGTCGGGGTAGAAGCCGCCGTGACGCATCCAGCGCCCGAGAAAGAGATTCTTGCGCGGCAGGCGGTAGCCGTTGACCGCGTTGGGATCGGCCAGCGCGGCGCGGATTTCTTCGGCGAGCTCGGGGCTGACTTCCTCGTCGGCGTCGAGCAAGAGCACCCAATCCTTGGTGCAGAGGT
>Ga0307479_10002168_pt1 | contig 17828 bp, 13 predicted proteins | sample atmos_gasesECM4C_FD_203743 | JGI IMG/M metagenome (GOLD analysis project Ga0307479, IMG submission 203743) | Hardwood forest soil microbial communities from Morgan-Monroe State Forest, Indiana, United States - atmos_gasesECM4C_515 | ecosystem: Environmental > Terrestrial > Soil > Temperate... | reverse complement strand
CTGGGCGTGCAACTCTTCTCGCCGTCCGCTGGATTCAACCTCGACGCGAATGCCATTCGCATTAGGAGACAATCCCAGAAAGCGGGTATCAAAAGAAATCTCCGCGCCAGCCTGTCTCGCCTCACGCGCCAGCGCCGGAATCAATTTCGCGCGCTCGATGATAAGGTCCGGCTTGGCCAGCGCGACCTGCGCGGAGCGGCCATCCGTGAAGAGTTCGAATCGCCGAATCTCGTTTAGAACGCTCTCGTTCGCCGAAGTTCCCAATTGTTTGCGGAAATGGTTCGTCACAATCATCGTCCGCGGTACCGGCTCTAAGCCCCGCTGGGACTCCAGCACACGCACACGCTTACCGCCGTGAGCTACTTTGGCGGCGGTATAAAAACCGGCCGTCGAGCCTCCCACAATTATTACTTCTTCGTTATTCTCGTGCCGACTTCGTTCCCGTTTCGCTCGCAACAGTTTCCGCCTTGCCCACCAACGCGCACTGTGAATTCACGTCGACTTCCGCGTCAACCGCTTTCCTTGCCCTGCTGAGTGCTAAAGGAGTGGGTAACTGAGCGACCGTAAGTATAGCCAATCCGATTGCCGCGGCAAACCTTGTTTGCAGTCACGGCGGGGATAAGCTTGATTTACCTTCTGGTTAAGTGGACCACTACGTCTTTGCGGCTTGCCGCTCGTAAGGTGCTTTCTCCAACATCGCAACCGCAAATAGCATCGCCGCGATGACGATGGCGGCGAGCAGTAGCGCCGCGCGCGCGGGAATGTAGCAAATCCAGATTGCCGATGCGCCGCTTGCCGCACCCAATAGATACAGCGTCAACACCGCGCCGCGCTGCCCCAATCCCAGATTCGCTAACCGGTGAGCGGCATGGTCCTTTCCTGGCGCCGCAAACGGCAACAGTCCTCGCCGCGCGCGAGAAATGGTGACTAGCGTCGTATCGAAAATAGTCACGCCGAGAATCAGCAACGGCGCCACAAGCGCCGACGCATGGTTTCCCGTGCTCAATCTCAGCTTTAACGCCAGAGTCGCCATCAGGAATCCCAGGAACATCGCTCCGCCGTCACCCATGAAAATCTTCGCCGGCTTAAAGTTCCAGCGCAGAAAACCGGTAGCCGCGCCAAAGACGGCCGCCGCCAGCGTCGACACCACAATTTGTCCATTCAAAAACGCTAGCAACGCAAAAAAGAACGAAGCGGTCGCCGCAACTCCCGCGCACAGTCCGTCCATGTGGTCCAGTATGCTGAACGACGCGGTGATCGCCACCACCCAGAAAATAGTCAGCGCCGCGTCCAGCAAGTACCCTGTGCGTCCAGGAACAAGCAGTGCGAACGCCTGCGCATGAATCCCACTCGCAAGGAGGATGCACGCCGCTAGCGGCATCCCCACGAAAAGTTTTATCTGGTGATGCAGCCACCCGCGATCATCCAAGAAGCCGACAGCCGCCACCAGCGTCGCGCCCGTCACGATTCCCACGCTTTGCTCTCGCGCTGGGCCATCAAACGCAAAAACAATCGCCAGCATCACCCCGCCGTACATCGCCAATCCGCCGAGCAGCGGTATCGGCTGCACGTGCACTTTGCGCGGCCCCGGCAGGTCCACCATCCCCACGCGCAACGCCAGCGCACGCACCGGTACCGTGAGCATCATAGACGCAAAAAGCGCGATGAAAAACGCCAGCAAGCCCATTGACATACAACCTCGTCGTCTCAGCGCTCGGTTAGCAATCGCCCGAAGGTCCGCTCCACTTCGCTGCGGTCCTTGGTCGAGTAGTACCAATCAATGGTGCGCTTCAGCCCCTGGCGAAACGCTACCTTCGGTTCCCATCCTAGCAGCCGCTTGGCAAGCCCGTTGTCCGCCACGCGGTTCAGCGGCCCGGTGGGCATTTCCGGCCGTTTCTTGATTTCCGCTTTGTGTTTCGTGAAATCGCAAACCATCTTCGCGCATTCCAGCACCGTGATGCGCTCCATTGTGCCCAGATTGATCGCCGTGCCGTCGCTGATTTTCTCGCCCGCTAAGATCGTGCCTTCGACAATGTCCTCGATGTACGTCCAGTTTCGAATTTGCGAGCCATCGCCCCAAATCTCAAACGGGTTCTGCCCCAGAAACGCCCGCGCGATCATCGCGATCACCGCATGATTCTCCACGCCTCGCGGCCCGTACACCGTGAAGTACCGGCACGACGCCGCGCCCATGCCGTGTTCCTTCGCGTACGCCTGCAGCGTGATTTCGCCCATCAGCTTGGCCCAGCCGTACGTGTTGTCCGCGTCTTTAGGCCCCTTGGTCATTTCCTCGGTCAGATAGACCTCTTTGTGCGTGTCCGACTGCAAAAAATTCGGATACACGCAGCCCGACGAAGCGAACACTACTTTTTTCACTTTGGCCCGCAACGCTTCCGCGAACACCAGCCCGTCCAGGAAGAAATTCGACGCCGGCCCCGCCTGGTGCAAGTCCACGTATCCCCGGCCGCCGTGGTCCGCCGCGAGATGAAATACGGTGTCCACACCGTGCATCGCGGCCCGCGCCACTCCCGGCTCGCGCAAATCCGCATGCAGGAAATCCACGCTGGCGCCGCCCAGATGCCCGCGCATGTTGTCCAGGCGCCCGCTCGAAAGATCGTCGACAATGCGCACTCTCGCACCGCGCGCCACAAGCTGATCGGTCAGCGTCGATCCAATGAACGACGCTCCTCCCGTCACCAGTGCAAGTTTCCCGCTCCAAAAACTCTCCGCGGTTTTCACGCTGGGCGCGCCTCCTCGATAAGCCGCACAAACTTACACAATTCATTTACTCTATCATATTCATTCGCGGCTGCCCGCGCCGCTTCACTCATGTGTCGAAGTTGATTGCCATCGCGCACAATTCGTCGGATCGCACAAGCAACTTGCTCCGGATCCCCCGGGTCGCTCCATATCGCGAATCCCCGCTGCTCTCCAATGGCCGCGACATCCGTCTCGCGCGGCGCCACCGCCACAATCGGCTTCCCCGCCGCAAGAATTCCATACATTTTGCTCGGCACGATCACGCCTTCCAGCCCGCGCTTGATCGTCACGATATGCGCATCCGGCGCCGCCAGCACCGACGCAATTTTGCTCGCCGGGAAAAATGGCAGGAATCGCACGTTCTTGCAGCCGGCCGCCGCCGCTTCGATCCGCGCCCGTTGCACGCCGTCCCCGACGAAAACCAGCCCGATTCCCTCGTCCGCCAGCATCCGACCCGCCGCAATCAACGTGTCCCACGCCCCGTAAAATCCCAAGTTCCCCGCATGCAGCAGCACAAATTTGAAACCGCCTCGAATCACGCGCACCACTTCAGCGTCCACCGCAGCCTCCGGCCCCGCTTCGCCAGCCTCCGCGCCGTCGCGAACCACCGCGATGCGTTCCGCCTTTACACCCTTCGCCACAATTCGCGCGCGCATATCTTCGCCAAGCACGATCACGCGCGTCGCCCGTCGCAGCGCCCACTTGTGCAATCTCTCCCACACTCTCGCCATCAACCCCGCCTCAATGATCGACCCTCCCACCGCCATATCCGGATACAAATCGCGAATGTTGTACACAAACGGTTTGCGCTTCAGCAGCGCTACGAACGCCGCCACAATTCCCTCGAACGGTGGGTCAGTCATCCCCAGCACCACGTCACAAGGCTCAAACACAGCCCGCGGCACGCTCAGCGCCACATACGTCAGATAATTCAATACCCGCCGACCCATCCGCGCCCGCGAATAGTCCGTCGATCCCACGTGGATTATTTTCATTCTCCCGGGATGAATTGATCCGCTGGGCACCTCCGTCTGCCATAAACGCCAAGCCCGCCGCTCCGTGGGCTCGTACGAAGGTCGCCCGCAAACCACCGTCACCTCATGCGCGGCCGAAAGCGCATCCACAACCGTCCGCGCCATCTTCGCCGTCGCCGAAGTGTCCGGTGGATAATAGAGATTCAGCAGGAGGATTCGCACCGCAAGATTGTACAAGCAAGACGCCGCGGAACTGCGCGTTTAAGGCAACGATTTCCTGCGGCGGGATTTTGTAACAGGGTCCGTTTGGCCAAGTTTGCTTTTAGCCTTCGACTTGCGCCTCTTCCAATCTTTTGGAAGCTCATCACCTTCCACTGGAGGATTATTTTCCCCAGCAATCTTCAGAATGCGTAAAGTCTCGGACCGGTTTGCGCGCCCACCGCGCTCTAGAAAGTATTCCTCCGTCCGCAGTGCGGAAATTTTTTCAGCCACCGCGACGTTGATTAGTTGATTCAGCGCCACACCTTCTGATTCCGCTGTCTTACGGGCCTCTTCCATTAGCGAGGGCTGCAGCCGTAGCGCGAAATTGCTTTTTCTCATGAATTCTGCCTCCTCAACTTTTGGAGCGCCTCTCTGGGCATAATCACAGCGCAAATCTGATCAAGATCAGCTAGCTGAAAATCGCGGGCGTTGAATGTGACAATAGCGTCTGCTCCCCCGTTCATCGCTGTTTCCAAGACCATATCGTCGTTCGGATCACGCAATTTAGGTCGCCATCGAAACGCGAACTTGACGGGCCTGGCTACCGCCGCAAGATCATCCAGAACTCGCTCAACCTGCCTCTCGTCGAGTCCGCATGCCTCGAGCTGTTCGCGCCTGCGCAAGACCGCTTCGTATTCGAGTATCAGTGGCACAGACAAGAGCAGATCAAATTGACCGTCAAGCGCGGCATGCAAGAGCTGCCTGGACGCTCCTCGGCTGCTCCGCAGGCCAGCGACAATTACATCTGTGTCCAGGACGAAAACTGGCACATCATTATGATATTGCATGCAATATCATTGCGTCAAGCGCGTGCGGGCTCGGTTCGGCCGATAAGAAAGTCCCCCAGCACCAGCGCATCCATCTTCGTGCGCAAAAAGCAGTCGATGGCTTCCTCCGGCCGGCAAACAATCGGCTCGTTGTCGTTGAACGAAGTATTCAGCACCACCGGCACGCCCGTTAAATCGCGAAACGCCGAAATCAGCGCGTGATATCGCGGATTGGCCTCCCGTGTAACTGTCTGCAGGCGGCCCGTACCGTCCACATGTGTCGGCGCAGGAATCGGCGCGCGCTTTTCCGGACGGACCGCATACGCTAGCGTCATAAACGGCGATGGATGCGATTTCTCAAACCACTCGCCCGTCGCCTCCGCCAAAATCGACGGCGCAAACGGGCGAAAAATCTCCCGGTGCTTGATTCGCCGGTTCAAGATTTCCTTCATATCCGCGCGTCGCGGATCCGCCACAATGCTCCGATTCCCGAGCGCTCGCGGCCCCCATTCCGCGCGCCCTTGAAACCATCCCAATATTTTCCCATCCGCGATAAGCGCCGCCGCGCGTTGCGTCAACTCTGGCAGCGGCAATTCCACAACGCTGTAACCCTCGCGCCAAAGTCCGCTCGCCTCGATCGCCCCGCGCATCTCAGTCGCGGAAAATTCCGGCCCCCAATACGCATGATCCATCACAAACGAGCGCGGCTTTCCGAGCTTCTGATGCCACACGTAATATGCCGCGCCCAAAGCAAGTCCCCCATCCCCCGCAGCCGGCTGCACGTACACCTGCTCGAATGGGGTACTCTCAAAAATTTTCCCATTCGCCACGCAATTGAACGCCACGCCGCCCGCCAGACAAACTGATTTCAGCCCGCTCGCCTTCCCCAGCTTCCCCAGCATTCCCAGATAAACCTCTTCCAGCCGCGCCTGCAGCGACGCCGCCAGATTCCGGTGGCGCTGCTCCAGCGGCTCTTCCGGCAACCGTGCCGCGCCTAACCGCCGGGACATCTCGCCAGAAAAAAGTTTTCCCAGCGTCGGCGTCTTATCCGCTTCCGCCCAACTCATTTCCGGCCCCGTGCGATGATGCACAAAATAATCCAGCCCCAGCCGGAATCCATTGCCGTTTCCATTGGCGTCAAATCGCACAATGTCGCGAAACGTTTCCAGGCGCTCCGGCTCGCCGTATGCCGCCAGTCCCATCACTTTGTACTCGTCGCCGAATTTCAGAAATCCCAGGTACTGGGTCACCGCCGTGTAATACAGTCCCAGCGAATGCGGAAACGCAATTGCACCAGCAATCTCCGTGCGGTTTCCGCTGCCGCTTCCCCACATCGTGCTTGCAAAATCCCCAAGCCCGTCGGCGGAAAGCAGAGCCGCCCGCTCAAACGGCGAAACGAAGAAAGCGCTGGCCAGATGCGCCTGATGGTGCTCGACCCGGTGAAATTCCGCTGTAATCGTTTTCGGATCGCTTTCAAACGCCGCCGCAAGCGCCTCGCGTATGCCGGTGAATTTCACCAGCACCTTCGCTCGACTGCGCGCAAATGACGGCATGCGCAGCGCATAAAACAGTTTTGTCCCCAGCCGCGCATACGGATTCCGCGGCACCGCCACATGATCAATTTCCCGCAGCTTCAGCCCTGCTTCTCGCAAGCAATACCGAATTGCCTGCGCCGGAAACCCCGCCGCGTACTTCACGCGATTGAAGCGCTCCTCCTCCACGGCAGCCACCAGCGTACCGTCGCACACCACGGCCGCCGAAGCGTTCCCGTGGTAAGCATTGATACCCAGAATATTCATGCAGGAGAGTCAGTGTACAGCAAGGCGACGAACCGGCCGCTCTTCGTAGGGGCGCAGCACTGCTGCGCCCCAGCTAGGCGCAAATCGATCGCATCGTCGCAGCCTCAAGCTCTACAAATTCCGCCGGCACCATTCATTCATCACGTAAATCGACCACGGCCGCGACCACGATGTCTTGCCCGCAAGAAACGCGCTCCACACCTCGCGCACTCCCTCGCCATGCAGATACCCCGCCAAACCCGGCGCGAGCTCCGCAAAGCTCGCTTCCAGCCTCTTTCGTAGCGGGCCGCGCAGCCACTCTTCCCACGGCAGCGTAAAGGTCCGTTTCTTCTGCGTCAAAATCTCCTGCGGCAGCAAGTCAGCAATCGCCTCGCTCAGCAGCGCCTTCGGTTGCGCATCCCGCTGCCGCAACGCAGCGGGAAGCGCGCCAACAAACTCCACCAGCGGCGTGTCCAAGAGCGGCACGCGCACTTCCAGCGAACGCGCCATGCTCACCGAATCCGTGTCCCGTAGCAGCGTGCTGGCCATATAGCTGCGCATTTCCAACCACGAAACGCTGCCCATCCCTTCCACCTTCCGCGCTCCGTCCGCCGCTCTTTCCAGCCAACCCAGCCACGTAGGCTCCAGCGTCACGCCATCCGCGGCCACACTGCTCGGCCGGAATCGCGGCGCAATCAATCGTGACAACTCCTCGCCCACCGGAAACAGCGCCCGCGTGAAAAAATACGGATGCGGTAACGCATCCGGCGTCAGCCATGCGGCAACCGCCTTGCGCGCCGCGTCCGGGCTACTCCTGCTTGCAATCACGGCGCGCAGCAGCGGAGCAACCGCTTTCCGCAGCGGCAGCGGCGCGAACCACGCCATCTGAATCATCCTCTTGATTCGCGGCGTGTCCGTGAACGTCGCATAGCCACCAAAGAGTTCATCGCCCCCCAGCCCTGACAGCGCCACCTTCAGTCCCGCTTCCCGCGCCGCCCACGAAACGAAATGCGTATTAATTCCGTCCATGCTCGGCTGGTCCAGCGCCGCCACCGCCTCATCGAGCCTGGACACTGCTGCGTCGCCTTCCAGCGGAATTTCGCGATGCTTCGTCCTGCAATGTTTCGCGACGCTGCGCGCCTGCGGCGCTTCATCGTACGCCGTTCCCGGAAAGCTAACCGTGAAGCTGCAAATTCCCGTTCTCTCCCTCGCCGCAATCGCCGCGATCGCGCTGGAATCCAAACCACTCGAAAGAAATAATCCCACCGGAACATCCGCGATCAGGTGCGCGCGCACCGCATCTTCCAGCCGCGGCCGCAAACTTCGCGCCGCGGAAGAAAAATCCCCTATTGTTCGCGCCTCTTTCGCTGCCGGGCTTCGCGTGGCGTCCCACCACGCGCGCGCGCGCGGCATGCGCCGCCGTTCCGGCACGTACAGCAGCATGCGATGCCCGGGCGGAAGCGAAAATACTCCGTCCAGCAGTGTCACCGGTTCCGAAACGCTCCCAAAGAGGAAGTAGGCCGTCAGCGCGTCTTGCGAAACTTTTTTTGATGACATTCCTCCGGCAATTAGCGCGCGAACTTCTGACGCGAACGCAAATCCGTCATTAGTCTGCGTGTAATACAAAGGCTTGATGCCCAGCGGATCGCGCGCGAGGAAAAGCAGCGGCGCGGTGGCATAGCGCCTCCGCAAATCCAGGAGCGCCAGCGCGAACATCCCGCGCAATTCCTCCAGGCAGTCCTCGCCCCATTCTTCCCAAGCGTGCACCAGGATTTCCGTGTCGGATTGCGTGCTGAATCGGTGCCCGGAAAGCGTCAGGCGTTCGCGCAATTCCCGATAGTTGTAGAGTTCCCCGTTGAAAATCACAGCCACGTCGCGCGCTTCGTTCCACATCGGCTGGCGGCCGGTCTTCAGGTCGATGATGCTGAGCCGCCGCATGCCCAGTGCCAGTCCCGGAGCGCGCACTTCGTTAAACAGAAATCCGTCATCGTCCGGCCCACGGTGCCGCATCACGGCAGCCATCGCACGCACTCGCGACTCGGCCTCGGAGGCGCGCCCCGCAAAAGCGATTCCGCAGATGCCGCACACGCTTTACTTGATCTCCGGCGCCCGAAAGAAGGTTGTCCCGGCTCGTATGACTTGGGAGCGCAATTGAAATCGTGGAATCTTCAGCCGGTGATCGGCGTACCACCCCAGAATAATCCGCAGCAATAAAAATACGATGAGCGCAAACGACGACGCACAAAGCGCGAAAAAAGACTCGCGTTCCAACAGCAGCGTCCAGTCAACGCGTTCTTCCCAGCCAGGAACCGTCGCGTCCAGAATCCACCGCAAATGAAACCCTTGCATCGGTAACCGTGCCAGCCGCACGTGCGCAACGTTTTCGTAGGTATATTCGCCGGGATAATTGGGTACCGGGCTGGTCGCTTCCGCGAGCACCGTTGGATTGCGCAGCTCCTCGCGGGTCAGCAGCCGCCCTTTCGCGTCGCGCAGCAAAATTCGGTACGCGGGGTCGGCGACCACCCAGCGCCCGTCAATCAACACTTCCGCCACTACATGTTTCGTCTTGCGTTCTGGAGTAAGCAACAGCAGGCGCCGCGCGCTCAGGCTGTTGCTCCGAGCAAGATTCAGAAATGCATTCGTGGCCGTCCCGCAGACGGACAAAAGCTGCTGGTAATTTAGCGTTCTCTCTGGGTCACGCGCGGGCAACGCGGATGGGTTTACGGCTACCAGGCGCGGCGGGCCTTTCCGCATCCAATCAAGAATGGCCTCCACTTGCCGCTCGGCAGGTTCCGAGTCCGGCACGATGGCGTCTGAAAACCCGTTCAGATACCTGCGAACCGAAAATTCCCAGCCTCCCGAATAAACAGAGGCCAGCAGCGCAACAAGCAGCAGCGCATTCACGCTCCACCACACGCCGCGAAAGATGCGATGCCTTCGAGTCGGCAAAACACCACCCTCAGTGCCGCAGTTCTACACTCTGCTTTTCGTACCTCACCAATTGCTCGTACAGCCTATCCATCTCTTGCGCCGGTCCGTCCCAATCGAGCTGCGCCGAGGCCTTTTTGCATCCCGCGGTCAGCCGCGCGTGAAGTCCCGGCTCCCACAATACACGAGCCAGGGCCTGCGCCAGGGCCGCCGCATCGTGCGCCACCACCAATCCCGCAACATCCCCAAGCAGCGGCGCGATCCCGCACTTGTCCGTGACCACCACGGGTGTACCCGCGGCCACCGCTTCGCCCGCCGTGTTCCCGAAATTTTCATTTTGTGAAGGCAACACAAAAACGTCCGCGTCTTTGTAAGCACTCCATTTTTGCTCGCCATACGTTGCGCCGAGCATTTGCACGCGCGCGGAAATTCCCAGCTCACCGGCCATTTGCTGGAGCCTCTTTTTCATGCCGCCTTCATCGGGCCCCGCAAACACCAGGCGCATCTCCGCGTCGCGCTCCCTTTCGCAAAGCGACGCGAACGCTTGCAGCAGAACATCCGGGCTTTTCTTTTCGGATAGTCGGCCGAGATAAAGGACAACCTTGGCGTTTTCTGGGATACTCGCGCTGGCGCGAAATTTTCCTCGTTCCGGCAATGCTTCCGGCACTTCCACTCCGTTACGTCGTACCAGAATTCTTTCCGCCGGCAATCCTGACGCGGCAAGCTCCGCTACTTCCTGCGGTGAGGTGGCGACGATTTTCCGCGAACCGCGTAACATCTTTTGTCCCAGCACTAGATGATACATTTGTTTCAGCAGAAAATTCCTGACAATTGGCACGAACATGCCGATAGGTTCAACAACGTAGGGAATCTCGCCGCGCTGGCAGGCCGCTGCCACTGTCGGTCCCAGAAAATCGTAAAGCCCAAAAATGTGTACCACGTCGAAGTTCCGCAATCGCGCGCGGCAAAATTTTGCAATCCCCGGATTCCAGCTCAACGCGCGAAAGTGCAGCCGGCTCGTCAAATAAATCGCCTCGATTCCGCTCTCCTCGAGCCGCCATCCCAATTCCGTTCGTTCCGCCCTGCTCACCACCGCCGCCGCCGAGGCGCGCGACTGCAAGCCCCAATCCGAAGTCAGCACCGTTACTTCGTGCCCCCGCTTTGTCAGTTGCTGAGACAATGACCGCACCTTTACGGGCGGCCCGCCAAATTCAAGAAATGGAAAATAAGTCTGCGAAACGTTTAGGATTCGCATAGATCGCGCAAAATCTTTTTCAGCGATTTCGCGAAAACATTGAATCGAAATTCGCGCTCCACGCGCTCGCGTCCGCGCGCGCCCATCTCGCGCCCCAGCCCCGGGTCGGCGAGAAGTGTTTCCAGCGAGGTCGCCAGTTCTCCCGCTTCGCCGTGCTGCACCAGGTATCCCGTTTTTCCGTCATCGATCACTTCCGGCGCTCCGCCGTGCGCGCCGCCGATTACCGGCTTGCCGCACGCCATCGCTTCCAGATACACCAGCCCAAAACCTTCTCCCCGACTCGGCAACGCGAAAATCTCGCAGGCCTGGTAACACGCCGCGATTTCCGGATACGTCAGCCCGCTCAAAAAATGCACGTGCCGCAGCACTCCGCGGCCGTCCGCAATCTGCTCCAGCCATCCCTGATCATCGCCTTCGCCCACGGCAACCAGTTGCAAATCCGGCCACTCCGTCAGCAGACGCGGCAGTGCCGTGATCAGCGTGTCCATTCCTTTATATCGTTCGTCTGCACACCACCGCCCTACTGTCAGGATGACGCGCCCAGCTGGAAAGTTCGCAGGCAGTGCCGGCGCCGGCTTCGTTGTGAGCAGCGCTTCGAACTGCGGATCTAGCGCCCAGGGCAGCACGCGAATCCGCCCGCGCGGGACATCCTGCTGACCGGCCACTTGATCTGCCGTGTCGTTGGTTGGCGCAATAATCAGGTCCGCGCTGCACAGCGCGCGCCGCCGCAAAATCGAAAGCGGCTCCCACACTTCCAGCCCGTGCGTCCAGACAATCGATTTGGCCTGCCACGCGAACAATTTCGCGCCTTGCGCAACCGGTGCGAGAAAAGGATGCCCCGCAACTATCAGCTTCGCGCGCCGGCGTGCCGCTCGCGCTGCCGTTGCGCTGAATCGCGCTTTCCCCCGCGCGCTGCCGGTGAACACGAATTCGCGCATCCCCACCGTCATGCGATGCAATTCTGGTGAGTCGTTCAGGCTGAGCAGCCGGCACTCCATCCCGTGGCTCGAGGCAAATTCACTCATCACCGCGGCAATGTGCCGCCCCGCGCGCTGCACTCCGCCGGGCGTGTCCAGCTCAGAGAAGAGTCCAAGGAGCACGCGTCGAGTCTGCCAAGCGCCGCACCGGAACACAAGATGGCGCTGGCCCGCGGTTTCCGCCCTCGCGCTACGCAGCCGTGTGGTTGGTCACGACATCGGCGAGATCGGCGAAGCGGTCGAGGTAAATGTCGGCCGGATACGTTGCGCGGTCGTGCACGCCGAAACCATAGTTCACCGCCGCGGCCTGCATGCCGGCATTGCGCGCGGTCTGTACGTCTACTTCGGAATCGCCGACCAGCAGAGCTTCGCGCGCCGCAATGCCAAACTCTTGCAAGATTTTGTTCGCGCCAAATGGATCGGGCTTCTTCGATTCAAAACTGTTCCCCCCATAAATTGCCTGAAAATATTTTCCCAACCGCAGCGAATTCAGAATGCGCACGCTGATGCGCACGGGTTTGTTGGTAAGTACGGCCATGGGAACGTGACCCAGCTGTACCAAGGTTTCCGCCACGCCGGGATACGCGCAGGTGTTATCCATTTTGTGTTCTTCGTAATAGCCGAGAAAGAATTGCAGCGCATGTTTTAGCTCTTCCTCCGTGGCCGCGCCGCCCAGCGCCCGTGTCACCAGTTGCGGTGCGCCATGCCCGATGTATCCGGAAATGGTTTCCTCGGAAAGCCGCGGCCGTTTCATTTCGCTCATCATGGCGTTCACGGAATGGATCAAGTCCAGCTTGGAATCAATCAGCGTTCCGTCCAAATCAAAAATCAGCGCGCGCACCGCGGGAAACTTAGCGTAAGCCATAAACTTCCATTCTAATACGGAGCGTGCAGAGTGCGGCGCCTTGGCATAGTTACCGCGATGTGACCCCCAGCCGCAAAACCACGCCGCGCATCGCCACTCCTGCGTTTTCTGAAACGCGCGCTGTTCGCGTAAAATAGAGGGCTTCGCATGCCGATCACTTTGACACCGGAGACTTCATGGCCCAGGTTCATCCCTTTCGCGCCTTCCGCTACAATCCGGGCCGCGCCGCGTTTGACCGCGTGCTCACCCAGCCCTACGACAAAATTTCTCCCGCCATGCAGGAGAAGTATTACGCCGCAGATCCGCACAACCTGATCAGCATCGAGAAGGGCCGCGTTTTTCCTAACGATTCAGCGCAAAATAACGTCTACACGCGCGCAGCCTCCGCGCTTCAGGATTGGATCCACAACAGTATTGTTGTGCAGGACCCTGCCCCTTCATTTTATGGCTACACGCAGGAGTACACCGTCCCTCACACGGACGAGAGACGCACGCGCCGCGGCTTTATCGGTGTGGGCAAGGTCGAGGATTATTCCGCCGGAATTGTTTTTCGCCACGAGCAAACTCTTTCCGGTCCGAAAGCGGATCGGCTGGAACTGCTTCGCCATACACGCGTGCACACCGGACAACTTTTCATGCTGTATTCAGACGCGGAGCGCCGCGTCGACGCCATTCTCGCCGAAGCGGAATCCAGCTCGGCTCCCGCCACCGAGCTGCGCGACGAATACGGCGTGGTGCATCGCCTGTGGGTCATCGCGGATGCGGAACGCGTTGCCGCGATTCAGCGGGCGATGGCGGAGCAGAAACTGGTCATCGCCGACGGCCATCACCGGTATGAGACGGCGCTCAATTACCGCAACGAGCGGCGGAGCCAAGCCGGCGGCATCGACTCCAGCGCGCCGTACGAATTCGCGATGATGACTTTCATCAATACGCGCAGCGAAGGGCTGACGATTTTGCCGACGCACCGCGTGGCGGCCAACCTACACGATTTTTCCTGGCCCAGCGTGCGGCGCCACCTTGAGCCGTGGTTTACGGCGGAAGCGTTTTCGTTCCGCAATGAAGGCGAGCGAAGCGAAGCGCGCGGCAAATTCCTGCATCGCCTCACTGAAATGCGCGCGCAACGTTCCATCGGCGCTTATCCGGCGGCGCAGAGCGCGAAGCGCGCCTACTACGTGCTTGCACTGCGTCCCGGCGCGGACCTGGCGCAGCTCCTTCCTAGCGTTTCGCCGTTGCAGCGGGAACTAGACGTTGTGCTGCTGCACGAAGGAATCCTGGAGCCGGCGCTGGGCATCACGCCGCAGGCGGTTACTTCGGAGAAGAACCTTAGGTACGAGCGCGAAGCCCCGGCTGCGTTGGAAGCGGTGGACACCGGCGCCGCGCAGATCGCGTTTCTCCTGAACGCTTGCGACGTGGAGCAGGTGATGCGCATCGCGACCGCCGGCGAAGTCCTGCCACAGAAATCCACCGACTTTTACCCCAAGCTGCTGAGCGGGATCACGATGTACCGGATTGAAGGCGGAGCGAGGTAGCGAGTGGTGCGCCCCTGCCCCCTCCCCCCTGTTTTTGTAACTGCGCATTCTAAAGGACTTAGTGGCGCGGTGTCTGTAAGTGCAGAATCTAAAAGACTTAAAGGGACGAGTTTTGACGCAAAGTCACGAAAACTGTAAGTGCGTATTATAAAGAACTTACAAGCGGCAGAAGGTCAACGCAGAATTCTTCACGGTTACTATTACATAGTCGGTACTATTTGTCAAGCTAAATTATATTGGCCGTCGTTTCAATAATTTGCAAGGTATGGTGGGCTGTCCGGCGCTTCGCGCAATCCGGTGCCCTTGGGTGTAGAATCGCCGTGGTTTCGTCCACAAAAGGACGTCCGTCTGACAACTGCCGGTTGGCTGGAGGCTCAATCTGCTCGGCGGCGCGCTCTCCCACTACCGAATCACCACAGCGATTGGCACGGGCGGAATGGGTGAGGTGTATCGCGCGACGGACACGAAGCTCGGTCGCGAAATAGCGATAAAGGTTCTGCCCGCAGATATGGCGAGCGATCCCGAGCGCCTCGCACGCTTTCAGCGCGAAGCCCGTTCCGTTGCCGCGCTCAATCATCCGAACATCGTGACCCTGTACACGGTCGAAGAAATCGATGGCGTTCACTTCCTCACGATGGAACTGGTCGAGGGCCGGCCGCTGAATGATTTGATTCCGGAAGGGGGTCTCCCCTTCGATGAAATCCTGGACATCGCCACTGCAATCGCCGATGCACTGATTGCGGCACATGCAAAGGGTATCGTGCATCGCGATCTGAAGCCGTCTAATGTAATGGTGACTGACGAGGGGCGGGTTAAGGTGCTGGACTTCGGCCTGGCCAAGGAGATTGATGCGGCCCAACCAAAGGATGCCACGCTGACGTCGGCCGAGTGTACCAAGGTGGGCATGGTTATGGGGACGCCTGCCTACATGTCACCAGAACAGGTCGCGGGCCGTGCGATAGACCATCGAACGGACCTCTTTTCGCTAGGCACCACGCTATACGAGATGGCGACCGGCCAGCGGCCATTCCAGGGGCACTCCTCAGTAGAACTGGCCTCAGCGATACTGCGCGACGCACCGCGGCCGCCCGGCGAGTTACGGGCCGGACTACCGAAACGCCTTGAGAGTGTGATTCAGCGCTGCCTGGAAAAGAGCGCTACGGATCGTTTCTCCTCGGCGCAAGACCTCCGCAACGAACTGCGCGGCGTAACCTCCAGTAAGGAGACTGACTCAGGCTCTGCTCGTGCCGACGAGGGGTTCTGGGTGGCGGTACTGCCCTTCCAGTACCGTGGCGCCAACACCGAGCTCACGGAGCTTGCTGAGGGGTTGACTGAGGACATCGTGACCGGTCTGTCCCGTTTCTCCTACCTTCGAGTAATCGCGCGCAGCTCGACGCTGCGATACGCGCAGGAGAGTGTCGACGTCCGTACTGTCGGCAGGGAACTGGGCGCGCGCTATGTAATGGAAGGGAGCCTTCGCCAGGCGGGGCCCATGCTGCGCATCGCGGTGCAATTGGTCGACGCGAGCTCCGGCGCCCATCTTTGGGCCGAGACGTATAACCGGACCTTTCGCCCGGAAGAGATCTTCGCGCTACAAGACGACGTCGTCCCGCGGGTTGTTTCCACGGTCGCCGACACATACGGCGTTCTGCCGCACACCATGAGTGAAATCCTTCGCAACCGCGATCCCGAGACACTGAGCCCCTACGAAGCCGTACTCCGCAGCTTCGCGCACTTCCCGCGCCTCTCCGCCGATGAGCACGCCGCAGCGAGGGCGGGCTTGGAACGCGCCGTCCAGCAGGCGCCGAATTATGCGGATTGCTGGGCGATGATGTCGATGCTAGCCCGGGAAGAGTACACGCACGGTTTCAACGTCCGGCCCGATCCCCTCGGGCGCGCGCTCCTGGCGGCGCGGCGAGCGGTGGAAGGAGCGCCATCCAATCACCTGGCCTACCACGCGCTGGCCTCGGCTCAATTCTTCCGGAGGGAGTTCCAGGCTTTCCGGAGCAGCGCGGAACGGGCCATCGCGCTGAACCCTATGGACGGATTTACCTCCGCTTACCTGGGTTTCCTGATCGCTTATGCCGGGGACTGGGAACGCGGCTGCGCGCTGGTGGACCACGCCCGACAGCTCAACCCTCATCATCCCGGATGGTATTGGTTTCCCTCCTTCTTCGACGCTTACCGCAAAAGCGACTACCGTGGCGCGCTGGACTTCGCGCTCAAGATCAACATGCCCGGCTTCTGGCGTACGAGCCTTGCGTTCGCTATGGCTTATGGACAGCTCGGCGAGCTAGAGGCGGCGCGCAATGCCGTGCGGGACTTGCTTGCCTCGCGACCAGACTTCCCGGTGGTTGCACGCGAAGAACTCAGGAAGTGGTGGGATGCGGAGCTCATCGAGCACCTGATAGATGGTCTGCGCAAGGCGGGACTAGAGATTGCCCCGGAGAAGAAACCGACAAGCGCTTTGCCACAGTACTGAAGTAACAAACGAGCTTATGCAAGTAACCGGCAATGTCACGGGGAGGGTCGGCTGCTCTTGCGCACCTTTGGCTCGGACTCGCTGGTGCTTGGCGTTGGCGGCTTGCGTGTTTCCGGCGCAAAGGACGTCACGAATAGTCTTGGCTGCACAATCTCCCCGTATGCTGGCATTATTCATCCGCATGAGGGAGGGATGATGCACGTTTGGTTGCAAGACATTCGCTATGCGGTGCGCATGCTTCGCAAGAACGTGGTGCTGACGGTGGTGATGGTGGCTTCCCTGGCCATCGGAATCGGAGCCAATTCGGCCATTTTTAGCGTGGTGGATGCCCTGCTGCTGCGGCCGTTGCCCTATCCGCAGCCGGACCGGCTGGCTAATGTGTGGCTGCATTCTCCCGCGCTCGCCATTTTCCGCGACTGGCCATCGCCTGGCCAGTACATCGATATCCAGAACGAGAACCACTCGTTCGAGCAGATGGCGCTAGCGCAGAGCCGGACGGTCACGCTGACCGGCCGCGAGCAGCCTGAGCGGGTCGACGCGCTTCGCACGCAATCCTCACTGCTGCAGATGCTCGGTGCCAAGCCCCTCCTTGGCCGTCTATTGTTGCCGGAAGAGGACCGACCCGGGAAACCGGCCGCGGCTATTCTCTCCTACCGAGTCTGGACGCGACTGTTCAACTCCGATCCAGGCATCATAGGCAGGAGCATCACGCTCGATGGGAAACCGTTCATGGTAGCCGGAGTGTTGCAGCGGGGCTTCGTGCTCAACTCGGAAGTGATGCCGGCGGAAGAACCCATGGATAAGCTGGACGTGTTTCTGCCGTTGCCATTGGCAGCCGATGCGGCACAAAACCGGCGCGACGAAAACTACAACATACTCGTGCGGCTAAAGCCGGGGGTTTCCGTGCAGCAGGCGCAGGCCGATATCGACCTAATTGCGAGCCGGATCCGCGAGAAGGACAAGCGCGACACGACCTTCGGGATGCACGTCGTGGGACTGCAGGAGCAAGTGGTGGGAGACGTGCGCCGCGCGCTGCTGGTACTGCTGGGGTCTGTGACGCTGGTATTGCTGATTGCGTGCGCCAATGTCGCGAACCTGCTGCTCGCGCGCGCGGCGGGGCGGGAGAAGGAAGTGGCCATCCGGACGGCTTTGGGGGCCGGCTGGCCGCGGATTGCGCGGCAATTGCTCACGGAAAGCATTTTGTTGTCGCTCCTCGGCGGAGCCGCCGGGCTGGTGGTCGCGCGCGCGA
>Ga0307479_10002167_pt1 | contig 17837 bp, 32 predicted proteins | sample atmos_gasesECM4C_FD_203743 | JGI IMG/M metagenome (GOLD analysis project Ga0307479, IMG submission 203743) | Hardwood forest soil microbial communities from Morgan-Monroe State Forest, Indiana, United States - atmos_gasesECM4C_515 | ecosystem: Environmental > Terrestrial > Soil > Temperate... | reverse complement strand
AGAAGGGCTGATTGTTCGCACCCATTCCCCACACCTTGACCTTCAAGTCCAGAGTCGCACGCGGAGCTGACCCTTGGGCCGACATGAGCGCTTAAGCCTCCAACGAACAGAAAACGTTGAATTGTAAACCATCTTACTACTTGGGGCTAATTCGTAAGGTTACGAGAGTACCCGAGCCCTCAGAGCTGGTCTCATAAATCGGGTTGCTGGACCTAAGGACCTTCCCTCAAGGGTTGAAGCCTGCGTCTTTTCTGGCTTTTTACGACGCGGCTGAAAAGCCGCGCCCTTTCAAAACATTTATGAAACACGTTCTCAGTCTCAAAATCGTTCCGCGGAAGTGAAGATCGGTTCGTTAACCTACATATTCATCAACAAATCGCGATAAGAGATGAGTTGAACCCCCGCCTGGGCCAGCACCTCGCGGGCGGCGGGCATGGTGAGCACCTTGAGTTCGAGCTCCCGAGATTCCCGCAAGCGCGTCTTCGCGGCTGCGAGGTCGGCATCGTTGTAACCGGGATGACAGACGAACTCCCATGTCCCGTCGGGAATGCTTTGGCTAATGGCTTGAAATAGCCTCTCATCCAGTGTTCCGGTGACCTCAATCCCCAGGGTGCCATCGGGTGTTACGAATCCTTCTCGATCGACGGCGCGGCGAAACTGTCCCGCAAAGCGGCTCAGAATGCGGAGTTCAGCGAAGCGCGTCCACAGATTGGGCTGAGACAGAAGCTGGCTCGAACGGAGTGGAAAGCGCGGGCCGAATGGATTCCGCAGGGCCCGCACGCCACAACCGCGTGCTGCCCGCAACAATGGTCGCAGGATCTGCGGAAAAATGTGAGTATGCTTGTGCGTGTCGACGTGAGAAACCGCAATTCCAGCAGATTGAATCTTTTGAATCTGTGCCCGTGCCTCACTCTCAATTTCGCCAGCATTCATACGCCGGGTAAGGGCACGTGCAGCGAAAGTCTTGAGTCCGTCACGGAATTGTCTCGAATCAGTAATCGTTGAAAGCATGGAGGCGTCAAGTACCGGCTCGCCGTCGATCAGCACGATATGGCAGCCGACACTCAAGGCGGGAGATGCCTTTGCCATCTGTGTGGCCTCGCCGAAGGCAGGACCGCTTGCCATGAGCGTGGATGAAGTAACGATGCCGAGCGTGTGCGCCTCGACGATGGCGCGGTTCACGCCCGGAGTAAATCCGAAGTCATCCGCGTTGACGATCAGCCGCCGCAAACAGCCAGTCTAGCAGGAGGTGTGAAGGAAGCTTGCGCCGGCGAATCCTCGAGCTAAGACCGGCCACGGCGTCATTCAGAGCGCGCCGTTTGACCACTTTTTCTGCCGCCACGTATACTCAGCGAGGGCGCGGTTCGCGCGGATGCCAATCATTTTGATTTCGACAGCCCGCCGGTCAGGTCGCGCGAGGGCGTGAGGGGCGGTTAGCTCAGTTGGTTAGAGCGCCTCGACAGCCGACAGTTTACCCTCCAGTGCCACCCGTTTTCTTTTCCGCAACTTAGCTGAGGGCTATCGCGGAAGTTTTCCCCGCATTTACCCCTGTTTTCCACTTGTTGTGCACTGGCTGTGCACTTTTTTGACGTTCACTCCGTCGCAATTTCCTCACAATCCCGGATTCACAAGCAATCTAGTTTGCCAATAGCGAACCTTCTTTTTGGGCGCTAAGGTAACAACGTTGTTTGCGGAGGGCACGAACCAAAATGCGAGCACGACGGATTTTCAGTGTGGTACGCAAGCTGGATTTGAATCAATGCCAGATCGCCAAGGCCGCTAAGATCAATCGCACGCTGCTGAGCCTCTTCCTGCACGGCACGCAGAAGCTGAGCGAGGAGCGCGTCGACGAGATCGAGAAAGCCGTGAGGACGCAGGCTTCGAAGAAGCTGGCTGACATTCTCAGCGTACTGACCGAGTCCGCAGCGTGAACAGAAGTCGAGGAGTGGTAAAGCCGTGATTGTGACCGTCACACACATCTCTGCGCTGCGCGAACTGTTAGCGGAGCGCACGGCCGAGCTCGAGCAGGCAGCAGCAACGCGGCGTGAAGCTGAGCATCAACACGAAGCGCTACGTGTGAGGTTACTGAATCTCCAGCAGGGTTTCGATGTCGCAGTCAGCTGCTACGTGCAAGGCGTGGCGTTGAGCCCTGCGCAGGCAGCCGAACTGGCGCCATCGGTGCGGGAGTTGCTCGAGTCATGACCATCGTGGCCGTAACAGTCGATAAGTTTGACGAGGACGCGATCGATCTGCTCGGGGCCGAGGGCGATCGGGTGGTTGCGAGCGAAGGCTTTGTCTCTCCGGTGAAAGTTTCATTGCATGCGAAGAACGGCGAACAGATCGCGCATAGTCAGCCAGACAATACGATGCTGCTCGGAGTGGAGACAGAGCGAGCGTGGATGCTCTCCCAGGATGGCGCGTGGTTGGAGTTAACGGATGCGAACGGCCGGCGGGCCGAAGTGTTGTTAGTGATTCGAAGGAGGATCCAATGAGCGACTATAGAGCAAGTCTTCCACCAAAACTCTCACAGACACGCACGACGTCGGGCGGTGCAAGATATCCGCAAGCACAGACTTCAAGGCAGGGTATGCACCCACGGCCAACGGCGCCAGAGCCAGCGACGAAGAACATCGACATGCAGCCTGCGCCGGGCAAGCCAGCAGAATTTCCGAACGAAGAGAGCGGCATGAATCCCGATGTCGTCAGTGCCGACACTGGGCACGACGCCCAGGATCAGGCAACGCTAGCCGACCCGATTGCGTGCGAAACGACTCCGACAGAAGTCATTCCGACGACTGCGACGGCGCCAGCGGACGGCGGCGAAGAGACGAAGCCGGTTGTCGACGGCGTAGAGAATGAACCAGTCGGCAGCGTCTCGGAAGCAAGGTATCCGGCGCTGACCGAGGAAGCTCATCCGGTCGGTTTTCCGGGTAAGGCCGCTCGCTAGAAGGACCGTCGTGAGACGCATGGACGACGGAAAACAGGGAGACCGAGGTTATGGGCTATTCAACACTGAACGGCTTATTGCAAAGCACGACCATGCTGGTCACGCCAGCTCAGCTCCTCGACCTGGTAGAGTCGCCGCTCGTCTTGCTGGGATCGCCGGGTGCAGGCGTTGCGAACGTGCTGAAAAAGCTGGCTGTGTCGCTGCGCTTTGGTACAACGCCATACGTTGCGTCATGGGGTGCAGGATGCTGCGTCTTTTACGGCGGGTCTCGCAGATTCCCAGTGACAGGCGGTTTCGCAGGTCCGCCTCTTGGCCCCAACTTCGCAGCGACTGCGGTCGGAAACGCGAGCGGAGGCTTAACGACATACACGACGCCAGCTCTGCGCGGGGCGCAAACGAATTTGTTTGCCGGGCTATTTTGCAACGCTTCGGGATTCGCGCACGCAGCGAACAATGGAAGATTCGCGTGCGCGAGTAACACAACCGGCGCCATTGTGTTAGCGAATGCTGCCGGAGTAAGCGACGCCGGTGGAACAGTGAACGTCGAGATTCCTGGCTGGGGCTTCGGTGTCGGAGGGCAAAACGATCTTGCAGGTTTGCTGACGACTGCGGTCGCATCGACCCTGACGGAACTGGTGATTCCCACACCTTGGAACTATCCACGCGCCGACGTTGAAGGCCTTCCCATTATGCTGGCGAACCCTTTGACAGCGTTAGGCGGAGCGACGGATCTGACGAGCGGCGACAGTTCGCTGTTGTTAACAGCGGAATATTTCCAGTTGCAATTGTGAGCACGGCGTTGGTTAGGGCACAGCAATAACCCGGGCCTGTCGGGTCAGCAACTTGGAAATAGTCCGGTGCACGGGATCAGGGCCACGGTGCACGCTTCGCACGGCACGGCACGGCACAAATCCGAAATCAGGAGAGTCACTATGGCCAAGCTTTCAAAAGAGGAACGCGAAGAAGTACACAAGAATCTTCAGCTCTGCAAGAACGCGGTCCAGACATTCCAGAGCATGCTGGACGCGGACGATGCAGCCACGAAGGCTGTAGAAGCACAGAGCGAAGCGGAAATCATTCGAGGCATCGCGCAGCGCGACGGCACAACGGCCGCTATCCTCGCCACCAGAGGACTTGGGCGACGTGGGGGGCCAAAAGAATAAGCACGGCTGGATTCCACAAACCGGAGGTACGACCATGAATAATCGGAACGTATTTCGCCCCTCGACCGAGCTCAGCGATCGGTTTGCGGCGCTGGAGGCTCGCGCGGAGCGAGATGCACTGAAATGCGCATTGAAAGCGGCGCACGGTTATGACATGAAGCTTGGCGAAGACTTCGTGCCAGGTGTTTTGAACGAAGAGGAATTGAAGATGGTCGCGGAGGATCCGGAACTCATGCGCCTGTTCAAGTACTGCACTCAGTTAGAGCTGGACAGCATGCGCCTGATGCGCCAGGAGGCACGGCGTGAGCGCATCAGCCGAGTGCAGTGACCATGAAATTTCACTGGGATATTTTTCGGAGGAAAAGAACGATGGAAACCGAACCGCAGACAGTAGCCGAACCAATTCCCGTGGTCGTCGATGCGTTGTCTGAGTTGCAGCTGACCATCAGCATGCATCAGGCGAAGAAAGCAGCGATGGCAGCAGAGCTCGACAATCTGGAATCCTCGCTCAGCCGGATCGCGACCTTGTCGACGGGATTGAAGGTGCGGATTTCCGAGGGAGACAACTCCGCAGCCCAGCAACTCGACCAGCTCGAGGGCGAAGCGATCACAATCCAACGTTCCGCCGAAGGATTGCGGTTGCGTTTGTCGAGGCTGGATGCAGACATCGCACCGTTGATCGAGGAAGCCAACCGACTCGCAGCGCAGCGCGACAGAGAACGCCAAGATGCGACAGTGAGATCGGCGTACGTGCGCAAAGATCAGATGATCCGGGACCTGCTGTCGTATTGGGAGAAAGCCAATAGCGCGGCGTTCGATCTCATGGAGTTGGTTGCCGGCGTGACGGAGATCGATCAGCGACGAGAGGTCCACCTTGAAGGACAGCGCCAAGTGCTAGACGAAGAACATCGGCGGCAGCTGGCCGGGCTCGTGACCGAGATTGGGGAAAGACTGATGCGTGCCAGAGCGCTGCATGTGAACCAAGCCGCGTATTACGATTTCCACTACTCGCAAGTTTTCCGCCACTTGGAAGTTGTGCCCGCACGCCGTCGCGAAGAACCGCGCAGAGCGGGATGAGTTTTCGCCGCCCGGTTCCTGGCAGGTCCTGCGGCGGCGAAAAGGCTGCGCAAATTGGGCTGGGCTCCCCGTGTACCTTCTCCGTCGCGGCCAGCCCAAGCGCAGCACCAGATGGATGAAAATGCCCAGCGTGACCGAAAGGAAAGGCACTATGCGCACGAAAGATGTTGTAGTTGGAGATCAGACGTACAAGATCGGCAAGCTCAGTTGCGGCCAGGTGGACGAGATCGTCTTCTCGGCCTTCGAGATCAAGGAAAATCAAACTCAGATTGTTGGAGTGGTGCAAGGTGGCAAGCGCGCAGTACGTACTCGAATCTGCCCAGCGATTGCCGCCAGTTTGAACAACGGCACGCTCGGCAATGCGAAGTGGTATCTCGGTGGATGGGAAGATCATCGCGATGCTACGGAGGACCACCAGTTCTTGACCCCGGACGATGTCTTCAACGATTTTGGCTACGAGGAAATGGTGAAGCTGTATGAAGAAATCTGCATTCTCAGTGGACTGAGAACCCAGGGTTCTGAAGATGGAGCGATTCATTCCTGATCGAAAGTTTGTCGCTGGTCGCGACCTACCACGCGCCCGGCGATGAAATGCAGCACACCGAGGAACTGTCTACGAACCGGGCATGTTCCGCTGCATTCAGGGGCTGGAAGGAGTGAGCGTCACTTGAAGAGCGCCAGAATCCTGCCAGCCCTACTAAAGAAAGGGAAGCATGGAACAGCGAGAAGATCTCCTGGAAAGGCAATGCCGGAAGCAGCTTTTGGCAATCCATCATTTACGTCTTCGGTGGATCCATGGGTGTCGCTGCTCAATTTGTGAGTCGGCGGACCGGCGCATGCCGAAGCTGGTGAACTGGCGGAAGCACGAACAGATCGCTCTGACTGCGGAGCCGAAAGGCTGAAACAAACCAATCACATGTTGAAGCACGGCCACACGAGAGGGAGAAAAGTAACGCGAGAATATCGCTCTTGGCAGGCTGCGATCGAGCGTTGCTATGACACGAAGCGTAAAGACTTCCCCGGGTGGGGTGGACGAGGCGTCACCGTCTGTCAGGAGTGGCGTAGCCAGAAGTATGGCGGCGACGAGCATGGATTCGAGCGATTTCTGGAGCACATTGGACCGCGGCCGGTAGATACGTCGCTGGACCGATGGCCGAATCCAGCCGGGAACTATGAGCCGGGGAACGTGCGCTGGGCGACGAGAGAGCAGCAGCAGGAGAACCGACGATTGAGCAAGAAACTGCGTCCGGCAGGATTCTTCGATCCTCCGACGACCGCACCTGCGGGGTGAATCCGTCCATCCGGTGGACAGATTGGTTAGAGGGAGCCAATAGCATGTTCCTTTGGATTCAAAGGGTTGGAGCCGATCGAATGCACAGGTTCAGCGTCGCCGTGCATGACAAGTGTCCACCGGGACTCAAGAAAAGGTCTAAACTGATTATTATTGGGGGAACTTGCGATTCTTTGTTCGTTTTCTGGGAAATTTGCGCGAAACGGTCGCGCCGCCAGCGTTCACTATGGTAACGTTAGCCGGCTACAGCGTAGGGGGTACGATAGTAAGCAATCGTCTCTATGCGCTGATCCCTTCCCCACTTGTTAGATTTGTTACTGATGGAGACCGGAGGGTTCGTCTGTCTTTCGATAGCCCGCGGGTTAAGGTTGGTTTGCCATGTCAATCGTTGCCTGCGTAAAAGTGTACGACGGTATCGTCATCGGAGCCGAAAGTATGACGCAGTTGCTCGCGAACTTTCCCGTTCCTGGCGCACCCGGTCCGCTGCAACCGATGCACATCAAGTCTTACAGCAACGCCCAAAAGATTTTCCAGATCGCGGGTCTGAACGTTGGCGTCCTCACGTACGGCGGCGGCAACATCGGGAATCGCTCGATGGCAAGTTTTGTTCACGAGTTCAGCCAAAATCAGAGCGCGCAGCCTGCCAATGACAGGTCCGTGCAAGCTGTAGCCGACCGTTTGCTCGCTCACATCCGCGGCTACTATGACACAGCCTTTGGTGCATTGCCCGAGCCCCAACGCCCCGTGATAGGGTTTTATGTCGCCGGGTATTCCCCCTCTCCTGACCAGCATCTCGGAGCAGAATGGGAGTTTGTTCTGCCACAGGCGCAGGCCTCAACACCAGTGCGCCCGGGCAATGTCGTTGGAGCAAGCTGGCGCGGCGTCGGAATACCCTTCACTCGCTTGTTCTTTGGTGTTGACCCCCGTGTCGACGGGATACTTGCCAGTTTGGGGATGGATGCAGCCGCAATAGCACAATTCAGGCAACTCGCGGGTGCTCAGTTGCAAAGCCCCGTAGCTTTTGATGGGATGCCCCTGGAGGACGCCGTCGGCTTTTGCAAGTTCATAATTGATACGACAATAGGCATAGCGACATATGAAGTGGGCAACCCGTCCTGCGGTGGCCCGGTGAACATAGCAGTCATTACCCGTTCTAGTTTCCGGTGGGTGTCCGAACCGAAACTTCCGATTTGAGGAGCAAAATGTCATGGCAGACACGATGAAGGTGCAGACGCTAAACCACTACAGCAACGCGGGGCAGGGAACCGTAAATGGGTTTTCCACCAATTTGTCCTACGAACCTACTGTTGAAGAACTCAATCGGACTATCACCCTCGCCGCGCCTGAGAACTCGCCCTTCGATGCTGTTCATCCGGATGTGGCTGGTAAGCATAATCCGATTCGAGCGACGGATGATGAGTCAATCACTCTTGGCCCGGCGCAAGAAGTCCGTCCACGGCTGCATGCAAACGACCGAACGTTGCTCTACGCTAAGAAGAAGAAGTGAGCTCACAGAGCCGTGCTTGCACCCGACGAGTTTTACCTCGACGACCCGCCCACACATTTACAGCAAGGTGACATCTGCGCTGGTGTCCCGATTCTGCTATTGCCACCCAGCGAAGAGTTGATTCTCATTCGTGACAGCCGCAAGCAACGGATGGATCAGCTTGCAGCCGGGCTTGTCGAGCTGACAAGGGAGCGGGCTGTTGGAGACGCCTTCGACGGCACACCAGAGTACGTCGCGATCGCAGCCGAAAGAATCTGGGCGATGCTAATGACTCCAACTTGCGATCTGGATGGCCTATCCGTGTGGGCGGTGTGGCCGTTGTATGGCGTCGAAGGAGCAGGAGCGGACGTAGAGAGAGCGCTGCAAGCGCCGAGTCATCCCACGCTCTTTAGGTTACCCCACACTAACGACTTTCCTGCCTCCTACATTGATGTCACCGATTTCCGCTCCATTGGGAAGGAGCATTTTCAACTGAAAGACCGGATCGCGAGTGTAACGCGAGAAGCACAGCACGAACTCACTGAACGTTTCTTGAGGGCTTCGGGCCGGCCCTGGGGCTACGGACCAGGCGAAACGGTGCAGCCACTCGCGCGCTACGAGACAGGTAAATATCGATGCGCACGTTGCAATCTCTACGGAGTGACCGTTTCAGAGATATCGCTTAAGCCCGGAGAGCAGTTTCCGGTCTGCGACAATTGTAAGAAGATCAACAAATCCGCCCAGTGGTATCCAGTGACAAAGCACAAAAAATCATAGCAGGCTAGATGTTTCCAAAAATGTCGACCACTGTTCGGTTTTTGGTTAGACCGTCTCGATAACCCGCCCGTGTGGAGTCAGACAGTTAGACGCGGGGAAGTGCATAGGAATGAAAGCTGGGTGCATGACCCTCACCCAGATTCGAGATCTTTCATTGGAGAGGGTCGCCGACTCGAGCTAGCGCTGCTGACGCTGCGAGCTGAAGTTTCTCGCCTTCCGTAGACATATTAGCCAGGAAGGCAGGCACGAAGGCAGGCACGAAGGCAGCCGTGAAGGCATGCTTCCACTTCTCCATGCGCTCGAGCTGTACGCGCTGCCCTCCGAGAAATCCGACAAAGTAGCAGGCCGCGCAGACCACCACGAAGAAAATTTTCTCGCCCACGCCGTCATGTAAATGGAGCGAAAGCAAGATCACATTCCCCGCGACGACGCATCCGGACATAATGGCTTGTCTCATGGGGAACTCCTTTTCGCGTCTCTCCGCGCGTAAGGAAGCAATACTAGTAAATCAACCCGCTTCTCTTAGTGCTTCCGCGGCGGCTTGTTTTTGAGCGCCTCTTCTGCGGCTCGGCGGGCTAACGTCAAAATTAACGTAGAGCGCGTCAGTTGGAGTCCTGGCCACAGCTGCGCTCCGGCTTCCTGCAATAGTTTCAAATCCTGCTCGGACAACTTTACGGATGCGGCGATCGTTCGCTTCGTGCTCACTGGGATTAATTCTGCGGTTCTGTGGCCTCCTGTGACAACAAAATAATACTAGTGAATCTAAGGATTCTGTGTGATACGCTCTGTGCCGAAGGTATACCTTAGGTCCACTCAGGACCACACAGAAAGGGAGTGACCCTCATGGGACACGCGGCAATTGCACGACCCCGTCTTCGAGTTGAAATTCCATTCCCAACCGCCTACCAAGCAATTGTGAAAGATCGCGGCAACCGCAATCAGCAGCAGCTCTTTTTGTGCTCAGAGCATATCGACCAGGCGCGGGAGGTCGCCTTAGTTGTTCTCACCGGCGTGATCGGTCCGGCTTCAGCCTGTGACGAGTGTCAAAGGGTCGCCGAAGCCATCAGCGCAGCAGCTAGGCCAACGGCGGTGCAGCTATGACAGCGCCATTCCGGTCGCAGTTTGAACGTCGAGTCCTGCACTTGACGATAAAGCCAGGCGTCTCGGAGTCGTTACGCGAGGCGATGTGGCACGCGACGGTGATCCTTATGCTGGGAGCAGCGATCCTGTTCTGCGTGGTTTATCTGAAGCAGAACCTGCAAACGCCGAACGCGACGGTCATTTGCGGGGAGTCGGCGGACGGCGGTGGCCCATGCAAATGATTCTGGCGATGGCTGAGCCCAGCGGTTTGTCCTACCTCGGAATCGGATTGATCACGATTGGCGAAACGATTCGTCGGAGGTTGCTTCCGGGGAAGGCATCGACGACGACATCGCCGTTACTGTCATCCCCTATGGCGCCCGTCAAGGTGGGCCCTGCTCCTTTGCGGGTACCTAGCGGGAGTCTGCGGGGGAGCGCTAATGGGCCTGCTCGCGAACCGCTGAGCGTGGACGACGTCTTACGCGGGAGGGCTTATGTCGAACGAGGTTGAAATTCTGATGGATGACATGAGCACGGTCCAGCTCAACGGTGTCGCGCTGTACTTGGTAGCGTGCGCAGAAGCGAACGTAATCAGCGAAGAGCAGGTCGAGCTCCTGATGTTTGTGAGTCTCGAACTGTATCGCAGGCGGAACCGTCTATTGATGGGCCTGATCGGTGCGCCGGTCGATGAACCGCACGAAGAACGACAAGTCCATTAACCCAAGCCCTCCGGTCTTCGGGCCGGAGGGTTTAGAATTTCACCCAAGGACGGAGCACCAATGACTATTGCAAAGATGCGACTCAGCGAACTGCGGCTAGACTTTCAGCCCCCTGAAAATCTCTTAGAGGATGAGGTCAGCCGATACGTCGAAAAGCTGCGCAGCGGTCAGTCCTTCCCGCCTGTATACGTCAGGTTCGACGGGGTCAACTATTTTCTACAGGACGGTTTCCATCGCGTAGAAGCAGCCAAACGTGAAGGAGTCGAGGAACTTGCGGCGGAGATCGCACCAGGAACGCTTGCTGACATAGAGGCCGAGTTTCAGGACTCTCTAAAGGCAATCCGTGCCGGGCTGCGTGAAGGCTGACACTTGCGAACATCCTACGATCGTCGATCGCTCGCTCCTTCCCGTACGTCTCTTGTTAGATCGTGTGCATAACCTTCCCATGTGAAATCAGCAAGTTGGAGATTGTCCAGTGCACAGCATCAGGCCCACCGTGCATGCGAAAGTACCGGGGGTAAGAGATTTGCCCTTGGTACAATCTCTTGCCGTGGAAAGACTTCCATACAGAACACGGGCCCTGGAACGAATTTGGCGAGAAACCTGCTCGTCTTTTCGAAAGAGGGTTCCCCCGTTTGTCATCAGCCTTATTGCTATAGCCGTGGGAAGCACATACAGTTCGCGGTACCTCCAGAAGCAAATTAAGGAAACAGTCGTGATTGCCGTAATATCCGGCGTTGGGGCAAACCTCCTTTGGTTTCTTGGCGTTCTGATTTATAACGCTGTCCGCGTTCCGTGGCTCTTGGACGCCGATGCGGGGAAGCAAATAAGCGACCTAGAAAATCGTGCGATTTTGGCTGAAACATCGGTTCGCAACCTTCAAGCTAGTGCAGACCAGACGGAAGCAGCTAGAACTGAGAACATACGGCGTCACGAATTGTTCGGGAGGCTTGCACAGAACGGAAGAGATGTTTTGCGTGACCTTCAAGGCTGCTCGATGGAGACTCAGTTTGCTATGTGGGATATCCAATTCAAACAGTGGAAAGAAGCGGTGGAAAAAGAGATCATACATCTGGGCTTTCATACTGATGCCGTGGAGTTCTCAAGATCAGGAGACGCCGCCGAGCCTATGAAAGGCGTCGTGGACGCTCGCGTGAGAAGAGAATACAACGGTCGAGTTCTTGAAAAACATCGAGACAAACTCGCGGACTTTGTGAGCCGACGATTGCCCTAAGACAAGCCCTACCCGGCGCATAATCTTTGTTTCGCTTCACGCTCCATCGATGCTAGTCGATCTATCGCGTGTAGCGCCTCTGTCCATGCGCGTTCTGACATATTGATAGACATCTATATCGATGGTGGGCTATATTCCGAGTCAGCAGGCGACTGATTCGAATCACGGAGCCACTTACGTGGAGAATTATCGAGTCGTATGGAGTCCAGCTTTGCAGGCAGAAGCAGAACGCGCAGCACAGCGGCCGGCGCCAGAACTGCCCAAAGACACTCGCGGGCACGTTGGAAACAAAGGCCACATCACATTGCCCGAAGCCAGGCACGCGACGAGCGTCGAGGATGCCACGGTCGTCGATTTGCGCGGCCGCTGGCTGAGAGAGAAGCTCCAGACGTAATCGCAACACGAAGCGCAGCAACATGCGAACTGATTCGCAATCTCGCGAACGTCGCCAGCGTGGGGTTCATCTTCCCTTCGATGGCCCAAGACCGCGTCCAAAGCGGCGAGAGACGGATTCGCGCGGCTCACATCTTGCTCAATCGCAGCTCGCTCTAGCGCTCGATCCGGAGCCAAAACCGAGTCAAACGCATCACGAGGCGGCCGCTGGTGCCTAGACTCTGCACGATCTGCGCGCATCCGCAACGGGTCGAGATCGAATCCTCAGTGCTCGGAGGGAAATCGATCCGCTCAGCTGCCAAAGCTGTGGGCATTTCGTGGAGCGCACTTCAGCGCCATCTCAAGCATCTCCCGGAAGCGATCGCAAAATCTGCCGAGAATGACGCGCTGCAGCTCGAGGCCTGCGGGAAACTCCCCTCGAGGATCGAAGAGTTGATTCTGCAAACCCGTCAGATCTTGAGAAGTGCGAAAAAGAAAAGAGACTTTCACGCTTGCCTGGCTGCGATCCGCACAAACCTATCGTGCCTCGAAATGCTTGGGAAGATCTCCGGCGAGCTGAGGCCTGGTGGCGCCGGTGAGTTTGTACCCGGTACCGTTTCCGGAGCTGTGGCACAAGTGAATGTGAACTTGCCAGCGCCACCGCAGAAAGATCCCGAGCGATTGGTGCGACTCATAAAAGAGATCTACCACTTGAGCGACTCAAAGCCACAGCCACCCACCGACACCGACAAGGTCATGTAGTCGAAGCGGCCGGACGTTTTCCTGTGCACTGAAAACTGCAGGCTATGCACTGAGTGCGCGCCAAGCCGCTGATTCCATGAGTGCTGGTTAGATTTCCTGTCTAACTGCGGTAAGGTCACTTACTCCGAGTTATATCCCTCGAATGTTAACTCCCGCGCTACTTGCAGACACCGTTGCGGCCGTGATATTCGTAATCTTGTCTTGAAATCTGTGGGCCGCTCGGTTGACTCCTTCGCCGGTGTGGCCGAGCACCCGCAGAGCAATAACACCGGCGCCATGACACTCACAAACAATTTCGAGTCGACATCGAGCCGGGAAAACTCCGCGCGAAGATAGCCTAGGGCGCCTCCGGTAGAGGGGCGCAGTAATCCCTGGTCGCGCAAATCCGGTCCTTCGGACCAACTACAGGAAGGGACCCAAATATGGGACCCAAGCTAGTTCTTGGAGTTGGTCTATGCGCGAAGGGCCACAATCCGCCATATCGGTAAGATCAAACTTCCTGCTCTGCGAAGAGCGGGCGGGCGGAGCTGCGTCCAGCGCAATTCCCAGCAGCAAAAAGCAAGGCCACTCTCGAGGGAGCGGCCTTTTTTCGTTGAGCCGGGGGAGTATGCGCTCCCCGGTAAGGTCCAAAACATCATCCTTCTGGATCCTACCACGCGCGGCCGCGCTCTTCGTTGGCGAATTTGCCCCGGAGACGCGACTGCATCTGACACCAGCTCGGAAGGGCTGGCGGGCGCTTTGTGGGTTGCGAGGAGAAGCGGCGCTTGTGGCGTCGTCATCTTCCATGAGCCGCGCGACGCTGCAGAGATGCAGCAGCACGATCGTGCGGTGTTTGAGTTCCGGCGTAAAGTGGGCGCTTTCCCTTGGCCCTGCCGTTGCAACGATGCGCTGCGTAAGCAGCTCGTGTGCGAGACCCGTTCCTGCTCGATAAGCCTAGTCGCAAAGGGTGACAGCGACGGACATTGGAACTTAACGCAGCACGGTCGTACGACACTCGCTGATGGTGACGGCATTGCTGGTGTTATACGCGTAGATTTTGGCCGAAGGTGTGGCTTTGATCTACGTGTCCCCAAGCCTGCCTCCGGATCAAACATTCTAGATTCAAGATCAAAAGCTTAAGTCAAAGGCTTTAAGAATGCAGAGGGACTGGAACTTTCAAAGAAAGGCACGAAATGGGAAAGCGAGATCGGATTGTGGCGATATACGACGACCTGCGCCAGCTCTATGAACTGGTAGACACGATACGGAGGGAAACAGCAAAGGTCTGCAACGATAAAGGCCATCCCTTGCAGGTGGCATCAGACCGCCTAACGAAAGAGTTCTATCCGATCGCCGCGAATATTCGGGAGGAACTGGGAGAGCTCCGCCAGAAGCGAGAGTCGAGTGTACCGATAACTGCGGAGGTAAAGGAACGGGCGACGGTAAGAATGCCTCCGACACTCGAGGAAGTGACCGAGTACTGTAAGTCGCGAAATAGTGTTGTCGATCCCGTAGCGTTTTTCGATCACTACGAGATGAAAGGCTGGAAGGTTGGGCGAACGAAGATGGCGAACTGGCGCGCTGGTGTGCGGATCTGGGAGAGCAGGACCGCGAGATGGGAGGAGTCATGACGTTCTCAGACCAAACTTTGAATCTGCGACCGCGATGGTTCACTCGAGCGCAGTGGGCTGATGGAAGTGCAGAACAAGAACTGCGTCGCGAGTATCGGGAAGCGGTCGCGCAGCAGTTAGCGATCGAGAACGCGAAGCCAGCGTCACAGCGAAAGGCAGAGAGGACTAGCCGACACTTTGTTGGATGGTTTGAGGACAGCTTGAAACAGGAGGGCACACGATGAGCCAGAAGAGTCGTAACGCGAAACGAGTGGCGACGATTCCAGACGGTCCGATAGTCACAGTGCGCTCGCCATTCACAGAGCCCTGCGTAAGCGGAAAGAAAAAGTTTACGAGTGCGGACGAGGCGCCGACGCGCGGGTTCAACGGCGCGCCGTTGCGCTGGTACGCATGCACTTTGTGCCAATGGATCCATGTGACCAGCGGTGGAACGATTCGATGGAGGAAGCCCGGGCGCGGCAATGTTCAGCCTGGACAGGAAGGACTCGCACGCCGATGAGTCCTCTTCGCGGACCGACAGCAGAGCAGCTGCGCTATCTGGCAGCGAGGGAAGTGATTGAACGTGCACGACAACGTGCAGGCCTGAACCTGCCGCCATACAGTCGGCAGGAGTGGGATCGCGACAGAAGACTGGAGCGGGAGTCGTCCCGGCGCAAGCGTTATCTGCGCGAGAACGAAAAAGCGCGGGACGAGCTGTTTGAATCGGGAGCACGGGAGACGGATAAACGATGCCACATTACAGGAAGCATGGACATTGTAGCCAGAGGAAGATAACGCGTGAGTACAGCAGCTGGATGGCCATGCTGCGGCGCTGCCTAGATTTCAAGAACAAGAAATACAAGAAGTACGGCGGTGCGACTCCGCCGGTGACGGTTCATCCAGCATGGGTGAGTCCAAAGTACGGCGGCGACGAGCACGGCTATGAGCGATTCCTTGAGTACATGGGCCCGAGGCCTCCAGGCACGTCATTGGATCGCTGGCCCAATCCAGCCGGAAATTACGAGCCGGGGAACTGCAGGTGGGCGACACTCAAAGAACAAAGAGCCAATCGACGGGAACCTGGGAGAAGTTATGGAAAGCTCACGGTCGCTCAGGTGAACGAGATCCGCGCTGCCTGGGATCGTGGTGAGGCAACGCAGATTGCTCTTGCTGCTCGATTCGGCGTTGATAACACCACGATTCACTGTGTAGTCCATCGTAAGACCCATCGAGCACGGCGAGTTGGTTAGATCAGTCGCATAACCCGGTGCTGTCGAGTGAACGATTTAGCGGCGGGTTAGTGCATAGGATAGGCGCCGCGGTGCACACAGAACGCTGAGGGATTGAAGTGAGAAGGGAACTGGAAACCGCGCTCGATGCAGTCCGAACGCTCCCTGCGAGCGAGCTGCCGGCATTCATCGGCCAGCTTGCCGAAGTGCACGCGATCGCGCTCCAGCGTCTGAGCGCACCGGTGCCGGTCGAGGCCTCTGGCGATCGGAATGCCGACGATGTGCTCGACGTCGACGCTGCCGCCACTCACATCGGCATGTCGAGGAAATGGATTTATCGGAATTACTCGATCCTGCCACACCTGCGAGTCGGATTCGGAAGAAGGCCTCGATTAAAATTCCGGCGCCGCGATCTAGATAGCTGGCTCGAATCACATAGGATTAATAACGGTAAACACGGGTGAATTATGCTTGACGGCAGAGGACGGCGAGAGTAGCGTTCCTCTCATGGACAAGAAGCGCGATCCCAAACTACCCAAAGAAGTGGTTACTTACTTCTCTGCTCTCGGGCGCAAAGGTTCGAGGGCCCGAGCGAAATCTCTTTCCGCGGTGCAGCGCAGAGAGATCGCCCGGAAGGCAGCGAAGGCGCGCTGGGCGTCCAAACGTGCGACCAAAAGGAGAAAACCATGAAGCAAGGCTACATCGAGGAGCGAGGTGAGAATAAGCACCTCGTCCGCTGGCGAGTCCCAGACCCGACGACGGGCAAGACGCGCCAGGTATCGAAAACCGTGGAAGGTGATTACGGGAAAGCGCTCGCCTTCCTTGCCAACAAGCTGAATAATCCGGAACCGACCGCGGAGATCCCAGAGCGTACTTTCGGGAGCTACGCGGAAACGGAATGGGCTCGCTATACGAAGGAGCACTGGAAGGCGTCAACGCTGGTTACACAGGGCAGCTTCGTGAAGGGACATATCGTTCCGTACTTCGATACGATGCTGCTTTCCAAAATCAGACCGCGCGACATCGAAGGCTTTCATGCTGCGATGGAAGCCAAGAAACTCGCGCGAAGGACGCGTCGGCTGCTGCACAGCATCCTCACCAAGATGTTTGCGTATGCATGCGATGACCTGGAATTGATCGAGAAAAACCCGGTCAAGAAGGGCCTCGCTCCAAAGGTAGACAAAGTGGAGAAGCCAGCGCTGCGGGAGGAACAGCTGGTCGAGCTGTTCAAGGCTGTGCCCGCGAAGTTGAAAGCGTTCTACCTGACGCTGGCACTGACCGGTATCCGGTGCGGCGAAGCGCTGGGTCTGAAATGGTGCGATGTGGATTTTGTGAGCCGTGAGATCCATGTCCGCCGTGCGATCTACCGAGGGAAGGAGACCACGCCAAAAACCGACATCTCAATTCGGTGCCGGCCGATGGCGCCGCAACTGTATGAGAGTCTGCTCAATCACCGGACAATGGCAGTGCACAGGAAATCGGAGGACTATGTCTTCGCGAACTCCAATGGACGGCCGCTGAATCCGGACCTGCTCCGAGAGGCGTTGCAGACCGCACTCAAGGGGATGGGCATAGCATTCGACCAGGCGCGTGCTGATGGACTGCACCTCTTGCGGCACTCGTCGGGCTCGATCGTTTATCGGCACACCGGAGGCAATGTGAAGGAGACACAAGCGTGGCTCGGTCACACGAACTCACGGGTGACGCTGGACACCTACACGCACCTGGCGCATGGTCAGGAGCAAAAAACGGCTGCGCAGCTCGAAAAGGCCATTTTCACCCGGCCTAAGACCGACGCCGTGACGAACTGATTTATTCCGTCTGTGCATTAGACTGTGCACTGATGGTTTCTCCAAGGTGGCACGAAGAGAGTCAAGCTGTTATGCTGCTTAGGTTTACCTACCGGGCGGTTAGCTCAGTTGGTTAGAGCGCCTCGCTTACACCGAGGAGGTCGCAGGTTCGAGTCCTGCACTGCCCACCATTAAGCCCTTGCGATTGCTTAGGCGTATCTGTGGTTTCTTCATTGTGCATCACTTTTGTGACATGTGCTTCTGGAAAATCCTAAACGTTCTGTTTTCTTGACACGTTTCGTTTGGCTTGGTACTTTCATG
>Ga0307479_10002166_pt1 | contig 17841 bp, 18 predicted proteins | sample atmos_gasesECM4C_FD_203743 | JGI IMG/M metagenome (GOLD analysis project Ga0307479, IMG submission 203743) | Hardwood forest soil microbial communities from Morgan-Monroe State Forest, Indiana, United States - atmos_gasesECM4C_515 | ecosystem: Environmental > Terrestrial > Soil > Temperate... | reverse complement strand
GTCGTCGTCCAATTGGATATCGAGAACAATGCAGATCGCGCCTGCGAAATCGCCGTGTTTCTCGAATGCTTGTGCGGTCTGAAAGAGCCGGGACTCATAGCCATGCTGTCGCAGCAGCCGCTTCAGGCCCCTGAGAATTCCAGGGTCGTCATCGACGACGAGGACGAGGTTTCGATTCAAGGCGCAATCCTTGCTCTTCGACAGGGCGCAATTCTGCCCCGCCAGAATCGATCGAACAACAACATAAGCTATCAAACGATAGCCGCATGTAAGCTACGCGTAAGGTAGATGAACGCCCCCTTGCATCCCACGGGGAATCACCTTCTCACTTTGAGTAAGTCGCGCGCGACTTCGTTCCTATTGTCCCTTGGGACAACAGCGTGACAAAAAGCTGTCGATATCGCAGCTCCGTTTAGGCTTGGCTGTCCTCACCGGACGTGCGGCTCAGAATACCTAGTCGCTCGGCAATCGAGACGAGTTCGGCGAACGATTGAACGTCCATCTTCTCCATCACCCTGTGCCGGTGGGCCTTGATGGTACGTTCCGTTGCGCCCAGTTGCTGGGCAATTTGCTTGTTGATCTTGCCCCGCACGACAAGTTCGAAAACCTGCGTCTCCCGCGGCGTCAAACGCGCAAGCTGCGTGCGAAGGGCGTCGAGCTTTGCCTTCAGGCTGCGTGACGTCTCGTGGTGAGCCAGTGCCTGCTCCAGGGCGCGAAGCAATTGCTCCGAAGTGACCGGCTTGGTCAGGAAATCCTCCGCGCCCGCCTTGATCGCCTTCACGGTGGTGGGAACGTCAGCATAGCCGGTGAGAAAGATGATCGGCAGCGTCGAGCCCAGTTCAGCCAACCGCTTCTGCAGTTCTGGACCGCTCAGGCCCGGGATTCGCACATCGAGAAGGATGCAACCGGCCTCCTTCTCGTCGGGCAGGCGATCGAGCAGTTGCTGAGCACAGGCATAGGTCGCGACTTCGTAGCCGGCCTTCCTGAGGCGACGTTCGAGCGCCGTTCGGAACGACGCGTCATCATCGACAATGTGGACCGTGCCCGGCAAAGCTCTCTCCTATGGCGTGGACAACGGTAAGGAAACGAAGAAAGCGGCTCCCCCCTCGCTCCGGTTCGCGGCCCACATCCGTCCTTTGTGAGCCTCAACGATCGTGCGCGCGATCGAGAGTCCGATGCCCATACCCTGCTGCTTGGTCGTGAAGAACGGATCAAAGATCTTGTCGAGCTTGTCTGCTGCAATGCCGGAACCGGAATCGGAGATAGAGATCAACACCCGTGCGTCATCGATCTCCGTTCGACCGACGATCGTCCGGCCAGACGACATCGCAGTCATAGCATCCATGCCATTTGCGATCAGATTGAGGATGACCTGCTGCAACTGGACCCGATCTCCCTTGACCCACAAAGGCTCAGGACAGGTTTTCAAATAAAGAGCGACGTCGCGGATCGTGCCTTGCGCCGACATCACATCAAAGGCGCTGCGCATGACTTGATTGAGATCGATCTGCTTCAGTTCAAAAGGCGTCCGCTTCAACAGGCCCCGCATATGAGCGATAACCTGACTAGCACGCAGGTCATCATCCCGGATGTCGGCAAGTATCTCCTTGATCTCTCTCAAGTCCGGGCTTGGCGAATCCAGTATAAGTTCGGCAGTTTCAGCATTCGTCAAAATGGAACTCAGAGGCTGGTTTAGCTGATGCGCAATCGAGGATGACAGCTCACCGGCTATTGCCTGCCGATGGACGTGGGCGAGCTCCGACAGCCGCTGTCGCGCTTCCAATTCGGCGTCCCCCCGCCTCTTGCGCTCGTGCAGCAGGATCGAGATGAGAGCTACCTGGGCGAGGAACGCCGCTATTACAGACATGCCCTGCCATCGGTATCTCTCCCAGATGCCAGGCTCGCGAAAGCGGATTTCGCTGCCGGGAGGCAAGTCGGCCTCCGTCACATTCCACCGCTGCATCTGCTGCCAATTGAAGATCGGCCTTACAGCATTCACAATTGCGACTGGTATGGCCGACGCGGCCTCGCCATTGATGATCCGAACCGCACGGCTCGCCGCGTCGGCGCCAATTTCGCGCGGCAGGAGAACAAATCCGCCAATGCCGCCGGGTTTGAGAAACGTCTCCGAGGCTACGACAATCGGGCGGTTCGCCTTCTCGGCAATAAACCCAAGCGCAACCGCCGGCGGATAAAAGCCACCCTCTCCATCGAAGTAGACGGCCGAATAAAGAATTGCGCTTCGATCGGGCAATGTGGCAAGGCGTTGTCGCAGTTCTGTCATCGTGAGGCCGATCAGCTCCGTGACCTTGAGTCCGGCTGCAGCCGTACCGATTTCGTTTTTCCAGCCACTGAAGACCACCTGACGGTCCCAGTCATCACCCACAAAGGCGATGCTGTCGAGATCAGGCACCACGGCGCGCGCAGCCTGGATCGAATCCGCCAGGCGCAATCTGACCGTGCCACCCGTTACATCGGGCGACAGCTTCATGCGCTCAACATCAGCCTGATCGACCAGTCCAAATACGACGGGAACGCCTGGCCACAGCTCGGTGCGCCAACGTTGCACCAGTTCAAGGGTGGCAGAGCCGATCGCGACGATGACGCCGATTGGTCTGGCGCGATACTTTTCCTTGAGATGTTGGCGCAAGCTTGCTTCGTATGTCTCGCCGGCGAACCGACTTAAGTCGAGGCTTTCCCTGTAAAGGGTGATGTGCGACTGCACATCCGCCGTTACGCGTTCGCGAAGCGAAACAAAGATCTCATAGTAGAACGGCCCGCGCAGATCCGACTGGTCCAGAAACAGGATCGACCGCGCGCGCTGTTGCTGTGCCGGCAATTCCGCCGGCACCATGAACGCGACCAAACCGACAATCAGTCCGCCGATACGCGTAATCATTACAAACGGGACCGGTTCGATTTCCTGAAAAACCTATCATGGTGCCGGTGAGATTATACACGCGAACCTTGCCGGCGGCCGAAAAACGATAGTGCGTCCGCAAGACTGTCATTTTGGACATTGTCCCATCGGACAATGTCCAAGGGAACAATGGCTCGGAGGGCAATAGTCTATCGCGCCTGCCCCGTCGTACATCACCCTGGCAGGGGCGGCGGCTCCCTGGACGGAAGCTCGTTCAAACAGGGAGATAATCCATGTTTGTCAACGTCAACGCCAATCCGGCCAACAAGCCGAGATTTGCCGGCGAGCTCTGCGGCCTTTCCCGGGCGCCGGTCATTTTAAGCGAATTCAAATACAATCGGGGCACCGAAATCTTCGGCGAAACAGAGCCGGCGAAATACGTCTATCAGGTGGTCGAAGGCGCGGTGAGGAGCTACAAGCTCCTCTCCGATGGACGGCGACAAATTGGCGCATTTCACCTCGTGGGCGACATCTTTGGCCTCGAGAACGGCCCGGCCCACCGATTCACCGCTGAAGCGATTGTCGACACGACCGTTCGCCTTGCAAAACGCATCAGCCTCGAGCATGTCGCGGAAACGGACGCATTGGTCGCACGTGACCTCCTCAACATGACGACCAATAACCTGCAGCACGCCGAGAACCATATGCTGCTCTTGGGGCGCAAGACCTCGCTCGAACGGGTAGCGGCTTTTCTGCTGGAAATGGACGGTCGCCTCACCGCCTCGGGCGTGATGGCGCTGCCCATGAGCCGCCGTGACATTGCCGACTATCTCGGACTGACTCTGGAGACGGTCTCGCGTGCCCTGTCGTGTCTTCACGAGAAAGGACTCGTCGGTTTTCTGGGACAGACCCAGCGGCACATCGTTCTGCTGGACCGTCCCGAATTGGCCAAGCTGGACCTATAGCGCATCCGGCTCCCCCGGCGCGAAATACGCCTGCTGGGCGATCGTCTTTCGCAACACCTCGAACATCAGCGCCGTGGACCAACCGAACATCAATACCCCGTTCATGGCGGTCATCGGCCCGAGCAGGCGCCATTTCGCCAGCGGCGTCACGTCGCCATAGCCAAGCGTGGTGTAGTTCACGAACGAAAAATAGATCAGGTTGGCGTCATCGGGAGCCGCATTCGCGACCGCGTAAGCAACCGACCAGACAAAGACTTCAGCCGTATGCGCGGTCATCAACACAAGCGATGTGGCCATCATTACCCCCACCAGGTGCCGCCAGGGATGGGTCGCAGGCTTGAGCGCCGTCATGCGCGCGGTCCGTATCGTGAGGACGGTGATGACTGCGTGAATCGCGATATTGAGGGAGCTTACGAAGGCGCCCACCAGCAGTTGAAGTGGCATGCCGAACTGTCCTCTGCCGGCCCCTCAAGCCGCAACTCCGTCGCGGCTCGTGACTATTGGCGAAGCCCTCCGAACCACGCACCGAGATAACCGGCGTAGAGGGCTGGCATCTCCAGGTTCATCGAATGGCCTATGCCCGGCACGATCACGAGCCGGCAATCGGGCATCGCGGCCGCCATGGCTTTTAGATCGGCCGGAGGGATCCAGCCGTCCTTCTCGCCCCAAAGCACCAGGTGAGGATGCGTCATCCGCGGCATCAGGCGCTCAAGCTCTCCCGTCTCGCGCTCCAGATTCAAGTTGAACGGCGTACCGAGCCAAATCCCCTCGGCGACACCAAACGTCTGCTCCAGTATCCGCTCATAGAACGCCTGTAATTCCCCGATGCCTTCTCGAACGCGGGGCATGACATTCGGCGCGACTCGGGCACGAACAGGCTCGCCGCGGCGGTTGCCATGACGGTCCGCGTAACCTCTCGGCTCAGCATCATCGCGCGGAACAGGCCGATGGACCCTTGATACAGATCAAAGGTCCAGGCTTTGGCAGTCCCAACTTTCCCCGTGAGCATCGAGCCCGCGGTTCGCTTGCGTTAACGATCGGAGCCGCCAGAATGAGAGCCGTCTCTGCGGAAGAAGCCATCGCGATGATCCCCAACGGCGCGACCATTATGGTCGGCGGCTTCATGGGCGTGGGCACACCGGAGCGCCTGCTCGACGAACTGGTGAGACAGAAAAAGTCTGAGCTGACCCTCATCAGCAACGACGGGGCGGTACCCGGCCGGGGCGTCGGCAAGCTGTTTGACGCAGCCCTCGTCTCGACCATGACCGCAAGCCACATCGGGCTCAATCCAAAGGTACAGGAGCAGATGATGGCGAAGAGGATCTCGGTCGATCTTGTCCCCCAGGGGACGCTGGTCGAGCGCATTCGCGCCGGCGGCTGCGGCCTTGGCGGCGTGCTGACGCCGACCGGCACGGGGACAATCGTCGAGGAGGGCAAACGAAAGATCCAGATCGACGGCAGGAATTTCCTGCTCGAGACGGCGCTTCGCTCCGACTTCGCGCTGATCCACGCCTTCCTGGCCGATTATCTTGGCAATCTTTCCTACGCCCTCACCGCGCGCAACTTCAATCCCGTGATGGCGATGGCCGCCGACACGGTGATTGTTACCGCGGAGCACATCGTGCCGGTTGGGGTGATCGCGCCAGATCACGTTGTCACTCCGGCGCCACTTGTCGATTACCTCGTAGCCAACGGGTGAACCATGGACCCACAAACCGTGATCGCTCGACGCGTCGCGCTTGAGCTTCGATCGGGAGACCTGGTCAACCTCGGGATCGGTATCCCCACCCTGGTCGCAAACTACGTTCCCCCGGGGCTCAAGGTGTTTTTTCAATCTGAAAACGGATTGATCGGCACAGGGCCGATTCCAGAGCAAGGCATGGCTCATCCGCTGCTGACCGATGCCGGCGGGCGTCCGATCAGCGCACTTCCAGGCGCATGCATCTTCGACAGTGCGATGTCGTTCGGGTTGATCCGCGGCGGGCATGTCGACGTCACCGTGCTAGGCGGATTACAAGTCGATGCAGAAGGACGGCTCGCCAACTGGATGATTCCCGGCAAGATGGTGCCGGGAATGGGAGGCGCAATGGATCTGGTGACCGGCGCCAAGCGGGTGATTGTCGCCATGCAGCACGCCGCCAAAGGAAAATCGAAAATCGTCGGGAAATGCGGCCTGCCACTCACCTCTTCACGGCCTGTCGATCTCGTCGTCACGGATCTCGCCGTCTTCGGTTTTGCCGGTGGACGGATAACATTGCGAGAAACCGCCCCGGGCGTCAGCATCGCCGAGGTGATGGCGGTTACAGAGGCGGACTTTGCGATCCCGGAGACGGTTCCGGAAATGAAGATCTAGCTAGATCCGGTTAAGGCAACCTTTCGGTGTCGCCATGCGCATCTTTGACGGCTTCGATGAAATCAGATCCGCGGTCGGTCAGGAAATCGGCGCGAGTGAGTGGATTGAAATAACCCAGGACCGGATCAACCGATTCGCGGAAGCGACCTGCGACGAACAGTGGATCCATGTTGACCAGGAGCGAGCCAGGCGCGAGCTTCCGGGAGGCAGAACGATTGCCCACGGGCTGCTTTCCCTCAGCCTCGCGCCGATGTTCATTCGGTCGGTCATGGGGCTCAAAGGTCTCCGAAATACGCTGAACTATGGCGCCGATCGAATCCGATATCTTGCGCCCGTTCCGGCAGGATCGCGGATAAGAGGTCGCACTACCATCGCGGAAGTGGAGGACGTGCCGCCCAACGGCTTGCGCGTGAACTATCACATGGTGATCGAGATCGAAGGCGCCCAACGCCCGGCCTGCGTCGCCGAGCTCATCGCCCTCCACTATCGTTGATGGCGACCACGCTATTAATCGATGATGTGGTATCCGCCATCAATATACATCACGTCGCCGGTAATGAGCTTCGCGCCGTCGAGTGCGAGAAATGCCGCTGCCGCACCGACATCATCGATGCTGACAAGGCTGCGCGCCGGGGCCTTGCTCTGGGCCTTGTCCAGCAACTCGTCAAATTCAGGAATGCCCGAAGCCGCCCGCGTCGCCAACGGTCCAGGCGAGATGGCATGAACCCGTATTCCCTTTGGACCCACTTCCGCCGCGATATAGCGTACCGCGGCCTCAAGAGCGGCTTTTGCCACTCCCATGATGTTGTAGTTCTCCACGACCATCTGGCTGCCGTAATAGGTCATGGTAAAAAGGGTGCCGCCGTTCTTCATCAACGGCTCCGCCAGATGCGCCATCCGCATGAATGACCAGCACGACACCTCCATCGTCTTCAGGAAGCCGTCGCGCTGGACGTCGATAACCCGCCCATGCAACGCCTCCTTCGGCGAAAAGGCGATCGAGTGCAGCAGGAAGTCGAGCTGGCCCCACTCTTTTTGAATGCGTTCGAACACTTGCTCCGTCTGCCCTTCGACATTGACATCGAGCGGTACGAAGATCGGCGCCTCCAGTTCCTTGGCCAGCGGCTCGACATGCTTCCTCGCGCGATCGTTCAGATACGTGACAGCCAATTCGGCTCCCAACGCCCGGAACGCCTTCGCGCAACCCCAGGCGATCGATTGATCATTGGCGATGCCCACGATCAAGCCTTTTCGTCCTCTCAGGGCAACCTTGGTCTCAGGAAATACCGGAATGGTCATGATGCTCTCTCGCGTCCTGGACTGGTGGAGTGCGTTTTCCAAACTAGCGACAAGGTGTGCTCGGCGATCATCCGCTCTTCGTCGGTCGGTACGACGTAGACCGGAATTCGGCTGCGGGGTTGCGATATCTTCAGCGCGTGTCTGGTGTTCGCGATGGCGTCGAGGGACACTCCGAGCCATTCGAGCTTCTCGGCTACGCGCGCCCGAATGCTGTCGGAATTCTCGCCGATCCCGGCCGTGAAAACGAAAGCATCAACTCCCTGCATCGCCGCGGCGAGCATGCCGGCATAGAGTCCTATTCGGTACACAAAGTAATCGATCGCAAACGTCGCGCTGGGATCGCTGCTTGCCTGCAGCTCCCGCATGTCGTTGCTCACCCCTGACAGTCCCTTCAATCCGCAGTCGCGGTAGAGAAAAGATTGCACTTCGCCCGGAGACATTGCTTTTGCCATCATAAGATACAGGATCACCCCGGGATCGAGCTGGCCCGGTCGCGTTCCCATGGGCAGTCCGTCCAGCGCGGTGAAGCCCATCGTACTCTCGACACTGCGTCCGCCGTGCAGCGCACACATCGAGGCGCCGCTTCCCAGATGAGCGACGATGATACGGCCGTTTGCGATCTCCGGCGCGACCTTCGGCAGCGTGGCGGCAATGTACTCATATGAAAGCCCGTGGAACCCGTAGCGCCGTATTCCCTCCTCGTGAAGCCGGTAAGGTATTGCGTAGTAGTCTGCGACATCATCGTGATTGCGATGAAAGGCCGTATCGAAACATGCGACCTGCGGAAGCGCCGGAAAGTTCATAAGGATCGACTTGATCGGTGCCAAATTGTGGGGCTGGTGAAGCGGCGCCAAGGCCGTGAAGCGTTCGAGACGCGCGACCACGCCGTGATCGATGAGGACCGGTGCGCCATAGTCGGGTCCTCCATGAACGACGCGGTGGCCGACCGCGAGCGGTGTGACCCGAAGCTCTTCACGCAGCCACGTGCTCGCCATCATCATCGCAGCCGGAACATCCGGTATGCTTTCGATCGGATAGACGCGGTCGGCCAGCCTGTCGCCGTTCGGTCCGGTCGCGCGCAGTCGCGGGCGGCTGCTTATTCCATCCATCTGTCCCTTGATCTGACGGCGCAGCCTGCCGTCAGCGTCCAGGCCGAACACCTGGAACTTCACGCTTGACGAACCCGCATTGACGACAAGGATCGTATCCATGACGATCACGCTGCGGCATGGACGGCACGCCGGCGCAGCGCGTCCGCGTAAAGCGTGGCCACCGCACAGGAGGCCATGCGCGCCCGCAGCGAGTCGGCCCGAGATGTCAGCACGATCGGAACCCGGGCGCCCAGCACGATTCCCGCTCCGTCCGCCTTGGCGAAATAGGCCAGGTTCTTGGCCAACATGTTTCCGGCTTCCAGATCAGGCACTACCAGGATTTGAGCACGTCCGGCGACGTCCGATTTAATACCTTTGATCCTGGCCGCCTCCTTATCGACAGCATTGTCGAAGGCAAGCGGCCCATCCAGCACACCACCGGTGATCTGACCGCGATCGGCCATCTTGCACAGTGCCGCAGCCTCGATGGTGGAAGGAATTTTGGAGGTGACGGTCTCGACGGCTGACAGGATGGCCACCCGTGGAAGCGTTCCAAAACCGGCCTGGGCAAACAGATCGATCGCATTCTGCACGATGTCGCGCTTGCAATCGAGGTCCGGGAATATGTTGATCGCCGCGTCGGTGACGAAAATGGTGTCGGCATAGGTAGGCACATCCATCACGAAAACATGACTGATGCGCCGCTCGGTCCGCAGTCCTTTTTCTTTCGCCGTGACGCTGCGCATGAGTTCATCGGTATGCAGGCTGCCCTTCATCAGCATTTCGCCCTTTGCCGCGTGAATGAGCTCGACCGCCTTTGCGGCCGCAGCCTCGCTATGGGGCGCATCGATGATTTCGAAACGGCTGATATTGATGCCGTGCCTGGCGGCAGCGCCCGTGATCTTCGCTGCGGGGCCGACGAGGATCGGCGTGATCAGACCCGCCTCCGCGGCTTCCGTGACGCCGCGGAGCGAACTTTCGTCGCAGGGATGCACTACAATCGTGGTGGCCGGTGGGATCTTCCCTGCTGCCGCGATCAGACGTTCGTATTTTCCATGAGGCCTCGCCTCGCCCGCTTCAGCCGGTTGTGCGCTCATCGTTTGACTCCCAATCCTCGGATCACGATGCCTTCGCGTGCGGCGAAGCCTCGCTGACTGGTGACGTTCCGTCCCCCCTCCCCTCGAAGAGTTCGGTCACGCGCTTCAGCCGCTCGGCCGATTCACCGGAAATTTCCGCGCTCGCAGATAGCACTTCACGGATTATCGCAAGGCCCGCCCGACGCGCTTCTGCATTTTGCGGTAGCAGTTTCGGAATGGCCGCGAGGCTCGCTTCCGGCTCAAGCAACAGCATGAAGAACTGCTCACGCACCAAGATCTTGAACTCAGCCAGCGTAAGCCGCGAGCCAGCATCGTTCGAGCGCGCCCGGCGCAAGGCCTCGAGGCTGCGCTCATCAACCATGCCGCGCGCCATGCCGATATAGAGCAGCCCGCGAATGACGCACTCCCTCAAACCTCCGCTTCCAATGCGGGATCTCAGTTCCGCAATTCGTGCGTCAAGGCGCTTGCGATATTCAGCCGGGATCTCCGGCTTCTGAGATGGCACCGATTCCGGGTTGATGCCGACCGCTGCCTGAAGGGCTGGCGAACCGTAGATCGTGAGAAAGAGCGCTTCACTGAGCCTCTCCTGTGTGTCCCGCCAACTATCGAGAGCGGTGACGATGCTTTTCGACACAGCCTCTTGAACGGCCAGGAAGGGATTGTCTGCGGCGGCCGGCTTGCGGTGTTCGCGGGCGTTGTCGGCCGTCTCGGCGATCGCCCTGGTTACCGGATTGTCGCCCGCTACTGCTTCATATTGCACACGGAGCGGATGCTGCCTGCGCATCCACTCGGCCATCTGCGGGGTCGCCATGGCCTTAACCCAAGGCTGGACGAAGTTGCGATAGGCGGAGAGATTGATTTCGGACACTCGTGCTGCGGTCGCAAAACGTCGCTCATCCTCCGGGCTGTTTCCACCCATAGCGCGGATATCGTCAAGCGTGCGCTGCTCGCAGCGCATGATCCATTTTCCAGCCGCCAGATCCGCATTGGCGGTGTCGGCGGATTTTGCTTCGAAGGTCGCTTCGTAAAGGCCGGGTGGCAGCACATCGATCAGATCGATGTTGCTGGAGAACTCGCTGTGTTCTTTCTTGGCGACTCCGCCCGAAACGAAAATTCCGAGATGGCCGACGGTCTCATGAACGGTGTAAACGATCGTTTGTCCGTAAGACCTGATCTCGTCGACATCGCGGTAAAGATCGAGAATCCACCCGAGCGCCTGCTGCGGGGGAGTGATGTTGTCGCCCTTGGAGCAGAACACGACGATCGGCGAGCGAATGTTGCGGAGATCGACGACCGTGCCGTCAGAGGTCTTGATGCGACCGGCTGCGAGATTGTTGCCGATAAAGAGCTCGTCAACGATGAACTGGATCTCTTCGGCGTTGAGATTGACGTGACCGCCCCACCACCGTTCGAATTCGAGGTAGCGCTCCGCCTCGGTGTCGATCTTGGAATAGACGTTGTACTGCTTGGTCCAGAGTGTGTTCGAGGGATTCATGTTCTCGAAATTCTGCACCAGCCACGCGCCGTCGAACTTGCCGGCGCCGAGATCGCTCGTGAGCGCGGTGAGCCAGCTCCCGCCCAACAGGCCGCCGGCATAGCGCATCGGATTCTTGCCGCGAACGCCCGCCCAGTAAGACAACGGGGCGCCTGCGATGATGAGCGGCCCGAACAATTCCGGCCGCAGCGAAGCCAGGATCATCACGGCCCAGCCGGCCTGGCAGTTGCCGATCACGCAAGGCTTGCCGTCGGCATCCGGATGCAGAGCGATAACTTTCTCGAGAAACTGCGCCTCAGCCCGTGCGATGTCTTCGATGGTCTGGCCGGGCATGGGTTCGGGTAGAAAGCCCACGAAATAGCAGGGATGGCCGGCCCGCATCGCGACGCCAATCTCGCTGTCGGCCTTGAACCCGCCAATACCGGGACCATGACCGGCCCGCGGGTCAACGACCACGAATGGACGCCGCTTCAGGTCGATCTCAACGCCGTTTGGTGGCCTGATACGCACGAGGGCATAATTGACAGGCCGCTCAAGGTTCCGGCCGTCGGCGATCAGCTCGACGTCGTAACTGAGAACATGTGGAGCGGTCTCGGCCAGATGTTCACGGTACTGCATCCCGCGCTGACGCATGACGTCCAGAAAGAGAGCGCTGCGTTGTCCTGCATCCATCAGATATTCAAGAACGGAGGCAGATGGCCCGGATAGCGCATCGTTGGAGATCGTAGGCTTGTCGGTGGACATGCTTGAAATCTCCTGCTGGCGTGAGCTTCGAGGAGAAGATTGCGCCGCACCGGAGCCGACCATTGACATAAGTCAAGGCCGACCAGTCGCGGCGCCGGCGCCGCCTTTGGCGGCAAACGGTATCTTGCTATTCGGGATTGGTCGGCAAACGCGAAAAAGTTCCTGGCGCGGAACTTTCAAATTCGGCCCTAACGCGCTGCGGCACACTCGGGACATCGCTTGCCTGCTCGTCACGAATCCAGGCCATCATCAATTCCCAGGCGACCGCCAGGACGATGGGCCCGACAAACAAGCCGACAATTCCATGGGCAATCGTTCCGCCCAACAATCCAATGAAGATGACGAGCATAGGTGTCGTGAGACCCCGTCCCATGAGCAGTGGCTTCAGCACGTTATCCGCCAGGCCGACCAGAACCAGATAGACGGTAAGAAACAGCGCCATCGCAAAATCCTTGCTCATCCAGATCCAGATGACGCAGGGAATGAGAACGATCGCCGACCCGATTTGCAGGATACCGAGAACCAGGACCGCGAATGCCAGCAGGCCGGCACTGGACAGCCCCGCAAATTTCAGCCCGATTCCGAACAGGAATGACTGGAGAAGTGCGATACCGATCACGCCTTGCGACACGGTGCGTATCGTTGTGCCGGCCAGCGCGACGAAGTCTTCGCTACGCTGCGGAATGATGCGCGCCATGACATTCCGGCTTGCCGCGACCAGCTTCGGTCCTGAGGGAAACAGAAAGCCGGCCAAAATCACTGAAGCCAGGAACTTGAGCGCGCCCAAGCCGGCGCTGCCTGCCAGCGCAATCACAGGCCGAACCAGCGGCTTTAGATGGGGCGCGAGTTGCACGAACGCCGCTTCCAGGTTCGTGGACGCCTTACTCCAGAAATCGAACAGTGGATCGCCGATCACGGGCCAGTCCCTGATGGCGGCAGGAGGCGAAGGTAGCGTCAGCGTGTCCGCGTCGAGTTGCTCGGAGACGTTTCGCAATCCGTCAATCAGACCTAGCCCAAGCCATGTTGCCGGTCCGATCACGACCGCGGCGGCAATGACCGTGATGATGCCGGCCGCCAGCTTCGGCCGTTGCCCCAGGTGGTCGGATAGCCAGGCAAATATCGGGTACAGGGCAACGGCAAGGACGACGCCCCACGCCAGGATCGGGATGAAGGGGCGAACCAGGACAAAGCACCAGTAGATTAGTCCGGCAAGCAAGCCGAGGCGAATGGCGAGTTGAATGACCTCCTCGCCCGATCGGCTCTGGCGAAATACCCGTAGCGGCATCCTCACCACATCCATGTTCTGCCTACGCCACAGTCGCCCTCCTCTGAGGGTCGACCGGCAATTCTGACATGATGAGCAAGCCTACTGATGCCTCACGACGGAACTGCTTGATCCAGATCAAGCCAGGGCGGTTGCCCGTTTATCCAATTGGGTGTTCCAGGGTAGCCATCACCAGCGAGAACGCCGATCATGAGCAACGCCGCCGACTATTCAGCTATCGAGAGTTTACGCGACGGCACCATCATCGAGATCCGCGCTCTCCAACCTGACGATCGGGACGACATGCTTGCGGCAATCGGTCGGACCAGCGCTCAGTCACTCCAGCGTCGCTTTTTTGTCCCAAAGCGCGGTTTTTCGGAGCAGGAGGTCTCATTCTTCATGAACATCGATTTCGATAGTCACGTTGCCCTGATCGCGCAGATCGACGAAAACGGCCGACCCGTCATCGCAGGCGGAGGACGCTACATCATGGCGCGGCCGGGCCAAGCCGAATTGGCCTTCGTCGTGGTCGATGCCTATCAGGGAAAGGGAATTGCCAAGGCGCTTCTACGTCATCTGATCGCGATTGCTCGCGAAGCTCGATTACAGGAGCTGACCGCGGAGGTTTTACCCGAGAACGCGGCGATGCTCAAAGTGTTCAGCGGGCTTGGCTTCCGCGCTGGAGCTTCGCGCGATCCGCAGCTGAGACATCTCGTCTTGCGGCTCGCTTGAATGATCCGCGCACTCCTAATGTGCGCCCGCGGCCGTCATCGGCTCCCATTTTGCCAGCCGGACTGTTTGGCAGGCTGTGGGATTTTCCCTTGATATGGGTCAAAGGTTCTTTAGCCGAACCGGCCTGAGCCACCGAGTCGGTGGCTTCCAAGACCGGCGATTTGATCGGCGGCTTGCTCAACGCGACTCTGGGCAATCTGACCGAGCTGCTGATCGCGCTGGCCGCGCTGCGCGCCGGTCAATACGTCCTGGTGAAGGCTTCGATCGTCGGGGCGATCATCACGAACACGCTGTTCATGCTCGGAGCCTCGCTTCTGCTCGGCGGCTTCACCCATCACGCGCGGGAGTACAACCGCAATACCGCCCGGCTTCAGGCCGGCCTGCTCTTTCTCGCAACAATCGCGATGCTGATCCCCTCGGTACTCGCCGAAGCTGATGGAGCAACAAATGCGGCCTTTACGCAATCGTTGAGCGTAGGCCTGTCAATCCTGCTCATCCTTACTTGCGCGATGGGCCTTCTCTTCTCGCTCAAGACACATCGCGAGCTTTTCGCCAGCGAGGACCGCAGCAAATCCGACGAAAAGGAATGGCCGTTGTCGCTGGCGTTGGGAACACTGGCTGCGGTGACCGTCCTGGTTGCGCTTGTCAGCGAGGTATTGTCGAATCGGTGCAGCAGGCAGCAACGACGCTCGGAATCACCCCCGCCTTTGTCGGCGTCATCATCGTTGCTTTGGTCGGTGGAGCGCCGAAATGGTTTCGGCGCTTTCCGCGGCACGCAAGAACAATTTGGACCTGAGCGTTGGCATCGCGCTGGGGAGCGCGGCGCAGATCGCGCTGTTTGTTGCTCCGGTACTCGTGCTTTTCAGCTATCGGCTCGGTCCCACGCCGATGGACCTGCATTTTTGGCGGGGTGCGGTGGCGATGATGCTGATCGCCAGCGTGACGGCGTCTCTGGTTACCAACACCGGGCGGTCGGCTTGGTTTGTCGGAGCCTTGATAGTGACCATCTACGTCATTTTCGGCATGACGCTCTATCTGCTGCCGCCCCGGACCCAATGAACTATGCAGATCGATGCGAATTCGCGCGCGAGAAAAACGTCGCGGCCCCGATCGACTGCAGCCGGAGCGTCTAGTGAACAATCTGCTGCTCGGCGCCACAAGAGGAATAGGCAGCGCTTCTGACCAATAGGTGTCCCCTCGGACAATGGCGCGCGCCGGAAGTTCATGATCTGATGTTAGACACTGGACGGATCGATCTCCGACATGGGTCTGTGCCTTCCAGGAGATCAAAACCTCGGCCTTACGTCAAAACGCCCAATTGCATGAGCGTGTTGTTGGCCGCCGTTTCAACCAGAACAGCTACCGCGGGTTACCATGGCTGAAACCCCCAAACTCTCCGTTGAGAAAGCGCTCGAAAAACTGCGAAACAGCGAACCGCCGAAATCGAAAAATGCACGGTTCGATGAGAAACTTGGCGCACTTGACGAGGAAACGAAGCGCATGAGAGCGCAGAGACTGCGCCTCGATCAGCGCCAACGGAAGCGTGATTGAAGCAATCGTCGAACTCTCGTCCAAGCTTGATTTGTGATTTTTGCCTAGGCGCGGCAGCGCGTCGGCGCGACAGCACGGTTGAATTTGGCGCGTCGGTTTCGGCCATGTCTCCGACCATCGCGATTCTCCGCGAACGAGCTGTGCTATAATCCGACTGTCGCCGGAGCGGTTTTGCGATGATCGATGACATGGCACTCCTGAAACAGGCCATGGAGCAGATGGACGCCGAGGATCCTGACGTGGCCCAGGCCGCCAAGGACCGCGCCGCGCAGACCCTGGGCGATGCCAGGCTGAGCTTCTCGAAAATGGCCGGGTTGATCGAGCAGCGTCGATTGATGCTGCGGCCCAGGATCGTGGCCAACATCAAGCGCATGGATCAGCCCGGCATGCTCGGAGAGGCGGCATTCCGCGACGCAGGCAGCGCGCTCCGGAGAGAAGGTCAGAGCTTTCGCCAAATTGCCGAAGCGATCGAGAGTACCGGCGGACTCACACTCCCATACGAAGATTCGGTGCAGAAGAGCGAGCCGCTGCGCCAGACAGCGAGCGAGCCGGGTATGCCCGCGTGGCGGAGGGCGCTCGCTCTTGTCCGGAAGATTGTTTTATTTCCCCTGCGACGTCGCCTGCGGCTCTACACGATCGCATTCCTCGCCTTTTTGTTGCTCTACCCCTTGCGCGGCTTTGTTTCCCCCGGCCAGCAAGTTTCGGGATATTTCGATGGCGTTGCGGCCATCCGCAACAGCGCGGATAAGGCGGCGTCGGCCGTGGGTTCTTTCGTCAGTGAGCACATCTGGCGGCAATCCAAGGAGGCGACGGCGCCGCCGACGCCGCCCGCCCCAATCCCGTCTCCTCCGGCCGAGGCCCCGTCGCCGGCGTCCGCAACCCCGTCGGCTGCTGCTGCCACCGCATCGGCTCCGCCCGCAACCGCGCCCGCGCCTTCTGCAACTGCATTGCCTCCTCCCGCATCGCCACCGGCGGCTCCCGCACCTCCATCGGCCACCCCTGCAGGTCCACCGGTTTCAACGCCGCCTCGCAACGCGAGGGGTGAACCCCCTTCAAATTCGGCAGCGAACCATGGCGCGGCGCGGGACGATTGCGATCCCCGGCCTCGTCGCTACGCACAATCCGAAGACAATCGCCCGCGCGCTTTGGAGGACACGACACCGGAAGGGATGCGCCGCAATTCCCGCATGGCGGGACCGTGTATCGGCGGCATCGGCGGTTGCTACTGGGGCGGTAGTCATTGCCGACTTTCAAGATAACCGCTTTTGACCCAACTGCGACATTGGTCCCGATCTGAGGACGAGCCGGCGCTGTACAATGAAACTTTAAAGAAGTGGGATAGCGCCAGATTTCGCCCACATGAAAATTCCTGACGCAACAGAGGCTTAGGATTCAAAATGGTTGTTGCCGGAATCGTACCGGCTTTCAAATGACTTTCAAATGAAGGGTGTCTTGCTGGGTTATGGCCCTTGCGATTTGTTCTCTTTTAGTTCTTGTCGAGAACGACCACTGTGTGAGCGCGGGCGATAGAGTAAAGTGGAACGAAGTGGTGCCTTCCCCCATTTCTCCTGGTAAGAATTCGCTCGTGTGCACAAGCCTAGCGCTAACCCAAAGAAAGGGTTGGGCATGTTGTTTACAGCGACGATGATCCTGGTCCTGGCACTCCTCGTGTATGGATTCTGGCGTTGGCTTTGGCACATAGTGACGTCCCTGGCTCTGGCACTCCTCGTGTATGAAGCCTGGCCTTGGCTTTCGCAGATGCAATGGGACGATTCAGTGATGGCTTCGCTGCAGCAAATTCACCTGCCGCAACAGGTGTCAGCGACCAACACGCCGAGCGGACGGCTGCATGTCTTTCCGCAACGCACGGACGAGTCGCGCAATCATTTTGTAGAGCTCGGCCAAGCGAAGTATCCGCGTCCTTATCCGAGACCGTTTCTTTGTGCCGAAGACTGGGCGGGAAAGGATGTTTTCCTTTGGAAAGGAAGGCGCTGGTATTTGCCCCACATCGAAGAGCCGTACAGATACCTCTGTGTTTCGGAGAAAGGACTTGATTGGTGTTGGCCGATACCGCCAAATGCTTCCGCGGTGCCATGCAAGGGCGATACCGGTGATGGGTGGTGTTGGAGAAGTGCGGTCAGTTCCCGCAATGATAGCTGATAGACAATTCTACATGATAGATTGCAGTGGTGCCTGACCCATTTCGGAAATCAGTTTCCGATGCGGCACACCACGAAATAGCGCAACACGACGAACGTCTCGTCAAGGCAGCTATTGTTAAGGGTTTCGGATGCCGGCCGATCGCAGCGATGCGGCTTGCACCGTGGCCGGCGTCCGAAAGCCTTCAATGAAGGAACCCGCGGGAAATGGCAGGCGGTGGCGCCGCGAGC
>Ga0307479_10002165_pt1 | contig 17842 bp, 18 predicted proteins | sample atmos_gasesECM4C_FD_203743 | JGI IMG/M metagenome (GOLD analysis project Ga0307479, IMG submission 203743) | Hardwood forest soil microbial communities from Morgan-Monroe State Forest, Indiana, United States - atmos_gasesECM4C_515 | ecosystem: Environmental > Terrestrial > Soil > Temperate... | reverse complement strand
CGGTCACCTCTCCCCAGCGGGGAGAGGTCGATTTGCGCAGCAAATCGGGTGAGGGGGCGCGGCACTATCGAGAGACCATAACCCCTCACCCGGCGCTACGCGCCGACCTCTCCCAATGGGAGAGGTGAATGGAGCCCGCGGACAACTGATCGAACCAAAACTCATCTCGCTCTAGCATCCACCAATGGGCCCGGTTATCCGCTGCTTGGTAGCCGAAGCCTTCGACTATCAACCCATCACAAACCCTCTCTATCCTGTCTGTCACGTCGACGCGGTCCGGTTTCGATCTTGTCAAACAGCGCGTGCCGACACGGCGAGTTCTACACGAGGCGGCACATATGACGCTTAAAGAAATGCTGACGCCGAGACTGGGACAGGCGCTGCGGCCCAACATCTGGGACGCGGTGGCGCTGATCCTCGTCATCGGCGCCATGGTGCTGATCGTCTATGGCGGCGAGCAAACCACGCTGCCGTTGTCCGCGCTCGACACGACTCCGGTCTCGCTCGATCCGGCCAATCTCCCGGTCTACGCGCTGCGGACGACGATGCGGATGCTGCTCGCCATCGTCTGCTCGATCGTGTTCACCTTCAGCTATGCCGCGCTCGCCGCCAAGAGCCGGCGCGCCGAGATCGTGCTGATCCCGCTGCTCGACATCCTGCAGTCGGTGCCGATCCTCGGCTTTCTGACCTTCACGGTCGTGTTCTTCATGAACCTGTTTCCCGGCAACGTGCTCGGCGCCGAGCTCGCCTGCGTGTTCGCGATCTTCACCAGCCAGGCCTGGAATATGACCTTCAGCATGTACCAGTCGATCCGCAACGTGCCGAAGGACCTGGAGGAGGCGACGCAGAGCTTCCATCTCTCCGGCTGGCAGCGGTTCTGGCGGCTGGACGTGCCGTTCGCAATGCCCGGCCTGATCTGGAATACGATGATGTCGATGTCGGGCGGCTGGTTCTTCGTGGTGGCCTCGGAGGCGATCACCGTCGGCAACACCACGGTGACCTTGCCCGGGATCGGCTCCTATGTCGCGCTCGGCATCCAGCGACAAAACCTGGCTGCGATCGGCTATGCCATCCTGACCATGCTTCTGGTCATCATCGCCTATGACCAGCTGTTGTTTCGTCCGGTCGTGGCCTGGGCCGACAAATTCCGCTTCGAGCAGACCGCGTCAGGCGAAGTGCCGTCGTCCTGGGTGCTCGATCTGTTCCGCCGCACGCGGGCCTTGCGGGCGCTGACCCATCCATTTGCGGCGCTGAACAGGGCCATCTCCAACCTGCGTGTCGCGCTGCCGGCGAGCCTGAAGATGACGGCCAAAAACGGGCCGCCGTCGCGCCTCATCGACGTGCTGTGGCTTGCGCTGGTCGCCGCCAGCACCTTCTACGCCGGCTTGAGAGCCTATCAATATCTCTCGTCGACGCTGAGGCTCTCGGACGTGATTGCCGCATTCGGATTTGGCTTGATCACGCTGCTGCGCGTCATCGTGCTGATCGCGCTCGCGACGCTGATATGGGTGCCGGTCGGAGTCTGGATCGGGCTGCGGCCGAAACTTGCCGAGCGCATCCAGCCCTTGGCGCAATTCCTGGCGGCATTCCCGGCCAACCTCGCCTTCCCGGTGTTCGTGGTGATCATCGTCCGCTACGGGTTGAACGCCAACGTCTGGCTGAGCCCGCTGATGATCCTGGGCACCCAGTGGTACATCCTGTTCAACGTGATCGCGGGCGCCAGCGCTTTCCCGACCGATCTGCGCGAGGCCGCCGGCAGCTTCCATCTCAAGGGATGGCGGTGGTGGATCAAGGTGATCCTGCCCGGCATTTTCCCTTATTACATCACCGGCGCCATTACCGCGTCCGGCGGATCGTGGAATGCCTCGATCGTCGCGGAAGTTGCAAGTTGGGGAGACACCCACCTGACGGCTGCCGGTCTCGGCGCCTATATTGCAACAGCGACCGAAGCCGGCGACTTCCCTCGGGTCGTGCTCGGCATCTCCGTCATGTGTATTCTGGTAACGCTCTTCAACCGGTTGCTCTGGAGGCCGCTCTATGCCTTCGGCGAGCGCCGCCTGCGCCTCGGCTGATCAGGAGGAACCCATGCTCGATATCGTCAAGCACAGCGACCTGCTCGAAATCCACGGCGTCTGCCGGTCATTCCCGAAAGGCAGCGGCGAGGAGCTTGTGGTCCTTGACAAGGTCGATCTGACGATCCGCGCGGGCGAAATCGTCGGCCTGCTCGGCCGTTCCGGATCGGGCAAATCGACGCTGTTGCGGATCATCGCCGGACTGATCGCGCCGACCTCGGGCGCCGCCAAATGCCGCGGCGAGACCATCGCAGGCCCGCCGAACGGCGTCGCCATGGTGTTCCAGTCGTTCGCGCTGTTTCCCTGGCTGACCGTGCTGCAGAACGTCGAATTGGGGCTGGAGGCACTCGGCATCGAGGCCACCGAGCGGCGCACCCGCGCGCTCGCGGCGATCGACCTGATCGGTCTCGACGGTTTCGAATCCGCCTACCCCAAGGAATTGTCCGGCGGCATGCGCCAGCGCGTCGGTTTCGCCCGCGCGCTGGTGGTGCATCCGGACCTGTTGCTGATGGACGAGCCGTTTTCCGCGCTCGACGTCCTGACCGCGGAGACGCTGCGCACCGACCTGGTCGACCTCTGGATCGAAGGCCGGCTGCCGATCAAGTCGGTGCTGATGGTGACGCACAACATCGAGGAGGCGGTGTTGATGTGCGACCGCATTCTGGTGTTCTCATCCAATCCCGGCCGCGTCGCCGCCGAGATCAAGGTCGAGCTGCCGCATCCACGCAACCGCCTTGATCCGGCCTTCCGGCAATTGGTCGACAGTATCTATGCCCGCATGACCCAGCGTGCGGAGCCCAAAACCCCGGCGATCGAGGGCATTCCCGGCAGCGGCGTCGGCATGGTGCTCAAGCACGTCTCCTCCAACGTGCTGTCAGGCCTGATCGAGACGCTTGCCGCGCCTCCCTATAACGGCCGCGCCGACTTGCCGGTGCTCGCCGGCAGCCTGCAACTGGAAGCCGACGACATCTTCCACCTCGGCGAATCCCTGCAATTGCTGCGATTCGCCCAGTTGAGCGAAGGCGACCTGATGCTGACGGATGCGGGCATGCGCTTTGCCCACCTCGCAACCGATGCCCGCAAGAAGCTGTTTGCCGAGCACCTGGTCAACCACGTACCGGTGATGGGCCTGATCCGCCGGGTGCTCGACGAACGGCCGTCGCACACCGCTCCAGCCGCGCGCTTCCGCAACGAGCTCGAGGATTACATGGCGGAGGATCAGGCGGACGAGACACTGAAGACCATCGTGTCATGGGGTCGCTACGCCGAGCTGTTCGCCTATGACGAGCAGACGGAATCCTTCAGCCTGGAAAACCCGCACTAAAGCGCGACCAGATCGGGTCGAACCGCCATCGCGCTTTAGGTTTCGATTGCGCATGATCTTTTCGGAAAACCGCTGCGCACTTTTCCGGATCATGCGCTGGCTTTCCTTAATGGCTTCGCTGGCGAACCGAGCCGCTTCAGCCCACGCAAATCGTTTGACGCCTCCGCGAGAAGCCAGTCGCGAAAGATCGCGATCTTCGGCAGGTTCGCGGTCGCTTTCGGACAAATGATCCAATAGGTCTTCGACAAGCGCAGCGATTCCGGGAAAGGCCGCACCAGCCGGCCATTGATAAGGTCCCAGGCCGCCAATGTCGTGCGCGCAAGCGCGACGCCCTGCCCGTTGATCGCTGCGTCGATCACCATGCTCGCTCGATTCAACACCGGGCCGTGAGTGACCTCGGCGTCACCGATGCCTACGCCCTGCAGCCAGTCTACCCAATCGGTGCGGCTATCGAGGTGGATCAGGGGAAACTTGGGAATATCGGCCAATTTGTCGAGACGGCGGCGGCCCGACAGCAGCTTCGGACTGCACACAGCGAAAAGCTGCTCCCCGCTTAGCCTGACGGTGTCTAGTCCCGGCCAATTGCCGTCGCCGTGGCGCACCGCAAGGTCGACTTCCTCGCGCGCGAAATCGACATGATGCATCGTCGCAGAGACACGAAGATCGATCTCCGGATGCGCTTCGGCAAAGTGACCAAGCCTGTGCACGAGCCACTTGGCGGCAAAGTCCGGCGAGGTGCTGACGGTCAGAACGCCTGCGCTTTGTCGCTGAACAAGCCGCTCGGTTCCGGCGGCAATACGGTCCAGCGCGTCGCGTATGACGGTGAGATAATCCCGCCCCGCCTCCGTAATGATGAGGCGCTGCCGTTCGCGATTGAAAAGCTTGACCGCGAGTTCGGCTTCGAGCGCTTTGACCTGATGGCTCACCGCGCCCTGCGTGACACAAAGCTCTTCGGCGGCGCGCGTGAAGCTCTCATGCCGCGCCGCGGCTTCAAACGCTTTCAGGGCATTCAACGGTGGCAGGCGCGGGCGCATCGCGAACCTCGACCAGGAAGATCATGAGAAAAACTAGGGCAGGCCCGAGAAACGATGCTTTGCAGGCTGTGCCCAACCGGGCCTATCGAAACGGCCGATGATTTGCAAATCATGCGATCCGGAGCCGTTTTATGTCAATGCCCTTCGGCAACACCAATTCGCTCCGCCTGAGCCGTCGCGCCTCGCCAGTTCCTCGTCATCAATCCAATTCATGGCCCGGTTGGGCTGCACTGCTGAACGAATGGCTGCGTTGGAGCGAACGGAGCCGGCAGCGCGCCGCGCTGCGCGATATCGCCGATGACCGGCATCTGCTCCACGACCTCGGCCTCACGAGGCAAGAGGCGCTGGACGAGACCAAAAGGCCATTCTGGGAATGAAGGACCTTCATCTGCAACACGATGGAGTCACGAGAGGAGGAGCGAGTGTCCGATTTGATCGTCTACGGTTTTCCGCGGAGCACCTATGTCAACATCGTTCGCCTGATTCTGACGCACAAGGACGTACCCTACGTCTTCCACGATCTCGAACCCGTCATGGGCAAGCCCGAGCATCTGGCCCTGCATCCGTTTAACCGCGTGCCGATCCTCCGGCACGGCGATTTCACGGTCTACGAGACCAGCGCCGTTGCCTCCTATGTCGACGAGGCGTTCGATGGACCGCGATTGACCCCGCAGGACGTCCGCGAGCGGGCGCGCATGAATCAATGGGTAAGTGCGGTCAATTCCTACTACTACCCCTATATGATCTACCACGTGACTCACGAACGGCTGGTCTACCCGGAGCTCGGCATTGCGTCCGATGAAAAGGTCGTGGCGCATGCGCTGCCCAAAGTGGAACTAGCGCTCGGCGTCATCGAACGCGAGCTTTCACCGGGCCAGGACTATCTGCTTGGGTCGGAGCTCACGCTTGCCGACTTCTTCATTCTGCCAAGCACGTTTGCCTTCAGCCTGACCGAGGAAGGCAAAGCCATGTACCCGAAATATCCGGCATTTTGCCGATGGCGCGAGCGAATAGAGAACTTGCCCGCCACCCGAAAGCTTCGGGCGATTCTGCCACGCCGCGATCCCATTCCGCACGCGCGCGAATGGGCGAATTCGCACCGCCCGAAATACTGATGACAAAGGATCGAACAACTTGCCGGAACCTTCCGGCAGGGCTAAGTTGACGCTACGGGGAAACGCAGTCTCCCCGCCAGACGGCACGCCGTCCAAGCACTGCGCAACACTCGATGTTTCGAGGAGATTGCGCATGGGACCGGCTTCCTCTCGACCTCATCACACGGACTTCGCAGATTTGGCGGCCGAGCGGCGCGCGACAGTCATGCCGCGAAAAACCGCTGGCGTCATAGAAATACCGGGCGCGGCGGCCAGCGCCTTCGACCACGGCGCGTTCGATCCAAAAACCCGACGGGTCTTCATCGCGCATACGGCGCGGGACTGCATCGAAGTCATCGACCATGATGCTCAAAAGCATCTGGCGACATTGCCGGGATTCGTCGGCGCAGCCGGCGCAGTCGCCGACCACGGAGAAATCCTGGTCACCAACCGCGGCGCGGCGAGCCTCGCCTGGCTCGACGCCGCGACGTTGGAAACCAAAGCCGTGTTCAAGACCGGCCCCCGGCCGAACGGCGCTGCGATCGTGAGCCGCATGGCGCTTGGGATCGTCGCCTGCATTGGCGACGAGCGCGAGGGCCCGACATTGCAATCCATCGGGCTGACGGATCGCAAGCAGGTCACGATCGATTTGCCGGGCCGGCCGCGGTGGTGCGTAACCGACGCCGCCGCCGAGCGGGTATTCCTTTGCATCCGCGAGCCGTCGATGGTGCTGGTCGCCGGCCTGCCCAAGTTGAACCTGATCGCGCAGTGGAAGCTGCCGTCGGGCGGCGCGCATGGTCTGGATATCGACCACACCCGCAGCCGCCTCTACGCCGCATGCGACGATGGCGCCCTGGTCGAGATCGACAGCAGTTTGGGCGAAGTCACCAACGTCTGGCCGATCGCGGGCGCGCCCGATGTCACCTTCTTCAACCCGGCGACCGGCCTCGTCCATGTTGCGATCGGCGAACCGGGGCTTGTCGAAACCGTCGATCCGCGCACCGGCAGGACCGCTCGCACGATGACCAGCATCGGAGCGCACACAACGGTGTTGGTGCCGCCGGACCGGCTCTACGTGATTTCACCCGCCCATGGCGGAATTCTTGTGCTGGCGGATAGCTGACCTGCACAGTCTTGTTCAAACAGGAGGATCAGATGAAGTGGATTACCCGAGAGCGCGTCAAGGTCGACCGCGTGGCCTGCCCCTGGCTGATCAGGAAGTTCGTCGACAAGGATGCCGAGTTCATCTTCGTGGCCACCGACAAGGTCATGGCGGAGGCGAAGCGGCTCGATGCCATTCCCTACGACGTCAAGGACGTCGAGCTTGGCCACCACGGCAAGGAGTGCTCGTTCGAAGCGATCCTCAAGAAATACAAGCTGACGGGCGACCCTGCACTTGTATTGCTGGGCCGGATCGTCAACGGCGCGGACACCGACAACACGCTCTACCACCAGGCGGAAGGACCGGGACTGGAGGCGGTGGCAGAAGGCTTCCGCCATCTCGGCTACAAGGACGATCACGCGCTCAATGCGGCGGAGTGGATCGTCTACGACGCGCTCTACGCGTATTGCGGCGAGATGGTCAAGCGCGGTAAGCCCGCGGGCCAGTTTGCCGATTAGTCGCGGCATGTCAGGTGGATAGCGCGTGAGCGGGCGGACGTTGATTTACGCCTCAAGATTGCCGCTGAAGATTGCGCTGGCCGCGTGCCTGCTCGCCTGCACAGGAATATCCGCTATTGCTGAGAGGAGAGCACTGATGATTGCCATCGACCGCATGATGCCGGGATCGCCGCCGGCTGGCTTCACCTTTGCAACCACCGGCCGGGGCGGTGCGGGCGAATGGCGTGTCGTCGAAGATCCGACGGCTTCCATGGGACGCGCGATCGAGCAGCGCAGCACCGACCGCACCGATTACCGCTTTCCCCTCGCCATTGACGACAGCTTCTCTGCCGCCGACCTCGACGTCGAACTCCGCTTCAAGGCGGTCGGCGGCAGGATCGATCAAGCCGGCGGCATCGCGGTGCGGCTCGCGGATGCCGACAACTATTATGTCGTGCGCGCCAACGCGCTCGAGGATAACGTCCGCTTCTATCGCGTCGTCAACGGCCGCCGCGAACAACTGGAAGGGGCCAACTTGAAGGTGACGGCCAACGAATGGCACAGTCTCGGCCTTCGCGCCGAGGGCGAGCGGTTCACCGTCTCCTATGACGGCAAGGTGCTGTTCCGCGTCACCGACCGAACCTTCACCGAGGCCGGCGGGGTTGCACTCTGGACCAAGGCCGACAGCGTCACGCGTTTCGACCAGATAAAGATCACCGTGCTGCGGCAAGGGAGCGATTGAGATGCCGGCGCTGCCTCGGAACCCACAATGACCGATATCGCCGGCGAAACCGGCACCGCAAGCTCCGGCTCCCCGATTGCCCTGCTCTATGCGGCGCGAAGCCTGCGTGGATTCGGGGATGGCTTTGCCATCATCATTCTGCCGGCCTACATGGCGGCGCTTGGCTACGATGCGATGGCCATCGGCCTTGTTGCCACCGCTTCCCTGCTCGGAACGGCGCTCCTGACACTGATCGTCGGCTGGATGGCCCCGCGCCACGACCTGCGCGCGCTCATGCTCGTGGGCGCGGGCTTGATGGCGGCGACCGGTGTTGCCTTTCCGAATGTCGAGTACTTCATCCTGATCGCGCTGGTGGCCTTTGTCGGCACCATCAACCCGTCCGCCGGCGATCTCGGCGTTCTGGTTCCGCTGGAGCACGCGGCGCTGGCGCGTGGTGCTGCGAACGACCAGCGCACGCTGGTGTTTGCCCGCTATAGCCTGATCGGGGCGCTGTCCACGGCGGCAGGGTCGCTCGCCGCATCGTTGCCCGATTTCCTGGTTGCGGCGGGGAGCACCAGGCTTTCCGCATTCCGCCTGATGTTCTACGCCTACGCCGCGCTCGGCGCCGCAAGTGCCGCGCTTTATCGCTGGGTTCCACGCGCGCCGGCGCAACAAGAAGCCCGACACGCCCCGCTCGGACCTTCGCGGCGTACCGTCTACAAGCTCGCCGCGCTGTTTAGCATCGACGCCTTCGCGGGCGGCTTCATCGCGCAATCCCTGCTGGTGCTGTGGCTGTTTGAACGCTTCGAGCTCTCGTTGTCGGCGGCGGGATTATTCTTCTTCTGGTCAAGCACGCTCAGCGCCTTTTCCTATCCGGTCGCGGCGTGGCTCGCCAAACGCATCGGTCTCGTCAATACCATGGTGTACACGCACATTCCGTCCAGCCTGTTCCTGATCCTGGCGGCCTTCTCTCCCAACCTCTCGGTCGCGCTCGGGCTGTTGCTGCTGCGCGCGGCGCTGTCGCAAATGGACGTGCCGACCCGTACCTCCTACGTGATGGCCGTGGTGACGCCGGCGGAGCGGCCGGCGGCCGCCAGCGTGACCGCCGTGCCGCGCAGCCTCGCCTCGGCCATCAGCCCGGCGATTTCCGGCGCGCTGCTGATGACCGCCTTTATCGGCCTGCCGCTGGTCGTGTGCGGCACGCTCAAGATCGCCTACGACCTCGCCCTGCTGTTTTCGTTCCGCCACATCAAGCCGCCCGAGGAGAAAGCCTGACGGGCGCCGACCGTGCTGCGCAACGGTCGGCAAGTCGCCCTCAGAAAACCAGCACCGCGCCTGACATGAACAGCAGCGCGAGGACGACCTTGCGGAACATGGCCTCATCGATCCGCCCAAACAGCCGGAGGCCGAGCCATGTTCCCGCAAACAGGAACGGCAGACCCATCACGAAGAATTTGATCGTGTCCGCCGTGACCGTTCCCCGCGCGCCGAGCCACAGGGCGCTCATCACGAAGACCGCAACCGCGACCGGCTGGAAGGTCGCCCGCTGAACGTCCTTGGGCCGGCCGCGCAAGCCGCACCAGATGGTCACGAGAATGCCGGCCAACCCGGTGAGGCCAGCGAGAACGCCATTGAAGAATCCGACGATCGCGTCGCCGGCGCGGCCGCCGGCGGTGACCGGCTTCAGGGCCGGACGAAAGAATGCGTAGAGACTGTAGACCATGAGGAAGACGCCGACCGCGATACGCACGTTGCGGGGATCCGACCAGATCAGCAACATTACGCCGGCGGGAACGCCGAGTGCCGCGCCCGCGACGAAAGGTCAGAGCTTCTGCCAGTCCAGGGCGCCCCGCAATTTCCAGACCGAGTAACCCTGCACGATAAGGCCAAAGGCGACGATCAGGGTCGCACTCTGCGATGGCGTGAGGATGTAAAGCCAGAGCGATGCCGCGACGAGGCCGAAGGCAAATCCCGACAAGCCCGCAATGAAGGCGCCGGCAAAAGTGGCCAACAGAAAAAGGGGAACTTGAAAAAGGGGAAATCCAACTGTCATCCCATCCATGCGCTCGCTCCAAAGAAAAGCGAGCAGCGCTTGCATGGGGTCACCACTTGACGGGGAGGCTGCGACGTCCCCGAGAGATGACTTTAGGGCCGATTTCCCAAAACCGCAATCGGCTTACCACGCGTTCGGCGAACGCCGCTTTCGCGGGGACCACGCGCGGATAGATTTCTACCCCGCCGGCTGGAACGTATCCGCGCGCGCCATGTCCCAGGCTTCGCGGAAGCGCGGGTCGTTGGTGCCGTCGATCAGTTCGCCCGGACGAAGCGACGGGTAGAGCTTTGCGAACGTGCAGACTTCGGTGGTCGAACTCCGCTGCGAGAAGTGGATCGGCCGCAGGTCCTTCGGATGTTCGAGGCCAGCGGCGGCGATCAGTTCGGAGAGCGCGTGCAGCGTCGCGTGGTGATAGTTGTAGACCCGTTCGATCTTGAGCGGCACATACAGCGCGCGAGCGCGGATCGGATCCTGCGTGGTGACCCCGGTCGGGCAGCGATCGGTGTGGCAGGAGAGCGACTGGATGCAACCGAGCGAGAACATGAAGCCGCGCGCCGAATTGCACCAGTCCGCGCCAATCGCCATGGCGCGCGCCATATCGAAGGCGGTTGCGATCTTGCCCGACGCGCCGATCTTGATGCGATCGCGCGCTCTGATGCCGATCAGCGCGTTGTGGACGAAGTTGACGCCCTCGCGCATCGGCATGCCCAGATGATCCATGAACTCCAGCGGCGCAGCACCCGTGCCGCCTTCATTGCCGTCGATCACGATGAAGTCGGGATAGATACCGGTCTGCAGCATCGCCTTGCAGATCGCCAGAACCTCCCAGGGATGGCCGATGCACATCTTGAAGCCGGCCGGCTTGCCACCTGACAGCTTTCGCATGTTGCCGATAAATTCCATCATCTCGATCGGCGTCGAAAACGCCCGGTGCGTCGCCGGCGAGATGCAATCCTCGCCCATGGGGACGCCCCTGATCTTGGAAATCTCCTCCGAGACCTTGGCCGCCGGCAGCACGCCGCCGTGGCCGGGCTTGGCGCCCTGGCTGATCTTGAGCTCGACCATCTTGATCTGGTCGTCGGTTGCGATCCGCGCGAACTCGTCCGGATCGAAGGTGCCGTCGAGGTGGCGGCAGCCGAAATAGCCCGAGCCGACTTCCCAGATGATGTCGCCGCCATTCTCGCGGTGATAGGGGCTGACGCCGCCCTCGCCGGTATCATGCGCGAAGCCACCCTTCTTGGCCCCCGCATTCAACGCGCGCACGGCATTGGGGCTGAGCGCACCAAAGCTCATCGCCGAGATATTGAAGACCGAGGCGGAGTAGGGCTTGGCGCAATCCGGGCCGCCGATGGTGATGCGGAATTTCTCGTCCGAGCGAACTTTCGGCGCCACCGAGTGGTGCATCCACTCGTAACCCTCGCGGTAGACGTCCTCCTGCGTGCCGAACGGCCGCTTGTCGAGCACCATCTTGGCGCGCTGATAGACCAGCGCGCGGGTGTCGCGGGAAAACGGCATGCCGTCCTTCTCGCTCTCGAAGAAATATTGCCGCATCTCCGGCCTGATCTCTTCGAGCAGGAAGCGCATATGCGCCGAGATCGGATAGTTGCGCAAAACCGCGTGGTTCTTCTGCATCAGGTCGCGTATGCCGAGCAGCGTCAGCGCGCCGAAGATCAACATAGGGACCAGGACGATATCGAACACCTTGCGATCGACGATCCCGAGCCCGAGCAGCAAGGCGGTCACCACGGCGCATATCGTCAGCACGATGAAGCGTGGCGAGAACGGAAGCATCAAGGTTTCCATGGCACCCTCGGTCAAATTCCGCCGGATCATTATTCTAGGCCGCGCGGCCCGATCCAGCTAGCAGAACAGCTCCGCGCAGGCTATCCCGCGCAGCGGTCATGGATATGACAGCGCTGGTGTCTCGAGGCTAGCCAAACCCGCGCCGGAGAATCAATCCGCCCGTTTGATTTTGCAGCGCAACGTAGGCCGGTTTATCGCTCATGGCCGATCACCAATTAATGACCGTGCGGACGCAGCGCGCCGGGAATTTTCCTGTGGCCCAGGCCATTCTGTACCAGCCACCCCTCCGTGCTCCTGATCGACCGCTCGATGTGGTCGGCGCTTCGCGAGAAGTCGTAAGGTGAGCCCACCAGCGGGCATAGCGGCGGCACCACGTAATACTCGATTTCGGGATCAAGGCCTTCGAGCTCGCTGATCAATTGCCGCGCGATCAGCAACGTCAGCGCGTGCAACGCGTTGGCGACCGCGCCCGCTGGCGGAGCCTCCGCCGCGCAGGCATAGCCTGTCGGCATCACGATCAGGCGCTTCGCGCCTTTCCGGACCGCGACCCTGACCGGCGTGTTGGACGAGATCGCGCCGTCCGCCAGATAGAGGTTCCGGTAATGGATCGGCGCGAATGCGCCGGGGATTGCGGTGGAGGCAACGATCGCCTCGGCCGCGGAGCCCTCCGACAGCACCACAGCCTCGCCGGAAATGATGTCGGTGGTGACGATATGCAACGGCAGCTTGGCGTCCTGCAGGTTGCGATAGGGCAGATGGTCGTCGATCAGCTTCCTGATTCCGTCATGGGGAACCAGGAAATCATGACGCCAGAGAAAGCCGAGCAAGGTCCGCCAGGTGATCGGAAAAACGTCGTGGCGATGCAGGCCGCGCCAGATGGTCTCTAGCTGCAGGATGCCCTTCAGCGTGGGATCGCCGGCGTAATAGGCGCCATTGAGCGCGCCGACGCTGGAACCGACCACCATGTCCGCGGTCACGCCATGCTTGGCGAGCGCGTGCATCATGCCCACCTGGATGGCGCCGAAGCTGCCGCCGCCGGCAAGCACGAAGGCGGTTATCGGCGGCCGGGAATGGCTGGATACCGGCAAGGCGTCGTGGCCTCCCTGCTCGTCGTGTCGACGAGCCCATCGCGCGACGTTTTCCGGCAATTTATAGCAGCCGAACGCCCGCGCCCACCATCAACAAAAGTTGGTCGTCAAGACAGCGCCAAATGGCGACAACGTCCGCCTCGTCGACTGGGCAGGGGCGGTCGCCATTTTGCGCAGGCGGCGCCCGCTCGTGTGAACCGATTTCCTGTGGCGTGCGACTGAAGCCCTGGTAACCGGTTGTTCCACGCGAGGGCTTCGGTGGGCCGATGCATCTTGTCGATCCTTAGAGCGGCCTCGCTCGCTGTCCTGACCTGCATCAGCTGCGCACAGGATCCTGCCGTTCTTGCCGCCATAGCCGCCGCCCCGGAGCAGCCCATGCACGATCTCGAGCGATTGAAGACGCTGCCGCTGTTCGAGGTGATCCGTTGGAGCACAGGCAGGCATGTCAGCATGCTCACCCATCAGCCACACCAAGCCGATCCCAGGTTCGACGGCGCCACACCGCTTGCGGCCGTCGACAAGCTCGCGCCGGAGCTGCGCAGCCTCACATGGCTCATGGTGCTCACGCATGGCTGGGTGCTTCCCGACCAAGGGCGCGATCTCTACGACTTCTTCTACTTCCAGTCCGGAGATTTGGCGCCGCAGGTCCGCGATGCCCTCAAGGAGGCGGCATTCGCGGAGCAGTCCCAGGTGTTGTCCGAAACGATGGCCCTGTTCGGACCGAGCTATCCCATCGCGCACGACAAACGCGAGACCTATTTTTCCGATCGGCTTAAGCGAAAACTGTCGGCGCTGAATAACAAGTTCGGGTCGAGGTCCGACTATCGGGCAGCCGTCGAGACTTACGTCCGCCGCAACCCGAAGCTATTGCAGTGGGCGCTGGATGCCCGGCCTAGGGTTTCGGAAAATGCGCGCCTGATGTGGCTGATGGAGCAACTGTATCTGTATCTCGACGCTGGCGGCACGGCCTCCCTTCCGGAATCGAAGTTGTCTGCGCTTCCCAAGCTTCCCAGGGCCTACCGGCAATTGGTGTATCTCGGACTATTTTGGGGAGAAGTCTTCAACGGCGGCATCGAGCAGTTCTTCTTCAACTCGGACGGCGATATCGCGCCCGAGGTCGCCCGGACGCTGCCAGAGGTCGGCCTCAATAAAGAGGCGGAAATTGTGAAGCAGTGCATGGACCTGTTTCCCCCGCCCTATCCTGTTCAGCGGAACCTGCGCCGTGACCTGATGTTTCGCAACGGAGATGCAATTGACAAGAAACTGCACGGAATGTCCGATCTGGTCGATTCGGTGGTCATCCGCCGCGCCATGATCGACCTCGCCAAACGCGAGGGCCTGTTGCCGCAGTAGCAGAAATTCAGCTGAGCATGGCACCTTCCATGCATCTGACGAGTGTACAGGCTTCGATCGTGCCGGTTACGCCGACGGCGATCGCCGTGCTCGCGCCCCGCGCCCGCAGCGCGATCCTCCCCCTCCCTCCACGGGCGCAGCGCGTGGCGGGGAGGGGTGGGGGGTGGTTCGGCAGATTCGGTGCCAGCGTGAGCGCGAGTTCGCGGAGCCACCCCCCACCCCTCCCCACCGCTTCGCGGAGGGAGGAGGATCGAGCAGAGCGCGCCGAACATTTTGCAAGTACAGATGCATCGCGCGGCTACAATCCGCGCGTCGAACCCGCTAGCGGTTCGCGCATTCGCGCGACCCACCGGACGAAGGTCTCGAGGATCAGCGCTCGACGAACGCCTTCTCGATCACGAAATGGCCGGGCTCGGTGTGGTTGCCCTCGAGGAAGCCGCGGGTCTCGAGCATCTGACGCAGCTCTTCGAGCATCGCGGGGCTCCCGCACATCATGATGCGGTCGGTCGCGATATCAAGCGGCCTCTCACCGATGTCGTTGAACAACTGCTCGGAGGTGATCAGGTCGGTGATGCGGCCGCGGTTGCGGAACGGCTCGCGGGTGACGGTCGGGTAGTAGACGAGCTTCTCAGCCAGCAGCGGCCCGAACAGTTCGTCGTCGCGCAGATTGGCCACCACCTGTTCGCCATAGGCGAGTTCGGAGACCTGGCGGCAGCCGTGCACCAGCACGATCTTCTCGAACCGCTCGTAGACGTCGGGGTCCTTGATCAGGCTCGCGAACGGCGCCAGCCCGGTGCCGGTCGACAGCAGCAACAACCGCTCGCCAGCAATCAGATTGTCGGTGATCAGCGTGCCGGTCGCCTTGCGTCCGACCAGGATGGTGTCGCCTTCCCTGATCTTCTGCAGCCGCGAGGTCAGCGGCCCGTCCGCGACCTTGATCGAGAAGAACTCGAGCTCTTCCTCGTGATTGGCGCTGGCCATGCTGTAGGCGCGCAACAGCGGGCGGCCGTCGACCTCCAGCCCGATCATCGCGAACTGTCCGTTGAGGAATCGGAAGCCGGAATCGCGGGTGGCCTTGAAGCTGAAAAGCGTATCGGTCCAGTGCCGGACGGAAAGAACTTTCTCTCGATAGAACGCGCTCATGTGTTTCGTTTTTCCGATCGCAGTTAAGTTAGAACGAACGAGTTGTATTAGCCCGGAAGAGGTAAAAACCCCTGATAGCCTTGAGGATTTCGCGTTTCAAATACGCGAAACCGGGAGATAATCAACCCGCACAGACGCGCAAGAAGGTCGATCAAATGCATGTCGATCCGGCCGTGCGGATGGTTCGATACGGATTAACGCGCCGGGTGAGGAATCGCGTAATTTACTTGCCCGAAGGGCCGCCGATCCGGCACTTAATTGCCGAATTGCCGATATCAGGTAAACGGATTAACGATGCTCAACAGCCAGCGAATATTCGTCGATGCGATCACACGATATTGCGCCAAGCGCGCCATCGCGGTCGATGTCCGCGCTGATGGCTGGCTGATCGTCATGCGGCGCGGCGCGAGGCAGCGCTTCGCGTTCGGCTACGATGTCGGACTCAACAGCGCGGTGGCGCACCGGATCGCCAACGACAAATCGGCGACCGCCGAAGTGCTGAGAATTTCCGGCATCGCCTGCGTTCCGCATGCGCTGTTTCTCAACCCGGAACTGAACCAATACATTCGCGCGCGCGGGTCGTGGGAAACGATGCTCGGCCTGCTCGACGAGACGCCTTCGGGAATCGTCGTCAAGCCGAATGAGGGCACGTCGGGCAAATCGGTTTTCCGCGTCACGAGCAAGCCGGCGCTCGAGCTCGCCGTGAAGCGGATCTTCTCCTCGCATATGAGTCTGGCGATTTCGCCCTATCTCGACATCGAAGACGAGGTCCGCGTGGTGCTGATCGACGAGGTGCCCGTCGTCGTCTACCGCAAGAGCCGGCCGGCGGTCGAAGGCGACGGCGAGCACTCGCTGCTCGAGCTTGCGCTCAAGGCCACATCGGCCGAACGGCGCTCGACCGTGCTGGCCGGCATGATGGCCGAACTGGACAAGGCCGAGCTTGACGCGATCCTGCCGCACGGGCAGCGGCGCCTCCTGAACTGGCGCCATAACCTCGACTCGGGCGCGCTGCCCGTTCTGCTCGAGCACGGCGAACTCCGCGACACCAGCGTTCAGCTTGCGATCATGGCCGCGCAGGCGATCGGCATCCGCTTCGCCTCGATCGACGTGGTGCGGGTGCGAGGCGAGTGGCAGGTGCTCGAAATCAATTCCGGTGTGATGATGGAAGCGCTAAGCAAGCTGCATCCCGAGCTGGTCTACGCCGCGTACGACGCGGCGCTGGACAAGGTGTTTGCTGAGGCTTGAATCGAATTGGCGAGCTATTGCACATGACTCGTCATTGCCGGGCATAGCCGTCCAGAGGACGGCGTCGCTTCCGCTTGCCTATGCCCGGCATCCATCTTCACTGAAAAAATCTCGAAGAGGATGGATGCCCGGGTCAAGCCCGGGCATGACGAAGAAATGTGCTCTCGCGCCTTCGCGGGGGCGATCTCAATTATTCGAATTATTCGCGCTCGGCGAATCGTCCATGGCCTTGAAGGCGTCCTCGAGCTGCGGCGACATCGCGACGTTGAGGCGCTCGCCGGTCGGCAGCCGCCCCAGGAACCACTTGTTGTAGAGCGGGACCAGATCGTGGTTCGAGGCGAGCTTGCGGAACGCGCGCTCGACCACGGCGGTCAATTGCGGATCGCCCTTGCGGAACATGATGCCGTAGGGATCGTAGGACAGATAGTCGCCGGTGACGCGAAACTTGTCCTGCGACTTGTGCCGCGCGATCAGGCCGTACAACAGAATGTCGTCGGTCGCGAACGCGTCGGCCTTGCCGTCGACCAGCATCTGGTAGGACTGTTCGTGGTCGGGCGAGGTGACGATGGTGAGCCCGAGCGAAAATTTCTTGTCGACATTGTGCATCGCCTGCTCGTTGGTGGTGCCCTTGGTCACCACCACGGTCTTGCCCTTGAGGTCGGTCGGCCCCGAGATGGCGGACGCCTTCGGCACCATCAGCTTGGTACCGGCCACGAACATCAAGGGCGAGAACGCCACCTGCTTGGCCCGCTCGGCGTTGGCCGTGGTCGATCCGCATTCGAGATCGATCTTGTTCTGCAGCACCGCCTGAATGCGGTCGTCGGATGTGACCTTGACGTACTCGATCTTCAAATCCGGCGCGTCGACCTCGACGCCGATTTCGTCGACGATGGCCTCGCATAGTTCGAGGCTGTAGCCGATCGGCCGGTTGGACTGGTCGAGGAACGAGAACGGCGGCGAGCTCTCGCGATAGCCGAGATGCACGACCTGCGTGTTCTTGATGTTGGTGAGCGTCGGGCTAAGCCCTTCGCCGCCGCCCTGGGCCAGGGCCACTGCGGCCAGCAGGCAGGCTGCCAGCGACAGAAGACCCGCTGCCCCGAGCGGTCGCCCCAAGATTTGGCGCATCTGCCGCTCCCATCAGTGGCCGGCCATGGCAGGCAGCTCGCCCGGGATCATGTCCGGCGGAACGACATCGTCGGGACCGAGCGCATGCTCGGGCGCGAGTTCGCCCTCCCACTTCGCCACGACCGAGGTCGCGAGCGAGTTGCCGATCACGTTGGTGGCGCTGCGTCCCATGTCGAGGAAGGTGTCGA
>Ga0307479_10002164_pt1 | contig 17844 bp, 21 predicted proteins | sample atmos_gasesECM4C_FD_203743 | JGI IMG/M metagenome (GOLD analysis project Ga0307479, IMG submission 203743) | Hardwood forest soil microbial communities from Morgan-Monroe State Forest, Indiana, United States - atmos_gasesECM4C_515 | ecosystem: Environmental > Terrestrial > Soil > Temperate... | reverse complement strand
CGGAGTGGGCTTCCGGCGCTGGTCATGAGTGGTTCGCCAAAACTGTCGACCTGCTCCGTCCGCGCGTTCGCCTGCTACCGGATTTTTCTTCCTGGTCGCGCGCCTTTTTCACCGACGACTTCGAGATCGACCCCGCCGCCAAGGCCAAATTCTGGAAAGATCCCCAAGTGCCCGAGCTGCTCGCCAAACTAGCCGAAGCGCTAGCCGCCATTTCGTCCGCTGAATGGACCCACGACGCCTGCGACCACGCCCTGCGCGCCCTCGCCGAAGCCGAAGCCGTCAAAGCAGGCCTGCTCATCAACGCCACCCGCGTCGCTATCGTAGGCCAAGCCGTAGCCCCCCCTTTGTTCGACACCATGGTCATCCTCGGCCGCGACCGCGTAGTACGCCGCCTCCGCCGCGCCCTCCCCGCCCTCTCCGCCGCTTAACGACGGAGTCGCGCCCCGTCCTTCCTCGCTATCATCCCGGACCCATTCGCGTTCTTCGCGAATGGTGTGAGGGACCTGCTTTTCGCTTTGTGGGTCGAAGCTCAGCTCCTGGAGGAAGCTGGGTTCCCCGCCGATTGTGGCGACCTCATCTTGCCCTTGTAAACCCTTGAACCGTGGTATAAATAAAGTTATACTCGGTACGTATGAAGACGGCTATTTCCATTCCCGATTCGCTGTTCGACGCCGCGGAGCGCCTCTCCAAGCGTCTCGGAATTTCCCGCAGCCGCCTTTACACCATGGCCATTGAGAAGGCTTTGGCGAGCGATCCGCGGCGTGGCGTAAAAGAAAGGCTCGATGCCGTCTACTCTAAACACGGCTCCCGCCTCGACCGCCGACTCGCGGCAATGCAAGCGGCATCGCTAAACTCCGAAAACGAAGAGTGGTGAAGCGCCGCGGTGAAATCTGGTGGGCCTCCCTGCCCAAACCAACCGGCTCAGGGCCGGGATACCGCCGCCCCGTTCTCGTCGTACAAGCCGACGACTTTAATGCCAGCCGCATCCAGACAGTGGTCGTCGCGATCATCACATCGAACGTCGCACTCGCCGCCGCACCCGGCAATGTGCTTTGCTCTCGGAAAGAAACGCGTCTCGCCAGAGACTCCGTCATAAACGTCTCGCAAATTGTTACCCTGGACAAAAACTTGCTAACCGATCGCGTCAGCACTCTACTTCCGCGCCGTTTGCGCCAAGTCGAGGCCGGTCTTCGGCTTGTACTGGCCTTATCCTAAGGGCGTGACATTTCCCCGCGGACACCGCCTCCTCCTGTGCGTGAAGAAAGGCCCATACATCGGCCGGTAATGCCCGCAACACAACTGGCCCCCCCGGCCAGCTGTTTCCACGTATTCCATATGCCAAAGTAAAGGCCGAAGCGGAGGGACCCTCATGGCGCAAACAATCTGGATTCATAGACTTGCCGACACAAAAAAGCGTGAAGCCGACGGCATGGACTTCGTCTGCGAGCACCTATTTCAGGCAATGACGGAAACGGGCAAGCTTACCAAGCTGGACGGTGCGAACGCCGTCCCCAACGCCGAATCGAAAGATGGCTCCACCTATCGAGCGCTCTTCTGCGAAATGTGCGACAAGAACTACAACCGCAGCGGCCACGTCCGCCTCGCCAAGGAACCCGTCCTCGCCTAACGTCTTTTCTCGTAGGGGCACGACACCAGTCGTGCCCGCCGCGCCAAACCTGGCCGCCCGCCGTTTGCAGCGGCGAGCCTACCCGCCTGAAGAGGGTTCAGCTCGCCACGCCTGTGTAGCGCCGGCTTTCTGCCTGCTCGCCCGTGCGCGAGAAGCGGGCCTTCTTTAAGTCGGACCTTTTAGGTCCGACGCAACGCCCCACCTTGCATTCACTCTTTGCAGGGGCTTCAGCCCTGAACATTTCCTGCGGACGCCGCCTCGTCTTTGCGTTATCGTGTTCTCGACGCTCGTCCTACCTGGAGGTCACCAATGCATCCCCCAACCAAATCCTGCCCACAATGCACTCGCCGAACCTTGCTGAAAACCGGCGTCGTCGCCGCAATCCCACTCCTCGCTCCGCGCATCGCCAACGCCTTCCCCACTCAGGAGCCCCCCGCCCAGCAACCAACGACCGCCAACGGCGGCACGGATCCTTATCCCATTCCCTGGCTCGACAAAAACGGCAGCCACAATCAACCCGCGGGCCCCAACCTCGAGCCTTCGCACATCTACCACTTCAAAGGACGCGTGGCCCGCTGCAGCACCTTCACCGGCATGGGCACCGACAACAAAGGCAACCGCATCGCCTTCGGCAGTCCCACCACCGATTACGGCGTCATGCAGGGCGAATACTGGGCCGCGCGCAGCACCCAGCGAGGCACCTTCACCCATATATGACTCACGCTTTTCCAGGGGCCGGCGGCTCCCGCAGATCAGATCCACGACTTTCACCCGCCCATTTCGCCAGCCGGCCTGTATTGGGTAGTTCCCGTCCCGCAGCATGGCCTCACCATTAATCCTGACGGCAGCACCTTCACCCTGGAAATGCAGAACGTCGCGGTAGTCGATCAGCCGCGCTGGCCTGCACTCGACTCCCTCGCCACGCCCGCGCGCATGAAATTCAAAATGGTCTGGAAGTCCACCGGCGACCCCGTGAAGTACGACGACGCCTCCCGGCATTTTCGCTTCACCGGCACGCGCGCATCGTGCCAGCTGGAGGCGCAAGTCGAGGTCCCCTCCATCGGTTTCTCCTGGAAGTCCGACCCGCTGCCCACCTCCAAGTGCGCCTTCGCCATCCTCGGCGAAGAAGTCAACGGCCGCTACTACGACACATAAGATTCAGCCGGTCCTTTCTTTAGGGGGTCGGAGCTTTAGCTCCGACATAAAGCCTCGGCAATCATTGGGCTTCAGCCCCTGAAGAATCGCCTTTGTAGCGGCGAGTTTATCTCGCCATTCCGAGGTAGCACCCGCTTTTTCCGTCTGTCTAAGCATAAGCGCCGGTGAGCGGCCTTGTATTCATTGAGCACCTCCAGCTACCGTTCCGAATTTCCGAATCCGCGCTGGCGGCTATACTCGCGATAACGTTGCTATTTCATGTCCCTCAACTAGCAGCCCCGGCTTGCTGCTGGCCGACAACGGCAAAGGAGCGGAAACATGACGCCCGAACTAACCAAGCACCGAGACTGTACCGTCATTCGCGCACAGGCCTATGGTGGGTTGTTCGGCGATAAACCCGTCACATTCTTCCCGGCTCACAAGCTCCAGGGCAAATCCGATGGTCCCTATCTCATCGATGTATTCGTCTATAAGATGGAGATGGCGGGCGACGACCGCCCGATCTACGCCGCAGTGACGAATGGCATGTCCGATCAGCGAATGGCCGAGGGCGACAGTCCCGAGCAGCCCCGGCGCAGGGAACTGATTCAGTACTTTCGGGAATGCAGCGAGGGTCACGCCAAGCGCCTGCGCGACATGGCTTGGCTCCCGCTCTACGACGGTTTTTTGCTCGATTCCCATCACAGCCTCGCGTGGGAGTGGCCGGCCGTCGCCGGCACGCCTTGGAAGAATGCGTTCTTCTTATTGCCGATGCCCAAACCGCATCAAGCGTTCACCTTCGACATCGAAGGCGACCAGGTATCGTTCCTCTGGCATATCCCCATTTCCGACCAGGAGCGTGCCTTCAAGCAGGAGCACGGCTCCGACGCCCTCTTGGATCGCATGCGAGAAGTACGCCTGCCCTGGATCTTCGAGGAAGCGAATCGCCCATCCCTGGTCGCCTAGCAGCAGCCGCGAAGGGCCTGTCTTCTTGTGACGGAGCCCGAACTTCAGCCGGGGAGAGCGCGCCGCCCGCGTTGCCTCTACGAAGCTCGCCGTAGCTCTTGGCGTATGACCCGCCGCAAGGTTTTCTCCAGCGGCTCCTTAGTATGACGAATATGCTGGCGCAGCACTTCATTGATCGCCGCCTGATAACTGCCTCCGCCGGCGCGGTCGATCTGCTCGCGAAACCATTCCAGGATTTCCTTGTCGAGGCGAATGGTAATTCGCGTTTTGCCCTTGGGAATAGAAAATACCGCGCCACGACGCCCTTTGCTGAAATCGTACTCACGTTTCATCATATTCCTCATACTGCTTCACCTCTCGCGCCGTCGCCCGCCGCGCGGAAATGAGCCGCACGCGATCTTCGCGCCAGACATAGACCACCACCAGTACCCGTCCAAGGATGTCCCTTCCGATGCTGACCCACCGTTCCTCGTCCTCCGAGTATGGATCGCGTATCGTTAAAGCGCGCTCGTCTTCGAGCGCCGCAGTCGCATCGGCGAAGTGCACTCCGTGCTTCGCAAGGTTCGCCCGCGCCTTCGCTGGGCCCCACTCGTAGCTCACCGCAACTCATTGTATGCACATTTGTGCATATATGTCCACAAACCGAAAAACCCGCTCTGGGGGGGAACAGGCAGTCTGGCGCTAACAGGCCGAGGGTAGCGAGATGAACTCCTTGGCGCGACAGGTTCCCCGCTACTTGGAGTCGCCGAGTTGCTTCAGCTTTTGCTCGGCGCTTTCTTTGATTCCTTTGCGGCGATCTTCGGGGTCGCTGGTGTCGGAGGGCAGCACCTCGAGGGCCTTCTTTGCGTTCACGCGGGCCAGATCTTTCTGGCCATCGGCGAGGTAGGCGTCGGAGAGGCTGTCGTACACGTTGGCGGACTTGGGGTACGCGGAGACGTTCAGCTTCATGAGCTCGACAGCGCCTTTGGTGTCCCCATCTTGCAGGTGTTCGTAACCCAGGCGATTCATCACCGCTTCGGAGAACAAAACCGTCTTGGGGTCGCGTTTGCGCGCATCCGCGTAGAGCTGAGCGGCCTTAGCCGGTCCGCCGGGATGGTCGATGACTTCGAGAAATTGCGGTTCACCGGATGCGGAGCCATGCGCCCGCGACGAAGCGCGTACGGGCGCCGCAGCTTTGCGCAGCGTTACGTTGAACCAGGTGACGATTTCGCCCGGCAATTCCTTGTGCGCGTCGAACATCTCCACGCCGTGGCCGCCCGTCTGGTAGGCCTCAAACTTGTTCAATGGGTACGACGAAAAGGTGAACAGCCACTGCATGATTTCCACGACGCTGGGGTCGGGATCATCGTAAGCCGCGGCCATGAACAGCGGCATGTTGGGAGACTCTCGCAGGAATTGGCGGCCGGCCTGGTCGGTGCTCTCCGACAGAAGCACGAGCGATTTTACTTCGCGATGCCGGCGAGCGAGCTGCACGGATTGATTGACGCCGCAACTTGCTCCTCCGGCGCCAATGGCTTCACGAGGGATTCCCGGCTGGGAAGTGAGGTATTGGAAGGCGGTGTCTACGTCAGCGGGAAATTTTTCCTGGAAGACAATACGCGCTTCCTCGGGCGTAAGCTTGTCGACCGGCTTGCCCTCGCTTTCGCCGAAGCCGCGCATGTCCACGGTAAGCACGTTCAGGCCGGAAACGGCCAGGCGAGTGGCGAGGTCGTCCCAGACTTTGCGCTGACGGTTGCATTGGTGCAGCAGCAGAATTCCGGGACCACGCTGCGCGGCGGCGAAGTACGTCGCTTTGAGATGAATACCGTCGGAAGCGGTTAGGTCCACGACCTGAGGCGCAGGCGGTTGCTGCGCGGAGGTTACTGTAGAAGCCATAAGGCCTCCAAGCAGTGCAGTGAGCGACACCGAAAGGACGCGTCGCACGGAAGCGAAAAGATGTGGCATGGGACCCTCCCCGGTACCGTATTGGACGGCGTGGGAGGCCAAGAGTCAACGGAAGATCCAGCGATTGCTCTCAGTGGCGAGGTGAACTCGCCGCTACACCAGGGTGCTTCGTGGTAGAGTCGGCTCGAAGCTTGAGGGGGGATTGGATGAAACACTTCGCTTCGCGCAAGGGATACAACACGCTGATTCTTTCGCTCGTAGCCGCACTGGTTGGCGCCGCGCCGCGGGCTGCGGCGCAGGATTGGGCTAAGGCCAAGGTGGAAAAATCGCCGCGGCATCGCGAGTGGGTCACCGTGAAACACGACGGCCGCTCGGTGGAGACCTTCGTGGTCTACCCGGAGTCCAAAAGCAAAACGCCGGTGGTGCTGGTCATTCACGAAATCTTTGGCATGACCGACTGGGTGCAAGACCTCGCCGACCAGCTCGCGGAAGCCGGTTACATCGCCGTCGCTCCCGATCTGCTCTCCGCCATGGGACCAAACGGCGGGCGCAGCTCCGATTTTCCCCAGGGCAAAGCCACGGAAGCGGTGAGCCATCTCCCTCCCGATCAGGTCACCGCGGACCTGAACGCCGCCGCGGATTACGGCCGCAAGCTGCCAGCGTCAAATGGCAAGCTGTTCGTCGCGGGATTTTGCTGGGGAGGCGGGCAGACGTTTCGCTTCGCGACGAATCGCCCGGACCTGGCTGCGGCCTTTGTGTTCTACGGGCCCCCGCCCGATAAAGACGCGATGACTCGCATCAACGCACCCGTGTACGGCTTCTACGCCGGCGACGACGCGCGCATCGACGCGACGCTGCCCGACACGGTCCAGAACATGACTGTGGCCGGGAAGCACTTTGCGCCGGTCACCTACGAAGGCGCGGGACACGGCTTCATGCGCGCCGGAGAAGCGCCCGACGCCAACGACGCCAATCGCAAAGCCCGCGAAGAATCCTGGAAGCGCTGGAAAGAACTTCTCGCGAAAGGGAATTCGTAAGGCCGCAGCTTGCGCGCCTCCAGGCGTGCCTCTTTAGGAGGCGGGGGCCTCACCCCCGCGCAAGCTGAGCTGTCGACTCTGAACTGTCGACTGTCAACTTTCTTTTATGGTCTACGCTGGCACATCGGGATGGGCGTATCCAAGCTGGAAGCCGGAGTTTTATCCGGCGAAACTGCCGTCCGCAAAATTCCTGACGCACTACGCGACGCGGCTCAACACCGTGGAAGTGAACTACACCTTTCGCCGCTTCCCGACGGAGAAGTTGTTGCGCGGATGGATTGATGCAACACCAGCCGGCTTTCAGTTTGCTGTTAAAGCAAACCAGAAAATCACCCACGTGGCCCGCCTGCGCAACGTTGCGGACTTCACCTCGGACTTTTTCCGGGCCCTGCAGCCGCTGGACACGGACGGAAAACTCGGACCGGTGCTGTTTCAGTTGCCACCGTTTTTGAAGTGCGATGTGGCGTTGCTGAAGGATTTTCTTACGACGCTGCCGAGCAACGTGCGCACCGCGTTTGAGTTTCGCCACGAGTCATGGTTCAGCGAGGAAGTCTACTGCGCGCTGCGCGGCGCCAACGCCGGGCTCTGCAACGCCGAAAGCGAAAAACTGGAAACCCCCGACGTGCAGACCGCCAATTTTTCGTATTTGCGCCTGCGCAAGGAAAAGTATTCACCGAAAGAACGCCAAGCTCTGGAGCAACGCATCGCGCAACTCGCCGCGAAAGGAGACGTCTTCGTCTACTTCAAACATGAAGACACGCCCGAAGGCGCGCTCCACGCAGAAGGGGTCCTGGAAGCGGTGAAGCATGACCTAAGCCGAGGGCAATTGTAGCGGCCGCCGACTGTGGCGGGCGCTTTTCTCCGGGGTGCGAACAAACGACCCTCAAGCACAGGACAAGACGCAGCGACCTCTTGCTGCAAAGATCGCGCCATAGCTGGGTCCCAGGATGCTGCACGTCTACAGTTGAAAGAGTGGAGGCGCGAGTCAGGCGCGGCGGAGTTGGCGGGCGCGCATGGCGAACAGCGTCGCAATGCCGTAGAGCACAGCCAGCAGGGCATAGCCGGCAATGAGGCCGGCGCGTTCGGCGACAATGCCCAGAGCGAAGCTCATCAGCAGCTGAATGATCGTGCCGAGAATGGCCATGGCGGATTGCGTGCGTCCCATGAAGTGGCGCGGCACGATGGTCATCAGCGAAGATTGCGCCACCACGCCGCCGAGCGCGCGGCAAAATCCAAAGATGAACTGCAGCACCGCCGCGCCCGCCAAAAACGCCACGAAGGGCGTGGCCATGTGCCCCGCGGAGAGTACCGCGACCGCCGCGACATAAAGTCCCATGCGCAGATTGTCCGGAAGTTGGCTGGCAATCAGCCCGCCGGTAATCGCGCCGATGGCCCAACCCGCTTCGAGAAAGCCCAGGCCGCGCGCTCCGGCGTGAAGAATGTCGTTGGCGAGAGCGACGAGCACAACGTTGGCGCTGACTACTCCGGCCATTACGGTGGCGTGAGTGATACCGAGGGCGCGCACAAGCGGCTGGCGTTTCAGATACGCGAATCCTTCTTTCAGGTCGGCGTACATCGCGAGTGAGAGGCCCGCTTCAGCGACTTCGGGATTCTCGCCGGATTCGAGCGCTTCGGCGGTGGCTTCTGTGTTCTCCGAATATTCGCGCGGATAGCGCAGATGCGCTCGCGGGGAAACATAGCCGCGCCGCATTCGATAGAGGCAGAAGGCGGAGACGAAATAGGTTGCGCCATCGATGGCCAGGATACCCGCGATTCCGGCGGTGTCGTAGATGAAACCAACGAACGAGCCGGCCATGAGCATGCCGCTCTGGACACCGACGAGCACGGCGGCGTTGGCTCCGCTGAATTGGCTTTCGGGGATGACCTCTTGCACCAAGGCATTCACGGTGGCCCAGTACATGGCGGAACCCATGCCGGTGATGAGCGTCATGGCATAGAGATGCCACAGCTCGAGATGGCCGCGCCAGGCGATGAACGCGGTGGCGAGCACGGCCACGCCGCGCGCCAGATCGAGCAGCACGCCGAGATAACGCCGATCGAGTCGATCGATGAGCACACCACCTAGGAATGGCACGAGCAAGCCCGGCAGGGTCACCACGATGACCTGCAGGCTGACCTTCACGGTGGAATGCGTGGCGGCAAGGATGTACCAACTCACTCCGACGAAATTCATGCCGCTACCGAACAGCGAAACAAACATGGCTATGAAGAAGTAGCGGAAGCCGCGTTGCGCCCAGATCACTTTCCAGTCGACGCGAGGCGTGGTGGTGGTGGCCGTAGTCATGGCAGGTGCGAGCGTTCTATTTTAGCGGCTCGGGCGCGGCACAAAATGCCAATAACACTGGTTTGCGCCTGACGGGTAAGATGTGTTCGCAAGCGGAAGGAGCGAGCCATGGGCAACGAGGTAATTTGCGCGGCGTCACTGAGCAGGCAGAAGGGACGAGGAAAGGCGCTGCTGGAAACCTCGGAGCTGATTTTTCGCAGCGAGGATGAGGCGCTGCGCCTGAAGATTCCGTTTTCCACCATAAAATCTGCGAAGGCCGTCGATGGCGAATTGCGCCTGGAGATTCCTGAGGGCTTGGCAGTATTTGTACTGGGAGCCAATGCGGCGAAATGGTGCGAGAAAATTCTGCATCCGAAAACGCGTCTGGAGAAGTTGGGCATCCAGCAGAATGCGAAGGTTGCGGTGATAGGCGATCTCGATACCGATTTTCTCGCGGAGCTGCGCTCAGCGACAAAGAACGTGACGAATGGCAAAATGATCGAAGGTGCGGAATGCATCTTCTTCGGTGCTGCAGCGGCAAAGGATCTAGCGCAAGTGGCGAAATTGGCAAAAAGCATGAAGGGCGCCGCGCCGCTGTGGATTGTTTATCCCAAAGGACAGAAGATCATCACGGAGAACGACGTAATTGCGGCCGGGCGTAAAGCGCAATTAAAGGACGTGAAGGTGGTCGGATTTTCTCCCACGCACACCGCGTTGAAATTCGTGATCCCCGTGGACCGCCGTTAGCCCGGCCTAGATATCGACGTGAAGGATTTGCTGGTCGTCAACGGTTTGACTGTGGAGTTGCCGACGGCGGCGGGGCGACAGGGAATGATGGACGTGACCCATATATTGATGTCGCACAGCTTGCCGGTGGTGGCGCAAATGGCGAATCGCGTTGCGGTGATGCGTGCGGGGGAATTTGTCGGAGACGGTCCGGTGGAGCGGATTCTTCGTCAGCCTACGCAGGACTACACGAGAAATATGCTGGCCGCTGTGGCGGAATTGCCAAAAACATAGGGTTAATTTCTGGCATTTTTGACGAGATGGGGCGCAGCAGTGCTGTGCCCTACAGGTGCTGGTCAGCAACGAACGGCGGTGCGGCTGAAATTTTTGGTGGAATTTGTGCGTAAGGCAGAGTAGAAGGTCGGTACTGCACATCCTTGATAGCAACCCGTTTTAGTGGAGGAACCTCGATGGCAACTACATCCATACCCACGCCCGAAACGCAAACGGCGGCGGTGAGCCCGTTTGGGAGGATTATTGGTGTGTTCTTTTCTCCCAAGGCCACATTTGAAGACATTGTCAGGAAACCGAGCTGGGTGCTCCCGATTATTTTGCTGACGGTCTTCAGCATAGGCGTCAGTGTCGCCATCAATCAAAGGATCAACTGGCGCGAATTTATGAGCCAGCAGATCGAAAAGAGCCCTCGCGCCGCAAATCTTTCGGCCGAGCAGAAAGAGCAGCAGATCGAGGGCGGCGCGAAGTTTTCACCGATCTTGACTTACTGCATCGGTGCTCTGGGCCCCATCATTTTTGCTCTGATAGTGGCTCTCGTCATGTGGGGGGCCTACAACCTGCTTGGTGGAGCGAACACGAATTTCGAGACGTCCTTCGCGATTACCGCACATGCGGCCTTAACCGGGCTCGTCAGCAGTTTGCTCTTTATTCTCGTTCTGTATTTAAAGCCGTACGGAACGGTGGATCTAGAAAATCCTGTGGCTACAAACCTCGCGGCAGTCCTGCCCGACGATGCGGCGAAATGGTTGGTGGCGCTGGGCAAGTCCTTTGATATTTTTACATTTTGGACGCTGATATTGCTGGCCATTGGTTTCGCGGCGACGAATTCCAAGAAACTAAAGGGGAGCAAAGCGTTTTCCATTGCCTTTGGTGTGTGGGCTATATGGGTGATCGGACGCGTGGGATGGGCGTTTATCTTCTCCTGATACACTCGGTGAGTGAGTTTTTCGTTTGAGGTAACGAAGAGCGATCCAACGGGTGCGCGTCGGGGACGGCTGACGACGCCGCACGGCGCCGTGGAAACGCCGGTGTTCATGCCGGTGGGCACGGCGGCGAGCGTCAAGGCGCTGCGACAAGAAGCGCTGGAAGAACTCGGCGCGGAGATCATCCTCGCCAATACGTATCATCTTTATCTGCGGCCGGGTCACGAGCTGATTGGCAGGCTGGGCGGTTTGCACCGCTTCATGTCTTGGCCGCGCCCGATTCTCACTGATTCGGGTGGCTATCAAGTCTTCAGCCTGGCCGAGCTTCGCAAGATCACCGATGACGGCGTAAGGTTTCGCTCGCATCTCGATGGCCGCGAACACTTACTGACGCCAGAAAAAGCCGCGGAGGTCCAGCTCGCGCTAGGCTCCGATATTGCCATGGTGCTGGATGAATGCATCGAGACCCCTGCGCCGCGCGAAGCCGCGGAGGCCGCGCTGAAGCGCACAACGCGATGGGCGGCACGGGCACGAAAGTATTTCTTGGACAGGGCCAAGTCCAACGGCGAACTTCCGCAATGGCAATTCGGCATCGTGCAGGGCGCGACGTTCGCCGATTTGCGCCGCGAGAACGCCCGGCAACTGTTGGAGCTAGATTTTCCTGGCTACGCGGTCGGCGGCCTGGCTGTGGGTGAACCGCACGCGCTGACGTGCGAGATGACTGCCGAAGTGACCGCGATGCTGCCCGTCGATCGGCCACGTTACCTGATGGGCGTAGGGCGCCCGGAACAACTGGCGGACTACGTGGCGCTGGGCATCGACATGATGGATTGCGTTTTGCCGACGCGTGCGGCGCGTCATGCGTGCCTGTATACCAGTGAAGGGCGCGTGCTCATAAAGAATGCGCGTTATGCCGACGACCGGCGCCCCGTCGATTCCGCGTGTTCGTGCTCGGTTTGCCGCCGCTATACGCGCGCGTATCTAAGGCATTTGTTCGCGGCAGGAGAGATCACCGCAGCCATCCTGGCGACCCACCATAACGTCCACTTTTACCTTGACATCATGCGGCAAATCCGCGAGGCTATCGGGTTTGGAAACCTAGCGAAATTCTCATCTGTGATGCACGCGCGCTACGCTGCGGGTCCGACCTGAAAAATCGCGCGGGTTGTCCGCGCGGCACCTCGAGAGAGTCCGTAAGGTCTTACAGCCGCGGGAATGAGACCGCCGCAGTCTGTCGCCATCTTTGCTGCGGTGTTGGTAAGCGAAAGGATTGGTTCGGCACACAACAATGTTTGCGGCCATGGCACAACAAACCCCCGGCGGTTTGGGAGCGGTTTTTGGCAGCCCGCTGATCATGATGGTTGTGGTCATGGGCATTTTCTACGTGATGCTCATCCTTCCGCAACAGCGGCAGCGCAAGAAATTGCAACAGATGCTGGCGGCGGTGAAGGCCGGCGATAAAGTGGTCACCAACGGCGGGATTTACGGCACGGTCGCGGGCATTGACGGCGACACGGTCATCTTAAAAATTGCGGACCAAGTGAAAATCCGTCTGGCGCGTTCGGCCATCGCCCAAGTCGAGGTCGCCGAAGATGCAAAGTGAGTCTGTGCCTCATCCAATGAATTTCCAGCGTTATCGCGCTCTGCAAGAGGTCCATAGCTTCTGACATGAATCCGAACCTGAAGTGGAAAGCCGTATTTATCGTGGTTGTGGTTCTCGGCTGCGTGTATGGGTTGTTTTTTGTGCCGACGTTCCCCACGTCGGCGGCGCAGCTCAAGGAGAACTTCGCGCACCAAATCCAACTCGGACTGGACTTGCAAGGAGGCACGCACCTGATTTTGCAGGTGCAAGTCCAGGAAGCCCTGCAGCAGGACACCGAACAAACCGCCGACCGCCTGACCAATGACTTGCGCGCGAAAAGTATACGTTATGACGAAGTGCGTCCGGTGGACGCCACTCATATTCTGGTGCGCAATATCGCTCCCGAGCAATTGGGGGACTTTCGCGACCTGGTAAATTCGCGGCTGCAAGGTATCTGGGATATGGCGCCTGCCGCGGGTGAACGCTCCAGTTACTTATTGACCGAGCGTCCCAGCGCCATCGCCTCGAAGCAAGATCAAATCATGAACCAATCGCTCGAAACCATCGAGCGGCGCATCAACGCTTTGGGACTGACGGAGCCCACGATCCAGAAGCACGGCCGGAACGACAACGAGATTCTCGTACAACTGCCCGGGGAAGGCGATCCTTCGCGCGCCAAGAATGTCATTCAAGCAGGCGGGCAACTGGAACTCAGGCTCGTTGGGGATCCCACTCCGTACAGTTCCCAAGCCGCGGCGTTGGCTGCCCATGGCGGTGTTCTGCCCCCGGGAACGGAACTCGTCCCTGGGCGGAACGAAACTCGAACCGGTGCGACGGACACGGGTGAGGTTTGGTATGTCTTGAGCCGTGTTCCGGTGGTGACCGGCCGCGACATGCGCACGGTCACAGAAACGCGCAACGCCAACAGCCCCGGGCAATGGCAGGTGAATTTTTCGCTGTCTGCCGAAGGTGCGCGCCGCTTCGGCCCCTTTACCGAGGCAAACGTCGGACGGCAAATGGCCATCGTGGTGGAGCATCGGGTCTATTCGGCGCCTGTGATCAAGAGCCGCATCGAGGATTCCGGGTTCATCGAAGGCAATTTCAGCGAAGAATCCGCGCATGACCTGGCCTTGGAGCTGCGCTCCGGAGCGCTCCCGGCATCGATTAAATATCTGGAAGAGCGCACCGTAGGGCCCTCGCTGGGCGCGGATTCCATCCGTCACGGCGTGCAAGCTTCCATCCTCAGTCTACTCGTGGTGATGCTTTTCATGCTGGTGTACTACCGGCTCTCCGGCGCGAACGCCGTGTTGGCGCTGGTCTTGAATTTGGTCATATTGCTGGCGGCTTTAGCTGTGTTTGGCGCCGTGCTGACGCTGCCGGGAATCGCCGGCGTCATTCTCACGATCGGCATGGGCGTGGACTCCAACGTCCTGGTGTTCGAGCGTATTCGCGAAGAGCTGCGCCATGGAAAGTCCCCGGCGGCCGCGGTGGAGACGGGCTTTGACAAAGCCTTCCTGACCATCATCGATACGCACGTGACGACCGTCGTCTCGGCCTTCTTTCTATTCTTGTTCGGAACCGGGCCGATTCGGGGGTTCGCCATCACACTGACCATCGGCTTGATTGCCAACGTGTTCACGGCGATCTACGTCTCTAAGACCATTTTCCAGTACCACTTGGGAAAGATGGACCGGCAAGCCGAGCTCAGCATCTGATCGTACTAGGCGTTCTGGGTCTCGTCCGACTACTTGGACTTACGCAAAATTCTACGGGATTCGTGGAACCGAGCCTTCGGGAACAATTAGATATCCCTTGGAGTCTAAAGAGAGGAAGTACGTGTGGGCATGATCGAGCTTTTCAAACAACCCAATATCGACTGGATGGGGAAGGCCAAGTATTTTTACGCCCTAAGCGGCATTCTGCTGCTGGCGGGGTGGACCTCCGTGTTCATGAAGGGCGGTCTGCGCTACGGCATCGATTTTAAGGGCGGCACCAACGTGGACGTGGTCTTCGCGCAACCTCCCAACATAGATGATATTCGGAAGGGCCTCACAGCCCAGGGCCTGGGTAACAGCGAAATTCAAAGCAGCAGCACCAACGGTATTAGCAAGGATTCCAAGGAAGTACTGATTTTCGTTGAGCAAAAGGGCCAGACCGAACTGGAGGACGCCAGTAAAGCGCAAGTGCTCCAGGCGCTCAACGCGATTTACGGAGTCAAGGACGCCAGCAAGCCAGATTTCAACGCCACGACCACCACACCATCTTCTTTGGCTGGGGTGCTCACCGCTCGCGATCCTCTCAATCTAGCCACAAACGCGGGCGACCGCTACCAACAGCTCGCGAAAAAAATCCTGGCCTACCGCGACGACAACAAAGGCGGCGTGCTCACGAATTTCGATGAGCTGTCCAATGTGCAAGGCGTTACGCCGCAGATCATCGCCGCGTTGAAAGACAGTTACGCGCTGGGCACTTTCGCCATTCGTGGCGCGGAGATCGTCGGCCCAAAGGTCGGGAGCGAACTGCGTCGCCAAGCTATTTGGGTCACCCTCTATGCTTTGGCGGGCATGCTGGTATATATTGCCTTCCGATTCGAGTGGGTTTACGGCGCAGCCGCCGTTCTAGCCGTCTTTCACGACGTATTAATCACCCTGGGATTTTTCTCGCTTCTGAAATTTGAAATTTCGCTGACCGTTATCGCGGCCCTTTTGACCCTCGTTGGCTATTCGATGAACGATACTATCGTCATTTTCGACCGCATCCGCGAGAACAATCGTTTACTGCGCCGCGAATCTTTTGCTGACGTGGTCAACAAGTCCATCAACCAGACGTTGTCGCGGACGATCTTGACCAGCGGCCTGACTTTCCTCACCGTGCTCGTCCTGTTCCTGATGGGCGGCCAGGTGCTTCGGGCATTCTCCTTTGCCCTGGTGGTGGGGATTGTGGTAGGAACGTACTCCAGTTTTGGCATAGCTGCCCCGTTAGTGGTCGCCTGGAATCGTTGGCGCGGCCAAGGTGCGGTGGCAGGTCCCGGACCCGCAGCCGGACCAGCACTCGGCAAAAAACCCCGCGGGAACGAGCCGGTCTCACCAAGTCTCGCTCCTGCTGGGAGAAGGTAGGGCAAACCGATGTTTGATGAAATGGTGGTTTCGAGTCCGAACGGTAAGAAAACGAACAAGCCATGGACCATAGTTCTTTCTTTGGTTTTCCAGACGCTGTTCGTGGCTATTTTGATCTTGATTCCGTTGATTTATACGGAGGCCTTGCCGAAGACGATGATGGCGACGATGCTGACTGCGCCGCCACCGCCGCCGCCTCCACCACCGCCCCCAGTGGTGACCCAGGTGGTGCACATCAAGCCGCAAGTCCATTTGATGGACGCGGGCAAACTTGTACAGCCCAAGGTCATCCCTAAAGACGTGAAGATCATCAAAGAAGATGCTCCGGACGTTAACGCCGGAATGGCAGGCGGCGTTCCCGGCGGCGTGGCCGGAGGCTCGATGGGCGGCGTGATCGGTGGCGTGATTGGCGGTATGGGCGGAGCGCCACCCCCGCCAAAGCCGGTGCAACAACGCATCCGGCAGGGTGGAAGCGTCCAAGCTGCCTTGTTGGTGAATAAGGTTCAGCCGGTGTACCCGCCGTTGGCGCGCCAGACGCGCATCTCCGGCACGGTACGTTTGCACGCGATCATCGCCAAGAACGGATCGGTGGAGCAGTTGGAAGTGATCTCCGGTCATCCTTTGCTGGTTCGCGCGGCAATGGATGCCGTGCAGCAGTGGAAGTACAAGCCGACACTGCTGAATGGCGACCCGGTTGAGGTTGATACCACCATCGATGTGATTTTCTCACTGAATCAGTAAGCGGTTCGCTGCGCGGATCGTGGGGTCTGCGCGGCGTTCCGGGGAATCCAGGTAGTTGAGCAGACACTTTCAAGGAGCAAACGAATGGTAGCTACGGTTTTTGTTCACGCAATGTTATTTCTCCAGTCCACCACCGGCTCGAGCTGGGACCTGCGTTCCATGTGGGCGCAGATGAGCACCTTGCCTCGGACCGTGGTTGTGATTTTGTTCGTGCTGTCTATTTACTCCTTCGGCGTGATGATTGACCGCGCCTTGATGTACAGCGCGGCGCGCAAACAGTCCCGCGTTTTCGTGCAGCAAGTCGCCGGAGCGCTGAAGGAAGGCAAGCTCGACGAAGCCATCGCCATCGCCGAGCGCAACAAGAAGAGCCACATCGCCAAGGTGGTTGCCACCGGTCTTTCGGAGTTTCAGTCCGCCTCGCAGCAGGTGTCTGATGCCGATGTGATCGAAGCGGCCAAGCGCGGCTTGGAGCGGTCGGTTGCCATCGTCCACGCGGAAATGAAGCGCGGGCTTTCGGCTCTGGCCACCATCGGCTCGACGGCGCCATTCGTTGGATTGTTCGGCACCGTGGTAGGCATCTTGAACGCGTTTAAGGGCATCGAGCAGAGCAAGGCGACTGGTCTGTCGGCGGTTGCCGGCGGTATCGCCGAAGCTCTGGTTACCACCGCCCTGGGCCTTCTCGTGGCTGTGCCGGCCGTGTGGGCTTACAACTACTTCACCAATAAAGTGGAAGCCTTCGACGTGGAAATGGACAACTCCTCGATGGAGTTGATCAACTACTTCATCCTGCGTCGAGGCGCGAAGAGGTAAGGAACCGCCATGGCCGGAATGGAAGGAAGAACAAGCGGCGGGCGTTACAAGCCGCAAGCAGGCAGCCAGATGTCTTCGCCGAACGTCATTCCCATGGCGGACATCATGCTGGTGCTGCTGATCATCTTCATGGTGGTCACGCCCATGTTGCAGAAGGATCATCCCGTCGATATGGCCCGAACCAATACGGCTCGGGACATGCAAGACGCCGACAAAGAGGATGCTATCGTTGTCGCCGTCACGCGCGACGGGAACATCTTTATGCGCACCACGCAGATCCGCAAAGAAGAAATCACGGATCAGGTCAAGGACCGCATTGCCAGCCGCCTGGACAAGACCGTCTACGTTAAGAGCGATGCTCGCGCCAAGTACGGCGACGTCGTTGCCGTCGTTGACGAAATCCGCGCCGCCGGCGTGGACCAGGTTGGTCTGTTAACAGAGAGAAACGAGCGTTCCGCGCCGCCTCCACCCCCGCAGGCTAATCCGCAGGGAGACTAGGGCATCGGCGGTTGCAGCTTGAGTCGTACCATTCGTTTGCTGTCGGTTTGATGGATTACTGGGCCGCGCCAATTCCCACACGGCGCGGCTTGCTGGTCTGCAACGCTCGCAAGGGGCAGGCCGGGACGGGAGAAGCTCAATGGGGATGCAAGTAGGAGAAAGCAAGGGCGGCGCAATGGCGGAGATGAATGTCGTTCCGTTGATCGACATTCTGCTCGTGCT
>Ga0307479_10002163_pt1 | contig 17849 bp, 15 predicted proteins | sample atmos_gasesECM4C_FD_203743 | JGI IMG/M metagenome (GOLD analysis project Ga0307479, IMG submission 203743) | Hardwood forest soil microbial communities from Morgan-Monroe State Forest, Indiana, United States - atmos_gasesECM4C_515 | ecosystem: Environmental > Terrestrial > Soil > Temperate... | reverse complement strand
TCAGAATCCGAATGAGTGGGAGTGCCTGGTCCGCCCCGGACGCAAGATCGGCGTCGGCGAGCGCCTTTCCTTCGGCGAGCCAGAAGAACTGCAGGCGGAAGTTACTCGGCACGGCGCCTTCGGCGAACGCCAGATACGTTTTGCGCCCGTCCCCGGGTTCTTTCAGGCGCTCGACCGGCTCGGGCACGTCCCGTTGCCCCCCTACATTGCCCGCGCGGACCGCCCAGAAGACCTCGAACGCTATCAGACCGTGTACGCCCGCGAGCGTGGATCGGTCGCTGCTCCTACCGCCGGGTTGCACTTCACGCCCGAAACCCTCGCCCGCATCCGCGAGCGCGGCATAGAGACATCTGAGATCACCCTTCACGTCGGCCTGGGTACGTTCCAGCCCGTGCGCGTCGAACGGGTGGAGGACCATCGCCTGCACGCGGAGCACTACTCGATTTCACCCGAAGCTGCCGCGCAACTGAACCGCGCCCGGGAGGAGCGCCGGCGGATTGTGGCCGTCGGCACAACCACCGTGCGCACGTTGGAATACGCCGCTTCGCGCTCGCCCGACGGTCGCATTGTTCCAGGGATGGGAGCAGCAGACCTGTTCATCTATCCCGGCTACAAATTCCGCGTCGTGGGCGCATTGCTGACGAACTTCCACCTGCCCGAATCGACGCTGTTGATGATGGTCTGCGCGCTCGGCGGGAAAGAACTCGTGCTGGCCGCGTACCGCCATGCCGTCGAGCAGGGCTATCGCTTCTACTCCTATGGGGATTGCATGCTCGTGGAGTGAACGGGACGGGTTCCTTGTTGCGGCTACCCTCTCCCTCCATGTGCGCATATAATTTTTACTAGCTATGAGTCCGCAAGCCGCCGTAAGAGAGGTCGCCCTCGAGCATTTCGTGCGCGAACTGCGGGAATTTCCCGAGTCCGCCTTCGATCACACGCGGGAGATCGTAGCCTTCCTCACCAGCACACACGTGGCTCCCCGGACACTGGGCCCATTTCTGAGCTGGGATGGGCAGCACTACACGCGCAACCTGATCGACAAGACATCTTTATACGAACTGATTGCCATCTGTTGGGAGAGCGGTCAGGCCAGCTCCATTCACAACCATCGCGACCAGAACTGCTGGATGGCCGTCCCCATCGGCCGCCTCCAGGTGGAGAACTTCCGGCTCGTCTTCCAGGACATCGAAAAAGGAAAGTGCGAACTGAAGCCGGCCGACACCGTCGAGATGAATCCGGCCCGTCCATGCGCGGTTGACCCGCTGGAACCGGTGCATCGTGTGGTGAATCCCAAAGAGTTCCACGAGCGCGCCGTCAGCCTGCACGTGTATTCGCGCCCCTTCGACAGCTGCGTCGTGTACTCGCCCGAGCAGGGCACCTGCGGCGAAATCAAATTGCACTACACAACCGAATACGGGAAACCCAAACAGAAGGCCTGACGAGGAACCGGCACGGTTCGCGCGTCACGCCGCAGCCACAGCTCCGGCAAGGAGTTTCGAGAGACTGAGATGCGACGAAGACCGATACTGCTTGGCCTGGCACTACTGATTCTCGCCGGCTGCTCGAAGAAGCAAGCGCAAGAAACCGCGAGTTCGCTCGATCGCGTCGATTCCCGCCGCCTGCAGCCGATCAATTTTCTGCACAAGACTTTTCCTATAAAGAAGTACGCGCAATTTGTCTTTGAGGTACCGATTCACACCGCGATTCCGCGACTGCATGGCACGTTCAAATCCTTCATCAAGCGTCCCGGAGAAGACAGCATCAGCGACGACAGTGCCGACATCGACTTCATCCTCATGGACCCCGACCAGTTCGCTGACTTCGCCCAGGGTCATCGGGACGGGACCGCCATGTATACCGTCGACCCCACGCACGACCACGAAGTCGAATTCCTGCTGCCGCCGACGCAAGCTGAGCCAGCGAAGTACTATGTCGTCTTCCGCAACTCCCCAGGCGGCGCCGCGCTCAAATACGTGGAAGCCGATTTCAGCCTTACCTTCGGCTACTGAGCGCGGAGCCAGGTGCACGCGGGTAGCGCCGGCACCCTGCCGGCTGTCGCGAGGGCGTCTCGCCCTCGCTGAGTGCGTCGCCACGCAATCTCTCCCGCTCCAACCCCTGCTAAACTGACCCCTTGCCTCCGAGAAAAGCATCCACGGCGAGGAAATCCGACGCAGCGCCCGAGCCGCCTGCGAGCGCCCCTCCCCCCCGCGATGCCAAGGGCCGCGTCTTCCTGATCGACACCATGTCGTTCATCTTCCGCGCCTATCACGCGATGGCGCGGCAGCGTCCCATGTCGACCAAGACCGGGGTTCCTACCGCCGCCACCTACGTCTTTGTAAACATGCTGCGCAAGCTGCGGGACGATTTCTCCCCAGAGTACCTGGCGGCCGTCTTCGACGTCGGCGGTCCCACTTTCCGCGATCAGGAAGCCGATGCCGTCACGACCGTCCGCAAATTCGACCTAAAAACCCAGACCTTCCAGGAAATCCAGTACCATGGCTACAAAGCCAACCGCTCCGAGATGCCGGGAGACCTGGTCCAGCAGGTCCCCTACATCCGGCGGGCGCTCGAGGCTTACCGCATTCCGATTCTCGAGCAGCAGGGCTTCGAGGCCGACGACCTCATCGGCACTCTCGCCCGCCAGGCCGCGGATCAATCCCACCCCGTCTTCGTCGTCTCGAGCGACAAGGACATGCTGCAACTTGTCACCGACAAGATCCTCGTCCTCAATCCGCCGAAGGACAACCTGATCGCGGACGCGGCCAAGGTGGAAGAAATCCTCGGTGTCCCTCCCGAGCGCGTGGTCGACGTGATGGCGCTCCGCGGCGACTCGGTCGACAACATTCCCGGCGCGCCGGGCATCGGCGAGAAAGGATCCATCGAACTCATCAAGCGCTTTGGCACGGTCGAGCAGGCGCTGGAGCGCGCCGCCGAAGTCGAGAAGAAAACCTATCGCGAGTCCCTGCTGCACAATCGCGACACGGTCCTGTTCAGCAAGCGCATGGTGACGATCGACACCCACGTACCCGTTGAACTCGATTTGGAGGCGATGAGAGCCGGCGAGCCCGAGATCGATTCCTTGCGCAAGCTTTTCGCCGAAATGGAATTTAGCTCGCTGCTCAAAGAGCTTCTGCCGGTGGTCCAGATGACCGAGGCGCACTACACGGAAGCCAGCTCGCGGTCGGAGTTGGAAGCGGTGCTCAGGGAAATTCCGGCTGAGGGGTCGCTGGCGGTCGCGGTCGAGGCGGTTCGGATAGCGAGCCCAGAAGAACCAGCCGAAGAAGACGACGAGTCGGAGGAGCGCATGCTGCCGCTGCGGGCCGACGCACCTCCGGCGGCAACTTCACAAGCCACGCAGACCATCGCCATTTCTTCCGTCGCAGGAACCGCGGCCACCATCTCGTTGGCCTCAGAGGCGGCTCTCCGCCTCGCCGCAGTTCTGTCGGACGCAACCGTGCCCAAGGTTGTTCACGACTACAAGGCTGCGGTGCACGCTCTGGCATCCTCTGGGCTTCGACTGTCCGGAGTGCGGCACGATTCGATGCTCTACTCCTATCTCATCAATCCCACGTATTCTTCGCACGGTCTGCCGGAAGCGGCTTTGCGGGCCTTCAATCTGAAACTCGCCGGGACTCTTCCCGAAGCCGCCGACATCACCGGGCGTCTGGCTGGCACGCTGCGCCACGAAGTCGAGCAGGCTGGACTGGCGCAGCTCTACGAAGACATCGACCTACCGCTTGTCCCTGTGCTCGCTCGCATGGAAATGGTCGGAGTGAAGATCGACACGGGCGCGCTCGCCAAAATGTCCACGCGCCTGGAGCGCGAGATTGACGCCAAGGCCAAAGAGATTTACCGGCTCGCCGGTGTCGAGTTCAACATCAACTCGCCCAAGAAACTAGGCGACGTCCTCTTCAACCAGCTGAATCTGCCCAAGCCGGTGAAATACGGGAAAGGCAAGACCATCTCCACAGCGGTCGACGTCCTCGAAGGGCTCGCTGAGGACCACGAAGTCCCTCGCCTGGTGCTGGAGTACCGCCAGCTTTCCAAACTCAAGTCCACCTACGTCGACACGCTGCCGGCCCTGCTGAGCCCTGCGACCGGACGCCTGCACACCACCTTCGACCAGACCGGAACTGCCACGGGAAGACTGTCGTCGGCAAACCCGAATCTGCAGAACATTCCGATCCGCACGGAGCTGGGCCGCGAGATCCGCGCCGCCTTCACCGCCGAACCCGGCCACGTTCTGCTCGCCGCCGACTACTCGCAGATCGAACTCCGCCTGCTCGCGCACTACTCGAAAGATCCCTTGCTGGTCGAAGCCTTCCGCCGCGGCGACGACATTCACACCCTCACCGCTTCCCAGGTCTTCGGCGTTCCTCCGCTTATGGTTACGCCTGACCATCGCCGCCAGGCCAAGGTGGTGAATTTCGGAATCGTCTATGGCCTCTCGGCCTTCGGCCTTTCGCAGCAGTTCGGTATCGAACCCGCCGAGGCCAGGCAGTTCATCAACGCCTACTTCGAGAAATACAAGGGCGTGCGCGCCTTCATCGACGAAACGCTCGACGAGACCCGCCGCGACGGCAAGGTCAAAACGCTGTTCGGCCGCGTGCGGCCCATTCCCGACATCAACAGCCGGAACCCGAATCAGCGCGGCTTTGCTGAACGCACTGCCGTCAACACTCCGCTCCAGGGGACAGCCGCCGATCTCATCAAGCTGGCGATGATCCGCATCGACGCCGCGATTGCAGAGCGCGACCTGAAGTCACGCATGACCTTGCAGGTGCACGATGAATTAGTTTTCGAAGTTCCCGACGCCGAGGTGGAGGTGATGCGCTCGCTGGTGCGCGAGCAGATGGAAAAAGTCCACGCCCTGGCCGTTCCCTTGGTGGTGGACCTAAGTGTGGGACCGAACTGGCGCGACGTGGAGTAACTGGAGCGCCGATCGTTACCGTGTCTTTTGCTTGCGGTCGCTCTTTGTGGCCCGGTCCTCTTGCTTGCGCAAAAGGGCTTGCTCCGAGCCGGAGATCTTCAGCACCTGCGTGCTTGGCGTGGCCGGTGCTGTCTCAACTGCTCCCAACTTGCGCCGCAGCATTCCCCACAGCTGTTTACGCAGGTACCAGTACTCATAGAAAGCCGGGATCGGGTCGTCCCAGGCAAACACATCCGAGTGGATCTGCGGCGAGAACCCGCTCAGATATTGCAGCGTCGCCTCTGGCTCGCTCGGATTCGTTCCGGTAGCCGGAATATCCCCGCCTCGCCAGAAATTCGACAGCGCCTTCAAATCGCCGAGATGCCAGCAGGTTAAGCTTCCGACCTCAATTGGGGCCGGCTGGGGCCGACGCCCGTGCAGAAAGTAGTCGTACGTCCAATAGGGAAAATCCCAGCCCGCGTGCACCGATCCCTGGATCGACGCCCAGAAGCGTCCGTTCGTCTCCATGTACCAGACTTTCTTGCGCGCCTTGTCGACGAAGAAGCCCAGGTGAGCCACGCCGTCCCAGCGCAACGCGCCGAGCAGATCGCGAGAGTACTGCAACAGATCGGGGCTGGGCTCGATGATCTTGCGAAACACGCCCGCTCCTTCCAGGCGCCGAATCGACTGGTACTCGTGTGCCGCCAGCACTTCCCCATCGGTGGCAAAGCAGCACACGTTGTGGATCTCGCCGGTGGCGCACTCCTGGAACAGGGGATACTCTCCGTGGCGGCAGTGCTCAACGATAAAGCCGCGCAACTGCTCTTCGTCGTGCGCGTACAGTACGCGGAACGAAAACGCCGGCATGGTCTTGTCCACGGGATCGCCCGGGCGTTTCAGCACGATTGGGAAGCCCAGCGTCGCAATCATTTCGGGAATCTGGTCAAGGCTTGTCAAATCGAACTGCCGCGCACACGGGACTCCCAGCTTCGTGGCCAACTCGAGATTGATGCGTTTGTCGAGCGCCGAGCGTAACGCCTCCGGCTTGGCCATCGCCACTTTCGTCAGGCTTTCCAGGCGATCCCGGTGCTGATCGAAAAGCAACAATGCTTGATCGGTGATGGGGATGGCCAACTCGATCCTGTGCATCGCGATGGTTTTGAGGGTGAACTCTATGAACGCGTTCGGATCTTTGGCCGGGGACGGAGCCAGCACCACGTCCTTCAGCAAGCGGGAGTGCATCGCCGGGCAGCCCGGCTCGGCAACCTGCACCAGCAGTCGCACTCCATGGCGCGCCAGTGACCGGGCCACTGCGAGTCCCGCTCGCGTGTGGCCATCCGTAACCAGAACTTCGAAGGTAGTGTCAACGCTTCCTGTCATAAGAAAAGGCCCCCCACGCCCCCCACTGAATTTGCCCTGGCGCACTGGTGCGGTGACACTGCGGCTTGTCCGTGCCTGAGGGGGAAACTCGATCTTAAAATGTGGACTGAGGAATACCTCCTGCGAATAACAGGAAAGGCCGTTACGCTAGTCACCTACCGGTAATCAGAACTGTCGGATTCTCGTTCCTCCAGCATCCGCCGGAGCCGGAGATTCGCGATCCGCCGTACCCGCAGTAGCTTTCGGAGGTAGACCCAGTAGACGAACCAGAGCAACGTTCCAACGGTCGCGAGGATGAGACCAACCGTCGAGAAGTTCGCGATGCTGCGTACGATGTCAGCGATAGGCGGCGGCGCGAACCGGAAGATCAGCACCAGGACCACGACCAGACCAAGGGCAATACCACGCATTCGATAGGGAAGCGCCGCCATGGGACCAAAGGCCATTATCAACCCTAGCGAGAGCAACCGAGCAACGGCGTCGACTATCGGTTCAGAAGGTCCACCGGCTCTTTCACATCCTGCACTCGGAAATATTTCCCCAGGGCGGGGTATTCCCGCGCTACGGCTTCATACATTGCGTACGCCACGCTGCGGTACGAGATGTGTCCAGCCGGCCCGGTGCGTAATTCGGAGATGTAGACCACTTCGGCGAAGTCCATCTTGAACAAAGTGCGCTTGCGGTAGCCGAGCGGGATCGCGTACTGCGCGTTTTCCGCCGTCTCGTCGCTCGGCCGGTGGGTGAGTTGGTCGACTGCCGCCGCCGCGTGCCTCATCGCGGCTTCGTAGCCTTTGCTCGCGCCCGCGGCCTCAAGCTCGGGCGGCACGTCGTATCCGTGCTGTGTGGTGAAGCCCTGGCCAATCTGCACGCAACGGCGGTGGCGGTGCATGTCGCGGAAGCCGCCAATGTCCATCAGGATGTCGAACCGGAACTGTTGTCCCGCGCAGAAAGCACGCAGCAATTCATCGTGTTTGCCGCGGTGTTGCAGGCCGAGATCGATGATCTCGCGGCGCATCTTTTCACCCGTGGCCTGGATCGCCTGCCGAATCTGCCTGTATGGATGATGGCAGTGTTCGTAGAGCAGAGTGGTCGCGAGCTCGACTTCCATCGGCTCTTCGTCGAGCAGGTCCACCAGCTTCGAAGGCGCAACCTGGGTGCGTCCCATCAACTCGACCGCCGCCTGCCGCAAGGCGCGGCGTGTCTCGATCTCATACGCACTCGGGTCCGCGTACTTCACCAGCGTTGGCGCTACCCGCACTTCGCGCAGCAGTTCTCGTTCCGCTATCTCGCCCAGTTCTGCCGATACGGCCCGGATCTCGCCCACCAAGGCTTCCAGCGCTTCATGGTTTACGTTGTACGCCGGGGAAAGCGCGGCGTTCTTGAGCAACTCGCCCAAGTGGCGAACTTCCCGGTGATTGTGCGAAAGCAGGTGCGAGACCTGGGATTCTAGCGTCCGCGCATTCACGATCTCGCCCAGCGATGTGTTCGTTCCCAGCGGCAGCAGGTAGCGGGAGATGTCGAAGGCCCGCGCCTTCAGCGTGCGCTCGTAGGCTTCCGGCTTCATGTCGGCGGGGCGCGGCGTCATCTCGGCGAGGTACTGGTACATGCGCTGCGAGAGCGCGTCATAGACCTCGAACAGCCCATCCATCGTGTTGCGATAAAGAACGCGCGCCTGCTCGTCGCCGCCGAACTGCGGAATATAGTAGCCGCTCTTCTTGAAGTCCTGGTACCGGGTGGAACGTTCCTGGCCGTCCCAGCGCTGCTCGTCGGCCACCGCAATGGCCGCCAGAATAGAGAGCTTTTCGACCGCCAGCGCGATATGCGCCAGGTCGGCAATCGAGCGGTGGCCATACTGAAAATAGAAGGTATTGAGAAACTTCTCGGCCTTCTGTGCCGTGATTTCCTTCAGCGACTCCTTCATGGAAAGCGCCGAGCGCGAATACTTCGCCATGGCATAGGCCTGGACTTCCGGCTCGACGCCATACACGGCATAGACTTCCACTGCCGGAGCATCGCCGCGAGAGGGGAACTTGGTGGTGGGCTCTGGTTTCGTCATCACTTCAGACATATGAGTGCTGGAATGGTATCCGGCTCGCTCCGGTTGCGCAATCGAACCTTGTGCCTTGGCTGTGTTTGCTTGCTGATCGTTATCACTTGGTGAACTTTCGCACACGCCTGGCCGCTGGTCCGCAGACTTCGCGATTTCGCAGCATTTCCGAAAATGATCGGCAATATCGCTTTTAAGAGCAGTTATTTTCTTTTTGCTACTTTTCAGAACGAACTGAATCCTATATAAACTAGTAACCAATTTTATTGATGCGTCGCGCTACTCTCATAGTTTTTCTCCTCGGGTTTTGTTGGCCGAGAGGGGTTTTTGCACAGGCGATGTTTCCTTCAAGCGGGCCGTGCACATCGACGACCGCCCCGGGGGACTTGTTGCCGACGATCCTGCTTACCGCTGAGGGGCAGGCGACGGCCGTGCTGAACTCGTCTGCCGTCTTGCCCCTGATGTCGCCCGAGCTTGCGCTGGCGACTTACCAGTACCGGACCGCCCAGCAGTCTGCCCAACTCGCCGCCTATTCCGCCGTTACCGTAATTCGCGCCGAACTGCCCGAAACTTCCCAGCGGGGAGAATTCGAGCTGCAGCGCAAATTCGAGGCGCCCCATACCCTGCAATTTACGCCCGTGCACTTCACCGGCGACGGCTTTGTGAAGAGCAACGTCATCACGCGCCTGCTGCAGTCCGAAGTCGACCACGTCCAGAAAGATGACCCGGCCCTGACGGCCATCAGCATGGCCAACTACAAGTTCTCTTACAAAGGCGCAGCCCACGTGCAGGATCGCCTGGTGCACGTCTACCAGGTCAAGCCGCACAAGAAGCGCCCCGGACTGTTCAAGGGCCGCATCTACCTAGACGCCCACACCGGAGCGCTGGTGCGCGCCGAAGGCAGCGTGGTGAAGTCGCCGTCGTTCTTCGTGAAGCACATCGAATTCCTGCAGGACTTCGCGGACGTGCAGTCGTTCACCCTGCCCATCCACATGCACTCGGAAGCCAAGGCCCGCATTGTGGGCCGCACCATCGTCGATATTGTCCACCGCGACTACCAGCCCATCCCAGCGACGGCCACGGAGACCGCGAGCCAGGTTCCGGCGCTGTAGCCGAGAACTCCGAATCGGACGTTCCTTTCCCGATTGAACAATCCGCGCGGACTTGGTAGCTTTCCCCGCGGAGTGGATCGCATGCCCGCGCAAAAGCGCGCCTGGGTGGCCGCAACCCTCGACACCAAACTCGACGAAGCAGAATATGTCTCCGCGTTGCTCGAAGCGGCCGGACTGCCCGTCACCGTGGCTGATTTGTCGACGAAAACGCCGGCGGCCGTTCCTGCTCCCCCGTCATCGGCCGCGCCCCGACACGTATCAGCGGCCGAGATCGCAGCCCACCATCCGCAGGGTGCGAAAGCCGTCTTCTCCGGCGACCGCGGAGGCGCGATAGCGGCTATGACCGATGCGTTTGAGCGCTTCGTCAAAACGCGCGACGATCTCGGCGGCTTGCTGGGTGTTGGAGGATCCGGCGGCACGGCTATGATCACGCGGGCCATGCGCGCCCTGCCCATCTGCGTTCCCAAAGTGATGGTTTCGACCATGGCCTCCGGCAATGTGGCGGCGTATGTCGGCTCTTCGGATATCACCATGGTCTACTCCGTCACCGACGTAGCGGGCCTGAACCGGATCTTGCGTCGCGTGCTGGGCAACGCCGCGAACGCTCTCGCCGGCATGATGCTCCACCCACTGCCGCAGCCCGAGCGGGAACGTCCCGCCCTGGGGCTGAGCATGTTCGGCGTCACCACCCCATGCGTGCAGCAGATCGTGGGGTTGCTGTCTCCTCGCTTCGACTGCCTCGTGTTTCATGCCACCGGCACTGGCGGCCAGTCCATGGAAAAACTGCTGGATGACGGCCTCATCGGCGGCATCCTCGACATTACCACCACCGAAGTCTGCGATCACCTTTTCGGCGGCGTGCTGGCCTGCAGCGACGACCGCTTTGGCGCGGTGGCGCGCACCCGCGCTCCGTACGTGGGCTCATGCGGGGCGCTCGACATGGTGAATTTCGGCGCTCCCGAGACCATTCCCCAACACTATCGCGGGCGCAAGCTGTATCCTCATAATCCCCAGATCACGCTGATGCGAACCACGGTCGAGGAAAACATCCGTCAGGCTCGCTGGATTGCGGAGCGTCTCAACCAGAGCGAAGGCGAGGTGAGATTTCTGTTGCCGATGGGCGGAGTCTCAGCTCTGGACGCGCCCGGCCAGGCGTTCTGGGATCCCGCCGCCGACGCGGCGTTGTTCGATACGCTTGAGTCCGAGCTCCGCCAGACCGATCGCAGAAAGTTGATGCGGCTGCCTTGCCACATCAACGATCCGGAATTCGCGGAGGCCGCGGTCGCGGAGTTCCTTAAGATCGCCAGTCAATGAAAGTCGTGGGATAAGGGAAGGCACACATGCCCCGTTTTTCACGCCGGGAGTTGCTGTCGAAATTCCAACAGATGGTTCGCGAGCGCAAGCCCATCGTTGGCGGCGGAGCGGGAACGGGGCTCTCGGCGAAGTGCGAGGAGGCTGGCGGCATTGACCTTATCGTGATCTACAACTCCGGCCGCTATCGGATGGCAGGGCGAGGGTCGCTCTCGGGTCTGCTGGCCTACGGCAATGCCAACGACGTCGTGATGGAGATGGCGAAAGAAGTTTTGCCCGTCGTCAGGAAGACCCCGGTCCTCGCCGGCGTCAACGGCACCGATCCCTTCTGTGTGTTCGACTCGTTTCTTGACCAGGTCATGGCGGTTGGCTTTTCCGGCGTGCAGAACTTTCCCACCGTCGGCTTGATCGATGGCGTGTTTCGCCAGAACCTGGAAGAGACCGGGATGAGCTATGACCAGGAAATGGAAATGATCCGCCTGGCGCACGACAAAGATCTTTTCACGACGCCCTATGTCTTCGATCCGCAGCAGGCGGAAACCATGACGCGCGCCGGCGCCGACATGATCGTCGCACACATGGGCCTCACCACCGGCGGCGCAATCGGTGCCGGGACGGCCCTTACGCTCGAAGCCTGCGTCCAACGTATCGACGCCATCGCCCAGGCGGCGCTCGCGGTGCGCAACGACATGATCGTCCTGTGCCATGGCGGCCCGATTGCCGAGCCCGCCGATGCGGCCTGGGTGCTGGGCAAAACCCGTCACTGTCACGGCTTCTACGGCGCCAGCTCGATGGAGCGCCTGCCCACCGAAAATGCCATCACGCGCCAGACGCAAGGCTTCAAGCAAATCACCTTCTAGCCACAGGACAAACATGCCCAACACGGTCTACATCAGCGACGTGATCAACGCCCCCATCGAAAAAGTCTGGGCCGTCATGCGCGACTACAACGACATGCCGTCCTATCATTCCGGCATCAAGAAGAGCGAAATCGAGGGCGGACGCCCCAGCGACCAGATTGGATGCATTCGGCGACTGACGCTGAGCGAAGGCTTCGTGCGGGAAGTCCTGCTCTGCCTCGATGATCTCAACTATGTCTTCACCTACGAAATCATCGAAGGCACCCTGCCGGTTCGCAGCTACGTGGCAGGCGTAAGGCTGCACCGCGTCACCGAGGGCAACCGGACGTTCGCCGAATGGTGGGCCGATTTCGAAGTCGTTGGCGCCGACCGCGACGCCATGATCGCGCAGATCGGCAACAATGTGTTCGCGGCTGGATTTAAAGGTGTAGCTGCGAAGCTCGGATGAGACGGCGTGAAGCGGATGGCCTGACCTGTAATTACCAGTTTGCGAAATTGCCAGGTTACGTCAAAGCGCCGATAAACCGGGAAAGTAAGAATAGTTGAACGAGCTCGGTCTACCGACACTGGTACCCCGCCCCCGGAGTGCCTGACTGAACCTCTCCCCAGCCCGCTACACCTCGCCTCTATCAGGTGCGGTTGTTGTTGAGGAATCTACCGAACGAAGTTCGAGAGCAGCCCCATCACGATCGAGCCGATCATGGCTGCCGCAAGAATGTAGAGCGCTGCGCGCGCTTCGGAACTCTGGATCGCCGAATCAGACATGCCGTTCACCCCGGGACTAAATTTGAGGACTCCGCCTGCTTCCTCGAAACAGCGCGGGATTATACAACTTCACCCTTCGCGCGCAAATGCACCCTTAGCTTACCCAGTCCAGAAATTTGTAGTACGCCCCCGCGAACGGCAGGAACCACGGCCGCCCGTTATACAAACCCAGCGGCGCCCCCGGGAAGGGAATCCCGTCAAACGGATTGTCCGGCTTCTCCCCCGCGATCCGCAGCCCCATCAGTTGCCCCTGGTACGTCGCCATTGCCACGCCGTGCCCCGCGTAGCCCAGCGCGTAGTACATGCCGTCCATCTCGCCCGCGTGCGGCATGATGTCGAACGCGAAATCCAGCGTCCCGCCCCACACGAATTCGACCTTCGTGCTGCGCAACTGCGGGTACACCTCGATCATCCCCTGCCGCAGGATCTCCGCGCTCTTGCGGATCGAATCTCCGCTCTCCGGGAAGAACGCCGCCCGCCCGCCGAACAACATGCGATTGTCGGGTGTGAGCCGGTAATAGTAGATGTAGTTCTTGGAGTCGTAAATCATCCGGTTGCGCGGGCTCAACTCGCGCGCCAGCGCCTCGGGCAAGACTTCCGTGGTGATGATGTACGACCCAATCGGGATGATCTTCTTCTGCAGCCCCGGCGTCGTGCCGCTGGTATACCCGCTCGTCCCGACAAAAACATCCCGCGCCCATAATGCGCCGCGCGACGTACTTACCTTCCACCCCGGCACACCCTGCCTCCCTGCCCTCTCGATCTTTTGCACGCGCGTCTGCTCGAACACCGCGGCCCCGGCGCGCATCGCCGCTGCGCCCAGCCCCGCAACATACCGCGCCGGATTCACGCCGACGCTGATCTCATCCACCATGGCTCCGTAATAAATCTCCGAGCCAATCTCCGCTCGCAGCTCGCTCTTCGGCACAATCTTCAGAGTGTGATTGAACTCCCGCGCGATCACCTTCACCTGCCGTGCGTAGTCGTCGAAGTGCGCCTGTTTGCACGCCACTTCGAGGTGCCCGCACCGCGAGAAGTCACAGTCGATCTTTTCCTCTCGCACAAGCTGCTCGACGCAATCAATCGAGGCCAGCGACGCCGCGTACATCTTCTGCGTCCGCTCGCGCCCGTACATGGAAATCAGCTTGTTGACGCCCAGCTTCATCCCGGTGAGCACCATACCGCCGTTGCGCGAACTCGCGCCCCAGCCGATGCTCTCTGCTTCGAGCACCGCAACCCTTGCACCCTTTTTCGCGAGCGTCCGCGCCGCCGCAAGCCCGGTGAAGCCTGCCCCGATCACGGCCACATCAGCCGCCTCCGGCAAGGCTCGCCCCGGTTCAGCCTTTGGCATTTGTACGGTCGTCAGCCAGTAGTTATGTTCGCGCACGCTCATTGTGTCCCCGTCGCCGGCTCCTGAAATAGGACTTGCTCTGCAGTCCGCTGTTTTCAATCCGCCTTCGTGAAACCTTCGTGTCCTTGAGTGGTGAAGGTTTCTTCCGAACACAAGATCGAGCATTGTAGAGCAAAAGCGTCCCTTTCCCCGCCGAACGCAGCCGAACTCCGCCTTGAAGCCTTCCTCCCGCCCCCGTAAACTTGAAGAGCATGCACGTGCACGCCAGCGCCGCCAGCGGAGAAAAGGCCTCCAAAGTCCTGCGCATCTCCTTGTTCGTTACCCTGGCCTACATCGTGCTCCTGGTCATCGCCGGACTGCGCGCCCACTCTCTGGCATTGTTGTCGGAAGCCGGTCACAATCTTTCCGATTTCCTCGCCCTTCTGCTCTCGCTGGTCGCCGTCTACCTGCAGTCCCGCCCGCCCAGCGCGACGAAGACCTACGGCTACCACCGCGCCGGAGTCCTCGCCGCGCTCATCAACGCCGGGTCCCTGGTCGTCATATCGTTCTTCATTTTCTACGAGGCCTTCCGCCGCATCCAGCATCCCCAGCAAGTCCACGCTGGCATGATGATGACCGTGGCTGCGGCCGGCGTGGTCATGAACGGCGTCATCGCGCTCCTGCTCTACCGTTCCGGCGGCGACATCAACATCCGTAGCGCCCTGATCCACGAGGTCGGCGACACTCTTTCCACCGCTGCCGTCATCGCCGGCGGTTGGGCCATCATGCTTACCGGCCAGTACTGGATCGACTCCGCCCTCTCGTGTGGCATCGGCGCCCTCATCCTCTCGTCCTCATTCGGCATTCTTCGCGAGACCATGAACATCCTGCTCGAAGGCACGCCCCGCGGCGTGAAGCTTGACCTGCTCGAATCCGCCATCCGCAGGGTCGAAGGCGTAAACGACGTGCACGATCTGCATGTCTGGAGCATCGGCTCCGAGAGCCATGCGCTCTCCTGCCACATCGCGATCGCCGACATCCCGCCTTCGGTCAGCGAGCGCATCCTGCGCGACGTAAAAGAAATCCTGCATCACGATTTCCGCGTCGACCACACCACCATCCAGTTCGAACACGTCGAGTGCGAGGTCGCCCATGGCTGCATCATCCCCGTAGCCGAAGCCGAGTCGCACCACCATCACTGATTAGCGCGATTACTTCGGGGTGAACCGCCGTAATCCCTCATAGCCCATCGGTGCCATTCCCAGATTCTGTGTCCCCAAGTAGTCTTGTTCTCGAGCAGCACTTGGGGGAGGGCTGTTCGGGCGAGCGTCCCGTGACTCTTTGAGTCTGGGACGTTTCGTTTTTTACCCCCTTTCCGCTGACGCCACCCTAGCCCGAACCAGCAAACTGATGAAGCCTGGCTCGCCGCCGATCTCTGTGTAGCGCCGGCATCTTGCCGGCTGTCGCGGGAGCCTGCCCGGAGCGTGCCGAAGGGCGTCCCGCCCGCGTCTCGTTACTCACAACCAGCAGTGACCGCCATCACGAAACCGTGGAACGCCCCGCGCTACGCTGGCGTCTCGGCCCGGTTCCCGTTTCGCGTAAATCCAGTTCTCAGGTGTGTTATGAACGCATCCAACAACGACCGCGCCCGCTGGCTCCAAGGCCCTTCGGCGGAATGCGCCGACCAGGCCGATCCCCTCCATCAACACCTGGGTGCGTGCCATCTCTCTACAGGAGACGTCTTCCGCGCCGCCACCCGCAATACCTGCGCCCCCTCTCCAGCCATGGCCGCCGCCCTCGACCACATGCGCCGGGGCGCCCTTGTCCCCGATGCCACCGTCTGGGAGATGGTGCGCGAGCGGGCACCCTCGCCCAGGCCGAGTCCCTCAAGGAACTCATGGAACAGGAGAACCTTCCGCTAAGCGCTGTCGTGAACTACGAACTACCCTTGCCGGAAATCGTCGAGCGCCTGAGTGGCCGCCGCACCTGCGAAAATTGCAAGGCGGTCTACCACGTGACCCGGCAACCCTCGCGAGCCGACGGTGTCTGCGACCGCTGCAACAGCCGCCTCCATCAACGCGAAGACGATCGCCCCGAGTCGATCACCGTTCGCATGCAGGCTTATGAGCGCAGCACCGCCCCCTTGATCGATTTTTACCGGAATCTCGGCTTGCTCTTGCCTACCCTGGCGGAGGGATCCCCCGCAGAAATTTGTGATCGCACGGTAGCTCTGCTGGAAAGTCGCCTGCAAAGGAAGCGGAAAGAATCAGAGGACCAGCAATCTACTTCGGCGTGAGCGGCACTTCGCTGGAAGGGATGGGCGGATGCGCCCCAGAGTCGCTGGGCAAGAGTCCCATCGCCGCGCCTTGCCCCGTGGCCTCCTGACCCGGTGCTTCCTGCCCTGACGCATCTTTCGCCAATGCGGGTTCTTTCACTTTTTCCACGGTATCGACGGAAAACAGTTGAAAATCGCTGAACTGGTGCGTCCGCGCGTACCGGCGCCCGTGGAAGTCGACATATAAGGTTGCACTCTGCGGCAACCACAGCCGTAGATCCCGCCGGTGAAATTCCACCGGGGCGTACTCGATCACCAGGTGCTCCTTCTGCAGCTCGATGGCCGGGATCGGCGCCATCAAATCCGCTTCGAGCCGTACCACTTCGTAGTTGTCCGCAGCCACCCAGGCGCGCCCCTTCAGGCTCGCGCGATACAACTGGCCCCTGACTCGGTACGCGTGGAAGTCATTCCTGCGGTCGGGACGCTGCGCAAAACGTACCAGCCACGCGGGACGCCCTCCCACATCCGCCAGCCCCTCGCAAATCATCGCGAACTCATCGATGTGCCGGGGATGAAAGATGAGCGCGAACGCCGCTGTTCCGGTATCGACCAGCGGCGACGTCGACTCCGGTGCGCCGCTGACACCCGAGCGGTACTCCTCGATATACGTGGTCCCCTCGTCCACTTGGTGGATCTCGGCGACGTAGTTGAAATTACCGGTGGTCGGCCCGCGCACCTTCCCGTTCTTGCCGAACTCGCGGTGGTCAATCCGTTCCTTTGCGCTGAACTTCTGCAGATTGTCGCTCAACTCCAGGGCGCGATGGCTGGTCTCTTCCAGCACCTTGGACAGAGGACACGGTGCGTCCCCGCGAACCGTGGGGATGGCCCGGTCGACATCGGGCGGCGCCCAGTTCTCCGGCACCGAACTCGCTTCCTCCTCCACCCCGCAGTGCTCGCTCTTTCCTTCCAACACCGCGCCCTTGTCGTCGGCCAGCAAACGGAAGCCGCACTTCTCGGTCTTCTGTTCCAGTGACAGCTTGTAGGTATTTCCGTCGGCGGGCACATCGAGCGCGAGCACAAGGCCAGGAACCGGTTCCGACTCCGACTTGAGATTCAGCGCGAAGAAAGCTCGCAGGTTTTCCGGGGCATCCGTAGCGGTTTTCCCTAATTGGCCCGACTTCACCAGCTCGGCGAACGTCGCGTAATGGCCGTTCCGGTGAAAATAGTCGGCCTCCGCCATTGTCACCAGCCGCACCACGCCCAGCGCATTGCTTCGCTCTGGCGACGCATTCGTCGTGTCGCCCGCTAGCGGCGTGACGAGAACCGCCATCGCCAGCCACGTAGCGATTGTGCCGAAGTACGTGCGCATGGTTTTCCTGCTACGGCCAGGATGTATTTGGACCCGGAAAGCGCTCAGGCTCGACTCTTGGGGAAGATCGGTTAAATCAAGAAGAAACCACGCCGCTTCATCGCGAACCCCACAACCGAAGCGCGAGCGCACCCGCTGATTGCGCCATTCTAGTCCAAAAAACAGGACAAGGACGGCCAATTTCGCGGGAAAATCGAAATAAATCGCTCGCCCTCGCGACACTCACATAACAAGATTGTGTCTGTCAGGCGCCCTCCGTTTCGACCGATCCCGTTCCCACTGCTCTGTTATCCCCACTTGCTCTGTCATCCCGAGCCACCGACCCGCTTTCAGCGGGTTAAAAGAGCAATGAACCAGCGGCATAGGTGGTGCTGCAAACCGGGTGTGGCGGAAGGTATGCTCATGGCCATCATGGTGGTGGGAAGTAGGCCGGCAATGCAATGGTGCTTTTAAGCCCGTTCCCGAGCTTGGTCCCAAGCTTCGTGATTGAA
>Ga0307479_10002162_pt1 | contig 17853 bp, 20 predicted proteins | sample atmos_gasesECM4C_FD_203743 | JGI IMG/M metagenome (GOLD analysis project Ga0307479, IMG submission 203743) | Hardwood forest soil microbial communities from Morgan-Monroe State Forest, Indiana, United States - atmos_gasesECM4C_515 | ecosystem: Environmental > Terrestrial > Soil > Temperate... | reverse complement strand
CGCCGCGTTGCAGCGTGAACTCGCGCATCGCGTGCCAGGTTTGAACATACGGCACGCGGCCCAGCAGACGTCGGATCGGTTCGGCCTGGATCATCGGGGAAGACGCGGCGCCCGCGCGCCGGTGCGAAAGTGAATCTTATTGGAGACTGCCGATTGCGGTAGCGCGAGCCCGCTCGCTCCCGGCTATCTTCGCCCGATGAAGTCCGACGATCGGCGACGCCTGCTGCTGTGGTCGGCAGCGGCCGCGGTGGCCGCGACCGGGGCGCCCTGGCGTGCCGCACAGGCCGCGCAGAGCGCCGGCAGCGGCCTGCTGAAGTGGCCGCGGCAGCTCTGGATCACCCGGCCCGAAGCGCAGGAATCGGTGCGCGTCACCTACTGGGCCGACGGGGCGTTGCAGCCGGACGGCTACCGGTCCATCAATCGGATCTATCGCGACCTGCACGCCGGCCTGGAGCGGCCGATCGCGCTGCCTCTGCTGGATCTGAACTGGTTGATGGGGTGCATGGTCGCGCAGGGTGGGTCGCCGCGTCCGATGGTGCTGCTGTCCGGCTTTCGGACCGCGCAGACCAATCGGCGGGTCGGCGGCGTCGAGCCGAGCGTTCACTTCGACGGCCAGGCAGACGACTACATCTACGCCGGTCTGTCGTTCCAGGACAACCTGCGGCTGGCGCGCCGCTTCCAGATCGGCGGCCTGGGCATTTATCCCGATCGCGGCTCGCTGCACAAGGACCTGGGCCGGCCGCGCACCTGGGTCGAATACGGGCGCACCGGGTCGGGCCGCCTGCTCGATCACGCCCGCCATTGACGAGGAGCGCCCCACCGATGCGACTGACGCGCCTGACATTCTTCATGCTCTTGATGGCGGTGGCCGCCAGCGTGCTGCAGTCATTTCCCAGCGCGCCTTCGGATCGAGCGGCCGTCGTCTGCAGGCCCGTGCTGTTTCTGACCACGGTCGCGGCCGAAGTGTCCTCGTCGATCAACGATTCCGGCCGCATCGGCCCGCTCCGGCAGCCTTGGCACGACAACGCCCATCGGGCCTGCCTGCGGATCGCCGAGCGCGTCTTCATCGCTGCCGCCGAATCCTGAAAGACCGGTTGGTTCGACCGCCGACGTCACCCGTGGTCGATCCGGACGCGTCGCTGCCGGCGCTCGATCAGATCGGATACGAAGCGGCCGACATGGAAGCGATCCGCCATGCGATCCACGCGCCCGACGGCCTGGTGCTGGTCGTCGGCCCAGCCGGCTGCGGCCGCAGCACGGCGTTGTACGCGATGCTGGGCGAGCTTGACCCGCTGCAGCGGACCATCTGGACCATCGAGTCGACCTTCCTGCGGCCGGTTCCCCGATGGCGGCAGGTGCAGGTTGCGCCGCCTCGCAACCAGCGCGGCGAGCGACGCTATGAACGGTCGTTCTGCCAGACCCTGCGCTGTGCAGGCGGTGCGATCCTGGTGGAGAACATCGCAACCGCGAAAATGGCGCAGCTTGCGATACAGGCTGCCCAGGCCACCCATCTCGTGCTGTCGACGATGTCTCTGGGCCGGGCCGCCAGCGTCATCGCAGAACTGCGGCGCTTGCGGGTGACCGCCTCCCAGGCGATCGATGGACTGTCGCTGGTGATCGGGCAGCGGCTGATCGGCCGCCTGTGCCCGGCCTGCTCGATCGCGGACGATCGCGAGGCGGTGCGACGCGCGCTGGCCGCCGCCATGAACACCTGGCTCGCCGGCCGTGCTGTGCATCCCCGCCGAGCTGCATCGTCCGGTTGCGAGGTCTGCCGGCACGGCGGCTACCAGGGCAGCGTGCTCGCCTACGAGCTGATCGAAATCGACAGCCGGGCGCGCAGCGTGATGGCCTCGAGCATCGATCCGGTCGAGCTGGAGCGGGCGCTGCTGGCCGACGGCCGCTCGATCTGGGACCGCGGACTGAAGCAGGTGGCCGACGGATTGACCTCGCTCGACGCCCTGCAGGCGGCGGTCAGACAATCGCGCTAGGCGCGCTGGATGAGGGATTCACCCGCTATATGGGGCCGGAACGAACCCCCCGACACGCGCCAGGCTAGCCCGCCGAGCCCTATCCGGCTTACGATCTGCAAAGGCCGTACCAAGTGTCTGGAAGGGCGCCGGATGCGCTTGTTTGACCTGTTGATCCACGTGGCCGAAGAACGCGACTTCGCGGTCAGCGACATTCATATCGACTGCGGCGTGCCGCCGGCGCTGCGGCTGCCGGACGGCCTGCGCAGCGTGCGCGGGTACGAAACCAGCGTAAAGTCCTCCGACATCGAGGACCTTCTGCGCGACCTGGGCCTGGATGCTCAGGATATCCTGGCGCGGGTTGCGGCCGGCGGCGGACAGACGCGGCTGTCGGTCACCTCGATCCAGGGTGTCGCGTTCCGGCTTGCGATCACCCGCTTCGGCGGGCTGACCGCCAGCGGTCGCGGGGGCCTGTTCAGCCTGGCATTGCGCCGCCTGCGGCCCACCGCCCCCAGCTTCGCCGAGCTGGGCCTGCCCGAGGAGCTCGGTGAGCTCACCGTGCTGAAAAGGGGGCTGGTCCTGATCACGGGGGAAACCGGGGCCGGCAAATCGACGACCCTGGCGGCGCTGATCGAGCACTTGAACGGCCACTCCAACCTGCGCATCGTCACGATCGAGGAGCCGGTCGAGTACCGCTTCGAATCGCGCCGCTCCCTGATCCAGCAGCGCGAAGTCGGGTTCGACGTGCCGAGCTTCGAGCTGGCGGTCGAGCACACGCTGCAGCAGGACCCGGATGTGATCGTGATCGGCGAGATCCGCAACCTGGCCACGCTGCAGGCCGCGTTTCGTGCCGCCAGCTCGGGCCACCTGGTCTACGCCACGCTGCACACCAGCTCGGCCGCCAAGACGCTGCAACGGATCCAGGACCTGTATCCGGTCGAATTCCGGCACCAGGCGCTCAGCGATACGGCGGCCTTCCTGGCGGCCGTGATCAGCCAGACGCTGCTGCCCAGTCACGACGGCAAACGGCGTCACCTGGCGCACGAGATCATGAGCGTCACGCCGAAGCTGCGCGCCATGATCCGCGACGGCAAGTGGTTGCAGATTCGCGGCGAAATCGACCGGCGCGCGCCGCTGTCGCACCTGCTGAACCATTCGCTGGCCGCTCTGGTGGCCGCCGGCCAGGTCGATCAGGACGTCGCCCGCGCCTCCTCCGAGGACCCGGCTGATCTGGAATCGCGCATCGCCGACCTGACCACCGCCGACGAGCGGCACTGAACCCGCCTCAATAGGTCTTGTACGGCAGGAACTTGCCGGACATCGAGATGGCGACGCGGTCTCCGGCGGGGTCGGCCTCGCGCCGCAGATCCATCTTGAAGTCGATGGCGCTCATGATGCCGTCGCCGAACTCTTCGTGGATCAGTTCCTTGAACGTGGTGCCGTACACGTTCACGATCTCGTAGAAGCGGTAAATCAATGGATCGACCGGCACGGCGGTGGGAAGACTCCCCTTGCTGGGAACGATCGTCAGCCATCGCTTCTCTTCGGCACTGAGCCCGAAGATCTCCGCGACGATGTCGGCCTGTTTGGAGTTCAACGTCATCTGGCCCAGGCAGGCCGCGGTGACCCACTCCTTGCTCAAACCCACCCTGCGCGCCACATCGGACCACTTCAGGGCCTTGCTGACCTTGGTCGCAATGATCTTCTCGGTGACCTCCAGACGGTTCGTCACGTGTCCTCCCTCGCCCATGTGTCAAGGAACGATGTCCTCGTACGGTCCCATTTTTTCATGGGCAGCGCCGGTCTCCCTCAAAAATTGCATACCCCGTTTGAGCATGTCGTACTCCGAGGCCGCGTTTCGTCTGAAATGGTGGGCGAAGAAACTTGTCCCGATTCAAGCTGCCAAAATCGGAGTCGATTACGGCATGCCCCGCTTCGGTGCAGCAGCCATCCGGTTGTCGAATTTGGTGGCGCCCGTTCGACTAGGGATGAAGGCGAAGACGGGAGCCGAAAATGCAAGTTGCCGTGGGGACGGTAGGGTTGCTGCGCGAATTCGTGCAGAAGCTCGGCCCTTATGTGATGCTGGAAATACTGCTGCCCGGCGGTACGCTGGTCGCACTGCTGCTGTTCCTGTATCGGCGCCGGAAGGCGGCCGGCGCGCTCGCACCTTCGACGGGTTCGCTCCGACACGATCACCGGCTCGCCATTTAGCGCGGTCGGGTGACATACGCTGCTCCAACGCTCCGCCATGATGGCCCGCACTCTGGAGCGGGCCGGTGTTTCGAGTCCTTGCCGTCGTTGCGATGATCTGGCTGGCGCTGGCGCCGCCGCTGTTCACCGGCGGGGCCTGCACGGCCGAGTTCGACCGGGAAGCGGCCCAGCTGGTGGCGAGCCAATCGTCGGTTTCCTCGCCGCTGCGAGCGCAGGCGTACTGGGGCTCGCGCCAGATCGCGAGCTCGCTGATCTCTGCCGATCAGTGTCGCCGCTTCAAGCCACGATACATCGATGCGTGCGCTTCCGGCGCGATCGTGTATGCGGTCGTGCCGGTGCAGAACCTGATCTGCCGCGTCTACCGCGATGACGGCATCCGGGTGCAGCTCCTGTACGACGAGCGCGACCGCCTGGCCCGGATCATGACCGACATGAACTCATTCAAGTCGTTGCCGCTGCCCTTTGTCGGCGTCACCCTGCACTGGGGGCGCTGACGCGGCGATCCCGGGTGGATCAGAGCACCACGCGCACCATCGGGTGCCGCGTCAGCTCCAGGTAGAGCGCGTCGAGCTGGTCGCGGGAGCGCGCCACGATCGTGGCACTGATCGAAAGATACTTGCCGGCGCGCGATTCTCGAACCTGGATCGAAGTGACGTCGAAATCCGGCGCGTGCGTGCGCAGCACCTGGGCGATGGCCGCCTCGAAGCCCGCCTGGTTCAGGCCGACGATCTTGATCGGAAAGTCGGTCGGATACTTGATCAGACTTTCCGGTTCGGCCATTGGCTCACCCGGCGGCATGGTGCCGCGCCCTGCCGATGCTACAACGCATCGATGGCAGCGTCGTATCCGCGCCGCATCTGGCGGTAAATCGGGCCCGGGCGGCCGCTGCCGACCGGCCGGCCATCGAGCTCGACGATCGGCAGCACCTCGCGCGTGGCCGCGCTCAGCATCAGCTCATCGGCACTGCGCACCTCGTCCATCGAGATCGATCGGACCTCGAACGGGATCAGGGCCCGCTCGCACAGCTCCTGGATGAAGCCGTAGCGGATGCCCTCCAGGATCAGGTTGTCGCGCGGGGGCGCCAGCACGCCGCTGTCCTTGACCACCCAGACATTGCTGGCAGAGCCCTCGGTCAGGCGTCCGTCGCGGTGCTGGATCACCTCGTCCAGGCCCCGATCGGCCGCCTGCTGCCTGGCCAGCACGGCGCCCAGCAGCGATGTCGACTTGATGTCGCACCGCAGCCAGCGCAGGTCCGGCACCGAGACGGCGCGCAGCCCACGTTCCCGCTGGTCGGCGCCAGGCCGGTTCAGCGGTGAGGCCATCGCGAAGACGGTGGGCGTGACGTTGGCGGGAAATGCGAAATCGCGCTTGGCCACGCCGCGCGTGACCTGCAGGTAAACGGTCAGATCCTGCGGCGCCGCCGATTCGATCAGACGCTCGATGATGGTGCGCCACTGGTCGCGTCGGAACGGATGGTCGATCCGTACCGCCGCCAGGCTGCGCTGCAGCCGATCCAGATGCTGCTCCAGCCGGAACGGGCGCTTGCGGTAGGCCGGCACCACTTCGTAGACGCCGTCACCGAAGATGAAACCGCGGTCCAGAACGGGGATGCGGGCGCTGGCCAGCGGCAGATAGTCCCCATTCAGGTAGCACAGGCTGTCGTCGGGATTCATCGAACTCCCCAATGGTTCGATCCGGCCGACTCCGCCTCGGCGCCGAGCACGTGGCGAGTCACCAGTTGCTTCAGGATTGGCAGGCGCCGGTGAAAGAAATGGTCGGTGGCGGGAATCACGACCACCGGAATTTCGCAACCTGCGGCCCAGGCGAACACATCGGCCAGCGGAATCGTCTCGTCCTGCTCGCCGTGGATCACCAGCGTGCCGGCAGCGGCCGCCGGCATCGCCCACTTGCCGGCTGCCGCCCCGATCAGCACCAGGTGCCGGGGTGCGGTGCCGCGGCTTTGCAGGGTAGCGGCCGCCTGCGCGACCACGAAGCTGCCAAACGAGAATCCGGCCAGCGCGAGCGGCAGCGGCGCGTCCGACTTGACGCCCGCCAGATCGGGGATCGTCTCGATCAGGTGCATCAGATCGTCGAGCTCACCGCGGCCCTCGTCGTGCTGCCCCTCGGTGGCGCCGACCCCGCGAAAATTGGATCGTACGGCCAGCCAGCCCAGAGCGCAGAAAGCCCGCGCCAGGGTCGAGACGACCTTGTTGTCCAGGCTGCCGCCGAATAGCGGGTGCGGATGCGCGATGTGCGCAATGCCGGCCGGCGCCGCCGCCTGCGGCCAGTCCAGTGCCACCTCGATCCGGCCGACCGGGCCGGGCACCAGGCGCAGCTCCGTACGCACGGTCACGGCAGGCGGAGCCGCTCGACGATCTGTCCGTTGACCAGGTGCGAATCGATGATCTCGTCGATGTCTTTTTCGTCGACGTACGTGTACCAGATTGCTTCCGGATACACGACCAGGCAGGGGCCCAGATCGCATCGATCCAGGCAACCGGCGCGATTGACGCGCACTCCGCCGGGGCCGGCCCGGCGCAAGGCCTTGATCTTGTCCTTGGCATAGGCCTGCATGGCGGCCGCGCCGCCGTTGGCGCAGCAGACCTGGCCCGGGTCGCGCTGGTTGACGCAGAAGAAGAGGTGATGTTTGAAGTAGCTCATTGGAAAGTGGCGGTCCCGCTCAGGTGCGCCGCGCCGGTGTCCGTCGCCGCGGCAGGCCGTCGTACGCCTGCCACACCAGCATCGCATAGGGCCAGGCCATCGACAGCCACGCCGCCACGGCACTGACATGTCGCAGTTTGCCAGGGTCCCACTGCTCGATCCATAAGGTGTGATACGGATTAGCCGGCACGAGATTTACGACGGCGATCAGCGTGCACAGGCAGATCAAGGATACTCGCGATAGCAGCACCGCCCGACCGTTATGGGCCGCCACGATCAGGCAGGCGCCCCCCAGCGCCAGTCCGCTTAACGCACCCGGCGTAACCCACACGAACGCATAGGGGCCGCCGAATTCCAGCCCGTAGGCAAGCGCCTTGGAGCCGAGCGCCGCAATGCACAAGGCGGCCAGCAGCGGGTAGTGTGGCGCGCTCGGGCGCAGTGTCGAAACCAGGGCCAGGCCGGCCGCGAGCAGTCCGCAGAACGTGACGACACCTTCGGCCAGCATGAATTCGACCGGACCGAATCCGGCCCATGCGGCGATGACGGGCTGCGCACCGGACAACGCGGGCATGGCCGTCGGCAGAGATTCCAGGCCGGCCCGGCCGTTGCCGAACAGCATGGGGCCCGGATCGATTTGCGCAATCGGCCACAGGGCCAGCAATACCAGGGCCGGGGCCGCATCGCGCCGGAACCAGCGGGATCCAACGTGCCCGGGCGCACCGCGGTCCAGCAGCGCGTGAACGAACGGCGCTGCCACGCCCGCCCCCAGCAACGTGCCCAGCCCGTTGGTCAGCAGGTCAACGCTGGAAGCCACGCGCGACGGCAGGTATGTCTGCAATGCCTCCATGCCGGCCGACAGCGCGATCCCCAGGGCCGTCATGGCGGCGGCCGCCCTGAAGCCGCGCCAGCGCGGGTACAACGCCAGCATGCCCAGGCTCCCCAAGGGCATGTAGGCGAGCACGTTGACGACAACGTCGAACAGCGTGAGGTGGCGCGGCCAGGGGGCGACCAGGTAAGCCAACGCGCCGACCCCGGTGTCGCGCCACCCGGTCCACGGCGTCAGGCTTCCGTACACGATGAGCGCGGCGCAGGCGGCCAGGGCCCAGCGGGCCAGGCGCGAAGGCTGCGCTGACGGGGCCGATGCGCCTGACGAGCTCAACTCGGGATCGAGCTTCATCGTGCCGATTGTCGGATCGATGCCGACCGGGCCGCAAGCGCTTCGGTGGTACAGTCGCCGCGCGTTCGCGCTGATCAGGGTCAGATTGCCTCCGGGCCGATGTCCGCTTCGAAACCGCAAAGTCGCGCCGCCGCCGCGCCCCCGCCCGGCGAGCGGGTCGGCGCACCTGCATTCGACACGCCGCTGTCGCTCGAAGCGATCGAGCGGGCCCTGGGCCTGGCCGACGTGCGGGTCGAAGTGGTCGACCAGACCGGATCGACCAACGACGATCTGCTCGAGGTCGCGCGCCTGTCGGCGCCGGCACGGCCGACCGTGCGAGCAGCGCTGCACCAGTTCGCCGGCCGCGGACGCCATGGCCGGCGCTGGCACGACGCGCGGGGTCGTGCGCTGCTGTTTTCGGTGATGACGGCGTGGCTGCGCGATCCGGCCGCCGCCTCGGCCGTGACCGTGGCGTGCGGCATTTCGGTGGCCGAGCTGCTGCGCCAGCGGGGCATCGAGGCCCGGCTCAAATGGCCCAACGATCTGCTGCTGTCGGGGCGCAAGCTCGGCGGGATCCTGACCGAACTGGCGATCGACCCGCACGGCCGCTCCAGCCTGGTGGTGGGTCTGGGCGTGAACCTGTGCCTGGATCCGGAAACCCGCGTGTCGATCGATCAGCCGGCCGCCGCGCTGGACGAACGCGTCGTGGAGGCGCGCCTGGTGTCCGAACGGGAGAGCTGGATCGGGCTGCTGGCGCGCGCGGTGCTGGACGCGATCGAGCGTTTCGAGCGCGAGGGGTTTGCGCCGTTTCGGGCGCGCTTCGAGGATCTGTTCTCCTATGCCGGCCGGCCGGTGGTCCTGATGCAGGCGGGATTGCCCACGTTGACCGGCGTGGCGGCCGGCATCGACGCGGAGGGGCGCCTGCTGCTTTCCACCGACAACGGCGTGCAGGCCGTCTCCAGCGGAGAGCTGTCGCTGCGCCCAGCCGACGCATGAGGTGGCTGCTGCTCGACGCGGGCAACACCGCGCTGAAATGGGCATTGACCGGAACGCATGAGCCTTCCGCGCTGGCGCGCGGCATCCTGGAGCTGGGCGCGGCGCGGGGCGAGGCGCTGGCGGACGCCTTGCGGCAGTCGCTGCGCGAATCCCCTGGCGGGGGGCGCGGCGCGCACGCGTTCGGCTGCAGCGTGGCCTCCCACGCAGTGACGCACGAGATCGCGGCCGCGGTTGCCGAGTTGACGCACGACGAGGTCCGATGGATGTCTTCGCAAGCCCGATTCGAGTTGCACGGCGTCGAGCTGGTCAACGGCTATCGCGATCCGGCCCAGCTGGGTGCGGACCGCTGGCACGCGTTGATCGCGGCGCGGCTGTCGTTCCCGGATCAGCCCCTGGTCGTGGTGTGCGCCGGAACCGCGACCACGGTGGATTCGGTCGACGCGGCGGGGCGCTTCCTGGGCGGCGTGATCGCGCCGGGCACCTCGCTGATGACTGACAGCCTGGCGCGTGGCACGGCGAGGCTGCCGCGCAGCACAGGACGGCCGGTCACGATGCCCGACAACACGGACGACGCGATCGCCGCCGGCGTGGCCGATGCGCTGGCCGGCCTGGTCGAACGGCGCGTGCGCGCGCTGGAGCGCGCCATGGCGCCGCCTCGATTGCTGGTGGCGGGCGGCGGAGCCGGCGAGCTGGCCGCGCGGCTGACGTTGGCAGGCGAGGTCAGCGGCATCACAATCGAGGAACACCTGGTCCTTCGCGGGTTGTGGTTTCGCGCGCTGGCCGCCGGCGAGGCCGGCGCGGAACGGGTCGATCCGAAATGAGAGCGCTGTTTCTGACGCTGTTGGCGTTGAACCTGGCACTGTTCGCGTTGCTGCACGGCTGGTTCGGCACCGTACCGGTCAGCGGACGCGAACCGGCCCGTCTGGATCAGCAGATCGCGGCCGAGCGCATTCGCGTGTTGACCGATCGCGAAGTGCAGCAGCTCGAGCGCCACGCCGGCGAGCCGGCCGGCTCGGCCGCGACGGCCCCGACACTCGCGCTGGATGGTGCGGGCTCGTGCGTGCAGATCGGCGATTTCGTCGGCGACGGCCAGCTTGGCCGGCTGCGCGAAAAGCTGGCCGAGCTGAAGCTCACGGACCGCGCTGCCGAGCAGAACAAGGAGTTGCCGGGCTGGTACCTGGTGTACCTGCCGCCGCCCGCCAAGTCGCTCGCCGAGGCCGAACAACGCGCCGATCAGCTGCGGGCCCAGGGCGTGCGCGAGCTGCTGGTGCTGAAGGAGGAAGGCGAGCGCTACGCGATCAGTCTGGGCTCTTTTCGCGACCGCGATCTGGCGGCCAGGCAAGTGGCCCAGCTCGAGCGGCGCGGCGTCAGGGGTGCGCGCGTGGGCGACAAGCCGACCACGGTACGGGGCACGCGGGTGCTGATCCGCGGCGCCGATGCGCCGGCGCTGCAGCAGCTGGAAGCGTTGCAGAAGGAGTTTCCGCAGCAGAAAGTGCAGCCGTGCGCAGCCGAGCCGCAGTCTTGAGCAGCCCGGCCCCGGCCGCCTAATCGGCCGGCAGCAGTTCTACGATCCTGGCCGAGAGCGCGGCCAGCTGCCGGCGGCAGTGCGCCAGGCGGGCGGCACTGGGCTCGCGCTGGCGCTGCGCCCAGATCGGCTGCGGAAAGTGCGCGTCGTCGGCGAAGCGCGCAATCACGTGCCAGTGCAGATGCGGCGTCTGGTTGCCCAGGCTGGCCAGGTTGATCTTGTCCGGCGCCATGGTCTGGCGCAGCGCCGTCTCGGCCGCATGTACCGCGGCCAGCAGCCGGGCGCGGTCGGATGCGGGCAGGTCGCTCATCTCGGGCACGTGCGCGTTCCAGATCACGCGCACGAAGGCCGGATAGTCGGGATCCTGGACCCGCACCACGCGCAGCTGCGCGGTGCGCGCCACCAGGGCGCCGCCATCTTCGCGGCACAGCGCACAGTCGGACGGTGCCATCATCAGACCAGCACGCGCTCGATGCCGCCCGCGTTGGCGCGGGTCACGAAATCGGGCATCCAGTTTTCGCCGAGCAGGTGGCGCGCCAGCTCGACCACCAGGTAGTCGGCCTGCACCGCTGAGCTGTCCTGGAAGCGGCTCAAGCCCTGCAGGCACGACGGGCAGGAGGTCAGCACGCGCACCGCGCCGTCGAAGCCGCCTTCGCGCAGCCGCCCGGCCTGTGCGTCCAGCTCGGCCTGCTTGCGCATCCGCACCTGGGTGGCGATGTCGGGGCGCGTGACGGCCAGGGTGCCGGCCTCGCCGCAGCAGCGGTCGGTGCGGTCCACACGGTGGCCATCGGCCGTGCCGAGCAGGCCGTTGACCGTCTGCATCACATTGTGCTTCATCGGACTGTGGCAGGGGTCGTGGTACAGGTAGCGCACCCCGGCCACGCCGTCGGCGCGCACGCCCTTTTCGAGCAGAAACTCGTGGATGTCCACGATCCGGCAGCCCGGGAAGATTTCCTCGAAACGGTAGCCCTGGAGCTGGTCGTAGCAGGTGCCGCAGCTGACGATCACGGTGCGGATGTCCAGGTAGTTCAGCGTATTGGCGACCCGGTGGAACAGCACCCGGTTGTCGGTCGTGATCTTCTCGGCGCGCGCTGCCTGTCCGGCGCCGCGCTGCGGGTAGCCGCAGCACAGGTATCCGGGCGGCAGCACGGTCTGGACGCCCACGTGCCAGAGCATCGCCTGGGTTGCGAGCCCGACCTGCGAAAACAGCCGTTCCGATCCGCACCCCGGGAAATAGAACACCGCCTCGCTGTCGACTGCGCTCGCGGCCGGGTCACGGATGATCGGCACGAACCGCGCATCCTCGATGTCCAGCAGTGCGCGCGCGGTGCGCTTGGGCAGCCCGCCCGGCAGCTTGCGGTTGACGAAGTGGATTACCTGCTGCCGCAGTGCGGGCTGACCGGTGCTGGCGGGAGGCTGGCGGCGCTGCGTCGCCGCCGGCAGCGCGAGCAGGCGGTGCGCGATCCGCTGCAGCCGGTAGCCCCAGTCGACCACCAGCTTGCGCGCGAGCTTGACCCGCTCCGGGCGGGTGGCGTTCAGCAGCAGCATGGCGGCCGCCGTCCCCGGGTCAAAGCGCCTGCGGCCGATCCGGCGCAGCAGGTCGCGCATCGCCATCGACACCTCGCCGAAGTCGATGTCGACCGGGCAGGGGGCGGCACACTTGTGGCACAGCGTGCAGTGATCGGCCACATCGGAAAAATCGTCCCAGTGCTGCAGCGACACGCCGCGGCGCGTCTGCTCTTCGTACAGGAACGCCTCGATCAGCAGCGAAGTGGCCAGGATCTTGTCGCGCGGCGAATACAGCAGATTGGCCCTGGGCTCGTGCGTCGCGCACACCGGCTTGCACTTGCCACAGCGCAGGCAGTCCTTGATCGCGTCCGACACGCTCTTGATGTCGCTTTGCTGCATGATCAGGGATTCGTGCCCGAGCAGGTTGAAGCTGGGCGTGTACGCGCGCGACAGGTCGGCGCCGGGCCCAAACTTGCCGCGGTTGAAGCGCTCCTGCGGGTCGATCCGGCTCCGGTAGGCGCGGAACGCGGCCAGTTCGTCCTCGTGCAGGAACTGCAGCTTGGTGATGCCGATTCCGTGCTCGCCGGATATGACGCCGTCGAGCTCGCGTGCGATCCGCATGATCCGGTCGACCGCCTGCCCCGCCTCCTGCAGCATCTCGTAGTTGTCGGAATTCACGGGGATGTTGGTGTGCACGTTGCCGTCGCCGGCGTGCATGTGCAGCGCCACCACCACGCGCCCCTTGAGCACTTCGCCGTGCAGCCGGTCGATCGCCGCCAGCAGCGGGCCGAACGCGTTGCCCCCAAACAGGCGTTCCAGCGGCGCGCGCACCTCGGCCTTCCAGGAAATGCGGATCGAGCGGTCCTGGAGCGCCTCGAAGAGGCGCGTACCCTCCTTCGCGGCTGTCGCCGCTTCGGAGGGCGTGCCGCCCAGCTGCCGCAACGCCTCCTGCAATGGCGCATCGATCCACTGCATCAGCCCGGTCCAGCGCAGCCGCACCGCGCCGATCAGCTCGAGCGCCCGCTCGACCCGGTCCCCCAGGACCTCGGCGCGCGACAGCCGTTCGGTCTCAGGCTCGGCGCTGCTGCCGAGCGGGAACTGCGTGCCCAGCAGCTGTTCCAGGGCATCGAGCATGCGCACCTTGTTCGCGGTGGACCGCTCGATGTTGATCCGCTCGATCGCGTCCGTGTATTCGCCCAGCCGGGCCAGCGGGATGACGACGTCCTCGTTGATCTTGAACGCGTTGGTGTGACGCGCGATGGCAGCGGTCCTGGCCCGATCCAGCCAGAAGGTGCGGCGCGCCTCCGGGCTCACCGCCACGAAACCCTCGCCGCTGCGGGCGTTGGCCAGGTGCACCACCTGCGAGGCCGCGCGCGCCACGGCGTCGGCGTCGTCGCCGACGATGTCGCCCAATAGCACCATCTTGGGCAGCGTGCCCCGGCGCGACTTGGTCGCGTAGCCGACCGCTCGCAGGTAACGCTCGTCCAGGTGCTCGAATCCGGCCAGTTGCGCCCCGCCCGGCTGCTGCTCCAGGTAGTTCTTGATCTCGACGATGCAGGGGATGGCGGCGCGTGCCTGGCCGAAGAATTCCAGGCAGAAGGTGCGCGCATGGCCCGGCATCCGGTGCGCGATCCAGCGGGCGCAGGTGATCAGCCCGTCGCAGCCTTCCTTCTGCACGCCCGGCAGCCCGCCCAGGAACTTGTCGGTGACGTCCTTGCCCAGCCCGATCCGGCGAAAGGCCGCGCCCGGGATCTCGAGGCTGGCGCGCCGCAGCTCGCGCGCGCGGGCCGCCGGCTCGCGGCCGTCCTTCCACACGAGCTCGAAGCGGGCCGTTTTCACCTCGTGGATGCGGCCCAGGTTGTGTTGCAGGCGCGACACCTCTAGCCAGTTGCCGTCGGGGTCGACCATCCGCCACCAGGCCAGGTTGTCGACTGCGGTACCCCACAGCACGGCCTTCTTGCCGCCGGCGTTCATCGCGATGTTGCCGCCGACGCAGGACGCATCGGCCGAGGTCGGATCGACCGCGAACACGCAGCCCGCGCGCTCGGCCGCCTGCGCCACACGCCGCGTCACGACGCCGGCCTCGGTGAGTATCGTCGGCACGGGCGCGTCCAGGCCCGGCAGCTCGACCGGCTCCAGGCTGCCGCAGCGCTCGAGCTTCTCGGTGTTGATCACGGCCGACAGGGGGGTCAGCGGGACCACGCCGCCGGTGTAGCCGGTGCCGCCGCCGCGCGGCACGATGGTCAGGTCGACCTGGGCGCAGGCGCGCACCAGGCCCGGAATTTCATCCTCGGCATCCGGGCACAGCACCACGAACGGGTACTCGACGCGCCAGTCGGTGGCGTCGGTGACGTGCGACACGCGCGCATACGGATCGAAGCGGATGTTGTCCTCGCGCGTGTGGCGCCGGAACAGCCGCCGCGCCCGCTGGCGCAGCCCCTGCGCCTGGTCGAAGCCGGCGGCGAAGCGCGCGACTGCGCCGCGGGCCGCCTGCAGCAGCTGCGCCACCCGCCGGTCGAGGTCGGCCTCGGGGCGCGCCCGCTGGCGCCGCTCGATCTCGTGCAGCCGGTGGTGCAGCGCCTCGATCAGCAGATTGCGGCGCTTCGGATTTTCGAGCAGGTCCTCCTGAAGGTATGGATTGCGCTCCACCACCCAGATGTCGCCGAGCACCTCGAACAGCATGCGCGCGCTGCGCCCGGTGCGCCGCTCGTGGCGCAGCGACCCGAGCACCTCCCAGGCGGCCGGCCCCAGCAGCCGGATCACGATTTCGCGATCCGACAGCGACGTGTAGTTGTACGGAATCTCGCGCAGGCGGACCGGCGGTTCGGCCTGGCCGGCGCCGAGCGTCACGCCGGACTGCAGCGCGTCCATGGAGACGTCCGATTCAGCTCAAAGCCGCAGTGTATCCGCGGCAGCGGTGCGCACGCCTCAGAAAATCCGCGGCACCACGGCCGGTGTGTGCGCGGCGTAGTCGGAATAGGCCGATCCGAAGGTCTCGCGCATCCAGCGCTCTTCCAGCCGCCACTTGCGCCACAGCGCGTACGCGGCGATCACGAGGGCAAGCGGCCCGCGCCACTGGCCCGATGCCAGCGCGGAGCCTGCAAACGCGAGCAGCAGGCCGCTGTAGATCGGATGCCGGACGTAGCGATACGGGCCGGTCGTTATCAGCTGATGATCCTGCTTCACGGTCACCGTGCCGCTCCAGTTGGTGCCGAGGAAGCGGCGCGCCCACACCGTCAGCGCCAGGCCCGCGACCGTGATCGCGGCGCCTGCCAGGCCCAGGCCCGCCGATGGCGGGACGAACTGCGCGGTCAGCCAGACCCCGGGCGGCCACGGCGCCGCCAGCAGCGCCACCGCCACCGTCAACGGCACGATGTGGCCGGCGCGCGAAGCGGGCGATTCGTGGCGTTGCGCCGGCTTGACGCCGCGCGCGCTGATCACCCAGTAGGCGACCCACGCGAGCCAGACGCACTGGAAGATCCACTGGACCGTGGCGGCGGGCATGGTTTCACCAGTCGACCAGGTGGAAATGCAGGTATGAGATCTCCTGTTCGCCGGGCCCATTGGTGTAGACGCGATAGTCCGACAGATTCTGCTCGTTCACGATCGCCTGGATGATGGCGAAGCAGTCCATCACGTAGGGCGCGTCCTCGACGGTCAAGTCGGCGATGTCGCGGATGTCGCGCTTCGGGAAAAACACCAGGTGCAGGTGACGGCCCCGGCGCGGGTACGGCACGGCCAGGCACTTGTCGGATTCGCGCACCACCTGCGGCACCCAGCCCGGCGCGTTGACGATGCCCGCCGATGCGAACAGACCCGCGATGTCATTGGCCTTGTAACAGCGGTGCCCGCACGCTGCGACGTTCAGCCAGGCGCGCGGTTGCGTGTTCATGAAGGCGCGCGCTCCGATCGACAGGCCGGCCACGAACGTGAGCGTCAGGACGACCAGCAGCCGCAGGCGTCGGCTTCGGTCCGATCGGTCGGAATTGAACATAGGATGGAGTTCTGGTCGAAGGAGGCGGGTGGCGCTAGGCCGCCAGCGCCGGCTCCTGCATGGCCGCGATCTGCTCGCGCAGCTCCAGGATGCGCGCCTCCCAGTAGCGCGGCGAATCGAACCACGGGAAGGCGGCCGGGAAGGCCGGGTCGTGCCAGCGGCGCGCGATCCACGCGGAATAGTGGATCAGCCGCAGCGTGCGCAGCGCCTCGACCAGGTGCAGCTCGTGCGGATTGAATTCGGCGAAGTCCTCGTAACCGGCCAGCAGGTCCGACAGCTGCCGCTGCATCTCCTGGTGGCTGCCGGACAGCAGCATCCACAGATCCTGCACGGCCGGCCCCAGCCGGCTGTCGTCGAAATCGACGAAGTGGGGTCCCGGTTGCGCGCCCACGTCGGTCCACAGCAGGTTGCCTTCGTGGCAGTCGCCGTGCAGCCGCAGCGGCCGGAACCGGCCCGCCCGACCGAAGCAGGCGCGCGCTTCCACGATTGCGTCCCGCACGACGCCCCGGTACACGTCCACCAGCTCGGGCGGCAACCAACCGGCCTCGATCAGAAAGGTGCTGGGTTCTACGCCGAAGGTTTCGACGTCCAGCGTCGGGCGGTGGTGATACGTCGCGGTCGAGCCGACCGCGTGCAACCGCCCCAGGAAACGTCCGATGCGCTCGAGCACCGTGCGGTCCGACAGCTCCGGCGCGCGTCCGCCCCGGCGCTCGAACACGGCGAAACGAAAGCCCCCGTATCCGTGCAAGGTGCGTTCGCCGATGACCTGCGGGGCTACCGCCGGCACCTCGGCCTGCGCCAGCTCGGCCACGAATGCGTGCTCCTCCAGGATCGCGGCATCCGTCCAGCGGTCCGGACGGTAGAACTTGACGACCGCCGGCGGCACCCGGGCAGCACCCGGCCCCTCCAGGCCGACCTGGAAGACCCGGTTCTCGTAGCTGTTCAGCGCCATCAACTGGCCGGACGTCAACAGCCCGATCGAATCGATCGCGTTCAGGATCAGATCCGGCGTCAGGCCAGCAAACGGCGGGGCAGCGGTCGGCTCGGAAGGGCTGGTCACCGCGGAAGCTTAACCGGTGGGGTGCGCCCGGTCATCACAAGCCGGACCGGGTCGTGGTAAAAGCGGGCTGCATGGACACCCAGACAGCGCGACTTGGCCTGCTGCGCGAGCTGTACGCCGGCTTCGTGCGGGCCCGTGGGATTTCACGCCATTTCCGGCGCTTCACGCTGTTCGAATCGCTGCTGCGCGATACCGCATCGCGGGAGGCGCTGCCGCCGCTGGCCGATGCGCTGCTGAAGGCCTCCGCCAGCACGCCTGAACAGGTGCTGGCGATGCTCGCCAGCCATCCGAACGGGCTGACCGAATCGCAGGCCGCCGAGATCCGGATGCGGGTCGGCCCGAACGAGGTCGGCCACGACAAACCCTTGCGCTGGTACGTGCACCTGTGGCACTGCTACCGCAACCCGTTCAACCTGCTGTTGACGGTTCTGGCGACGATCTCCTACCTGACCGAGGACGTAAGGGCCACGATCGTCATCGGCGCGATGGTGCTGCTGTCCACCCTGATCCGGTTCTTCCAGGAGACGCGCTCGAACAAGGCCGCCGATCGGCTCAAGGAAATGGTCAGCACGACCGCGACCGTGCTGCGCCGCGACCCGGCCGAGATCGCCGCCGAGGAAGCGCGCCGCTTCTTCCAGGCCGTGTTGCGCCCCAAGCCCCCGCGGCGGCTGGAGATTCCGCTAAAGCGCCTGGTGCCGGGCGACGTGGTGGCCCTGTCGGCCGGCGACATGATCCCGGCCGACGTCCGCCTGCTTTCGGCCAAGGACCTGTTCG
>Ga0307479_10002161_pt1 | contig 17854 bp, 18 predicted proteins | sample atmos_gasesECM4C_FD_203743 | JGI IMG/M metagenome (GOLD analysis project Ga0307479, IMG submission 203743) | Hardwood forest soil microbial communities from Morgan-Monroe State Forest, Indiana, United States - atmos_gasesECM4C_515 | ecosystem: Environmental > Terrestrial > Soil > Temperate... | reverse complement strand
GCCCGCCCGTGCCGCCTCCCGCAATCAGCAGCTTCAAATTCCTTTGCCCCGCTTCCGCCACATAGCGCTCCCCGGATGCGTTCCTGCCTACTCCGCCTGCTGGCTGATATTCAGGAGCACGCCGGTGGCCGCGAGCATCACCAAGAGGCTCGAACCGCCATAACTAATGAATGGCAGCGGAATGCCTTTCGTCGGCATCATCCCCAGCACGACGCCAAGATTGATCAGCGCCTGGCTCAGGACCATTACCGTGATGCCCAGCGCAGCGAAACGGCCAAATTCGTCGGTTGCTTTAAACGCCGAGCGCAATCCGCGCCAACCGTAAATTGCGAATAGCCCGAGGACGAGCGCGCCGCCGATGAAACCCATCTCTTCGCACAACACGGCGTAGATAAAATCGGTGTGCGCTTCCGGCAGGTAAAAGAGTTTTTGCTTGCTTTCCATGAGCCCTACGCCGGTGAATCCGCCCGATCCCACGGCGATCAGCGATTGCAGCAGTTGGAAGCCGTGCCCCTGCGGGTCCTTGGTGGGATTCAAGAACGCCATTACCCGTTCGTAGCGGTACGGTACATTTATGATCAGGAAGTAAATGACTGGAAGAGCCGCCAGCCCAGCCCCGGCAATGTATTTGGCGTCGAGTCCGGCGACGTAGAGCATGGCCACGGCGATAACGAAAATCTCCACGGCCGTGCCCAAGTCTGGTTCGATGACCACCAGCCCAATCAACGCAAGCACCGGTCCCAGCGCGGGTAGGATGGTGCATTTCCAGTCGTTCATTCCAAAGCTGTCAGGCCGGCGGCGATTGTCAAGGAACCACGCCAGGTAGAAAATCACGGCGAGCTTGGCGAGTTCGGAAGGCTGCAGACTGGCCGGACCCAGGCGAATCCATCGATGCGTGGCGTGCGACTTGTCCAGGAAGAAAACTCCCGCGAGCATTAAGAGCACCGCAAACAATCCCGTGAAGACAACCTGAGGGCTGCGGAGCTTGCGATAGTCCAAGTTCATCATCACCATCATTCCGCCGATACCCAACACCAGCCAGAGAAGCTGGTGGAGGAGGAAATGATAGCCGCTGCCGAATTCGTCCCGCGCCGTGACCGCCGAGGCGCTGAAAACCATGATGGCGCCGACCAGGCACAGAGCCACGGTGGATCCGAAAAGCCATCGGTCGGTTTGAAGATTCCGGGGCACGGTCAGGCTCTCCCGGCGGGTTCGTCCGCCTCATTTTTATCGGCGAGACCGCGAACGAGTTGTTTGAAAACTCGTCCGCGGTGCTCGTAACTCTCAAACTGGTCAAAGCTGGCGCAGGCGGGCGCGAGCAAAACGGTGTCTCCCGGGCTGGCGCGTTCCTCGGCCAGCTCCACGGCGCGCGCCATGGTGCCAGCTCGCTCGACGGGCACAACGCCGCCCAGTTGCGATTCGATTTTGTCCGCGGCGGCGCCGATCAGAAGCACCATGCGCGCATGCTGGCGCAACGATTTGCGGAGAATCGTGTAGTCGCTGCCTTTGTCCTTGCCGCCGAGGATCACCAGCAAGTTGCCCGGGAAGGCATCGAGCGCCTTGAGCGTGGCGTCGACATTCGTAGCTTTGGAATCGTTGAAATACTCCACGCCGGAAATTGCGGCCACAAACTCAATTCGATGCTCCACGCCCGCAAAGCTGCGTACGCCTTCGGCAATCGCGGCGGGCTCGACTCCCACCAGCGTCGCGGCGGCGGCAGCGGCAAGAACATTTTCAACGTTATGATCGCCGCGCAGGCCGATGTCTCTGTGGCGCAGGAGCACAGTTTCGGCGCCATCGCGCCGGAATACAATTTCGTCGTCACGGAGGAAACATCCGCTGGCCACACGTTTCTGCCGGCTGAACCAGAATACCGGTGGAATTGCGGGGGCGTACTGTGGCGCCGCTGCGTCGTCCGCGTTCAGGACGGCGGCGTCTTCCCCGGTCTGATTTTCGAATATCCGCGCCTTCGCGCGGCCGTAGGTTTCGAACGATCCATGATGGTCGAGGTGATCCGGTGTGACATTGAGCAGTACTGCGACATTAGGGCGGAAAGCAACAATCGATTCCAATTGGAAGCTGCTGGCCTCGACCACCGTATAGCCGGAGTCACTGGACACATCCACGCGCGAGATCAATGGCGTGCCAATGTTTCCGGCAACCTGCACGGGCAGCCCTGCAGTTTCCAATATGTGGCCGATGAGCGAGGTTGTCGTGGTCTTGCCATTCGAACCGGTAATGCACACCAGGTGGCCCCGCAGGAATCGCCACGCCAGTTCGATTTCGCTCCAAACGGGCACGCGGATGGCACGCGCGGCGGCGAGCGCCGGCATCGTGGGCGGCACTCCAGGACTAGGCACGATCAAATCCTGCTCGACAAACGTCTGACTTTTGTGGCCTCCCAGCTCGAGCGTAACGCCCGCAGCTCGCAGCTTCGCAGCACATTCGGCGATTTGCGATTCGGGACGCTCCTCGGTGGCGGTGACACGCGCGCCCCGCGCGGCGCAGAACAGCGCGGTGGCAATGCCGGTGCGCGCCAGCCCGACGACCAGCACCTGCTTGCCCGCGAGTTCGATTCCCGGTTTCAACTCTTTACCTCAGCTTTAGCGTGGTCAGCGAAAACAGCGCGAACACCAGCGCCGCGATCCAGAACCGCACGATAATTTTCGATTCGCTCCATCCAGCCAGCTCGAAATGATGATGCAGCGGGGACATGCGGAAGATGCGCTTGCCCGTCAGGCGGAAAGAGGCCACCTGCAGAATCACCGAAAGCGCTTCCAGCACGAACACGCCGCCAACAAAAAACAAAAGAATTTCCTGCTTGATGGCCACCGCCACCATCCCGATGGAACCGCCGAGCGCCAGGGAGCCGACGTCTCCCATGAACACTTCTGCGGGGTGCGCGTTGTACCAGAGAAATCCGAGAGCGGAGCCCACCAAGGCTCCGCAAAAAATCGTGAGCTCCCCCACGTCCGGAAGATGCTGCAGGTCGAGGTATGCCGAGAACCGCGCGTGGCTCGTCACGTACGTGAGAACCGTAAGCGCGCCGGCAGCCACGACGACGCAGCCAATCGCCAGCCCATCGAGGCCGTCGGTGAGGTTCACCGCATTGGATGACCCGACAATGACCGAAACAACGAAGACCAGGAATGGCAGATAGGCCAACGTCCAGAGATAAGGGTGCCCGACCAGGGAATGGATGACCAGTTCCGGGTGAAAATTCTTCAAGAAGGGAACACTCAATTGCGTGGAATACGTGCCTGCCGCCGTCAGCATCACCAAAGTGACCGCGACGCCAAGACTTGCCAGCACCTGCAACGCAAATTTGCCCTTCCCGCTAAGGCCCTGATTTCGCCGCTTCGCCACCTTGCTATAGTCGTCAATAAATCCGATGGCTCCGAATAGGAGCATCGTGAACACGGCGAGCCAAATGTACTCATTCTCCAGGTCACCCCAGAGCAGAGTGGGAATGATCGTCGAGCACACAATCAGCACGCCGCCCATCGTGGGCGTCCCCGCTTTTGACTGATGACTCTTCGGGCCTTCTTCCCGGATGAACTGGCCGATCTGCAACTCGCGCAGTTGGCGAATGACCCACGGGCCGAGCACAAGAGCAAGCAGCAAAGCCGTGATGCTGGCCAGCGCGGTGCGCACCGTAATGTAGCGAAATACGTTGAGCGCATGAAAGTAGCGCTGGAGCTCGTGATAGAAGAGGTAGTAAAGCATCTCAGCCGTGCTCCTTGGACCTGCCGCGCCCGACGGAGGCTTCTGGCGCCGCGCTGGAACGCGCAAAACGGGCGTCGAGTGCTTCGACAATGCGCTCCATTTTTACTCCGCGCGAACCCTTTACGAGCAACAAGTCCCCCGGCGCAAGGATGTCCGCGACGAATGCGGCTGCCTCAGCCGACGAACCGATGAATTTCGCGCGCGCGGCGGGATGGCCGGCTTCGATGGCGCCGCGGACAAAGCTTTCACCGGCGCCTTGCACGCCGATGATCCAGCTGATATTCCCCGATGCTGCGGCCTCGCGTCCGGCCCCGCGATGCAGTTCGCTGGAGGAAGCTCCCAGTTCAAGCATTTCGCCGGCGGCGAGAATGCGCCGCCCGGAGGCAGGCGTGTGTATGAGAATTTCGGTCATCGCAGCAAGAGCTACGGGGTTCGAGTTGTAGCAATCGTTGATCACGGAAAAACCAGCATCGTAGTGCAGAACGCGCCCACGCATCCCTGCGGGCTCGAGATGAGGGAACACTTCCTTGGCCTCGGCGCCTCCCACACCCCAGACGCTCGCTGCCGCCAGAGCGGCGAGGGCGTTTGAAATGTTGTGGCGACCGGCCAGCGGCAAAATCAGCCGCACGCGGCCAGCGGGGCCGATGAAATCAAATTCGCTGCCCTCCGCTCCGCGATCGTCGATTTTTTCGGCGCGGAAATCGGCGTCGCGCGAAAACCCGAACGTCACGACGCGTCCGGGTGCGACCTCGGCGAAACGCGCCACGCGCGGATCGTCGGCATTCAGAACGGCTACGCTGTCGCGTCCCGTCAAACCCTCGATCAATTCGCGCTTGGCCAGCGCAATTTCATCCACGGATGCAAAAAATTCCAGATGCACCGGGGCGACGCGCGTGACCACACCCACGTCCGGACGCGCGATCTCCGCCAGGCGGCGCAGTTCACCGGTGTGGGACATCCCGAGCTCGACAACGGCCACTTCATCGGAGTCATCTAAACGCAGCAATTGCAGCGGCAAACCGTACTCGTTGTTCAGATTGCCCTCTGATTTCAGTACGCGGTGCCGCGAGCCCAGCAGCGCCGCCAGAATTTCTTTCGTTGTGGTCTTGCCTGCCGAGCCGGTGACGGCTGCCAGGTGCCGCCCCCAGCGCGTACGAACGGCCTGCGCGAGGCCCTGAAGGGCGGTGAGTGTGTCCCGAACAACAAAGAGTTTGGAGCGAACCGGATCCGCAAATCCGGCCACACGATCTTGCGCCACGACGGCGGCCAGCGCCCCGGCGTCCAGGGCGGCCGCGACGTAGTTGTGTCCATCGTGACGCGGTCCGTGTATGGCGATGAATAGCTCACCGCGAGCAACGGTCCTAGAATCAATCGAGACACCGGCCAGCCGGGCCAGGGCGTCGAGGCCACCGGGCGGCGTAACACCCAGAACGTTAGCCACTTCTTCAACCGTCCACCGCATAGCGTCCTCAAAGGGCTGGGTTTCACCGGTCTTGGGTCACCGTTGGATCAGCGTCCCTTACGTTGCCAAATTCGGGCGGGGTCCATGCTCCGGCCCGGCGGGGCGTGTAACATGAAAGTAGGGCCCGCTCCGAGTAATGAGCACGTTCCATGCCGCACCCTACGGGTGGAAACTGGCCGGCAGCAATACTCGTCATTAGCCGTAGCCACTCTTGCGGAGCATCCGCCGCGCCATTTCGCGGTCGTCGAAGTCGATTGTGCGGTCGCGCAACACCTGGGAAGTTTCATGGCCCTTACCCGCGAGGAGCACGATGTCGCCGGGACGCGCCTGGTCGAGCGCGATTTCGATGGCGCGTTCCCGATCCGGTTCCACTAGAAATTTCGCATTGGTACGCTGCACGCCGACAATCGCGTCGTTGATGATGAGCAGTGGGTCCTCGCTGCGCGGATTGTCCGAAGTCAATATAACGATATCGCTGGAACGTCCCGCAGCCTCTCCCATTAGCGGACGCTTGGTGCGATCGCGGTCCCCGCCGCAACCGAACAACGTGATGATGCGGCCGTCAGCATTGAGTTCTTTTGCCGTGAATAACAGATTGCGCAGGGCGTCGTCGGTGTGCGCGTAGTCCACAACCACCAGAAATGGCTGGCCTGCGTCAATCCGCTCGAAGCGGCCCGGCACGGCGGAAAGCTGGGCGATTCCCGCGGCGATCACTTCGCGGGCCAGATCGAGCGCCACGCCTGCGCCGATGGCTGCGAGAATATTGTAGACATTAATTCGACCGACCAAAGGGGAGCGGACCTCAATTTTTCCGATTGGAGTTTCCGCCGTGAATTCGAGGCCGGAAAAGGAAAGCGCCGGCTTGCGCGTGGTGATGTCCGCACCGGGTTCAAGACCGTAGGTCAGCGTGCGTGACGCGATCCCGGCCAACTGCTTGCCGTACGCATCATCACGATTGACTACGCCCGCGCCAGGCGCCGCGCCGCCGGTGCCCTCGAAGAGACGCCGCTTGGCGGCAAAATAATCGTCAAAAGTTTTATGGTAATCGAGGTGGTCGCGAGTGAGATTCGTGAAGATGGCCACCGCAAATGGGCATCCCCACAACCGGTCCAGGGCAAGCGCGTGGGAGCTGGCCTCCAGCACGGCATGAGTACCGCCGGCGCGGACGACGTCCGCCAGGAAATTCTGCAGTTCGAGCGATTCGGGAGTGGTGTGGATCGCCGGCCGCGACTCGCGCACCAGACGGTACGCGATTGTGCCAAACAATCCGACCTCGCAGCCCGCGGCTCGAAGGACGGAGTCGACCAGGTAGGAAGTCGTCGTCTTGCCATTGGTCCCCGTCACGCCGATAAGCTTCAGCACCTCCGCGGGGCGTCCAAAATAGTTCGCCGCGGAGAGGGCCAACGCCCTGCGCGCGGCCGGAACTTTGATCCAGGGAATTTCGGCGGGAATCGACTCCGGCCTTGCTTCTTCACTCACGATTGCCGCTGCCCCGCGCGTTATCGCGTCCCCTACAAATTTGTTTCCATCCGTTTTTTCCCCGTGGATGGCGACAAACAACGTGCCAGGCTTCACCTTGCGGCTGTCGTAGGCGAGCTCCGCGATTTCGAGATCGCCGTGCGCCGTTGCCCCAAGCGCTTCGACTCCGCGCAGCAACTTCACGAGCCGCATGGGACCGCGGGCTGCCCCAGGCAGTTTCTTTTGCACCGCGCCTTCGCTGCGTTCCACCACACTCGCCGCCTTCACGCTCACCGGGCTCCCCTCCGGGCCGCCACTGACACCACGGAAGCGCCGCGTGCAAACCGCACGGTGATGCGGCCGCCGCGACGAACGGTAGCTTCGGGCTCCGGAGATTGCTCCACTGCAATGCCCGTACCTACCAACACGGGACTCAGTCCAAGTTTCATGCATTGTTCGGTTACTTCACGCACCGTTTTCCCCTGCAGTTGCGGAACAGGTATCCCTTCCCCTTCCGCGAGTTCAGCTGTCGGGGCTGCCAATCCTCGCGCCTGTTCAGACACCACCGGAACCTCATCCATCGCTCTGCCCCCTGTGTCGACCTGGACCGGATTGAAATCTGTGACGTCAGATAGATCCTGATCATTTTGATGCCGGCGATTGGCCTGAAGCACGCTGCTGGGGACAGCAATGTCATGCGGCACGTCCAAATATGCGAGCACCTGTTGCGCGATACGCTTGAACGTGGGCGCGGCGATCTGCCCGCCTTCGTGCATGCCGACAGCCGAATCGAGTTGTACCAGGATCGTCACGGCCGGCGTGTTGATCGGCGCGAAGCCGACGAAGGAGGCGATCAATTGGTGTGTAGAGTAGTGGCCGGTCGTAATGTCAAATTTTTGCGCGGTGCCGGTTTTTCCCGCCGAAGTATACCCGTCCAGCCGGGCGCGCTTGCCGGTGCCATTGAGCACGACGCCTTCGAGCATGCGGCGCATGGTTGCGGCAGTGGTCTCGCGGATCACGCGACGGGGCTGCTGTTGCGGCGGTTCGACCATTTGCGTGCCGCGGCGCAGCGCACGGACGACATGTGGCCGCACGACGAGACCGCCGTTAGCCATTGCAGACATCGCCGTAATCATTTGCAACGGCGTCACGCCGATTTCCTGCCCCATGGAGACAGATCCCACTGAAACAGGCGTCCAATTATCCAAGCGGCGAAGCATTCCGCGGCTCTCTCCGGGCAGGTCCACGCCAGTCGGCTGGCCGAAACCGAACGAGCGGATGTAGGCGTAGAATTTGGGCGCGCCCAGACGCAGGCCAACCTTGATCGCACCCACGTCGCTTGAATTCGACAGCACCTGCGAAACGCTGAGGAGTCCAAAAGGCTTGTGGTCGCGAATGCGATGGCCCGCGATGTAGATCGAACCCATCTGGCAGTCGATGAGCTCATCCGCATTGGTAATGCCCTGATCGATAGCCGCCGAAAGCGTCACGATCTTGAAGACCGATCCTGGCTCATAGAGCGCGCTTGCGGCGCGGTCCATCCGCGACTCGGGATTGCTGTCCTTGGCAGCGTTGGGATTGAATGTCGGCCAGTTGGCGACGGCCAGCAGTTCACCTGTGTTGGGATTCTCGACAATTACGGTGCCCGATTTCGCTTGCGTGTCCTGAATCGCCTGCTCGAGTTCCTTCTCGGCGATGTATTGGATTTTTTCGTCGAGCGTGAGGACGACGCTGGTGCCCGTATCCGGCGCCTTGTCAGTGGAGTCGTACCAACGCCGGTGGGCATCAGTGAGGATCAGCATCTTGCCGGGCTTGCTGCGAATGCTGTCATCCAAAGAATATTCGATGCCGCCCTGGCCCCTCTCGTCGATGTCCACGTATCCGAGGACGTGCGCGGCGAGTTCCCGCTTGGGATAGAAGCGCCCGCCTTCGCGTTGGAAATAAATCCCGCGCAGATTCATGGCCGCAATTCTTTCCACTTTTTCCGGCGGCAGCTTGCGTGCAATCCAGGCGAAGGAATGGGAACCCGCGAGGCGCGCAGCGATCTCGTCAGGTGAAACATCCAGGACTTTGCCGATCAACCGCGCGACCATGTCGGGATCGGCAATCTCCGAGGGAACCGCGAAGCAGGAATCCACGGGCACGCTCATGGCGAGCGCGTTCAGGTTGCGGTCAAAGATCTCCGCGCGCCGCGCGCCCACTTCCACGATTAGACGCTGCTGATGCTGCGCGCGTGAATAATATTCGCTGTAGCGGAGAAGTTGCAGGTAGGCCAGGCGTCCTAGAGCGGCCCCGGTCCACATCGCGATCAGACCAGCCACTATCAGTACTCGGGTCCGGGAACTGCGCAGATCCATATGATTCTTGCCGGGGACTCCGGATCAAAAGGAATGCCGCCGTTAGACGGGTGCGGGCGTTCCGCGTCGGCGACGTGGCGCCCGCCCAAAAAATGTTATCGCTGCGCCTGCGGCGCGCCTGCTGGACGCGCTTCGGCGAGCACCGCACCGGGCGGCAGATCCATCGGAGCCACTTGGCCGGGCACGGGCGCGGTCAGACCGAGCTGGCGCCGCGCGATGATGTCGATGCGTCCGGGCGCACGCAGGCCCGCCACTTCCAGTTTGAGCTGCTGATTGAGTTCCGCCGACTGGGAACGCTCGCCGCGCAGCGATTCGAGCCGATAGCGCAGCTGGATCGTCTGGAAATGTTGCCAGGCATACAGGAATGCGCACAAGGCGATCGCTCCGCCCAGGAGGACCAGTCGCGCACATTCGCGCATACGATTCGGCGCCATTGGCCGCGACAGGCGCGAATTATCGATGTGTTTTACGGTAAAAAATTCGGTCATTGCCGCCACGCTTTTCCTTGCGGCGCCCCGTGCTGGCCCGCCGTGGCGGGCTGGTCGGAGTCCATTTTCTCCGCAACGCGCATTTTCGCGCTACGGGCGCGCGGATTGGCCGCAATTTCCGCGTCCGAAGCCTGGATCACTTTCTTCGTCAAAATCTTCAGCGCGCCCTCCCGGGCCAGCCGCTGAAAGCACTGCTTTACCGGGCGGTCTTCAAGCGAGTGATAACTTAGCATCACCCACCGGCCGCCCTGAGATAGTGTGGCAGGAGCCCTAGAAAGAAACTGCCCGAGTTCCTCCATCTCTCGATTCACCGCAATCCGCAGCGCCAGAAACGTTTTTGTCGCGGGATGCAGCTTCTGCCTTCCCCTTACTTTTCGGGCCCCTGCCACAACCGTTGCCAGGTGTTCGGTGTCCCGGATGGGGCGCGCACGAACGATGGCCCTGGCGATTCTGCGTGAATCCCGCTCTTCCCCGAGCTGATAGAGCAGGTCGGCGAGTGCGTTCTCTTCCACCGTGTTCACAATGTCTTCCGCTGTTTCTGCCGCGTCGCGGTCCATGCGCATATCGAGAGGGCCGCGCTCACGGAAGGAAAAGCCGCGCTCGCCCAAGTCGAGTTGCATGCTCGATACGCCCAGGTCCGCAAGCACGCCGTCGGCGGGAGGCAGTTTTCGCTGCGCGAGAACCTCGCCGATTTGTGAGAAGTTGGCGTGCACCAAAGTTACCTTGCCCCCGAACTCTGCCAGCCTGTCGCGCGCGATTTCCAGAGCCGCCGCGTCACGATCCAAGCCCACGAACTGCCCTCCGGCCCCCAGCCGCCGGACGATTTCGGTTGCGTGTCCCCCGAGCCCTACGGTCGCGTCCACATAGAGACCGCCGGGCTTTATGGCCAGCCAGTGGATCGTCTCTTCGACGAGGACTGGCGTGTGCTTGCCGTCCAAACTAGATGCCCAGGTCAGCGAGCGTCTGGCGGTCTTCGTCCGTCATCTGGTTCTTGTTCATGTTGTCCATGAACCGAGTGTGGTTCCAAACTTCCAGATACGTCAGTTGACCCATCACTTCCACGTCACCCTTCATTTGCGCGGCTTCCCGGAGCACCGCCGGAATCAGGAGTCTGCCCTGCCCGTCGATCTCCACCACCTGACCGTAATAGTTTGTGCGGGTCAGGAATTTCTGCTTGGCCCGGTTGTAAGAGGAGATTTTCGCCAGCTTTTCTTCGATCTCTCCCCAGACCTTCATCGGGTATATTCGCGCGTGGTCCCCTTCTTCACTGGTTACGTAGAAGCGATCACCGTGCTCTTTGAGCTTCTCCAGAAAGGCCGCGGGAATCTTGAGACGGCCCTTCTCGTCCACTTTTGCCGGTATGTTTCCCCGAAGCATGTAGTAGTCTGCACAAAGAGCATGAAAAGCGATCGCCCCTTACCACTGGACCGCTCCGCTTGACCTCTAGTTCGCCACTGGGCCAGTCAACTTCGCCACTGTATTTCACTTGGGACCACTTCGTCCCACTTTGTGCCACGATTCTAGACAGGTTCGGAAACTTGTCAAGGGAAAACTGGATGATTCGAAAAATTTTTTGTGGAAATTGTTGACGCTTGTGGATGAGTTTGAGAAAACCACTACAGGTAGTGTCCGCCGCAAGAATTGTGACGAGCTATAGGAAGATGTTTTCTCAGAGTGAGACACAAATTGTTTCGAAACAGTTACGGGGTCGCACTTTCTGATTCGTTCAATCGACGTCGCGCGTGCGTTTCGAATTGCTATTTCGGACCAGCCTTCGCGCGGCAATCGTTCGATAAGAAAGAATTAAGCGAATCATGCAGTGAGGATCTACAGTCGCGACATTCAAAATCGTCCCACAAACCAGCCTATTCAGGGGCCATGCCGACGTGCAGGTGGGCGAGTTGACCGAGCATATCGCGGTCATCGGAGTTCAGGCCTTCGACAAAACTAGGGTCATTCAGCCTGGATTGGCGCTCCGGTTCGCTCAAATCGCGGAGCTGGTGCAGGCGTTGCATGATCGCCTGGCGGCGAAACGGCGGCAACTGCCGCCAGCGAGGAAGCAGCGTTTGTTGAACTTGCTGCCGCTGGTCGGGAGTCATTTGCTCCCAGACCCGCTGGCGTTCGCGGAATGCCTGTTGCTGCGCCGGAGTCAGTTTATTCCAGGCCTCGAGGCGCTGGCGGATTCGCGCCTGCTGATCCGGCGGGAGATTTCTGAAGCGCTCGTTGTTACGGAAGAATTTCTCCTGCCTGTCAGGAGGCATATCCTCGAGGCGCTCGAAGACTTTCGGCGGCAGGCTGTTCGCCTTACCGCCATTGCCCCCGGGGCGCATGCCATTCGGGCCGTTGGGCCGCGGAAACTGCGCGCGGTGTGGCGGCGCCTCCGCCTGGCCTATTTTGCTGAGCTTTTGCCCAAAGACCGGCGAGCAGAGCAGTCCGGCCGTCAGCAGAGCGGCCAGAGGAGTTCCGAATTGGGAACGCAGTCTCATTCCCGGGTTTCGTTCGTCACTTCTCCGGGGACCGCAGCGGTCGGCGGAGCCGGCAATTCAGAAAGCGCGTCAAATGTGGAAAGAACTTCATAGTTTTCGAGCACGGGCAGATCGCGGATCATTCTGAAATCGGCTTCACCCGCTACGCCGCTCATCGCAGGATCATTGGTCGTAATCCGTGGCATGGAAGCCATCCAAATGGACATGGCGACCAATGCCGTGACGGCAAATGCCAGCCGCGGCGAGGGGAGCCAGCCCCAGAGGCCGCGGCGTGCGGGCTCCGCGGCAATACGCGCACGAAGCGAAGCGTCAAACGCAGGGGATGGGGAAATCATTGGGAGATCGTCAAGCGCGCCCAAAACGGCGCGGAAATCCTCGGCGCGGTTGCGGCAGGCGGAGCAACCAGCGAGATGCTCTTCGATGGCGCGCCGCTCGATGGGCTTGGCGCGGCCGTCCAAGTATTCGACTAATTTGGCTTCCATCGCCGCACAATAATTTGTAGTTCGTTCTGGGTCACTCATTTGGGCCTCATTTCCCTCAGCGCGCATCGCTTGAAACTCCGACCGAATTTACGAGCGGCGCGAGCTCCAAGCGCAGCGTTTCATACGCACGGAACAACAGTGATTTCAGCGCGCTCTCCGAGCACTCCAGAATCCGCGCGATTTCATCGTAATCAAGCTCCTGGTACTTGTGCAGTAACACGGCCGCGCGCTGCTTTTCCGGCAAAGCGTGGATGGCGCGCAAGATCAGTTCCGACCGGCTGCGCGCGACTAATTGCTGCTCCACGCTAGGCGTACGGTCGGACACTTCCATAACCGGGTGGTCGTCGTCGCCCGCATCCACGGCGTGATCCATTGAGATTTCCATCCGGCGGTAACGGTTGTCTCGAACGGAGTTCAACGCCAGATTCGTGGCGATGCGGAACATCCAGGTTGTGAATTTCGCGCTGGGAGCGTACTCCTTGCGAGCGCGGTAAACGCGGAGAAACACTTCCTGGGCCAGGTCTTCCGCAACGGCCAAATCCCGCACCATGCGATAGAGGAAATTGACAAGAGGAGTCCTATACTTGCGGAGCAAAAGCTCGAAGGACTGTTCGTCCCCGGCTTTTACGTCCAGCATCAGTTGGACGTCGGTCCTTGCCATAACCTCCACACCTATACAACCCGTGTCGGGTCTAAAAGTTGCAGAAGAATCGCCTGCATCGAGCGACCTGGCTCATGTGGGCAGGTAATGTGAATTCTACATCATCAGAAATCGGATCGAATAGTGCATGCATTTCAGGCCGTTCCTTCTGTGCAACTCAAATTAAAGGACATACAAGCCCACGAGGCTCTTTTTCAGGCGTGAAACAGCTTGCCCAGGAGCAACATCAGTGCAACGCCCAGGAAAACGAGCAGCGCCATGCGCATGTCCGGCTCGCGGTTCACCTCCGGAACCAAATCTGTGGCGGCGACGTAAAGAGTGACGCCGGCGGAAATCGGCAAAGCGTAGCCAACCTGGGAGTGCAACGCGCCCATCAGTAGAACACCGGCAACCGTTGCGACACCCAGCCAGATGGCTGCCAACAGGGCCGTGCGGCGGCTCTGTCCGCTGGCTATCATGAGCGAGGCGACCGTGAAGCCTTCGGGGATTTTATGCAGCACGATGGCTAGAAAGATCACGCCGCCCAGCCATCCGGAAACTAGGAATCCGGAAGCAATCGCCACGCCATCAAAAAATGTGTGAATGGAAAGACCCAGCAATGCGGAGATCCCCGCGTGATCCGGTATGAATTTTTCGGTATGGGTTTCTTCGCCGAAATGGAAATGCGGCGCCAGATTGTGCTCAAAAAAATGAACGATGAAGTAGCCGACCAGAACGAGAAAATAGGCGCTGTTCCCCGACAACGCCACGGACTCGGGAAGAATCTCGAGAATCGACGCGGCCAGCATGAAACCTGCACCCAGTGCCAGGAAATATTTCAGATACTGCCGCGACCACTCGCGGTGCAAGATAAATAGGCCGCCGAGAATGTTGGCCGCGGCCGCAGCCAGTCCGAGCAGCAGCGCGAGCACGATGTGAGAAGGCGGAATGGTTTGGGGGATCGGCATCTTCAACCTTGGGTATTCAGTACTACTGGCTCCGAGTGGAGCTGCGCACTAGTCCCGATGCTGTCCACTTAACAATCCGGACCGCCGAGCTGAAGCGGGCTCTGGTTGTGGGTCTTGGGTGCCGCACCCTTGCGTTTTTCAAGGGTGCGGGTTTTCGGCCCCCTACCCGATCCGGTTCATCAATCGGTTCCGCTCAGCCCGGTGGCGCGCCAAACTGGACCGCAGAGGGAAAAAACCGCACCCTTGAAAAACACAAGGGTGCGGCACCCAAGCTTTCTACCCTCAGAACAAAGCGCGTCGATTTGCGTTTCAGCAACGCGAGTCATCGCAAGAAACGCACACTAACCACTATGCCGGAACAAAATGACGTCGCCTTCCTGGACGACGTACTCTTTGCCTTCCAGGCGCACTTGCGCCTTCTCGCGCGCCGCCGGAAGGCTTCCCGCCGCTAAAAGATCGTTCCAGCGAACTACTTCGGCGCGAATGAAGCCTCGCTCGATGTCCGAGTGAATCGCGCCGGCCGCTTTTTGCGCGCTCATGCCGCGCTTGATGGTCCAGGCGCGCACTTCGGGTTCGCCGGCAGTGAAAAAAGAAGTCAGGCCGAGCAAGTGGTACGTCGCGTGAATCAGGCGATCGAGTCCCGAGGATTTCAAACCGTACGCCGCGAGCATTTCGGCGGCTTCGGCGGGGTCAAGCTCGGCCAGTTCGGCCTCGATGCGTCCACAAATGGAGACAATCGCGGTATTTGGACGGCCCACAAGTTTCGCAAGATTGTGGCGCTCGACGGCCGATTCGAGTTCAGCGACTTCGCTGTCTCCAAGATTTAAGACGTAGAGCATCGGCCTTTGGGATAAAAATTTGAAGCCCATTATGAGCTTGCGTTCATCGGGATTGAATTCGAGTTCGCGCAGCGGCTTCTCCGATTCAATCGCAGTCTTGCAGCGATGCAAGAGAGCCAGTTCCTGTTCGAGTATTGGTTCCTTTTTCTTCTTTAAGTCTTTTTCGACGCGCTCGATGCGCCGCGCGATCTGGTCAAGGTCGGAGAGCATGAGTTCCAGATCGAGCACTTCGGCATCCCGCAGAGGATCGATCGACCCCGCCGAATGGGCCACGGCCGGATCGTCGAAGACGCGAAGCACGTGCGCCAGCGCGTCCACTTCGCGCAGCGGCGCAAGCACGGCGGAATCTTTCGTGCGGTCCTTCACCATCCCGCCAACGTCGACGTATTCGACTGTGGCGTAAGTGATCTTTTTTGGATTGTACAGCTTGGCCAACTGTTCGAGGCGAGGCTCAGGCACTCGCGCGACGCCAACGTGTGTAGCCGCGCGCGCCGCCTTCTCGTCCAGTTGCGCGCGCGTCAGAATTTTGAAAAGTGTAGTTTTGCCGACTTGCGGAAGCCCAATGATCCCCGTTTGCATAAGCTGCAAATCGTAGCATACCCGTGCACGCGACGCCTTATAGCCCGGTGCTAGGCGGTGGACCACATTCCGATAACCCGAATTGTCAGGACTCAGCAGGCCATCCAGGACGTCTTTGTGTCAGTTGAGCAGAGCCTCGACTAGTAGGGTCTGGCAGTGGGCAATTTGAAAATCATCCGGCGGCAGCACAGAAAGGCGCCGGTGACTGCCAGGACTGCGGGCAATAGCCCTAACAATGTCCACGCGGCTTCGGCAAACCAGCCGAACCTGCCAAAATGCAAAGAGCTGAGTTCTGCCAATGTCACGTCTGTAAAATGATCGGCGGGATCAATAAAGGCGAACACGGCGTTAAACGACTGTGGAAATGCGAAATATAATCCCGAGATTCCCCACATAAAAACAAAGAGAAAGCCCCAGAACCCCAGCGCGCTATGGAGGTCCCAACTGATCCGCGCAAAAGGCGCTTTCCAGTTCACAGTTAATGCACGACGCCAATTGGCGATTCCGGGCCACCATATAATGGCTCCCGTCAAACACAATGTGATTACACAAATCGCGCCAATGCCGTTAACGAACCGTCCATTCTCTCCGAACAATAAGTTTTCGTGAAGATCCACGAGCCACTCGACCGAGGACACCAGGGAGGGCGTCCTCTCCAGCTCGTTACGGTAAACAATCAAACTGCCTGTAAGGCTCATTAAGACGACGTACAAGCCGACTCCTGCTCCAACCCAAAGGTGAATATAAAATAAAGCCCTGCGAACCCACACGCTTTCAGGGTGTTCGATCCATTGATCCCAAGTGGACTTTGTCTTCTCCTGATTCATGCGGATTATTGTGCCCCCCTGGCCTGAGTCTACAATGTCTTCTACGGACTACGGTTAATACAGTAATGCGGATGATCGAGTTTGTCTTCGCCAGCGAGCAGTCAAACTGTTCCCTAGCGAGAGCCTATTCGGAATTGATGCCGTACCGAAAACTTGTCCCACAAAGCGGCTGGTAAGTGCCTTATCGGAGTCTGTATCAAACTCTTGACGCCGTCGCATCGCTCTCCTAAGCTTCGACGTTCTGTATGCCAAAGACTCACTATCCTGTCGACGCTGCGCATGTGATGCGGGAGCTTTCTCGCGCGGACCGGAAGTTGGCGCGAGTGATTCGCCGAATCGGATGCTTTCCCACGAAGAAACGGAAGCCGCAACATCCGTATGCGAGCTTGCTCCAAGCCATCGTGTATCAACAGATCGCCGGCAAGGCGGCGGAAGCGATTTTCGGTCGCGTGAAGGCGCTTGGCACGAATGGATTTCCGGCTCCGGAAGAAATTATGCGCGCATCCAAATTGAAATTGCGACGCGCCGGCCTTTCGCGGCAAAAAATTGCCGCGGTGAAGGATCTTGCAGCGAAGACGCTCGATGGAACCGTGCCGCCGCTGGCCAAAATTCGCCGCATGAGCGAAGCAGAAATCCTTGAGCGCCTCACGCAGGTGCGCGGGATCGGCGAGTGGTCCGTGCAGATGTTCTTAATGTCGCGGCTCGGCCGGCCCGACATTCTGCCGGTTCAGGACTACGGGATTCGAAAGGGTTTCCAGCGCGTGTATGGCCTCAAGGGCGAGCCAAAACCTCAAGTAATCCTTGAATATGGGGAGCGCTGGCGTCCGTACCGCTCGATTGCGAGTTGGTACCTGTGGCGTGCCCTGGAAGAAAAACCGGCGAAGAAGAAACGCAAGCCGATGGCTAAGAAGATTTCTGCCGGGCGGTGAGGAACAGGGCGACGAGGCCGGAGAGAAGGACGGCGCTTTCGAGCCAGACTGAGTATTGGTGCAGGCGATCGAATGCGACGCGCAGGGTATTGCCGGCAGACGTCGCCTCCACTGAACCCATCTGCGCCCGCAGCACATCCATTCGAGCGATCACGCCGTATTGCGAAGTCATCGTGAATACGATCATGGCGAAGACGAGCAGCGCGGCGGGTTGCGCGAGCGCACCGATAGACCGCTCGACGGCAACTGTCGCAAGCAAATAGACGACGCCGGCGATGATCCCGATCATGTGCAGCTTGGCGAGGGTGTAGCCCACGAGCGCTCCAGCCAGATCGCTGTTGGGCAAAACGGAAAATGCTCCGCGGGTGACCACGAAACTAAAATAGAGGATGCTGCCTACCCACGTGCCCAACGAAAAAATTTGCAGAAATCGGAGAGTGGCGGCCACAAAGGAATCCTTTGGTGCACGCCAAGCCTATCACAGGCCTCTGGATGCGATCTGGGGAATCTCATCTAGCTCTGGCCGACGGCGAGCCTGGGAACGCCATTCTGCCGAATGGCGTCTGGCTAACCGCCAATCTGGAGATTGGCGTTCCCGGGCCCGAGACTTGAG
>Ga0307479_10002160_pt1 | contig 17856 bp, 19 predicted proteins | sample atmos_gasesECM4C_FD_203743 | JGI IMG/M metagenome (GOLD analysis project Ga0307479, IMG submission 203743) | Hardwood forest soil microbial communities from Morgan-Monroe State Forest, Indiana, United States - atmos_gasesECM4C_515 | ecosystem: Environmental > Terrestrial > Soil > Temperate... | reverse complement strand
CATTTGCGGCGGGTGTGGTCCAACGCAGGCGCATCAAGAGCGCAGTATCTGCTTCAGCTTCTGTCCGACTTCCTCGTGCTCAACGAAGTCACCGCGGTCGGCCGCTGCCAATCCGAGATTGACCGCTTCGATAAAACGAGTGTCATCTTCGAGGTAATGGCTCAACACCTGCTGCGCGAGTTCGTCCGTCTTCAAGCCTCGCTGCGCGGCTATTTCCGCCAACTGGGCCTCTTTCTCGGGCTGTAAGCGAATTTCCATAGCCTCAGTCTAGGAAGGTTGATTTGGGCTGTCAAATGCCCCTGCTGCATCGCCTTGTGCCATCAATGTCCCCCGCCCAATTCGCGCACGATCCCGCCTACGAACTGCTTGGCGTCGCCGAAGAGCATCAGCGTCCGGTCGAGGTAGTACAGAGGGTTGTCGATGCCGGCGAAGCCGGGGTTCATGCTGCGCTTGATGGCCATGACGGTGTGGGCTTTGTCGACGTCGAGGATGGGCATGCCGAAGATGGGGCTCGACTGGTCGGTGCGGGCGGCGGGATTGGTCACGTCGTTGGCGCCGATGATGAGGGCGACGTCGGTTTGCGGGAAGTCGCCGTTGATTTCGTCCATCTCGATGAGGCGGTCGTAGGGAATGTCGGCTTCGGCGAGCAGGACGTTCATGTGGCCGGGCATGCGTCCGGCGACGGGGTGGATGGCGAAGCGGACCTCCACTCCCTTCTTGGTGAGCGCATCGTAGAGCTCGCGAACCTTGTGCTGGGCCTGGGCGACGGCCATGCCGTAGCCGGGGACGATGACTACTTTGTTGGCGGCGGAAAGGATCGCTGCGGCTTCTTCTGGAGTGGCGCTGCGAACGGGCTTGGCTTCCTGTCCGGCCACGGCGGACGCCTGCACCTGGCCGAAAGCTCCGAAGAGCACGTTGGTGAACGAACGGTTCATCGCCTTCGACATGATGACGGACAGGATGAAGCCAGAGGATCCATCGAGCGCGCCGGCGATGATGAGCAGCTTCGAGTTGAGCACGAAGCCCATGGCTGCGGCGGAGAGGCCGGCGTAGGAGTTCAACAGCGAGATGACGGTCGGCATGTCGGCGCCGCCGATGGGGATTACCAGGAGCACGCCGATGATCAGGGAGATGCCGACGACCAGGGGAAATAATTCCTTTGCACCGGGATGCAGCACGAGATAGACGCCGCTGGCCACAGCGATCGTGAAGAGCAGCAGGTTGACGAGGTTCTGGCCTTTGTATGTGATGGGGCGCTGCGGCAGAACTTCCTGTAGCTTTCCGGCGGCCATGAGACTTCCGGTGAAAGTCAGGCCGCCGAGGATGACTTCCATGGAGAGGACCGACATCATGAACTTGGGGACGTCGGGGGAACGCAGGTAGAACTCGGCGGTGCCGACCAGCGTGACGCAGAGTGCGCCGAAGGCGTGGCTGAGGGCGGTTCGCTGCGGGACGGCGGTCATCTGCACCATGCCCAGCGGGATACCGATGCCGCTGCCGAGCACGAGGCCGATGATGATCCATTTGTAGTCGATGATGCCGTGGTGGAGCAGGGTGCCGGCGATGGCCAGCACCATCCCGATCTCGCCGGCCAGAATGCCGTGGCGGGCGGTGGCGGGAGAACTCATCCACTTCAGCGAGAGAATGAACAGGGCGCTAGCGATGAGGTAGATGACTTCGATGAGGTGCTGGCTTCCGGCAAACTCGGTCATGATTGCGCTCAGCTACTTGTTGGTCGGACGGCTGGTTTTGAACATTCGCAGCATGCGGTCGGTGATGAAGAATCCGCCGACCACGTTGCTGGTGGCGGCGACGATGGCGATGACGCCGAGCACGGTCGCGAATGTGCTCTTCTTTTCGCCTACGAGGACAATTGCGCCGACGACGGCTATCGCGTCAAGGGCGTTGGTCAGCGACATGAGCGGCGTATGCAGCAGTGGGGAGACGTGGCGGATGACCTCGAATCCGATGAAGGCCGCCAGCATGAAAACGAAAAGTGCGTCGATCAGGGTGGAACCCATGTAATGACTCCAGTTTTGTCATCCTGAGCGGAGTGGGTGCTTCACGAAGTGAAGCGCCCACGGAGTCGAAGGATCCCTATGTGCTTTTCTACTCCGTCTTGCCCGCAGGAATTCTCACGGTGGCAGAAACGGACCACAGTGAGAAGGCCTTGCAACGGGCCCGCCGCCGCATAGCGGGTAGGGGTCCTTCGACTACGCAAGAGTTCGCTTTACGAACTCTTGCTCCGCTCAGGATGACAATTTAGAAAGAGCAGTAACCGCGCGGCTGGAAGCCGCGCCCTTTTCAAAGCAAAAGCGTCCAAAGCAGACCCGTCAGAACAAATCCGTTCAAAACAAACCCTTCCACACCGAAACGGCTTCTATCCGGCCGGCGCCAAGGCCTGCAGTTTGAAGAACTCGCGCACGCGGGCGTTGACCACTTCTCCGCCACTTGTTATCAGGGTCTCGCGGATGATTTCGTCCTGCAGGTTCAGTTGCAATTTGCCGTCCTTCACCATGTAGGCGAGGTAGGTCGTGATGTTGCGCGCGTACATCTGGCTGGCGTGATAGGGGACGCTGCTGGCAAAGTTGATCGCGCCGATGATGGTGACGCCGTGGGCTTCCACGGTTTCTCCGGTGCGCGTTAGTTCACAGTTGCCGCCGCGCTCGGCGGCCAGGTCGACGATCACTGAACCGGGCGCCATTCCTTTGACCATTTCGGCGGTGACCAGCACGGGCGACTTCTTGCCGGGGACGACTGCAGCAGTGATGACCACATCGCTTTCGGTAACTACGCGGGTTAGCAGTTCGCGCTGGCGGGCATAGAAATTTTCGTCCTGGGCGGTCCCGTAGCCGCGGGCGTCTTGCGCATTCTGGGCTTCGATGGGAAGCTCGACGAAACGGCCGCCCAGACTCTGGACCTGCTCTTTGGCGGCGGGGCGCATATCGTAGGCAGAGGCGACGGCACCGAGGCGGCGGGCCGTCGAAATCGCCTGAAGTCCGGCTACTCCGGCGCCGATGACGAATACGCGAGCGGGGGTGATGGTGCCGGCGGCGGTGGTCATCATGGGGAAAATGCGCGGCGAGGTTTCGGCTGCGAGCAGCACGGCTTTATAGCCGCAGCAGGTGGCCATGGAGGAAAGGGCGTCCATGCTCTGAGCACGCGTGGTGCGCGGCATGAATTCCACGGAGAACGCGGTGACGCCGGCCGCCGCTATCTGCTGAATGACATCGAGGGAGCCCAGAGGGCGGAGGAATCCAATCAGCGTGTGGCCGCGGCGCATCAGGGGGAGATCGGCTTTGCCGGTCACGTCATTGGAGCCGTAGCAGAGCACCTGTACCACGATATCGGCTGTCGCGAACACAGCAGCGCGGTCGGGCACGATCTTCGCGCCCTTCTCCGCGTAGGCTGCGTCGGGATAGCCTGCCTGATCGCCGGCGCCGGCTTCGACAACGACCTCCAGCCCCGCCTTGGTGAGATTGGAAATGGCCACCGGAACGAGGGCTACGCGACGTTCCCCGGGATAGCTTTCTTTTGGAACTCCGACGATCACGCGGCTCTGGTCCTTTCCTCACACGGACCAACAAAAAGTGGACTGGAAACATTAACAGATCGGGTGAGGAACTGGAAGACGGGGCTCACGGCGCTGGCGACCGAGGCTAGTCCGCGGCGCCGACTTGCTTGAGATGATGAAGCAAATGCGTGAGGTAATCCGTCGCGATAAAACCAAGAGTCACTGGCTCATTGGAGCCGATGCGACAAACGGTTTCCAGCTTGGAAGCAGGCAGACGAGCGATTATATGTGCGAGGTAGCGATTGTAGGCTGCCCACAAGGAAACCAGCAGGGACCAATCCGCTTCTTGCGGCGCTTGCACTCGCACATTTCTCTCCTGGTCGTAGGCGGGAAAAATCCAGGGACGTCTGCTGGACGGCGCGGACAAATCGCTGGTGGTTGTTGGATGCAAATCAATCAGATGTCCAACCACTTGCTTAGGCGACCAACCGCCGGACAATGCGGATTTGGCGCTCTCAAAGGCGGAGATTTGGCGAAGCCTGGGCTCGGCAGCGTCAATTACGGATAGAAGTTGTTCGCTTACTTCTTTCATTTTATACCTCGCTGTCTTATCTCGTTCGCGGCCAGGCACCCGCGCCTGTGTCGCAGCTCTTCGTACGCCCTTTCAGGGGTCGTTCAATTCTCAAGCTGTCACCCAGGGCTTGCGCTCTGGGCTTCATTCTTGTGCCGCTTCGCGGCTGGAGCGTATTTGCAGGCTCCAGCCTTTTCCGCACCCTTGTGCCGTAACACAGACTCCGCCGCGACGGTGGCGCTACTGTCCGAAGCGATAGTGCCACACCCTTGCCGCACCGATCAGATTGGTATCGTCTCCCAGAGAGGCGAGCGTGAGTTTCGTCTTCTCGGCGGGGACGAAGCGGCAGCCGCTGCGAATCACGGCGCGGATGCGGTCGAGGAAAAGCGGAGCGCTCTTCATCACGCTGCCGCTTAGGACGATGGCATCTGGCGTGAACAGGCTGATCAGATTGGCGAGGCCCAGGCCGAGATAGTAAGCCTCATGCTCGACGGCATGGAGAGCGATGGCGTCGCCTTTCTGCGCCAGTTCGCAGATTCGCTTCGCGGTGATTCCCTGGAGATGGGAATAGCCGGCAGGGGCATGGCTTTCAAACCAGGCCACCATGGCCGGTCCGGCGGCCAGGGACTCCCAGCACCCGCGGAATCCGCACGAGCAATGGGGACCGGCGGGATTGAGAACCTGATGGCCGATCTCGGGGTGAGCGCCATCGACTCCGCGGTAGAGCTTGCCGTCCAAAACGATGCCTCCGCCGATCCCGGTGCCGATCGTCACGTAGATTAGACGCGCGTGCTGGCGTCCTGCACCCCATCCCGCCTCGGCCAGGGCGGCGGCATCACCGTCATTCTCGAGCCCGACGCGGACGTGGAAGATCTCGGCCAGATCCTTGACTGGGTTCGTCCAGCGCCATCCGGGGAGAAAGTCCACATCCCCAAACTCTCCACGCATGGGATCCACCGGGCCCGTTGACCCAATACCGATTCCAGTGAGCTTGACGCCAGCGGTCTTTGCGGTCTCTCGCAGCATGCGCGCGATCATTTCGATTCCGTCGGAGTAACGATTGGGATCGGTAGGAGCCTGCGTGCGGGAGAGCACTTTGCCGCTACCGTCTACTATGCCAACGGCGATCTTCGTTCCACCGATGTCGACCGCGCCGATCATAGGGCTCGCCATGGGTCCATCCCTTTTATCATGCCGCGTTTGGAGATTGAAAATTTGCGGAGGACGAATCCCAGCGCCTGAAGGCGTGATCGATCGCCGTACGTTACGGAATGCCTGAAGGCATACCCTGATGCGAATCTGGAGCGGTTTCGCAGTGTGCGTGCCTGGTTTGAAAGGGCACCCACAGAGTCCTGGCATGGCAAAGTCTTGTCATCCTGACGCGGCGTTCTTTGGCGCCGAAGGACCCATGCACTGCTCGCCAGTTGCAGACGTCCTTCGGCGGGCAAAAAGCGCCCGCCTCAGGATGACAAAGACTAGCCAGAGCACCCCCAGCCAGTCGGATTCGAATCCTAGAACTCCGGGGTTATCGCTTTGGCTTCCTCGAGGGTCAGCCGGCGCCTGTTTTTGTAGGACAGGTTGGCCATGTGGACGGCGATGGCGGAACGGTAGCCGATCTCCGGCGATGCGTTCGGCGTGCCGCGGCTGCGGACGCAGTCGATCCAGTTTTGCATGTGGTTCTGGTCGTGAGTTTTGCCGCGCGTGGCCTCTCCGTCGGGACGGTTCGTTTTTTCCGGCCAGTATTGAAGCGCTTCATCGAAGTGGTGCTCGAAAGTTCCGTCACTGCCGAGGATGCGGTCTCCCAGTTCGTAGTGCTTGTTACTGAAGGTGGATTGCCAGGTCACAACGATGTCCTTAGGGAAATCCAGAGTCACGGCGATGGTATCGGGAACCTCGCGGCCATCTTTTTCGGAGAAGACGCCGCCCGACATGTAGGCCGCCGAGGGCAGGGGTAGATCGAGCACGCTCATGATCCAGGCGATCTGGTGGACCATGTTCTCGGCGCAGTTGCCGCCAGAAAATTCCCAGAACAAGCGCCAGTTGATGAGGCGGTAGGGATCGAAGGGGCGGTCGGGACGGCCGTTGAGAAATGCACTCCAGTTTACGTTCTGGGCGGTGCAGTCAGAGGGCACGGGGCGCACCCACTGGCCTTTGCCGTGGGGCGTGTTGCGGCTCATCCAGGATTCGACGTGAGTGACTTTTCCGAGCCAGCCGTCTTTAATCCACTGTTGGGCGTCGGCGGTAGAGCCCGCGCTCTGGTGCTGCAGACCGATTTGCACGACACGGCCTGAGTCTTTGGCGGCTGCCAGGCATTTGTCTGCTTCCGGGATCGACCAGGTCATAGTCTTCTCCGCATAGAGATCCTTGCCGGCAGCCAGCGTGTCCAGGAAATGGCGGACATGACAGTGCAGCGGGCTGGCCACGATGACGGCGTCGATATCTTTCATGTCGAGCAGGCGGCGGTAGTCGTCAAAGGTCTGAATGTCGACAACCTTGCTTTTCGCTTGGTCGCGGCGGCGGCTGTAGACGTCGGCCATGGCCACGAGTTCGACGTTGGGAACGGAACGAATCTGACCCAATAAGTCAGTGCCGCGATCGCCCACACCGATCATGCCGACGCGAACGCGATCGTTGGCGCCCAAGACGGTCGAAGGCGGATAGGCCAGGACGGCGGCGGTTCCCAGAGCTGCCTGCTTCAGAAACGTACGCCGGGTTTGACCCAGTGGCGGTTGAGCGAATCCGGCTTGATTATTTTGATCTTGATCGGACACGACATCCTCCTTGGCGATGCTACAACGCGTCCGCCTGTTGCAGAAGCTTTTTCATTCCTGCCCAACTCTTGCGAGACGATTCCTCCGGCGAGCCTCCAAGGTTCCAGTGGGTCTCGAGGCTGACCGCGAAGTGGTAGCCGTCGCGCTTGAGGGCTTTGAATTGGCTGGCCCAGTCGATGAGGCCTCCGCCCATCGGCGCCCAGTCGTATCCTTGGCTTTTTTTGACGGCGTCTTTGCAATGGCAGTGGCCGATGCGGTCTTTGGGGAGGAGATTGTAGCCGTCGGGATAAGGGGTTTCTCCCAGGGTGGCGGCATTGCCGGGGTCCCAGTTCAGCATAAGGTAGGGAGACTTGACGGCATCGAGTACCTTGGCGGCTTCGGCCCCGGTGGCGGTGTTGCACGCGGGTTCATTTTCCAGAACCAGAGTGATTCCATTCTGGCCCGCTTTGTTCGCGGCTTCGAGAAGTTTGGCATTGATCGCAGTGCGGAAGGGGGCCTGGTCGTCAAGGCGCCAGAAATCGAAGCAGCGCACGCGATCAGTTTGAAACGCCTTGGCCATGTCGATGGCACGGTCCAGGACTTCGTCCTGCTGCGCGAGGGTGAAGTTCGCACCGAAACTTTTGCCCTCGCTGAACTTCGATTTTGGAGCGCCAGGCCAATCGACTTTGAACAGCGGGCTGGCGATGTCGGTTACTTTCAGCTGGTACTTGTTGAGAATGCGGCGGGCTTCGGCGACCGCTTTCTCGTCCAGGCTCACGATGTTCTTCTTCCACATGCTGCGGAGTTCGATCCAATGCATGCCGAATTCCCCGGACGCGACCTCGCAGGCGTGGCCGAAATCCTGACTGATTTCATCGTTGATTACGCCAATGCGAAACGGCGAGGAGGAATTGGAAGTCAGCGAGAACCGGGATGCAACCTGGGCAGCCCCTGCGCCGATCACTCCACACAGAAACTCGCGGCGGGATGGCTGCACGGGTGTTGTCGCTCCTTGGAGACTGCGGGCGTCTAAACGAAGGGCGAAGACAAATGTACCACCATTGAAACGGTGGAAGGTAGGAGTGACGGGAATTGCCGAGGTACGTGGACGTGGCTCGAGCGCTGCGGCTCCCCTATTTGTGGAATCCCCCCAGGATCGCGCCGACCAGGACGAAGTAAGTGATGAACGCCGCCACTGACACCAAGCCCGTCACCGCGTATTTCATCCCCTCGGTGAGATCGCTGCGAAAGATGCGGGTACTCATGGCCGCAGCCACGCCACCGCACAAACCACCAAGCGCCCCACCACCAAACACGAGCAGGAGCGGAATGCTCAGCCACGCGTATTGGTACCAGGCCAACCCCGGAGCCAACTGGATAGTCTGCCCGGCGACAATCAGATTGGGAATAGGATCGAATAAGCGGCCTTTGAGCTTGACGGCCATGGTCGAACCGGAATTGGAGCGCAGTTGGAAGGAACCGTTCTGCTTAACCACCGGCTGACCGTTCAGCATCAACTTCGCGCCGGTAAAGATTCCGGCTGCACGCAGGGCTAAATTCTGCCCCTCCATACCAGGCAAGCGAATGGGAATGTCCATGGGGCCTAGATTTGCCCAGATGCCAGGGGCGGGCAAGGTTACCAAGGGGAACCGGGAGGTGAGAGGTGGGGACTTTTGCGCGCAAAACAAAACGCCCCAGACTCGATTTGAGTCTTGGGACGTCTGTTGATCAGCCCTCCCCCAAGTGCTGCTCGAGAACAACTCTAACTCTGCGCCCCGATTCTTGGAATGGCTCCCGAGTGCTAAGGCATGGCACGAACGGTGAACCGGGAAACCGATTTTTGCGCGCAAAACAAAACGCCCCAGACTCAATTTGAGTCTCGGGACGTCTGTTGATCAGCCCTCCCCCAAGTGCTGCTCAAGAACAACTCTAGTCCCGACCCCGAATCCGGTAAATGGCTCACCCGTGCTATATATGGCACGAAAGTGGTGGGTGGCGGGAAACGGGCCGAAAGACCTAAGAAACGCGGTGAAAACCGGACAATTCACTGTAAGTGTACGAATTGCTTTCCCCGGCCATAAAATGACGCCTACGCCGCCGTCTGCTGTTAGCTCCCCTGGAGATAGCGAATGTCCATGCACAGCACGCCACGCCGAGATTTTCTGCGACTCTCTGGTGCGGGCATCGCCGGAGCCGCCTTGCGATCCGGTTCCGCGCAAGCACAACCATCTTCGCCGACACCAAACTCTGGAGTCTATGACGTGAAGGCATTCGGGGCTAGCGGCGACGGCAAAGCGATCGACAGTCCCGCGGTTAATCGAGCCATCGAGGCCGCGGCCTCGGCAGGGGGAGGAACCGTGTGCTTCCCCGCCGGAAGCTACCCGTGCTATTCCATTCATCTCAAGAACAACATCGCTCTGTACTTAGAGCAGGGGGTGACGATCTTGGCCGCCGATGCGACTTCCTCCGGTTCGGCAGGATATGACCTGGCTGAGCCCAAGAATTCGTGGGACGCCTACCAGGACTATGGACATAATCACTGGCACAACAGTCTGATCTGGGGCGAGGGACTGGAGAATGTCTCGATTTTTGGTCCTGGTCTGATCTGGGGCCGGGGGCTTAGCCGTGGCTCCGGGCCAGGACCAGTTGCTGAGAACCCCGGCGTTGCCAACAAGGCCATCAGCCTGAAGAACTGCCGTAACGTCACACTGCGCGATTTTTCCATTCTTAAGGGAGGACACTTCGGCGTCCTCGCCACCGGCGTGGACAACTTCACCATCGACAATCTGCGGATTGATACCGACCGTGACGGCATGGATATTGACTGCTGCCGCAACGTCCGCGTCTCCAACTGCTCCGTCAATTCGCCGTGGGACGATGCCATCTGCCCCAAAAGTTCTTTTGCTCTTGGGTATGCGCGAGCGACTGAAAATCTCACCATCACGAATTGCTACGTAACCGGCATTTACAAGCTGGGCACGCTGCTGGATGGCACTTTCCAACGCTTTGATCCTGCCGAAAAGGTGCACGGGACAGGCCGCATCAAGTTCGGAACCGAGTCGAACGGCGGCTTCAAGAACATTACGGTCTCCAACTGTGTCTTTGAAGGCTGCTACGGCTTCGCACTGGAGAGTGTGGATGGCGCGCTGCTCGAAGATGTAACCATCAGCAACATCACCATGCGCGACGTGCTGGTTCCCTTGTTCCTGCGCCTGGGCAGCCGCATGCGTGGGCCCGAGGGAGTGCCTGTCGGAGCGATGCGCCGCATTCTGATCAGCAACCTCGTCTGCTCCAATGCCGAGTCCGGGATCTGCTCGATCCTCAGCGGGATTCCAGGTCATCCCATCGAGGACATTCAGTTGAACGACATCTACATCCAGCATCGCGGCGGCGGCACGGCCGAAGACGCTGCGATTCAGCCCGGGGAAGAGGAAAAGAAATATCCCGAGCCCACCATGTTCGGGCGCATGCCGGCTCATGGCTTCTTCTTGCGCCACGCCAAGAACATCTCGGTGAGCAATGTGGAAATTCGTTCCGCGGAGAAAGACTTGCGGCCGGCCTTCGCGGTGCAGGACGTCGAGGGCGCCGATTTTTTCCGCGTCCGCGCACCGTATGCGAAGGATGTCCCGACGTTTGCGCTAAGAAACGTGGATAACTTTGGCGTGTCGCGGTGCGGGCGGGTCGCGGAGACGCAGCTCGATCATGTTGATCAGCATAGGTTCTAAGATCTGCAGGAGCGCGCCGCCCGATGGACACGGGTTCTGTGTTACACTGTTTTCGTGATGAAGACCCGTTTGCGAAATATCACGATCACCCTTGAGGAGCAGGTCGCCCGGTGGGCGCGGCTCGAAGCTGCACGGAGAGATACCAGCGTCTCGCGCCTTCTGGCGGGAATCTTGAAGGATCACATGCGCGAGAAAAATGGTTACGAGACTGCCATGCGGAGCGCACTCTCGCGGAAGCCATTCTTGAAAACACACGGACGATACCTATCGCGCGAGGAAGTGCATGACCGCTCTGGTCTTCGTTGACACGAACGTTCTTATCTACGCGCTCGATGACTCCAATCTGAAGAAACAGGATGCGGCACGCTTATGGCGGACAGAGCTGTGGCGGAGCCGCCGCGGCCGGATCAGCTTCCAGGTATTGCAAGAGTTCTATGTCAAGGTCACGAAAAAAATGCCGTCAGTTCAACAGGACGCTCGATCCGAAGTCCGCGACCTGCTGGCTTGGCGGCCTGTCGTAATCGACGAGGCCGTGGTCGAAAACGCGTGGAAAATTCAAGACCGATTTGAGTTTTCCTTCTGGGATGCGTTGATTGTGGCGGCAGCGAAGTCGGCCTCGTGCCGATTCCTGTTGACCGAAGACTTACAGGCAGACCAGGAATTGGATGGCCTTCTCGTAATCAACCCATTCCTCTGTGACCCCGCATCGCTAAGCGATCGTTAGGTAGTGGCGATCACGTGTCTCCCTGCGCGAAGGCTGCCAGGAAATCTCCAATTTCGGTTTGCCCAACCACCACTTAGAACACGAGTTGGAGTCGCGCCGTTGTTTTCGAGACGGCGAGGCGCTCTTTCTTAACTGCGGTTGACCGCACATCGAAGCGGAGCGAAAGTGCCGGAACCCGCGAATGAGGATGGAGCCGACGATCGGACTTGAACCGATGACCTCTCGATTACGAATTATCGACAGGTCGCGCCGCTGCAATGGCTAAGTCTGTTGCAGCAAAAAACTTTAACAAATTTCCGCCCGCACCGGAGAGAGTTCCGGCATTGTTGATAGCGTTGGCTTTGATTGAAAGGGGTTGAATGCTTACGTCACAAACACGTCACAAGTTTCACGTCGGCCGTAGGGGGGTATCCCCCCTACCTAGGTAGGGTCGAGAGGAACCGATGGCAAAGAAATCCGAGTTCCGGAAGAAGAATGGCGAACGCTGCGGCGCCGACGCGCAAACCGGCAAGAGCCTTTGCGTTTTTCACGATCCAGATAAGGCATCAGAGGGCCATAGAGCCAGACGTGCCGGAGGCATCACCCGGAGCCGGCCAACCGCAGTGTTGCCGCAAGACACTCCAGACCATCCTCTCGAAAGTCCGAAGCATGTTTCCGATCTGCTGGCGGATTCGGTCAACCGCCTCCACCGCGGTCAGCTTGATCCACGTGTAGCCAATGCAATGGGCTATCTGTCGAGTGTTCTCCTGCGGGCTCTGGAACACGGTCCAATGGAAGAGCGATTAGCTCACTTGGAGGCAATGCTGTGTAAGAGTCGCGCAGCGCCGTCAGATCGTGCTCTTATGAGATTTAGACGCAGGTTAGAACAAGTTGAGGAACAGCATTGGCGGAGGACCATTGAAGCGCTTGACCGTTATCTTGAGGGCCGAAGTGCAGAGGACGTGGAGTTCTTCTGTGTTCAAGGGTATTTGCCCGAGATCCCCATACCGGGACGTCCTTTCGAGGCACCGCTAGTGAGTTGGAATGAACGCTGGAAGCATTGGAAGGAGTTCCAAAGAATGGCTGCGAACAAAACAAGGGAAGAGAGAGAATTCTTCTGCGTTCACGGATATTGGCCAACGCGGGCCAAAGAGCGATAACCATGGCGAACGTTAAGAGCAGGATCGCACAAATGGAAGAGGAAGCGATGTTTAGGCGCTGGTTCTATTTCTCACGCTTCCTTGAAGGCCTTAGCCAAGAGCAGATCGAGGAGATTGCCCTCAACTGGCGATTTCCTGTGCCACTGCCGGAACCCTTGCCCTGGGGGATGAGCGAACTCGACAGCTTGGATCGAAAGAGCCTCATTCTGCGGTGGGAGGAATCCGAGCGCGAGACGAGTGAGCACACAGAAGACGAATACAAATTCTACGTGCGTCACGGACACTGGCCGCGATCACACGAGGATTCGGCACTTTCCGGTCCCAAACCATCTGGATCCTCTTAGCTACCTGCAATTCTTTTTGCTCTTGCCGTTCCCTGTTAACGGTTTCCGGCTGAGCACAACTCCGCAACCATCTCCAGTCACCGTTCTGAAACACCACGGCAGTACCAACCGGTTTGCGTCCATTTTCGGCGGTGCAACCTCCGGTATGGGGCAGGTTGACATCGATATTGGCGGTGAGAAGTACCGCCCCTTGTCGCTTCTGGGAGCTACCCAGCAGCTATCCAGTGATGTAATTGTATTCCGCGCAACTGTTGAAAACTCGGATTGTGCCACTGATCTGGTGCAGTCGCGACTCCCATGCTTGCAATTGCGCCTTGTCCCTCTTCAAAAATCTTTTGTTTTTAAACGGAAGGCACCGGAGTAGTATGTCGGCAGATCACTACACATCCTAAGGCGTCAATTTGTCCTTTATGCCGAGGAGCCCCTGGTATGGGACGCGTTCGTCATTCTTGGCGAGAAGCCTTTTTGTCGGTCTTGGATGAATCAGACCCCGATAAACTACCCGGTCGGATTGAATACGCAATTACCGCTCTCGAAAGACGGTATGCCGAGTGGGGGAGCGATCCCGGAACCCCCGCAGAGTTGACTGCAATCCAAAAAGCGCTCTCCGCTTTTGCACGCCTGATGGATGAAGACCTCGCGAGGTATGTGGATCCTCCCCTTACAGCAGCGCAAGAGATTTCAGACGCAACGCGACACAATCTGGCGAATGAACTCGGGCACATCCGACGCTTGTTCCTTGTTCTGCGATCCTGACCAGGGGAGTCAATGACAGGCAAGAATGGAGGCAGAAGCCATGAAAAATCTAAGTGGTTGGCTCTCGCGATTCTGTTGATCGTTCCCGCTGTAGCCACGCCCGAAACCAAAATTTCCTCCTGTGACGTGCGCATGCTGGTCCACCCGGGCCGCGTGTTGGACGGCGTCAAGATCGAGCACGATACCGTTGAGTTCATGATTCCGTGCCTCGACAAGCGGGATCTGGCCAAGGTGCTCAGTGAATTAATGGCCGACCAGGAGTCCCACGTCAATGGCAAGGCCGCCCGGATACTCAAAGACGCCGGAGACATTAACGTGATGCTGACGACGAAATTGAGCGAGAGGACGGCGGGGGAATGAGGAGTGCCGAGAAAGCAGAAAATCAATCTCGAAATCTCGAAAAGGTCATGGCAGCGCTCAACACCGTCTGCCCGAAGTGCGGGTGCTCGATTACGCCTGATAAAATCCGCCGCATCGACTTTCAGCGAATGGAGTGTCCAGATTGCGGTGAGCAGTTCATCCCTGAAAAGCATTGAGCCAAGCGATGAGGTGAGACAAGGGACACACACCTTCTGCTGCTCCCGCGGCAAGGGGCAAAAACGGCCAAGCACCGATCCCGCCTGTCTAGCTACCGAGAAGGTGTCCAAATGGGCAGGTTACGCCGTGGAATATCCAGCTTGCGCGGCGTCTCGCTAGCTCCGCTCCTGCTTCGACTTCAGCGGTCAAAACCGCGTGGACCGGCACGGGGAATCTACATTTGCTGTCGCTGCATTCGCAGGCAATAGAACGCAACACTAGGCCCTCAGGGTCAGGGTCGTTTTGTAGTCGTACAAATGCCCGCATGAAAGACATGCTAGCAACAGCCGCGGCGTTTCGTGACGCATATCAGATGGAAGATGAGTGAAATAGCAACAATTCGCGCAGACAACGACCCTACGATGCTGTCCCATACCCGCCCCCCGAGCATTAAGGGAAGTTTACGGTACGAGTGTGAATTTCTTCTGAAATTCCGGGCGGGTACGAAGACGGCGATTGGGAGCGTTGAAAATGAAAAGCCCGCCGGTTGATCCCTCAAGGTCGGCGGGCCAAATTCTTACAGTCGTGGTCTTTCGGTTGCGGGGCGTAATCTTAGGCGGGAATCATAGACGTTGTCAACCTTCACGGACAGACCTTGACGGATAGGCGGGGTAGTATCTATCGGGAAAAATTCGGCTACCCCCCTTAGGCCCCTGGCCCCCCGTTCGTCCGCCCCCGATCTTGACTTGGCCGCCCGCCCGCGCGTGGGGCTCGTGCCTACGCTTCATGCAGGCGTGCGCTGGGAGCGTGCGTGCGAGCGAGCGAGGGGTTTTGAGTAGAGACGCGAGTAGAGTCGAGAACAGGCGCAGTGACTGTAGTCTCCCGGTGGGCATGTGACTCGGCTTTCGCCTCATCCCCTCAGTCCGGTTTGGCTTGGTTCTGTTTCCTGTTCCCGCTCATCGTACCGAACTGGCAGATTTCCCGCACCAAATGTGCTGGAGCACATTTGATGCGTTATGTGGTCTTCCCACTTATGTGGCGCCGGATTGGTGAAACCTTGGCATGGTTGGGGTCAGAACCAGCCCTACGCCACATAAGGGATTGCTTATAGTGAGCGCAAGAACGTCATTAACTGTGGGTCCTCGCGCCAGCGTTTCTTTGTCTTGGGTTCTGCGGTGACGTCACACATCGCCAGAGCCCTGGCCTTCATCTCCAGATCCGTTTCTGCATAAATGTTCGTGGTTTCGAGAGAGACGTGACCAAGCCAAGCCCGAATCGTGTTGATGTCCACACCAGCACGGAGCAGATGCGATGCGGTGGAATGGCGAATGGTGTGAGGGCTCACTCGTTTGCTAGCCAGAGATGGCGTCTTGACACGGGTCTTGCACGCGTACCGTTCGACCATTGCGTGGATCCCGAAACGCGTCATGGGATGACCACAACGGTTCAAGAAAACTCGATCCACAGGAGAACGATTGGCAATGAGAGGAGCGAGTGCTTCCACGGTTGCGCGCCATAAAGGGCACTGGCGCTCCTCGCTGCCTTTTCCGAGGATCCGCACGAACAAGACGGCAGAGTGCAAGTCACGAATGATCAACTGGGCCGCCTCGTCGGCGCGGGCCCCGGAGTTGTAGAGAAACAGCAGAAGAGCATAGTCACGTCGTCCTTGGGAGGTCTGGCGATCCGGTGCGCTCAACAGGGCGTCCATCTCTGGCCTATCGAGATAGGGGATGATAATCCGAGTCGTCTTTTTGAATGGGATGGCACGGATCTGGCCGCACCAGACGATGTGCTCTGGACTGTGCTCACCCACAAAGCGGGCCAATGCATGGAGCGTAGCCAGCCGTTGGTTGCGGGTTGCGATCGAACACTGACGAGATTCTTCCAAATGGGCGAGAAACAAACGCGCAAGATCGGCGGAAAGATCGAATGTCGTCAGTCGATCCACCGTTTTGTGCAGCTTTCCCGCAACGAAAGGGATCAGCAGGGTCAGCGTATCGCGGTAACTACATTGAGTGTTGCGCGCCAGGTTGCGCTCCCCCACCAAGTGTTCGAGCAAAAAGCGCCGTACCCAAGTTCCTAACAGCGTAGCATCACGCATGCGGTTGCCCCCAGACATAGCGTTCGAAGCGCTTACTGGCTTCACGCAGCAGTTCAGGTGTCATGGTCAGATAACGCTGGGTGGCGGAGATATGGACGTGCCCGAGGTAAGTCGCCAGTTGAGGCAACAGCCGCTGCACGTCAGCTCCTTGGCGGTACCAGGAAATCAGGCGATGAACGGCGAAGGAGTGTCTTAGGTCGTGAAGTCGCGGCTGAAAACGTCCTCCGTCGTAGCGTTGTACGCCGGCTCGGAGACGCAATCGGCTGAAGGTTCCCTCTGCAGCCCGTCGTGTTATCTCACCTCCCGTGTAGGAGGTGAAGAACGGGGCGTCTGGCTGGGCCGAATGCTCCCTCTTGCGTTTGGCCAAATAAGTGGTCAGTACGTTGCCGAGATCAGGACTGAGCGGCACAAGTCTCGTCTTGTAGAACTTGCTTTCACGAATCTGGATGACACCTGCCGAAAGATCTACGTCGGTCAAGGTGAGTGCGAGCGCCTCGCTGATGCGCAAACCGGCACCATAGAGCAAGAGGATAAGAGCGCGGTACGTGTGTGCCCGAATCTTGCTGCGGGGGTGGTTGCACAAAGCCGTGGCTTCGAGCAAACGTCGTAGCTCCTCGCGCGAGTAGATGTACGCCATGAAGGCCTGCGGTGGTTTGGGCACAACCGTAGGGAGTGGAGAGGTTGCGACATAGCCGCGCACGATCGCAAAACGGTAAAAACCGACCAGCACTTCGCGCTTTCTGTGCCAGAACCGTGTCACCGGCCCCGTACCAGCTATAAAGGCAAGCACCCGATCAGCCTCAACTTCTGGAATAGCGATGTTTCCCATCGCTCGGCAGAACGACTTCAGGCTGCGCTCTTCGGTGCAGAAGCGCATGCCCATGGACTGTTTGTAGGCGACATATTGAGCGGCGACCTCGGACAGTTTCATAGAAGGCCTCGGAGGTCGAAGTTCCCCACCTCTCGCAGCCCAACCAAGTCCACCTTGGCATAGGTGCGAGTAGCATAGGCACTGCGGTGTCCGAGGTGGTCCCCAACTTCCTTGAGCGAGAACCTCTCCGCCACAAGATGCCCCGCACAGGCGTGCCGGAGGGAATGGGGGCCATGACGGATGCTCTCGATTCCCAGGGCACGCAAGCGACTGCTAACCAAGTGGTACAAGGCGCCTGGCGAGAGCGGACGAAATGGCGCCTTCAAGGTTAGAAAGATCTCCCGACGAGCACAGCGTGGCCGTACGTGTTGAAGGTATCGGAGTATCGCCTCACCTACGCTATGCACCAGGGGGTATTCCTGGGCCCGCCGCTGCTTGGGACGCATGACCGCAATGATCTCGCGTTCCCAGTTCACCTGTTCCAGTCGTAGACCAGCAACTTCGCCAGTGCGAAACCCGTAGATCGCAAACAACATCAAGATGGACCGGTCACGGATATCACGAGGTCGATTGCCACTGGCACTGGTGATGAGTCGCTGCACGTCCGCCCAGTGCGGCCCCACGGGGAGTGCTTCGGTGAGCGTGCAGGCCATAACGAGAGTGAACGCTGAGCAGGCCCCGAAACAATAATTGCAGGAGCCGACCTGACTGTTTCACAGGGAAGGCCGTTGGCGATGGAGAACGACGAGCGAACAAGCTCCATCGGACCTGCCGGGGTAATGGCGATGGCATGTAGGCAGAGGAGACCAGACGCAACACGGGAAGTCCCAGCGGTGATCGCGGTC
>Ga0307479_10002159_pt1 | contig 17865 bp, 24 predicted proteins | sample atmos_gasesECM4C_FD_203743 | JGI IMG/M metagenome (GOLD analysis project Ga0307479, IMG submission 203743) | Hardwood forest soil microbial communities from Morgan-Monroe State Forest, Indiana, United States - atmos_gasesECM4C_515 | ecosystem: Environmental > Terrestrial > Soil > Temperate... | reverse complement strand
TAGGTTGAGAGCCGGCGCATCGTTTGTTCGCAGTGATCTCCCATCAGCGCGCTCCCACGGCCAGCGACGGTGTCTTGGGCCGTCCTGAATATTCCCACAATTTCTTCTGCAGCGCCTGGCGGCCGCGATGCAGGCGGGACATCACGGTCCCGATCTTGATCCCCAGGATCGAGGCGACTTCCTTGTAGGAGAAGTCCTCGACATCGACCAGCACGACCACCATACGCATCGGGACGGGTAGCTCCTCCAGGGCCCGTTTGACCTCGCCACCGAAGCCCCGGTCGACGATGATCTCCTCGGGCGACATCAGGTGGACCGGCAGGCCCTCGCGGCGCAGCTGCTCGTAAATCGAGAAATCGGCCCCCGGCTGATCGATCGGGTCCTCCGGGGCGGGCCGCTGCCGGAGCCGGTTGCGAAAGACGTTGGTCATGATCGTGAACAGCCAGGCTTTTTCGTTGGTGCCCGGCTTGAACCGATTCCGGTATCGGTAGGCTCGCAAATACGTTTCTTGCACTAGATCCTCAGCGTCCTCCGGCTTCCTCGTCAGGCGCAACGCGCTTCGATATAGCGCATCGAGATGCCTCTCAAAAAGCGAAAAGTCGCTACTCATGCCAACGCCCCGCTGGTCCATTCTATTCCGGCGAATTCGGGGGATCGGGGCTGTTCAGCTCGGCGCCGGACCGCCACTCGGCGGGCCGCCACCCGGCGGGGGACCGTTCGGTCGCGGGCCTCGTCCTCGACCACGGCCGCGCCGCCGCCGTCGCCGGTTGGGATCGCGGGCGTCTCCCGACGGCGCCCGCCCCGACGAATCTCCCTCCCCCCTCGTGCCTGAGGGCCGGGGTTGTGGGTTACCCCTCGAGGCATCGCCCTCCCCCCTTGTGGGGGATGGCCGGCGTGGGGTATTTCCCCGTTGCCCCCGAGGCGTGCCGCGCTGAGGTCGTGCCTGGCCCTGTGCCTGTTGCGGCGGCGCACCCTGGGCAGATCGATCGCCACTTCCGCCACGTGCACCACCTCCGCCACCGCGTCGACGTCGGCGGCCGCGCCGCTGCTGATCGGGAGCGGATGGTCTGCCGGCCTCCGTGCCGGTGGTTTCGCGCGGCCGCTCGGGGCGTGCCGTGACCGGCACGATTCGGGCCAGCCCGCGCGGACGTCGCCGGCGGCTGGGCTGCTCACGGGGGCGTGCGTCCACCTGCTTGACCCGTTCGTCGAACTCGGCCAACCACTCTTCCATCGGCCGCTTGACCTGCGGACGCGGGGCACGGGGCTCCTCCGGCCAAATGCGCGGCCTCTCGGGACGAACGGCTTCTGGCGGCGGGTCGGCGTCGGTCGGCTCGGGCTCGACCGCGATCTCAGGCGGAAGTTCCGACATCTCCAGAAATCTTAACCGGGGCCTGCTCGCGGACCGGTTGGTCGACGGTCCACACGGTGAGGAAGCGGCGGCGGAATCGCCCCAGCGCCGAAATCACGGCGGAGCCCAAGACGGCGAGCAACAGCAGATTCCCCGCGGCTCTGAAGGCGTCGTAGACGAGCGAGGTCGTCAGGTAGAAGGCACCGAATCGGCGCAGCAGCGGGGCCAGCCCGAGTCCCGGCGCCCAGCTCAGCGGCGACGATCCGGCGGCCACCAGCAGCGGCCACTCCCAGAGGTCGAGCAGGATGCCGTAGCCGAAGCCGGCCGCGAAGCCGTAGACGGCCAGCACCGCGATCGTACTGGCCGTTGGCAGGCGGCCGCTGACCCGGCCGATGTATCCCGCGCCCATGCCGACCCATCCGGCGGCCAGCATCTGGTACGGCAGCCAGGGACCGAGGCCGGCGGTGAGCACGGCCGAGAGCAGCAAGGTCAGCGCGCCGCTGGCAAAGCCGAAGCTCGGGCCCATGACGAAGCCGCCCGTGATGACCAGGAAAAAGATGGGCGAAAATCCGAGCAATCCGATCACGATCACGAGCCGGAGTGTGGCATCGATCGCCACCAGCGCCGCCAGGATCGCCAGCAGACGGGTCGAAAGGCGATGCGTCTGGAGGGCAACCGCCACCGCAACCACGGCGGATACTGCGACCAGTGCGCTGAAAAGCAGGACGGGCTGCGGAAACCGAGAACCCAGAAAGAGCGGCGCCAGGAACAACACGAGTCCGGCGGCGGTGAGCGCCAGCAAGGCGACATCCTCGGCGCGCGCCACGATCCAGCCCTTCATAGCGGGACCTGTTCGGGGAGCAGCCAGCCCCCGCCGACGAGCTTGCTGATCTGGGTTGCGAAGACGAGCGAGTCGCTGAGCACGGCGCCCGGCGGTCCGTCGGCATAGATCTCGCCTTCCGCCATCAGAAGGATGCGGTCGGCCGTGCGAGCCGCCCACTCGACGTCGTGCGTCGCGATCACGATGGCGGCACCGGCGGCCGCGCGAATCCGCAGAAAGTCGCTCAGTGCTTTTTTGACCAGCGGGTCGAGGCCGCGCGTCGGTTCGTCGAGGAGCAGGATGTCCGCTTGCGCGGCGACCACCGCGATCGCGAGCTGCTGCCGCTCACCCGAGCTCAGGTCGCGTGGATAACGGTGCAGCCAGCGCTGAAACGGCGCCGCCGCCTCGGGTGGTTGGCCGCGCAATTCATCGTCGACAGTTGCCGAGAAGAGCAGGGCGTCGGCGTCTTGCGGCACGTAGGCGGCCCGGGCATCGGCGTAAACGGTGCCGCGTTGCGGCCGGAGCAGCCCGGCGATCAGCTTCAGGAGTGTGGTCTTCCCCGAACCGTTGCGGCCCATCAGCGCCGTGATTTGACCGCGCCGCAGGCTGAGCGACAGCCCGCGCACCGCCGGCACGCCGTTGTATCGATACTCGAGGCCCTCGACTCGGCAGATCGATTTCCCGGATATCCCCTCCCCCGCTTGCGGGGGAGGGTAGGGTGGGGGCTTCGGCAGCCGCTGGGCGTAAGCGCGCGCATCGCGCAAGCCGAGCGGAATTGGGGTCCACCCCGCCCGCAGCGCCAGGTCGACGACCGGCGGTCGGGCGCCCCCCTCGGCGAGCGCGGCTCTCGGGTCCTGATCCTTCAGCACCCCGGCGTCGAGCGTCCAGATTCGATCGACGAATGGCGCGATCCGTTCGACGCGATGCTCGGCGATCACCGTGGTCATGCCCAGCTCGGCGACCAGCCGCATCACCACCTGCAGCACGTCTTCGGCCGCTTGCGGATCGAGCTGCGAGGTTGGCTCGTCGAGCACCAACGCCTGCGGATGGACCGCCAGTGCGGCGGCGATCGCGACGCGCTGCCGCTCACCACCCGATAAGGTATCGATCCGGCGCCGGCGGAGGTGGTTGATGCCGACTTGATCGATCACTTCCTCGACGCGCTTTCGCATCAACGGGCCTGGGAGGCCGAGGTTCTCCATCCCAAACGCGAGCTCGGCCTCGACGTCATCGAGAACGAACTGCGCGTCCGGATGCTGGAAGACGAAACCAATGCGCGCTCCGAGCTCACGGGGGGCATGGGTGCGGGTGTCGAGACCGCACGCGATCACGCGGCCGCCGAACTCGCCGCCGGTGCTGTGCGGCACCAACCCATTCAGGCATCGCAGCAGCGTCGACTTCCCGCTGCCGGAGGGCCCGCGCAGCAGGATGACCTGCCCCGGTTCGACGGCGGCCGATACGTCCACCAGCGCCGGCCGTTCGGCCTCGGGGTAGCGATAGCCGACGCCGTCAAGCGTGATGAGCGGCATGGTCCAGTCGAGAAAGGCTGACGGTGATGGCGGGAATCGCGAGCAACAGGAGCGCGAGGATGCCGTTCGTGGCCGGCGCGCTCGGCAGAATATTGAGGTACGGGTTGTAGGGTTGCGCGGGCACCAGCACGATGGCGGCGAGCGCCGCGAGGGAGCCAACGATAACCAGCACGTCGGGGACGGTCCAGGGGACCGGACGGTAACGGGACCGGCTCCGGCTGCCGAACCCACGGGCGTCGAGCGACTCGCCGTACTGCAGCGCCCGCTCGAGCGTGGTCAACAACAGCGGCAGGAGCAGTTGCGGCGCCGAACGCCAGCCGGCGCGCTGCCCGCGGATTTGACGGGCTTCGCGGATCGACTGGAGCGACGACACCGTCTTTGGGGCAAAGGCGAGCGCGAGGGCAACGGTTGTGCCGGCGCGGTAGAAGGGGCGTGGCAAGACGGCAAGCAGGTCAGCGCTCCGCACCGTCGTCTGGACCACGGCGAACACCGCCACCGTCAGCAGCAGCGCCGCGCCCGTCGACGCACCGAAGAGCGCGGCATCGAGCGTCCAGCGACCGCCGATGATGGGGATTCCGGGCAGCGTAAACAGCACGTGGGTCCCGAACCGGCTCAGGGCGACGCTGAAGATGATCGGAACCAGGGCGAGCGCCACGACGATTTTCCACGTCCGAATCCGGCGTCCTGCGCGATAGGGGATGAACACGTTGATGACGATCAGCAGCAGCAGCGCCTGGAGGAATGGGTTGCGGTCGATGAAGGCGGCCGCCAGCGCAGCCGTCGCCCAGGCGCACCACGCCACAGGATGTCGGATCACGGCCCGCGCCTTCGCAGATTGATCGCTCCCAACCCGCCCAGCACGATCACCGCGCCGCCGATGAGCAGCCACGGAGTGAGCCCAACGTCCGCTGGTGTTGTCGGAGGCCCGGTCGACGCGAGCGCCGTCCTCGCTGAGGGCGATACCGATGGCGCCAGCGCCTGCATCGGGGGCAACGGTGACGCCGTCGGTGTGGTCGCGGCCGACGTCGTGACGGTTGCACTTCCCCCGGCGGCAGCCGTCGCGCTGCGCGACGGTGCAGCGGCGGACGGCGCGCGTGGTGGAGGACACACCTGGCTGAACGAGACCGTCGGGGGCTGCGCACCTCTGCCGATGGAGTAGGTCCAACCCTCCACGTCGCCATCCCTGATCGTGTACCCGGCGACGCCGGTCGATCGAGCGACCCAACCGTTAGCGGTCCGCGACCAGTCCGACCAGTTGGGCCCAGACATCGGACCGAAACACCGATCCGGGACCGTCTGCGGCTGACGGTCGAGCTGGCAAACCGTGTACGCGCCACCGCCCCAGTCGTAGATCTGAGGCGGCTGGCCGGAATTGACACCGGCCAGCTGCAACAGCGCCAGTCCGCCGATCGCCTCCTGCGCGAACTCGACGCACTTCCAGAGCACCTGCGGTCCCGGCCACGACGAGCTGTGCTGGACGACGAGCGCCGCCCGATGCGTCTGCGCCTGCGCCGACCCTTGCCACGTCAACGCGGCGGCAAGGGCCAGCGCCAGCCCGATTAGTGAGCGAATTACGAGTTGCGTGCGCCCCTCCGCGGTCTCCAGAGGAGACCCAGGGCGAGGAGCAGTGCGAGGCCGCCAAGTAGCGGTCGCCCGTCAGCCGGCCGGCCGGTCTGCGCCAGGATGGGCGCCGTCGTAGGCGTCGGGTGTGGCGTCGCCGTCGCAGTGGTCGCCGCCGGGCAGGTGAGCAGGGGCACCGCGGCTTCGGAAACGCCCCTTGCCGTGAGAGGTCGCCGAAGAAACGCCGCCGGCGCGTCGGTGGTAGCGAACAGCTTGCTGTAGGGACTGAAGATGGCGCCTGCATCGGCACCACTCGCGACCTGCTGTCCCGCGAGGTACGAGAGTGCCTGGTCGAGCCGGCTCTGCCAGGCGGCATCGGACTGCACCTGCGCCGCCAGGATGGCCTGGATAGCCAGCTCGTCGGAGTTCGGGTCAGGTCCGGCTCCGGGTGAGCTGCCAAAGCCGCCGCTGCCGAAAACGCTCTGCAGGTAGGTGAAGCCCTTCGTGATCGTCGGGTCACTCGACTCGACCCCGCTGCTGATCAATGCCTGGATCACCAGCGAGGTGGTGTTCGAATCCTCGCCGTATTGGTCCGCGTTGTCGGCGCTCCATCCACCGCTTGTCTTCTGCTGTCCCTTGAGGAACGCGACCGCATCGTCCGCCACGGTCTGCCCCGCGGCCCGAAGGCCCAGGATGGCGAGCGCATCACTATAGATGTCGCCGCCGTATTCGCCGTTGCTTCCCTTGGCCGCCTGCAGCTGGGTCGCGAGGGTGGCGATCGGCCCGGCGTCCGCAACGGAAGCGCGAGCGAGCAGCAGCTCACCGTTCGTGCCGACATCCGTGCTGGTGGCCGTCTTCAAGTAGTCGGCGAGGGAGATAGCCCCCGCCTGCATCGCGGAGGCTTGCTGGCCCGCGGCCGCCAGGCCGACGGCGACTTCGGACGAGCGGGCGATCGGGTTGCCACCCGCGCCGATCTGGCCGTTGGCCTGTTGCTGGGTGCACTGCAGCCATTGCAGAGCTCGCTGGGCATTGGAACTCGCGGGCGTTTGGGCGGCGGCGCTCACGCAGGCGAGCAAGAGAAGTGGTAGGGCGAGGAAACTCGCCACGATACGTCGTTGCATGTGTACCTCCAGATCTGTGCTGGAGGCCGATTCAGAAGATGCCTGGCACCTCCCTCTCAGCCTCGAAGAGGGTCGTGGTCCCCGACAGGCAGGTCTCCTGGCTCCGGATCCTTGCCGCTGGGCTCCTTCCCAAGGCCTTTCGGCCTCAGTGGATCTCGCCCACGGCTCCCCGGTTACAGTGACGGGTTCGCGCCGGATTCACACCGGCTTTCCTTTTCAGCTCACTTCGAGCCACCTGTCGGCGGTGTTCACTTGTCGAAGTCCTTGGTCGGCATCACCTCCCCCAAAAGGTGACCGCATTATAGATGCGCCCCAGCCTGAAAAGAAAACGCCGCCCGAATGCATCGGGCGGCGGTTCGGGTCTTTTCGCTGGATCAGGCGACGCGCGACTGCTCGAAGTAGGCTTCGAGCTCTTCGATGGTCGGGACCCGGTTGATCTCCTCCGGCTCGACATTCATGAACTGCTCCTGGGCGGTAAAGACCAACTCGATCAGGTCCGGAATCTTGATCTCGCGGTTATAGGGAACGCCGAAGGCGTGCAGCTGCTCGACGACATCGCGGGGTACGATCGTCCGCTCGGCCAGGTTGAGCTCTTCAAGTGCCCAGAGCACGCGGTCGAGCGCGTACAGGCTGAGCTTGCGCTTGGCTTCCTCTGCGCGGGTCGCCATGACTCGGAGCGTGGTGCGTTGCGTCTCGGTCTGGATCGCTTCGTACATTCTCAGGATGGGCTCCTCCGAGGGCTTGTGGTTGTTCGGTCAGCGCCCACGGTACGAGCCACTTCCCGCCTGTCGCAAATAACTTTCGTTAAAACATGTAAATAGCGACCCTATGTCACCGGCATGCTTTCGAAAAGCCGCGGGATAATACCCACAATGGCTTACATCGATCCCGATCCGGATCGTGGGCCCGGACGCGACGCCGTCGAGCTGTACACCCGAACTTACGGGACGCTCCTGCGGAGCTCCGGGGAGACCAAGCTCAAGGTGCTCGAACAGTCGCACATTGGCATGGGCTCGAGCCTCCATCCCAAGGCCGGATCCGCGGAGCCCGACACCGGTGCGCTGATCTACGCGCTGCGCCGCCTGCCGCCTTCGATCATCGCCGTCAAGCGAATCATGCTGGGCCAATCGGCTGACGTCTTCAAGCGGATGCTCAACGTCGACGTCGAGCGATGGGAGATGCAGAGCGCTCCCGGCCGGAGGCGTCGCTATTACTTCGACGGCAAAGAGACGCTCGCGGTCTACATCGCCAGTCCATCCGACATCGACGATGTCATCCCGCAGCTGGTCGCACTCCAGATCGAATGGAACAAGCTGCATGCGCTCCTCGGTCCCGAAGATCTGAGTCGTGCGGAAACCACCGAGGAGCAGTTCAAGGTGCTGCAGCGGCTGGGCATCTCCGAGGACGATGCGTTGCGGTTGGTCGAGATCTGGGGCGACCTGCTCACTCCGCTGCGGCGCATCCAGGCCGAGGAGAAGGATTTCCGCGTGCGCATGTTGGGCGGCAGCCAGATCGGCTACGTCAAGGCGACCCGTCGTTGGTGGCAGCCGATCGAAGACCTGATGCGGAAGGAGGGGGTCGACCAGCGCCCGGTCTATTTCATCTCGAGCAACACGCATAGTCTGGTCAACCTGTTGAGCGGCTCGGCCAGACGCCATCAGCAGGAGATCGTCGACTACACCGAGCGCAGCAACAACCTCGAGCTGGTGCCCGAGCTGCGCAAACTTCGGCAAGGCCAGTCGCGCGGGAACTGGGACAACTTTCTTTATTACGCGGCGCGCTCCTACTACGCGCAATCCGCGGAAGCGGGCGAGCGGCGCGCGCACCGGACCAGGGAGGAAGAGGAGCGAGGCATCTTCTTCCTGGCCAGCCAGGCGGGACTCGACGTGGCGGCACAGGTGATCGTCCTCGACCGGTTGGTCGTCGGCGACCTCGATCCCCGACTGGGCACGCCCGCCGCGGATCGGATGAAGCGGAGCCCCGCAATCCTGATCAACGTCAACTATCCCCTGGGTCTCGGCGCCTACAACGTGTTACGCGAAGTGGCCGAGAGCATCGGCACGCTTCGCGGTGTCTACGTGCTCGGCAAGGCCGCGACGCTCAACGGCAGCATCGGCGACATCATGATCTCGAACGTGGTCTACGAAGAGCACTCGGAGAATACCTACTGGCTCGATAACTGCTTCAGCTTCGACAGTGTGGCGCCGTTCCTGGTCTACGGGTCGGCGCTCGACAACCAGCGGGCGGTGACGGTGCGCGGCACCTTCCTGCAGAACCGCGCCTATCTCGATTTCTACCACCGGGAGAGCTACACCGTGGTGGAGATGGAGGCAGGCCCGTACCTGAACGCCCTATACGAAGCGGCGGAGTCCTCGCGCTATCCGATGCGCGAGAACATCAACTTCACCAAGCTGCCCTTCGACTTCGGGGTGCTCCACTATGCCTCAGACACGCCCTACACCCAGGCGCGCACCCTGGGCGCGCGCGGCCTCTCCTATTACGGTCTCGATTCGACCTATGCGTCGTCGGTAGCGATCTTGAGGAGAATCCTCGCCCAGGAGCAGGTCCTTACGGCGGACGTTGCGGCGCCGCGCTGGGCCGACGCCGAAGCCCGCCAGGGCGCTTAGCCGCGCGTCCCTCCCCCGCTCGCGGAGGCGGGCAGGGTGGGGGCAGTTAGCAGCACCGTAATGACCGGTTGCTAGGCTGCGCTCAAGTCCCAGATCTCCGAGTCCCCCTCCTCCCCACAAAGGCCGCCCTCACTCGGCGGCCTTTTGTTTTGCGTGACCGATCAGGCGGCGCGCTTGCCCTTGCGGGCGGCGTTTCGTCGAACGGCCAGGTCCTGGAGCGCGACGTCGATGCGCCGGTCCGAGGGATCGAGGTGCTTGGCTCGCATCACGTGCCGCTGGGCGGCGGCGAGCTGGCCGCGCTCCATCTCCGCCAGACCCAGCTGCAGCGAAAAGCCCGGATCGACCGGACAGGTCAGCACGGCGCGTTCCAGGAAGGGAAACGCGTCGTCGCGCATGCCCATCTCCCAGAGCAGCGTGCCCAGCTCGGCCAGCACCTCGGGTTCATCGGGGGATGCCTCCACGGCGCGCAGGTACGCGAGGCGGGCGACCCCGGTATGTCCCAGCTGCCGGTGATCGCGCCCTATGAGGAACCACGTTTGCCAGGAGCTTGGGGCCAGCATCATCGTCCGGCTGTAGGCGACCCGTGCCTGTTCGCGATCGCCGAGCGTATCGCAGGTCACGCCGAGGCGGAACGCGATGTCGGCATTGTCGGGGTCGAGGCGGCTCGCTTCCTCGAGAACCTCGCGCGCCCGCGCGTAATCGCGCAGGCGATGGCAGATGGTTCCCAGTTGCAGCCGGGGGAGGGCCTCGGTGCCCGCGATATTGACCGCGGCCTCGTAGCGAACAAGCGCCTCCCGAACGTTCCCCTCCGTCTCTGCCTGCCGGCCGCTTTCGATCAGCCGCTCGGTCTCCGGCGTCATCGCTTACAACAACGCGTCGCCTCGGACGGTCTTACGCCGGCTGTGTATCCATCAAGAAGCGGAGCAGTTCCGGCTCCTCCATCTCCTGGGCCGGAACCAGCGGTGTGTACTGCAGCCGCGAGGCAAGCTTCATCGCCAGCTCCACTTTGAAATCGACGGGTGTAAAGCCCTTGTCGGTGAAGATGCCGAGCTTGCGGTTACGGATGACCAGTGCCGCGCCTTGCTTGCGCGCCAGCACCGTCATGACGGACGCCCTGCCGCCGCCGGCACCAGTTGGGCGACCAGGCGAGCGAGCTGGGTTGGCTTGAAGGGCTTCTCCACGGTCGCAACGGCGCCTGCCGCGCGCGCCCGTGGCGGCGTTGCCGTGTCTCGAAACTCGGTCATCATCACGACGGGGTGATGGGTGACGAGGGTCGCCAGCAGGACGAAGGCATCGCCGTCCGGCAGGCTCGAGTCGAGCAGCACCAGGTCGGGCTGCATCGCCTCGGCGGCACCGGGCACCGCGGCGGCGCTCGATTCCCAACGCACCTGGTGGGTTTCGCGTTCCAACTTGAAGACAATGATCGAGGCGATATTGGGCTCATCCTCGACGAGCAGGACGCGTGCCATGAGTTGGGCACTAATGTTAGCGCGTGCCGCCGCGATCACCCGGTGTCCCACCCATCTTTCTTGCCCATGGCGCCTCCGGTGACGCCAGCAGCATGCGGCCCTACGTCAAGGCCCTCGAAAAGCGCCAGTTGAAGGCCAGCGCCATCGATCTCCCGGTCGGCAAGGCCGAACGGGCCGTGCCGGTGTTTGTCCAGAAGGTCCCCGCCGGTTCGATCGCCGGCGGGCATTCTTATGGCGGCCGGGTCGCGAGCATGGCCGCTACCCAGGTGGCGTATGCCGCGCTGGTGCTGCTCAGCTATCCACTGCACCGTCCGGGCCATCCCGAGGACCTGCGTACGGAGCACTGGCCGAAGATCACCTGCCCCGTTCTGTTCCTGTCCGGCGAGTCCGATCCGTTTGCCCGAATCGAGCTGCTCAGGTCGGCGGTCCGCCGGCTCCCCGGGGCGGAGCTGGTCACCTTTCCCGGGGTCGGGCACGGGCTGCTTCCGGTGATCGATGCCGCCATGGACCGCGTCGCCGCCTTCGTGCGACAGCTGCGACCATAGACTGAAGCCATGTGCACGGCGCCCGGCGATGATGTCGGTCCTCCGGCGCCCGCCGCAGTCCGCGAAGAAGAGCGGACCATCCGAGCCGGCGATGGCGCGGATCTGCGAGAGTTCCTGGCCCTCCCGGCGACAGGGTTTCGGCGTGGTGCGGTACTGATCATCCATGACATCTGGGGATACACCGACTTCTATAAGGACCTGGCTCGACGGATCACCAGGCAAGGCCACGCGGCGGCGCTCGTGGATTTCTTTGGCCGGCAGGGTGACCTGCCCGAATCGATGCGCGCCCCGGAGCGGACCGGCACCAAGCCGGACGCGATGGCGCGCGCCGTGCAGCGGGCTCAGCAGTTATCGGACGAGCGTTTCCTTGCCGACCTGCAGACTGCGGTCGACGACCTCCTGACGCGTGGCGCCGCACGGGTCGCCGTCTGGGGCTTTTGCATGGGCGGCCGGCTCGCCGATGTCGGGGCTGCTCGCGTCAGCGGGTTGGCGGGCGTGGTTGCCTATTACGGTCATCTCCAGGCGGAGCCAGGACGGTTGTCGCCACTGCAGCTCGCGAGCGAAATCAAGATCCCCGTCCTCGGGATCTTCGGCGGGGCCGACCCTGGAATCCCAGCCGAGCAGGTTGCGGCGTTTCGAGACGCGCTGCACACCGACAAGGAAATCGTCACCTATCCAAATGCTCCGCATGGATTCCTGCGTTATGGGGCGACCGACCACCGGGCCGCGATCGACGACGCGCTCGGCCGAACCTACCGATTCCTGTCGCGAGTACTCACGCCGCCCGGCTGAGCCGACCGCTCAGCCGCTGAAGCCCACGGGCAGCAGCACCGCGCCGCCGGTGGTTTGGACGTAAACCTGCCAGCTGTAGTAGCCGAGAAAGGCGCGCTCGTTGGCGAACATCTGCTGGGCGTAGAGCTGGACGGCGCGAACATAGAGGTTGCTCGGGTTGTAGGCGTAGATCGCCCGGCTCATGTTCTGCGGCGCGCCGTGCGCTTTCAGATAGCGGCCCGCCGCCTGGATCGCGTCGTGCGGATCGTTGACGTCGCCGCGACCGTAGCTGGCCCAGGTGGCGGGCATGAATTGCATCGGTCCTTGCGCGCCGGCTGAGCTCAGTCCGCGAATGCGGCCCATGTTGGTCTCGATCAAGTTGATCGCGGCGAGGTACTGCCACTCGACGCCGGTGGCCTGTTGCGCTTCTCGGTAGTAGCCGAGCAAAACCTCCGGCGCCGGTGGCGCAATGATCAGCCAGTGCGGCAGCGAACTGCGGGACCCGTTGAGGCTGTCGATCTGCTGCGCGGCGGCGAGGTTGTCCTGGATCGCGGAGCGCGCGGTCGGGGAAGCCGCATTCAGGACCGCCGGCACCCAGTCGGGATGTGCGGCCAGCAGCTGATACGCCCGTTGCTGGCGATCACCGAGACTGGCGTACTCGTCCCCGGGGGTGTCGACCGTCCGAATCGCGTCTTCGACGGATCCCAGCTCAGCGGCGACGTACGCGGCATCGATGACGACCTGGGGTGTCGGCGTGGGCGACGGTGTTGGCGATGGCGAAGGGCTCGGCGACACAACCGAAGCTGCTGGGCGTGCCGACGTAGCCGCCTGGGTCGCGCCGCAGGCCGTCAGGGAAATCGCGAGAACCGGGGCGATCATCCGGATGCCGGGGGCCCGCAGCATTTCGCGCGGATTCTATGAGTTTCGGCGTTGGTGAATCAATCCAGGGCGTACTAACGTTATTCGCTCGTGAGCTACCCCTGGACCCGGGTCCCGAAGGACGCCCCGCCACTCGATGCCTTGCAGTTGCGGCTGCTGCCGCTGGCCGACTTCTTCATGGGGCTGATGTGGTCGCGGCCGGGCGGCTTGTCGCTGCGCACCACCTGGGTGACGCCGGCCACGCTCGGGTTGGCGCTGGCCGTGATCCTCGTGGTCGGTTTTCCGGGACTGGGCGCCATCGTGTTTGGCATCGCGAATCGCCAGCTGCTTCTTGTCGTCGGCGGTCTGATCGCCGCGGCGCTGGGCATCGGCGCGGGCGCTGTGGCGCTCTACGGCATCAGGCAACGCAGCCTGCGATCTTCAGCCGGTTAGGACCGCGACCGATCAGCCGTAGGCGCTGACGGGATTCCCACCGCATACACCACGAGGCGACGATCGAAGGTCCCCGCGCTGCCGATCCAATTCCCCGTGCAGGTGATGAGGGTCAAATGTGAGAGGCCGTCGGGTGATGGCTGTGGCCCTTGACCGGTGACTGGCCCAGACCCGTAGATCTGAGCGAGAACAGCGGGATCGACGGTCTGCTTCAGCGTGTAGGTGATGGTTCGCGTCACCAGGAAGTCGACCGCAAGACCGGTGCTCGTGTCGCGGACGGTGACGGTGTCGCCTACTCGAAGATCTTTGAGACGCGCGAAGATCGCTGGTCGGCCGAGGACATCGTCAACGTGTCCGGCGATGGTGGCCGTCGTTGCGTCGCCGGGGATCCCGCTGCCCCGATACCAGAACACCTCGCGCCAGACCGGATCGCTGGCTGAACCCAACGGCGTCTCCATGATGTTCTTCGGGTTGAGCCCAACGCCGAGTACAGGCGCGGTAATCCTGAGCGACGGAAGCTGTAGCTCGAGCGGCACCACCACTGGGCCGGCGCGCAGATCGACGCTGGGGTCGAACAATGGCGTCGGAACTAGGGACTGATTGGTGGCTTGCGCCGATGCGCGGACGGCGGACGTCGCGGCCACGGGCGACGAGCGGCGAGCTGGCTGGCCGCCGCTCGCCCGGACATTTGCGCAGCCAGCCAGGAGCGCTGCCGCAATCAGTGCGGCCGTGAGACGACCGGTCGATTCGCGGCGCGCGCAGTCCATTGCAGTTCGCCCCAACGTTCCCCACGTCCAGACTACTAGCTGCTGCGGCGGCTTCCTCGAATCGTTAAACCTGCGCCCACGGCGCCGGCACCAGCGAGGACGCCGGCAACCAGTGCCAGGATCCATGGGAAACCGCTGCCCTGCGGGGCCCCGCCGCCGCCACTTGGCGGGGCGACGACTGCGGCCGTCGGCGGCAGGGTAGCCGGCAATGTATTTCCGGCTGGCGGGGCAACCGCGGCTGGCGCGGCGTAGCCGCATCCGGTGGGCTGGATGATCCGGTTGGTGTCGAGTGTCACGGCGCCAGTTCGTGCGAGCGCCCGGCCGTTGAGCGTGGCTGAATTCAGCATCGAAATGCTGATGTTGGCCATGATGGTTCCAACAAACTGCGTCGTGGTATTAAGTGTTGCCGAGCTGGTAACGCGCCAGAACACCTGGCACGGCTGGGCGCCGCCGATCAGGACCACCTTCGAGGCTGACGCTGTAACAAGCGTCGTCGGCGCGGCGGTGGTTCCGATCAGAAAGATGTAGATACCCGAGCCATTGAGGGTCAGCGTCCCGGTTAGCGTCGGCGCCGTTGTCTGGCAATAAACGCCGGGGCCGAGTGTCAAGCCCCCGAGATTTACGCCGGTGTAATCAGTAGTGCACGTTTGCACGGCATTGGCATACGCGGAGGTTAGGTTCGTCTGTGCCGTCGTATAGACGCCATCATTCACGTGCTGGGGTCCGGCGGTGCCTGGCGGGAAGCTCCCGGGCGCGATGCCCGCGGCCCCAGCCCCGATCGCACCGCTGATCCAGCTGGGTCCGGTGTTCGTGATCGTTGTTCCAGCCAGGACCGCGAAATTGCCCGCGCCTCCGAGGCCGGGGTCAGTTGCCGCCAGGGCAACGAGCGAGTTTGCCCCGACGATCACAATCGATAAGGAAATGCCGAGCATGAGTCGTCGGGTTCGTTTCATGGCGGCATGATAGCCGAATTCGCAACAAATTGCGCAAAATCACGGCCTGATGCGGCGACATCGCCGTTCACAGTTCCACAAGACTTCTACACCGCCTCCAAAAGCAGGTGTTTGTGACTCTCCGTAGCGCAACTTATCCTCTGGAAATGCGCGACTTGAGCCTTTCCATTGCCGCGGAGCCGTTCGACTCCGACGACGCACGACGATTGATCGCCGCGCTGGACGCCGGCCTAGCCGAGCTCTATCCACCCGAGCAGCGCTTTGGTGCAAACCTTAAAGCTGAACATCTCGAAGAAGGCCGTGGCACCTTCCTTGTCGCGCGTGACGGCAAGCGGGCGGTCGGGTGCGGTGCCATCCGCCTCCTTAACGCGACGACTGCCGAGGCGAAGCGGATGTACGTCGAACCCGATCAGCGGGGCAAGGGAATCGGATGGGCCGTGCTGGCCGGCCTCGAGGCCGCCGCCAAGCAGCTCGGGGTGCGTCGCCTCGTGCTCGAGACCGGCATCTATCAGGATGCGGCGCTCTCCCTCTATCGCCGCGCGGGCTTCACGCAAATCGATTGCTGGGGAGAGTACGCGTCCTCGCACACCAGCATCTGCTTCGAGAAGCACCTCGGTTAGCATCCGCTCATGAGTACCGCGATAACCCCCGGGTACCGAACCGGAAACATCTGCTACATCGAGTTTCCCGCGAAGGACGTCAAGCAGTCAGCCGACTTCTACAACCGGGTCTTCGGATGGCAGACGCGACAGCGAGGCGACGGCTCGACGGCGTTCGACGACACCGTCAACGAGGTCAGCGGGACATGGGTCCTTGGGCGGTCGGTGGCGACTGAGCCCGGACTGATGGTGTACGTCATGGTCGCGAGCGCCGCCAAGGCGGTTGAAGCGATCAAGGCTGCCGGGGGCGAAATCGTCCATCACGTCGACCCGAGTGCCCGAGAGGTGGTTGCTACCTTCCGCGACCCTGGGGGCAACCTGATCGGCATCTACCAGCAGCCCGGCCTGGCCGAATCCGAGGGGCAGGAGTAATCTTCGGCAGTCGGAGGTTCGTCTTAGACTCCGTTCAAGCGTTGGACAATCCGAAGATGCCTGCCAGCAGGAGCCACCCGGTCGCGAGGAGAACGGCTCCCCAGCCGGCACCGCTCGCGATGCCGTGGGCGAGGCGATGGCGCCGACGCCGGATCTGATGGCGACGGTAGGCGAGTGATGACAATTGACTCCTCCTGCAGGCTGAAGATCTCGGTTACTGACAAGCCTGTTGTGGTTCGTGAAGGGCCGATCTCGGTCGACCGGCCCTTCGTTTGATCAAGAGCGGGCGGGTGAGTCTACGCGCGGCCCCAGCTGCGGCCGTGGCCAGTACCGAGGCGGCCGGCCACGAGACTGAACAAGGCGACGACGATGATCGCACCGAGGATGGCTGAAACGATCGGCAGCCCTTCGATGGAAAGCGTGGGCAAGATGACGAGGTGAACGACGTCAACCATCAGCCAGGCCCCAACAAACCCGGCCACGGTCGCCCCGATCCAACCGAATGGCAGGGAGCGACCCATCACGCGCTCGGCGATCAGACCGCACACCGCGGCCACCACGATCAGGACGATGAGATGCAGGAGGGTCAAGCTGCGCCTTCGGCGTGTCCGGTCCGAGTCAGCATGCGAATCAGCGAGACGATTCCCCAGCCGATCAGCGAGTAAATGGCGATCGCCACCAGCGACTCGGGTTCGAGGATCGAACGTCCCTGGACGGCGGTGTTGAAGATGCCGTGGAACGGGGCCACTAGCGGCTGCGTGATGTCGTACATGAAGGTCACGAAGCCCGATACGGTTGAACCTCCGAGCAGCTTCAAGACGAAGCGAATTGCCAGGACGACATCAACGAAACCGACAATCCACCAGACGACCTGAATCGCGCGGTCGTTGTAGTCGCCGACGCGCGCCGTTGTCACGGACGTGCGCGAAACGCGACTGGTCCCGGCCGATGGCGGGGACGTTTGTGCCGCCGCCGCCGGCTGCGCCGCCACGGTCTCCTGACGAACGATCTCCTGTTCTAGTACTTCAGCCATGAATCCTCATCTGGTGATGCGCGATTTTGTGCGTCGGCGCACCCACAATTCAGCATGACTGTCCGATACCGGCCTGTCATGAGGTTTCCTCATTGCGCCGCCGCCGCCCGCTCCCGCCGAACGACGCCCAACCGTGCGAGGGCGAGTCCCGCGTCCCAGCTCGTCCAGCTCTCCAGGATTTGGCCGCCGGCCACCAGACTGCGGGTTATTCCGGTCAGCGTACCCGTGGTCGCATCAGGAGAGGTCTGTCCACGAGCGGTCCAGTTCAAGATGACGGCATCATTGTCGACGGCCAGGTCATCCACGGCGACGTGGAGCGCGGGAAAGGCGGCACGGTAGAAGGCGACGCTAAATTTGATGCCTTCGGGGCCCCGGACGACATCGGGGATTAAGCCCCCGTGATTGGCGTAGGTGGGAGCGAACAACTCATCCGCGAGGTCGACGTTCCCCGCGTTCCATATTTCATCGATGACGCGCTGAACCAGAGCTGCGCTGTATACCAAATTACGGGCCTCGCCAGTCAGTCTGGCAGTCCGGCCGTGCCTTGTCATGAAGTTCCCTCATATACTTCCCCGGGAGGTGGCCGCGGCCATCAGCCAACACGGAAATGCAGGGAACTGATCCCCGTCAGTTGCGGACCCCGGCCCGGGTGATGACGGTTCTCGGCCAACCCGTCCTTGCTGAAGTGGTCCGACTTGCCCTGAGTCATGGCCAGTTCCAGACGCGCATTGCAGGGAACGAGGCCGAGGCGACGGCAATGCTCGGCGAGTGGCAACCGCATATCGCCATCATCGACATGGATGTCAGTAAAGGCGAGCTCCTGGACCGCCTAAGTGCTGCCCCGACGCCGGTTGGGCGCATCCCGGTCATCGCGCTAACGCGACGGGGCGACCTGCAAACGAAGTTGGAGGCGTTCGACCGCGGCGTCGACGACATTCTCGTTGTCCCTTTCTCGCCCGAGGAGCTGGTCGCTCGCACCC
>Ga0307479_10002158_pt1 | contig 17867 bp, 13 predicted proteins | sample atmos_gasesECM4C_FD_203743 | JGI IMG/M metagenome (GOLD analysis project Ga0307479, IMG submission 203743) | Hardwood forest soil microbial communities from Morgan-Monroe State Forest, Indiana, United States - atmos_gasesECM4C_515 | ecosystem: Environmental > Terrestrial > Soil > Temperate... | reverse complement strand
TGCCAAACAAAGACGTGGGTGCGTCGATTGCTTCGGGCAGCTACGAAGTGAATGCGATGCTGGTGATTCCCTGCTCGATGGGCACATTAGCTTCGATTGCCAACGGCGCCAGCGACGATCTCGTCGCGCGCGCTGCCGACGTGATGTTGAAAGAGAACCGCAAACTGGTGCTTTGTGTTCGCGACACACCTTTCAGCCGGATTCATCTCGAAAACATGCTGCGGGCGCAGCAGGCTGGGGCGGTCATCATGCCGGCGATTCCCGCGTTCTATCATCGGCCGAAGACGATTGATGATGTTGTGACGCAATATGTTTGTCGCGTGCTGGCGCAAATCGGCTTGCCTCAGGAAAAAATGTATCGCTGGACGGGGCATGGCGCCTCCAGAGAAGCAAAGGCTTGACCAGTTCGGCGCTGAAGAAGCTCCGCTAAGACCATGAGCAATCGTATTCGCACCGTGCTCGAGATGATCAAATTCGAGCACTCCGTATTCGCTCTGCCTTTCGCCCTCACAGGCGCGTTGCTGGCCGCGCGAGCTAGCCGAAACTCCTGGCCGACGCTGCGGCAAATTATGTGGATTGTAGTCGCTATGGTGGCAGCACGTTCTGCGGCGATGACCGTCAACCGCATTGTGGATTTGCGCTATGACCGCGAAAATCCGCGCACAAGACAGCGCGCTTTGGCCACGGGCGCTCTTTCGGTTGCTTTTGCATGGGCCTTCACTGGAATTGCTGTTGCGATTTTCGTGGTAGCAGCCTGGCAACTGAATCCGCTCGCGCTGAAGCTCACCCCCGCAGCCCTGGCGGTTCTTTTTTTCTACTCATTCACGAAGCGGTTCACCAGTTGGTCGCACGTTTTCCTTGGGTTCGCGCTGGGGATTTCTCCGGCTGCAGCGTGGATTGCGGTAACCGGCGGGCTCGACGCGCGCATTCTGATCTTGTGCGCAGCCGTGACGCTTTGGGTTGGCGGCTTCGACGTGCTCTATGCCTGCCAAGACGTTGACTATGACCAACGCGCCGGACTGTTTTCTATTCCCAAGCGTTTCGGCATCGCTAAAGCCCTGCTCATTGCGCGCATGATGCACATCGGCGTGGTTGCGCTCTTGGCGTGGCTCGCGGCAAGATTCGCATTACCGTGGCCGGCGTGGGCCGGGATCGCCGTGGTCGCCGCGCTACTCAGCTATGAGCACTCGCTGGTCAAAGCCAATGACCTTAGCAAGCTGAACGCTGCGTTTTTCACCGTGAACGGCTACATTAGCCTGCTGTTTCTGTTATTTTGGGGTACTGCCGCGGCGTTTTGGCGCGTTTGAAATATTTTTGTTTTTTGAAAGATGGGAACGGAGACAGAGTGAGGTAATCTGTTGTGGTGCGGATGAACAAGTTCATCGTGACCGAGCAGCAGCTCAAGCCCATTGCTGACAAAGTGCTCGCCGGGGAGCGCCTGAGCGCGGAAGACGGGATCGCCTTGTACCGATCGCCGGACCTCCTCGCCGTCGGGTGGCTGGCGAATTATATTCGTGAGCAGCGCCACGACAACGTCACCTATTACAACGTGAACCGCCACATTAACCCGACGAATGTGTGTGTGGCGCACTGCAAGCTCTGCGCCTTTGGGCGCGAGCCGAATGCTCCGGGAGCGTACACGTTCGCGCTCGAGGAAATTTACCAGCGCGCGGAGCAGGGCATGCGCGAAGGCGCCACGGAATTTCACATTGTCGGTGGATTGCACCCCGATCTTTCCTTTGAACATTTTCTCGAGCTGATCCGGGGTCTAAAGAAGCGCTGCCCGGCGGTGCACCTCAAAGCTTTCACGATGGTGGAAGTTGGCTACTTCGCGCGGATTGCCAAGCTGTCCATTAAAGATACGCTGCTCAAAATGAAAGAGGCCGGAGTTGACTCTCTGCCAGGCGGCGGCGCCGAGATTTTTCACCCGCGGGTACGCAAAATCATTTGCGATCATAAAGTAAGCGGCCAAATGTGGTTAAGCATCGCTCGGCAAGCGCATGAGATCGGTTTGCGCTCCAACGCCACCATGCTCTACGGCCATGTGGAAACGGAAGAGGAGCGCGTCGATCATTTGCTGAAGCTGCGCGAGCTGCAGGACGAAACGCACGGTTTCGTAACGTTCATTCCACTGGCATTTCACCCCAACAACACGGGTCTGGCGCATGTCTCCAAACCGACAGGCTACGCCGATTTGCGCAACATTGCGGTAGCGCGGCTGCTGCTCGACAATTTCGAGCACATCAAAGCCTATTGGATCATGCTGACGCCGAGCATTGCGCAGATCGCGCTGCGGTTCGGGGCCAACGATATCGACGGCACGGTGGTGGAGGAAAAGATTTATCACGACGCGGGCGCGAAAACCGCGGAGTTCACGCCGCGTGCGGAGCTGGAGAGATTGATCCGTGCAGCCGGCCGAGTGCCTGTCGAGCGCGATACGCTGTATCGTCCCGTCGATCGCTCTAAAATGCCGCTGCCGCCAGCTTCACGGCCTGACTTGGTCTCGCTTACTCTAAATGTTTAGGTTTGAGGGGAATCTCGCGCCGGCATCGATGCGCTCTCGGATAGGACCTGACTAGCGGCGCGACCGATCCTTGCGAACAGCTTCATCGATCAGAGTATCAAGCTCGCTGCGAGTCAATCGTACATGATCGCCGGGCAATTCGTTGCTGTCGCTAGTTAAGGGGAGTTCCGCGCCTCCCCCTGGCGGGGGGCTTACAAAGTAGCGGGAGCGCGCAGCCATCAGCTTGGCCACCTCGCGGCCGGAAAGGAGCCGCGGGTTTCCGGCCATTTCGGCAGCTAGCATAATTTTCGCAAAGTGTTCGATGGTTTCCAGTCGGAAGAACGCGGTCAGCAGATCCGGCCCACACGTTACCGCTCCGTGGTTGGCAAGCAGCAAAGCGTCGTAATGGGGCACGTAGGGCTCCAGCACCATGCTCAGCTCCGGGGTCCCAGGAGTGGCGTAACGCACCAGGGGAATCCGCCCCAGCCCCACAATCACTTCCGGCAGCAATGCCTGGTCCAGCCCGCGGCCGGCCACCGCGAAACCTGTAGCCGTCGGTGGATGCGCGTGGCAAACGGCGTTGACGTCCGGCCGCATGCGGTAAAACAAAAGGTGCATCCCAAGTTCGGAGGACACCTTGCGATTCCCATTCACCTGCCGTCCGTCCAGATCCGTAACGACGAGGTCCTCCGGCGCCAGCATGCCCTTGTTCATGCACGTCGGCGTCGTCAGAATGCGCTCGCCCTCGAGCCGCACGGAAAGGTTGCCATCGCACGCGACGTTATAGCCCTGCTCATACATCCAACGGCCGGCAACACAAATGTCTCGTCGATGTTGCTCTTCGCTCTTGGCATTTCCAGGCAAGATGGAGTCCGCTGACATAACGCATGCTCCTTCCGATTCGGTGCACCTACCGAACGATTTAGAGGACCCAAACTTTTTAGCCGCTTGAGGGAAGCTGTCGTGCTTCGCGCACCAGCAAAAACTAGGCGTAAATTCCGCGCAGTTTCAGGGCACTGGCCACCCGGTCGATCGCCAGCATATACGCCGCGATGCGGTTGTTGACCTTGTGCATTTCCGCATACCGTACCACTTCATCGAACGAATTTTCCATAACATCGAGCAAGCGTTCGTTTACTTCGCTTTCGCGCCAAAAAAATCCTTGCCGGTCTTGCACCCACTCGAAATAACTTACGGTCACGCCGCCGGCATTGCCCAAAATATCCGGGACGGTGAAGATGCCCTTAGCGTCCAAGATGGCGTCGGCCTGCCACGTTGTCGGACCGTTCGCTCCTTCGCAGAGAATACGCGCCTGCACCTGATTCGCATTTTTCTCTGTGATCTGGTTCTCAATGGCCGCGGGAATGGCAATGTCGCAGGGCTGAAACAACACGTCGCGAGAGCTCATCTTCGCCCCCCCGCCGGGAAATTCGACCAGCGGCTTCTTCTGCGTGTACACCCAATCCATCACCTTGGTAACATCAAATCCCTTTTCGTTGTACAGTCCGCCGCCTATGTCCGCAAGCCCAACGATTTTGTAGCCAGCCTGCTGCATCAAGCTGGCAGCCATCGAGCCGACGTTGCCAAAGCCTTGGATTACCACTCGCGTACCTTCGCGCTTCATTCCCAGTTTCGCCAGCGCTTTGTCTACGCAAATCATTACGCCGCGCCCGGTCGCTTCGCGGCGTCCGCGCGAGCCTCCCAGCTCAATCGGTTTCCCGGTTACCACTGCCGTAGTCGCTTGCCCTACGTGCATAGCGTAGGTGTCCATCACCCAGGCCATCATCTGCTCGCCCGTCCCGACGTCAGGCGCGGGCACGTCGCGCTCCGGTCCAAGCCAGTTCACCAGTTCCGCGGTGTACCGCCGCGTCAGCCGCTCCAGCTCCCCTCGCGACATTTTTCGCGGGTCGCAAATCACTCCGCCTTTCGCGCCGCCGAACGGAATATTCACCACCGCGCATTTCCAGGTCATCCACGTTGCCAGCGCGCGCACCTCATCGATGGTCACGTCCGGCGCAAAACGAATCCCCCCCTTACCCGGTCCACGTACTGTAGAGTGCAGCACACGATAGCCGATGAACACTTCCAGTTGCCCGTTGTCCATGCCCACGGGAATGTATAAGGTGATTTCTTTGCTTGGATATTTCAGGTAGCGGTACAGGCCTTGCTCAAGTCCCAATTTTTCCGCCGCCACTTCAAAGCGCGCCTCGGCGTTCTGATAGACATTTAGTTCTTCGGGTGCAACCGCCGTCGGCATGCGGGAATCTCCTTTGCGCGAGGGAGCGCGCGTAGCGCTCGCGTTTCACCAATCAGCCCGCACCCAATATGCAGGCAGTGCACTATTCAAAGCCAAGTAGACGTGAGTTCGGCGGCTACCCTTCCGCCAGACCTTGCCACTTGGCCGGGCCGCCAGTATACGAACCTGCCTCGCCGCCCGCAAGCAGTCGTCAGGTTAGGATTGTCTCGGGAAAGTCCTGGAATTCAGCGTGAAGTCGTTATTCTAAGTTCTGCGGAGTCGCCAATCAAAGTTCGCGATCAGCCTGCGCCGGCAGCGAAACGCTCTGCCGGCCCAGATTTTGCGCGCCCCGATTTTTGTTAGAGGCGAAGTTCCAAGCGAGCACCAGTAGCGCGCCTAGTAGCATGCCCACGAGCACAAAGCTGGCGAGGCGCAAGGGCGTCGGCTGCAAGCGGAGGAGCGAAAGCCAGCACCTTTTCCGCAGTGAGCGTTCCGCAGCGTCTAAGTTGGAGCCATCTACACCGCTGCCGACGCGAGCAGGTGGCTTTACAGGCAGCGGTTGATCGGAAAATTGCACCTTAGCGATAAAGCTGTAGCCGCGGCGCGGGATGGTCTCGATATAAACTGGAGTTTCGGAAGAATCACCGAGGACCAAGCGCAGCTTGTTGATGGTGGTATTGACGTTTGCATCCAAATTGACGTGCAGCGCTTCCGGCCAGAGCCGTTTGCAGACTTCGTCTCGCGTGATGATTTCACCCGGACGCGCGATAAGGATCAGCAGGGCCTGATAGATCTTAGCCTGCACTTTGGAGCGCCGTGCGTCGCGGTAGAGTTCGTCTCGTTGAAAATCGACTTGAAACTGGCCAAAGCGCGCGTAGCGGGCCGGCCAGCTTGGCGATGCTGCTGACGGTGTGCTGCCCTCTTGTCGCGCAATGGCAGTAGCTTGCGTACTCATCTCGCCTTCCTTTTAAGGGCCGACCGGTTTCCTTAAGGATAGACGGAATCAATCTGATGGTTTTGTCAAATTTATGTAAATACGAGTGTTACGCGCGGTGTGCGTCCGGCCAGCAGAAGGAGTGCTCTATTACTAAAGTGCGGAATCACGGAGAAAGAAGCGTTCCGGGCTCGCGCACCAATCGAAACCGTTACGCATTCCCGGGGCTTCGCAAGTCATTTCGCGCCCGTTTCGCCGAGGTGGTGCAGTGTAGTGTTCACCATGTACGGATCATCGAATTCCGTCATATCGCCCGCATTTTTTCCTGACACCGGCAATATCCTGGCGGAAAGCGGCTTGTGCCACTTCACTGCCAAACTGGCCATATCGCCGATCATCAACTCGAGTTCTTTTTCCGTGACATTCCCAGGCAGCGGCACTGTATCCAGGCCAGTGCCACAGACGGCGCTATAGCTGAGTAGCGCATCCACACTGATCCGCCCTTCGCCCCAGCGTTGCGCGAGGCGCGCGTCCTCGAGTATCGGCAGCATCAGGCCTGAATAACCTGTCTGTTTTACCTGAATGTCCTTTATCGCCGAGGTGATTGTCGCCGCTGCTGTCAGGGTACCGCTCGAGCCCACGGGTTCGCTCGTCAAGTTCTCGATTGCCGCGCCAATGGAGACGTCTTTCAGCGGTGCGGGCGACAGATCGATGCCCATGTACGTCCAACCCAGCTCACGGTCCACGCGCAGGGCCAAATCCTGGATGGCGAAGGCCTCATTGCCTAGCCTGTCCATGAGCCGTTGTCTCGCCGTAGCCAGATCGGGCGCGCCCTGGAATGCCGCGGCAACTGTGTTCGCCGACTCCAAAGCAATCGCAAATTGGTGCCCGAACCCCGTGTGGTACGAACCCGGGAAAAACGGCGTCAAAGGAGGTACCAGCGCGATCGCTGCAAATTTAAAATTACCCTGGCTATGCTCGGTGTCCTCAAGCTTCTTCATCGTGCGAGCTGCCGCGCCGACGGCGCCCCAGCGCACGCCGTCATCGCCCGCAACCACTAAACTGCCGTTAATGGATTTGCTGCCCTTCAACACGTCCGTCAGCAAATCGGCTTGCGACTCCGGGTCGCCGGCGTTGAGCATGGCAGGCCCGATGGAAGCGGCAAATTTTTCTTTCTGCGCCAACGCATCGTAGTCCTCGAAAAACGCTAGCGCCTGCTGCTCGGTCAATCCCTTAATGTACTCGGGAAAAGGCTGCGTCGAAATCCGGATCGTCTCGACTTCATACCCGCGCGACTCAAATACCGTGCGCGCGTATTTCAACATCTTCACCGTTTCCGCGATCTGTTGCTGATATTCCGCGCGGTCCAGATTGATGAAGGCGGTGATCGCGCGAACCTTTGGTTTTGTCGGATCTTTTGGGGCGCTGCGCTGCGCGTATCCAGCGAGCGCAAATAAGATCAAGCAGGGAAGAACGAAAACACGAATAGTGACAAGACGCATCAATAGTCTCCACAAAGGCCTGCGTCCTTAGAAGATACAGGATTTCCCATGGAGTGCGGATTTGATTTTCGAGAGGCGTTGTTCAAACTAAGCGGCGCTTGGAACCGTGCTGGGCGACTCAGACGAATTACTCGAATGCCGATATGCCGGTAATGCGCTCGCCGATGATCAGCTTGTGGATGTCATTCGTGCCTTCGTAGGTGTACACGCTCTCCAGATTGTTCATGTGCCGCATCACCGGATAATCGTCGACAATGCCGTTGGCTCCCAGAATATCCCTGGCCTTGCGCGCCGTTTCCAATGCGATGGCCACATTATTTTGTTTCAGCATGGAGATATGCGTGTGATCCGCTCGGTTTTTGTCCTTCAGCCGCCCTACATGCAGGGCGAGCAGTTGCCCTTTCGATATTTCCGTAATCATCCACGCAAGCTTTTCTTGCACCAGCTGGTGCGAGGCGATAGGCCGGTTCGCAAACTGTTTGCGCGTCTTCGCGTATTGCAAGGCCGTTTCATAACACGCCATCGCCGCGCCCAGCGCGCCCCACCCGATTCCGTAGCGCGCCTGATTCAGGCAGCCGAGCGGCCCTTTGAGGCCGACCACATGCGGCAGGACATTCTCGGCGGGTATCTCGCAATCCGAAAACGAAAGCCCCGACGTGACCGACGCACGCAGCGACCATTTCCCGTGTACCTCCCAGGCTTTGAAACCCGGCGTTCCTTTTTCCACCAGGAAACCGCGAACCTTCTCGTCCTCGCACTTCGCCCAAACCACCGCGATATCCGCAATCGAGCCGCTGGTGATCCACATCTTTTCGCCGTTCAAAACGTACTTGTTTCCCTTTTTAGCAGCGCGGGTCAACATGCCGCCGGGATTCGAGCCAAACTGCGGCTCCGTCAAGCCGAAGCAGCCAATCGCCTTTCCTTGCTGCAGCAGCGGCAGCCACTTGTCTTTCTGCGCATCGCTCCCGTATGCATAAATGGGGTACATCACCAGCGCGCTTTGCACCGAAACAAAACTGCGCAAGCCCGAATCGCCACGCTCCAATTCCTGCGTGACCAGCCCGTACGCCACATTGGACATTCCCGCGCATCCATACCCTTGCAAGCTGGCCCCAAAAAATCCCAGTTCCGCCAGTTGCGGCACCAAATGTCGCGGAAACGTCCCTTCCCGGCTGTGTTTCTCGATAATCGGGATGACTTCGTTATCGACAAATTGCCGTGCGGTCTGCCGGACGAGTTTCTCTTCGTCATTCAGTTGCGAATCAAAATCAATGAAGTCCATTGCCGCGAAACCCGCCATGCCTTCTCCTCACGAAGTGCCCTGACTTGTTTCAGGGTTCGTCACGCAGCGGTCTGCGAGCGCTTGCCCGAATGCGTAGGGGATGAATCCGACGACGCGGGGGCTGTGGCGGCGACCAGTCGTGTCGCCAAGAACCACCACAGCTCATGCCGCCAGATTGTAGCAAGAGCGTTCCAAACCCATCAACCCGCGCACGTCTATATCGCTTACGTCGTGAGACCGTTACCGTGACCGCGGTTGCGCCAATTTGGAACGGCCGCTCTGTTCAGGTCCATTTTGGCGGACAACCTGTGTTGCGATGGCCAGGTAAGGCTCTGCAGCGAAGAGACTTAGCACGGTAAAGCAAATGGGATACGGCAGAAATCGTGCACACAGTCTTGCCGGTGGAGACTGTGCCCACAATCAGCCCAACCGTCGGCCTAGACTTGTCTCAATTTCCGTTCCAACGTCTCCCCTGGAAGCGTCTGACCATCTTGCTACTTTGCGCCTGCCAAACCCTTTGGGCTCAAGAACCGTCTAGAGTACCCCGCAAAGAGGGGCGCGACCTTACAGGGATCAGCATGGAAGGTCTCATGGATTTGGAAGTGACTTCCGCCTCCAAAAAGGAGCAGAAATTATCTCAGGTCCCCGCTGCGCTATTCGTCATCACCCAGGAAGATATCCGCCGCTCCGCCGCTACAAACATTCCCGACTTACTCCGCATGGTTCCCGGGATGGACGTCGCCCAGATGAACGCCAACACCTGGGCTATCTCTGCAAGGGGGCTCAATTCTGAATTTGCGGGCGAGTTGCTGGTGCTCGTTGACGGCAGGACTGCCTATACACCCCTCTTCGCAGGAGTGAATTGGGACACGTTAGATGTTCCGCTAGAGGACATCGAGCGGATCGAAGTAATTCGCGGGCCAGGGGGGGCGGTGTGGGGCGCCAACGCGGTAAACGGGGTCATCAACATCATCACCAAGAAAGCCGCGGACACACTGGGCATGTTGTTGACAGCCGGAGGCGGCACTCACACGCAAGAACTGGGCATGGTGCAGCTCGGCGGAAACATCAACGCCGATACGAGTTATCGCATTTTCACAAGATACTTCAACAATGGGCACTTTCCAGATCTAAACGGGGCTAACGCGCAAGACAATTGGCACTTGCTGCATGGCGGCTTCCGCGTGGACTCGAGCCCCTCCAAGGAAGATTCCCTGACCGTTCAGGGAGACTTGTACACCGGCGGTCAAGGAAACGTGGTCGTCCACTCTATCCTTTCCCCGCCCGACAATGTGACCTTCGACAGGTTGACCAGCTTATCTGGGGGCAACATTCTTGGCCGTTGGAACCACTCTTTTTCCAACAGGTCCGACGTGACCGCGCAGTTCTACTTCGACCGGTATACACGGTCAGGTCCACAAGTCCGGGAGGCTCGAAACACCTTCGATTTTGATTTCCAGCATCATCTGGCATTGGGCAACCGTCAGGATCTGATTTGGGGCGCCGGGTATCGGCACAGCGCGGATCAAACAATAGGCACCATTGACGAAGCTTTCGTGCCCGCGGACTGGGCCGGCGAACTTTTTACCCTGTTCGTGCAAGACCAGATCGCTCTGAAGTCAGACCGCGTCTTCCTGTACGCGGGAACGAAACTCGAAAACAGCTATTTCGCCGGGTTCGACCTTCAGCCGAGCGTTCGCTTGGCTTGGACTCCTAGCAAGGGACGCACTCTTTGGGGCGCCGTCTCACGGGCCACTCGCACACCTTCACGCCGTGACGTGAACTTGAGCGCGGTTTTGGCGGCTTTACCGGGACCCGCCGAAGTCCTTCTACTCGGCAATCCAAATCTTCAGGCCGAACATGTCCTCGTCTACGAGGTCGGCTATCGGGCACAGCCTGCTGCAGCGATGTCCATTGACGTGGCGGCCTTCTTCAACACCTATCACGGCCTGCAAACCATTGAGCCGCTCCCGTCCTTTGTCGATGCAAACTCCCAGCCACCTATCCTTGTTCATCCGCTGATGTTCGGGAACAAACTGCATGGGACAACGGATGGCATCGAGGTCTCTGTTAGTTGGAAAGCGACAAGGCGCTGGACGGTGAGCCCCGGGTACGCGCTCCTACAAAGCCGTCTGCACACCGGCCCAACTAGCCTGGATACGACCAGCGCGGCGGACGAAGAAGGCTCAAACCCGCGGCACCAGGCCCAGCTTCGATCTCATTTTGAACTGTCACGGGCCCTAGCCTGGGATGCCAACGCGTATTTTGTCGGACGCCTTCCGGCACAAGCGGTGGCCTCTTACACGCGCCTGGATACTCAGTTGATCTGGCGCTTCGGAGAATCGATGGAGGCCGGCCTAGTTGGACAAAACTTGCTTCAGGATCATCACGTGGAGTTCAACGACACGTTGGCCACTGTCAATTCGTCGCAGATTAAGCGTAGCGCCTACGCCAAGGTTACCTGGCATTTCTGATGGCCAGCGACGTCTTTTTGAGTTTCAGACGAGAGCGCGGCGTGCCGTGAAACACCAGAGATCGCGAGATCACTCTCGCAGCGCCAGCAACGGTGGATTCCGGCTTGCCAAGCGACTGATTGCCGCGCTGCTCTGTCTGTCTGGGGGTCTTTTGGGCCAAGCGCAAGACAAGGGTTCTAGCGAGTACCAGGTGAAGGCCGCTTTTCTCTTTCATTTCGCGCAGTTCATCGATTGGCCCAGCGAGGCCTTCAAAGACGAGACGAGTCCGCTCACCTATTGCACGTTTGGCGAGGACCCATTTCAGGGCGCGCTGGAAGCTAGTTTGAGCGGCAAAATGATCGCCGGGCGTCCCGTCCGCGTCCAGCACCTTAAACAAGCTCGCGAAATTTCAGAGTGCCAGATCCTTTTTGTGGGGGCCATGGAGAAGAGACGTTTAGCCACGGTGCTTGCGGGTATCAAAGGAACTCCGGTGCTTACGGTGGGAGACTCAGCACACTTCGTAAACGCGGGCGGGGTAATCGGGTTTTGTCTGGAGGAAAAGAAGATTCGCTTTGAAATCAACCTCGATGTGGCCACTCAGGCAAAGTTGAAAATAAGTGCAAAACTCCTGGCCCTTGCCAAAACAGTGATCGGCGATCCACGAGCAAACTGAAATGTCCTTCTATCGGCACGCGTCTATTCGACAAAAACTGAGTTTCGTTGTTCTGTGTACCAGCCTGCTTGGACTCAGCCTCGCTTGCATGGGCTTGGAACTCTATGAACGGTCCAACTTCCGGGAATCCCTGACGAGCGAACTGGCCGTCCTTGCGGACACCCTCGGCGCCAATAGTGCGGCGTCTCTGGTTTTCAATGATCGAAAATCGGCGCAGGAGATGCTGGCCGCTCTCCGCGCCGAACCGCATGTGATCGCCGCCTGCCTCTATGACAAAGGCGGAAATGTTTTTGCGGAGTACCGTCGCGCCCGCGCCGCGGCTGAAATCAAAATGCCTCCACCTCAATCCGAGGGAGCGCGATTTGCCCCGGATTCCCTTACCCTCGTCCGCACCGTGTTTCTTGATGGAAGAAGAACCGGCTCCATTGCGATCATTTCCGACCTGGAAGGCCTTCGCGCCAAAACTCGTCAGTACACAAAAATCTCCGCCCTCGTAATCTTGGCTTCCGTCTTCATTACCGTCCTGGTGTCCACACGCCTCCTCGAATTGATAACCCGGCCTATTCTGCAGCTTGCCGGAATTGCGGCCACGGTGATCACGCAAAAGGACTACAGCCTTCGCGCCGTTGCTCAATGGAATGACGAAGTCGGCGTCCTCGTCGAGTCTTTCAACAGCATGCTGGAGCGCGTTCAGCAGCGTGATCTGGCCATCCAGAAAGCCAACGATGATCTCGAAGAACGGGTCATCGAACGAACCGCCTATTTGAATGCGCTTATCGAGAATAGTCCTCTGGCCATCCTTGTACTCGATTCCGACGAGAAGGTGGAACTCTGTAATCCCGCTTTTGAGCGCATGTTTGGGCATCACGCGGGCGACATCGTCGGCAAGCCCGCTGACGGATTGATCGCCGATGCCTCGCTTCTCGACGAAGCGCGGCGCACCCACCAGAGCACCTTGGCTGTTACGCCAGAGAATCTCACCACAAAACGTAAGCGAAAAGACGGAACCCTGGTTGATGTCGAACTCCACGGTGTCCCACTGGTCGTGAAAGGAGATGTGGTCGGCTCGCTCGGCATTTACCAGGACATCTCCGAGCGCAAACGCGCCGAAGAAGCGATGCAGAAGGAGGTTCTCGAACGGCAGCGCGCCCAGCAATTGCAAGGAATCGCCTACGAAGTGACCCGTGTCTTGGCTGGCTCCAGTCCTATCGACGTAACTCTCCCTAAGGTTCTGCAACTACTTTGTGAAGGGCTGGACCGCGAAGTCTGTACGATCTGGACCTTGAATCGCACTGCCAAGGTTTTGGAGTGCAGTCATGTTTGGCAACGCCCAGGCCCCGCGCGGGAAGGATTTATGATCGCAACCCGCGAATTGCGGTTGCCCCGCGGTGTTGGCCTGGCCGGCCGGGCTTGGGACAAGGGACGACCCACTTGGCTCAAGGATCCGGCGATGGATTCCGATAACCCGTCCGAAATGGCCCGTACTACCGCAGACACTTCACAAACAGCTTGGATGAAGGATCCTGCGACGGCCAGCATCTTTCCCCGCGCCGCGGCAGCCCTTGCGTGTGGCCTGCATTCGGGAGTCGCCTTCCCTATCCTTAACGGTGTTGAATTCACCGGGGTCATGGAACTCTTCGGGCGGGACGTTCACAAACCAGAGCGTGACCTCCTCGATCTCGGCGCTGCGTTGGGAAGCCAGATCGGACAGTTCATCGCCCGCAAGCAGGCGGAAACCGAACTCGTGTCCGCTAAGGAAGCCGCCGAAGCTGCCAGCCACGCAAAAAGCGAATTCCTCGCCAACATGAGCCATGAGATACGCACTCCCCTCAATGGCGTCATGGGCATGACCGATCTTGCCCTTGAAACTCACCTCACCAATGAGCAGCGCGAGTACCTCGAAACGGTAAAAGTGTCCTCCGACGCCCTGCTCACTGTCATCAACGACATCCTCGATTTCTCTAAAATCGAGGCCGGCCGAATGGAGCTCGATTCTAGTGAATTCAATCTGCGGGACTGTCTCGAAGCTGCCTTGAAGACCCTCTCCGTTAGCGGTGACGAGAAACGCCTGGAGCTTTTGTGCGAAGTCGCTCCGGAAGTGCCCGAAGTCCTGCGTGGCGATTCGGGACGCCTGCGGCAAATCCTCATCAACCTAATCGGCAATGCCATCAAGTTTACGGATGACGGCGAAGTCGCCCTCAAAGTTCACGTGGAGTCCCAGGAGCAGCGCGACTACCTCCTTCACTTCACTATCTCCGATACCGGCATCGGTATTCCTGAAGAAAAATGCGAGTCCATTTTCGCCCCGTTTACCCAGGCGGATTCCTCCACCACCCGCAAATACGGTGGCACCGGGCTTGGCCTGACCATCTCCGCGCGTCTCGTTAACATGATGGGCGGAGCCATTTGGGTGGACAGCGAGCTGGGAAAGGGCAGCCAATTCCACTTTACCGCGCATCTCCAAGCCGTGGATTCCAAAGAAATCAAGGTTGGGTTTGCGGCGCCCCCGGAGATCTTGCGCAGCGTTAGGGTTCTTATCGTCGACGACAACCGCACCAATCGGCGCATTTTGGAAGGCATGTTGAACCGTTGGGAGATGAAGACGGCCCAGGTGGAAGGTGGCGAAGAAGCGCTGGCGGAATTGTCCTCCGCTCTCGCCGCGGGAGACGCCTACAAACTCGTCCTCACCGACATGCACATGCCCAAAATGGATGGTTTCGCGCTGGTCGAAGAAATTCGCAAGCGGCTGGAATTATCCGCTGCAACGATCATGATGCTCACCTCCGCCGGGCATCGCGGGGATGCTGCGCGGTGCCAGGAATTAGGCGTCTCCGCGTATTTGCTGAAGCCCATCCGCCAGTCCGAATTGCGCGAAGCCATCGCTCGCGTCCTCGGCGCCCGCCAACAAGACGGCGCCGTTCCGCTGATAACGCGATTCTCCTTGCAAGATGCGCGCGAGCCAGGGACTTCCCTAAAGGTCCTGCTGGCCGAGGACAACCTTGTCAACCAGCGCCTCGCCGTGCGCCTGCTCGAAAAGCGGGGTCATCGCGTCGTCGTCGCTGCCAACGGTCTCGAAACCTTGCAAGCTTTGAGCAAAGAATGGTTCGATTTGATTTTGATGGACGTTCAAATGCCCGAGATGGATGGTTTGGAGGCCACCGCGGCCATCCGCCAAAGAGAAAAAGGGGCGCGCTTTCGCCAGCCCATCGTCGCCTTAACGGCTCATGCTATGAAGGGCGACCGTGAAAAATGTCTTGCCGCCGGCATGGATGGTTACCTCGCCAAGCCCATCCGGCCACAGGAACTCGACGCCATTCTCGATCAATATCTCGCCCGCCGCACAGACTCCACCGACACCTTGGAGCCCGCCGGCAAAAGCTAAAAGACAATGGGCGTATTTTGAGGGAATGCGGCGGTCTTGCCGCCGCTTTCGAGGTCATAACCCTGGCACTGCCGTTCCCATACGCCAACGCCTCTAACTCAGCCTTCCACCCAAACTATTGTCGTCTGATGTACCCTCCGCGAAAAAACGGGCGCCGCGATCACCGCCTCGTGCGTCCTTCTTGACCGACCGGTCTCCCTCCGGCGAAACTATTTTTACAACGAGGACCAATGCCCAAAATCACGCGCCGCAAACCGCTCCGTGTTGAACCGCAAATCCTGATCTTCGACGTCGACGGCGTGCTCGTCGACGTCCGCCAAAGCTACTGGCGTTCCGCCCTACAAACGGTTGAACATCTCACCGGCAAACGCGTAACCTGGCGGGAACTCTACAAATGGAAGAACAAACCCGGCAACAACGACGACTGGAGCATGGTGTCCCGTTGGGCCACCGCGCTCGGCCGTCGCACAACCTACGACGAAGCACGCGACGCTTTCCAACAGTTTTATTGGGACTACGATGGCAGGCCCGGCAACGTACGCCGCGAAAAGATACTCGTGACCTCGCGGCAAATTGAAATCTGGGCGCGCCGCTTTGAGCTGGACCTCTTCACCGGGCGCACCCGCAAGGAATTTTCCTACACTTTTAACCGCTGGCCGGCATCGAGGCGCTTTCGCACCGTAGTCACCATGGATGACGTCAAACGCAAAAAGCCGCACCCCGACGGTCTTCTCCAGATTCTCGATAAGCGCGACCCTCCAAGCGCTTTGTACGTCGGCGATAACATTGACGATGCGCTCGCCGCCCGCGCCGCCCGCGTGCCCTTTTTGGCCATCTTGTCGCGCGACGCCTACGGTTATCGCGAGCGCGCCCGCCGCTTTCGCCAACTCGGCGCCCTCGCACTCCTTCCCCGCATCAACGCCCTCAACTCACTACTATAATTCACGCTCGACCAGATGCTTCTTCCGTGTTGCGCAGGGCGGAGTCCGCGGAGCCCTGCGGCCTGTCGACTGTCATTCTGAAGTCCGCGTTCTCCACCGGGCCAAAGGACCTCAACGTTAGACTCGCCACCTACGTTGGCCACAGGCAACCCTTCCCAAGCTCAGCCTTCTAACCTACAAGGTCGATCCCAGGCGTTTAGCTTGTGGAACTTTTCTCGTTGTGCTCGGGAATTCATATTGAGCGAAGAACTATGAACATTCCACCACTCAAGACTACCGCCGCGGTCGCTACTCTGAGCGCCGCGCTTCTTTGTGCTCCAATGTTGGCTTACGCGCAAGCCCCGGCAGGTCCACTGCCCGCCGGACCTGCGCAGCCATCCGCTGCTCCAACTGCGAAGCCGCCAGATCCCGCTCTGGAAGTGAAGCCGCGCACCTCCATTCTCGGCGCATGGAAGCTAAATCGCGACGAAAGCGATGATCCGCGCCAGAAAATGCAAAGCGCCAGAGGTTCTGGCGGAGGCGGCAATCGCGGCGGTGGAGTTCGCATGGGCATCCCCGGCATGGGCGGCGGGCCTTACGGCGGTCGTCGCGGCTCCGGGCAGAACGGTGAGAACGACCAAGACCGCGAGCGCATGCAAGCCCTGATTGCCCCCGCGAATGCGATCACTCTCGCGCAACGAGAACCCAAAGATCCTGAGGTCGATCTCGTCGAAGACCAGAGTCGCACAACGGCCTTCTTCACCGATGGCCGCAAATTGGAAAAATCCAAGGACACTACAAACGCACAGGTCGCTGCGCATTGGGACGGCAACCGCCTCGTCACCGACGAGAAAAATCCCCGCGGCGGCAAGATGAGCCGCGCCTATGAGCTGTCTTATGACGGCAAGCAACTGTATGAAACGGTGAACTTCACGATGGGCCGCTCCAATTCTCCCGTCACCATCCGTTACGTGTACGACCAAAAGCCGGCGTCGCAAACGCGAGATAACGGTGCAAACGCGAGATAATCGTGAGTCGCGGCATTAGCAAGCCGATCAATCTACAATCTCCTGCAGAGATCGGCGCACTACGAAACTTTCATCGCGCTCGGACAGGCAATTTCTCCGCATGCCAGTTCAGCGCCCGTTCCGTTCCCACGCGAAAATCCAGTGACGCTGCAAATCCAAGTTGTTTCTGTTTTGTCGTATCACCGCCTCTGGCGTGAACGCCGGCCGGCCGGCTCGACACCCCTTTCACTTCCGGGAAGTAACCCACAATCTCCGCGGCGAGCTTCGCGAAATCGATAAAACTCGTCAGAATGCCGGTCGAGAGGTTCACAGCCTCCCCATCGTCGATTTTGTCGATGGTCGTCAGTACACCCTCGATGCAATCGTCAATGTGAATGAAATCACGCATTTGCGTTCCGGATCCCCAGACGTAAACGGTTTCCGCCCCAAAATTCTCGATCACCCGTTTGCAGATACTTGGAAACGGGTAAGCGTCGTCTTGATCTTCTCCATAACCCGAGAAGGGGCGGTAGCAAATGGATTTCAAGCCGTGCTTTTGGTAGGCCAGTCGCGCCAAGAATTCGCAGGTCAGCTTGGCCCAACCGTAGCTCATATCGGGCATTCCTAAGTCGGAGTCAAACGAGATCATGTCCTCCCTCAGGAGCACATAATGATTCTCGCGTTGCAATTTGATTGGGTAAGCCGCGCTGGAGCTAAAACACGCTGTTTTTTTCGGGCGGCTGAGCTTCGCCCATCGCCAGTACGCTGAGTCGATCTCCAGGTCCTCCACCACGGCCAGTGGGTTGTTCTCGATCATCAGTCGGCCGCCGACCATGGCGGCCAGGTGGTATGCATAATCGAAATCGGTGTCCTGAACATGCGTAAACCATTGCCGGCAGTCTTCCTTATAAAAATGGAAATTCTTGTAGTCGCGGGGATCAAACAGGGGCCAGCTACGAGCAGGATCAATGGCCC